>Ga0314772_1000092_pt1 | contig 48339 bp, 47 predicted proteins | sample MetaGCBIW2018_FD_204520 | JGI IMG/M metagenome (GOLD analysis project Ga0314772, IMG submission 204520) | Cryopeg brine microbial communities from Beaufort Sea near Barrow, Alaska, United States - CBIW 2018 | ecosystem: Environmental > Aquatic > Marine > Coastal | place: USA: Alaska | collected... | reverse complement strand
TTCAGCAGACCTTATGCCGTCGGCTATGGCCTGCGTGGTGGCATCGGTACGAATGCCGATAAAGCGGGAAGATTCAAGCAAAAACCCTGTCAAGAACTTTCGCAGTTTTTTTGAGCTGAATAGTTACACCAATTTTTATATTGTTGGCGTGAAGTTCCATGGCAAAACACCAATTAAAGCCATAAAATTGGATATATTTCATTCATCGCCAGCGCTCTTTGAAAAATAATGAATAGAAATCAATTCAGATTCATAACTATCAATATGCTTGAAACCTACATTAGTGCAGCTTTCAATAATAAAGCTTTTAGTATAAGATTTAGATTCAAAATCTAGGCCTCTAAATACATCGCCTTCGTCAGTTTTCTTTAAAAAAATATGTGAGATTTCACATCTTTTGTAATAATCAAGCCTGATTTCTTTAGCCTTATCTGTCGTGTTGAATTGGGAAATAACAACGTCAAAGCCATGGGTGTAGCAATTGTGTATCTGAGACTTACATTCATTTAAATTCCCAATTAAATTAAATGAAAATACACACAAAATAGGGACTAATTCAATATTTAGTAGCTTATAAAAATCAGATAAGCAGGAGTTAATAAATTTACCTTCAACATGACTATTTTTTGAAAGATATTCATCGATGCATGGCTTAAGGCTGTCTCGAATATCTACGCCAATATAGTTAACCCCGTTCATGGCGCTACAATCATAAAGTCTAACCTCGTCACACCCCAGCTCAATTAAAGTTCCATATATGTTTTTAGATAAAATTTTTGATATGTATGCTTGCTCATAATTTAAATATCTAACAATTTCTTTACTGAAATTATCAGTATTCATTATTTGGCTTCCATCTTTGCCAACATAATAAGTGTTATTTTTCATTGTCTAACTCCATGTATTAAAAGCACACAAGCCGAGCTAAACAGAATGTATTGCTTAGCTGCTTTTGTACGATTATTTTCGAAGCAAATGCACAAAAATAGCGTAACTTTGCGTGTACGGCTGAGGCCTTCCCTCCTGGCACTTCCATTCTATGGTTACTGTAAAAATCTCAGTATCTAGCTTGAGCCAAAAAAATTGGGTAACAAGTAAGTGTCAGCCAGCACACCGTACTAATGATGGCCGGACTCTCAAAGAGAGAAGCATATACGGCCAATCTATTTGCGAACGCTAGCCAGCAATGGTGTTGCCCAATGTTTCAGGCTGACAATAATCAGAAGAGCCTCTTGCCATTTGCGACCGGGAAATCCGGAGTTACCAATGCTACTGCACCCACTTCTGTTTGCACTCCGGTAACCAGACATTCAGACACGAACGGACCGATCTGTTTGGGAGGAAAATTGGTGACGGCGAGCACCTGCTTGCCGTTAAGCGTTTCCTTGTCATATAGCTCAGTGAGCTGTGCGCTGGATTTACGAACACCGACCTCAGGACCGAAATCCACCTTCAACTTGTAGGCAGGTTTTCGTGCTTCAGGAAAATCCTCTACCTCGATGACAGTACCAACCCTTAGTTCTACCTTTTCAAAGTCATCCCAACTAATCATATTCAGTTCCTCCAGAACAAAGATTGATCAATAAACGGTTTCAGATTCGGGCAGCGGATGACGCTTTGCACTACCGGCGATCAGGGAACCCAGCACAATCAGAACACTGGCGGCGAGAACCGCACCGGTGGCATTGCCATAACCCGCGACGATCAGCAATACCACTGAAATGAGCGGAGCGCTGTAAGCCAGAGTACCAAGCAACTGGATGTTGCCGTGCTTCACTCCATAATCCCACGTGAAAAAAGCGATACCGACCGGTCCCAGACCAAGACCCAACACGCCAGCCCATTGCACCCATCCCGTTGGCCATACCGTTGTTTCCCACACCAAGTGACACAGCAGGGCCAGAACAGCGGTCACACCGCAAAACCAGCCTACTGCATCGGTCGGTACACTCTTTACCAGCCGGGACAAAACGGAGTAAGACGACCAGATCAACGCGCAGCTAAAGGCAATCAAGTAACCGTCGAGATTGCCCATAGTAAAACCACTGCTATTGCTTCCGATCAACAACCAGCATCCCAGGAGGGCGAGCATGGCACCCATAACGTGCTGTTTTCGCAAGGACTCCCCAGGCAAAAATGAGGACATCAGAACGATAAACAACGGCCAGAGATAGGCAAGCAAACTCACCTCTATCGCCGGAGCCAGCGTCATGGCCTTGAAATAAGCAAAGTGGTAACCGAACAGACCGCCAACCCCGATGCACCAGGCCAAAAGTGGCTGACGTAAATACCGGGTCCCACCATGGCCAGCGCGGAACCAGCGAACGCACATCAATAGAAATGCAATGCCAAAGGTCATCGCCATCAGCTGAAATTCCGGAATGTCCCCACCGGAAAGCTTGGTCAACAACGCAAGCGTTCCCCACAAAAATACAGAGATCGAGCCTATCCACGTCGCCGCAATAATGGTTGCCATGACTTCCCCTGAAAACAATCAGTTCATAACCTACAGGGGACGAAGTTTATGATCAGTCGAGGGTCGTCTGCTTTCTAATTACGGCAGCGTTATTTCGATTTTCGGCGAAAATGACTTGGTGGTTTTCCAAAGTGGCAGGAAAAGCGATCACTGAAAGACGACAGTGAGCCGTACCCTACAGCGTCAGCAATTCGCTGAATATTGAGATCCGACTGTTCCAGTAATCGCCAGGACTCCTGCATACGTAGCTCGGTCAGGTAATGGTGAGGAGTCATGCCAATCTGTTTACGAAACAACTCATTAAGCTGACGAATACTCAGATGGGCAACAGTCGCGAGTTCGGCGGCGCTAATTTTCTTGTGGAAGTTATCGTCAATAAATTGCTTCGCCGCAGATACTCGCCGGTCCAGGTTCAGTTTGTCGCCGTGGCGTTCCTGTAGAAGTTGAATCAACAACAGTAACATCTGATGCTGTGTGTGAGATGACACCGCACCGTTTACCAGTTGGGAGTGCAGAAACTGGACGTAGTGAAGCAATGCCGAATCCAGCTCAACAAAGAAGGGGAGCCGCTCCAATGCAGGTGCAAGGGCCTCTGGTACATCAGCTACCAGAAATCGATTTTCTTCGGATGCAAAATACCCGTGGTCACTTCCGGACGGAATAATAGCGGCCCGGTTCCGTTCAACGTCACCCTCGGTTTTGTCTATAGACAGCGAAAGCTTACCCAGCAGGGGCAACACCAATTGGTGGTGGCCATGGGAATGTTGTTTTCCTTCATTACCATAGCTTCGTAGGTGGAGATTAACGTCAGATGTGGCCATATAAGGAGTATATTCGAATGACGCCGCATAGAGGAGTAACTTGGCACCGACGATCAATTACAGGTGCGCAACATGAGCCTGCCTCTTGTCGGGTCAAACTAACATCACAGAAAAAACGCTGAGAAGGTCATCGCCGCAGCCGCACGCTGGCAACTTCTGAGTGAGCCCGCGAACGAGAAAACCGGGGCAGATTTATTTTCTGTAATAGTTTTGGACTAAATTTTAAGATCGGCAGAATCCAGGTTTTCCAAGGAGATAAGACTGTGCGTTTGCGAATATTGTCGGATTTGCACGTTGAGTGTTTTCAGGAAGGTCGCGATCTGCCTGATGTGGCCGCGGATGTGGTTATTCTCGCCGGAGACATTCATCGTACAACGGAAGGCCTCACCTGGGCGGCGGGACAAATAACTCTGGACAGGCATAGCTTAATCGTGGGGGCTTCGGCCTTTTGGTTTGGGCTTAGTCTGCTGGGTTGAGAGTCGGCGCGGGAGCGAACCAGTCCGAGGTAGCCTGCTAATTTCCCGCTTAGTATAAAAGTGCGCAACCACAGAGCTGACCATCACCACAATCACGATGGTGTAGAACATGGAAACCATGGGATAGCCCCAAAGCACAATCAGCACGTAATTAATAACCGCAGGTATCACCAGTTGCCGCGCAATACCAAGGTACATCGGGAACATGGGCTTGCGCATTGCCTGCAGCACCGCCACGCTTTGAAACAAAACCACATACGCATAAAACGCTAAAGCATCGATCCTGAGATAGGTTACGCCGGTGTTCTTGATGGCATCGGTGTCGGTGAAAAAACCCATCATAAGCGGAGACAAAAAATACATAACAGGTATTGAAACCAGTGCCATAGCCAGTCCGATTAACAAACTCTTTTGATAAGTTTCGGCCACACGCGAATTGTTGCCCGCACCCAGGTTCTGGCCGGCAATCGCCATAACCGCACTGTTTAAGCCTAGTGCGGGCAACAATAAAAGTTGTTCAAGTCGCAAGCCCACGGTGTAACCCGCCACGTGATGGCTGCCAAACTGCCCAATGAGCGCCACGGTAATGAAGCCACCCAGAACAATGGTGAGTGTATTGAAGCTGGCTGGCAGCACCTGCTTGAGCAAAGCTTGCCACCGAGGCCAGTCGAACGCCGGTCTTATGCGTATGTTCAGCCGTTTAGCAAGCACCCGTAACAAGTAAAAGGCAGTCGCCAATTTAATAATAACGGTCGCTAACGCTATGCCCGTCACGCCAAGCCCAAGGCCGAACGTGAAAAGTGGGTTTAATGCAAAGTTCGCAAAAAAACCAATGCCCAGTGCGTTGCGGTTGGACTTAGTATCGCCCAGGGCCATCAAAGCACCCGCGGCACCAAAAGAGAGCGTGAAGCCGATAGAGCCTGCCAAAGTTACCCACAAATACTCCATGGCTAATGGCTCAATGTGCGGCTCTGCTCCCAGTAATACGACCAATGGTCGCGCCGCCAAAGCGCCTAGCAAAAATGATATAAGACTGAATCCAATCGCTATTCCGCTGACGTTGTCGATCCAGCGCTTGACCTCACTTGTGCCACCCTCTGTGCCACCTTTTATGTCGGCTCGCCCAACTCCCGGCGCAATCATGGCGGACGCACCCGCCTGTATCCCGAGACCAATGGAGAGTAAGAGGAAAAACACGCTGCCAGCTATTGATAATCCCGCCAGGGCATCGTCGCCCAGGTAGCCCGCGAACCAGATGTCTGTGAGGTTGTACAAGGTGTTGAACACCATTCCCATTGATGCCGGGATTGATAGCCTTATCATGTGGGCTAAGACTGAGCCACTCGTCAGGGAGGGTGAAGGCTGGGTGCTTTTCAAGGCGAACTTTGAATAATAAATGTGACCAAGGCTGATAAGCTTTGCAGCGCCTTTTTACCCGTGCTCTTCACTTTCATATTGGGCCTGTCGCTATTGGGAATGCTAAATACTTCGGTCGCCATTTTCGGAATAGTACAGCAAAACCTGATTTTTTTGCCACCGTGTATTTGGCTGGCAGGGGGCTACCCGGCGGTGCTACAGACGTTGCTATCAGTGCACTGCACGCCTACGGCTCTAATGAGCGTAAACAAACCTACCTGGTAAAACGGGTGCCTGCTCTACGGTCTGATTTCATGGATAGGCAGATTCAATTTCTCTCATTGAATGTTCGAGCCCAGGTCATATAGGTGGTCTGACCAGTTATTCACCGTGAATTCTTGACACCCATGTTGCCGACGCCTTAACTCAGATCTCGAAGACTGGTTAAAAACCACACAGCGGAAGCACTTACAATGATAAAAAAACCATTAGTGATTCTTACTACTTTGCTTGTCGCCACACAGATTCAGGCGCAGGGAACAACCGACGAGACGCTGAAGACACTTGGGCAGTTCAAGGTCACGGGCGATTCCGAATTCACCACCATTGATCAGAATAGCAGCAGCGCGGACGCTATCCGCAACATACTGAAAAATGTTTCAGTACCCAAAGGCTTTGAGATCACCCTTTATGCTCTGGTGCCTGACGCCCGTCATATGGCAGTGGGTCCTCAGGGGGTGGCGACGTTTGTGGGTACGCGCAAAACAGAAGTCTGGGTGGTTACTGATCGGGACAAAGATCGGGTAGCAGACGAGGTGAAAAATTTTGCGCCATCCGTTTCGAAGAAAGTACCCAACGGGCCTTGCTTCTCCCCTCAGGGTGTCTTGTACATTGCGGAGCAAAACCGCGTTCTAGCCTACCCCGCAGCAGAGTTTTTCTATGAGGGCACGGATGTTGTCGCCGCAGAGCTGATCGCCGGTGGTCAGCTGATTCCAGAGGAATACGTTAGCTATAACCATACTGCGCGCGTTTGCGATGTGGGGCCAGACGGCAAGGTTTATATCTCTTTGGGGCAGCCCCACAATGTGCCACCCAAAAATCTGTGGGATGACTATCAGTCTAAGGGGCTCGGCGGCATTATTCGCATAAATCAGGATGGTACTGGCCGGGAAGTCTATACTCTGGGTGTCCGTAACTCCGTTGGCCAGGACTTCAATCCTGCAACCGGCGATCTCTGGTTTACCGACAATCAGGTAGACGGTATGGGAGATGATATACCACCGGGCGAAATCAACCGGCAGACCGCGCAGGGTCAGAATTTCGGCTTTCCCTACTACGGGGGTGGCGAGGTTCGCACAGCTGAATACAAGGGGGATGAGCCGCCCGCCGATGTGGTTTACCCTGTTAGCAAGACCATTGCGCACGCAGCAGACCTGGGGATGATGTTCTACACCGGCAATATGTTCCCGAAAGAGTATAAGGGTGGTATTTTCTCGGCCCAGCATGGGTCCTGGAACCGCACCGAAGCGGTCGGTGCAAGGGTGATGTTCACTCCCGTAGACGCTGAGGGCAACATGACTGGTGAGCCCCGTCCCTTCGCCGAAGGCTGGCTCACGGATAATGGCGAGTATCTGGGGCGCCCGGTGGATGTTGCACAACTGAAAGACGGCTCTTTGCTGGTGTCAGATGACCTGGCAGGCGCTATCTATCGGATTGCCTACACCGGCGAGTAACAGCGGCCGGTTAAGTTAGCCCGGTTCGTATCGATGCCAGGGGCGGTAATGCCCCTGGCCTATTCCCAGGACTGATATTTTATGCGCTATTCGGCACCGCTGTTCACTCTCGGCCTGACTGCTATTATGGTCATCGCCACTCCCGCCAGTCATGCGGGTGACCCCGGTAAAGGCAAGGTTTTGGCAAAACAATGTCAGACCTGCCACGGCCTTGATGGTATTGCCAAAATTCCCATTGCACCCAACATCGCCGGCGAAAGTCAGATCTACCTTGAGCTCCAGCTCAAGCGCTTTCGTGACGGTCAGCGAGAGCATGAAATGATGACCGTGGTTGCCAAGAATCTGACGGATACCGAGATTGAGGATCTGGCCACCTGGTATGAATCCATTCAGGTAACGGCGACACTACCGGAATAGAACGCTGCGACGAGGCACAGTCAATTCAACAAGGGACAGATTTCAAATCTGTCCCTTATCTTTAGGACTTCGGCTGAAGAACCTTGCGTGCCGCTGCGGATTTGTAAAAAGCGGATAGCCGCCGCCGCATCAGGGCCTCGATATAACCCTCATCCTGAAGCACGCCTATCACCGGAATGGCCCAGGCGTCCGCTTCTGCCATGATGACTTCACGGGTAACGCCCAGATCGTCAAGCAGATCGGTCAGTGGTCGGTCACCGTACTTTACAAAAAAGTGCGCAACCACGGCTCGGGTGCAGCCGTCAAAATAGTCGGTTTTCCGGAACTGCAGCCAAAACTCATAGCCCAGCGCCACAAACTCCTTTAGCTGAACAGCGCCCAGCCCTCCTTGAAGCTCGGCAAGCGTTTTATCTTCCACATCTTCCCAGGCAGCCAAAACCGTTTTGCGCACTTCATCGTCTGATATCGCGCCCTGCAAAAATTGCTCGCTACGGCTGATCAGCCCGGGCAGGCTCTCTGCGAGCCACGCTTTCAAACGGCGCTCAAATGTTTCATCAAGTCCTGGCACAGCTTTGTTCGCCATGCGCTTGCCAAATTTCATCATCGAACCAATGCCGGGCACCGACTTGGTAATCAGGTTGTCTTCATACAGGTAGTTAACCACGCCGTGGTACACCATGTTTGAAATCAGCTCCTGGTAAATCGGGTGTGCAATAATCTCACTGATTATCCGCTCACGTTGGTGCCTTAGTTCTAGCGTCGCATCCAGAAAGCCGGTCACTTGGTCTTGGGTGACAATTTCCCCCAAAGTGGTTGTTTCCTGAATCGGCGCGTTTAGAACTTCGGTTGCCATCTCAGCCGCCAGCTCTGGAACGCCTGCGTCTAGCTCCATATTCACAACAACGCGCTGAAGGGTTTCTGCCACCTGGTTTTCCGAAGCGATACGATTCAGTGTGATATTGCCCGCGTGATCAAGAAGCTCACTAACCTCCTGCCTCAAAAACTTGCGAAGCTTTGCGCCCTTCAGTGAGGCAACCTCATGCTTCACGTGCAATTCAAGCAGCTGGCTGACTGTATCGTTGTTGTGGGTGGGCATGGTGTTGGCGGCCTTGTTGATGCGATTGAAAAGTGGGAACCAGGGACAGATTTTAAATCTGTCCCTTATCTTAAGAACCTGTCTAGCATAGCCTATGCTGATAGGTGACGGCTGCGTTGTCGTAACTGTTGTTGCCAGTCGCACAAAAACCACGTGGAAGGAATATTTCATGTTTACGCAATCGAAATTCGGAGCTTTGAAAAGACTTGCTGGTGGGCTATGTCTGTCGTTGGGCCTGTCGTTGGGCTTAGTGCCTGGCGGAATGGCTGCAGAAGGTGATGTAAAAGTCACGCCCCTTGGAAGTCACGATGGCGAGTTTTGTGCCCTGGACCGGGCCATGGTGTTTGAAGACCCCAACGGTACCCGCATTCTTTATGACGCTGGCCGCACCGTAGCCGGCCCTGATGACCCCCGCCTCGGCAATATCGACGTGATTCTGGTGTCGCACATGCACGGCGACCACGTGGGGGATCGCCGTATCAAGGAGACGAACGCCGGCACGTGTGGTGGGCCGGAGTTCCCGGTGGTGACCTTGCCGCAGTCAAACACCGTAGACATTGCGGTGAAAAAGCAGGCAAAGATTGTAACCGGTAGCGAAATGCCGGCATTTTTCGCCGCCAAACTTGAAGCCGCCGGCGGCGACCCCGCCAACTCCATGTTGGTGCGCTTTGGCGGGGAGCAGGAAGTGGGTGGCGTGCGCTTTACGACCGTGCCGGCGTTTCACAGCAACGGGGTTTCACCCTCGTTTCTTACCGGCCCGCTGGCGGAATATTTGAAAGCCGCAGGCGTTAGTGCCGATGTTGGGCCGCCAACCGGTTACGTGGTGACTTTCTCAAACGGCCTGGTGGTTTATCTGTCGGGGGATACCGGCATTACGGCCGAGCAGAAACTGGTGGTGAAAGACTATTACGGTGCCGAGCTGGTGGTAATGAATATTGGGGACACCTACACCACCGGGCCCAAAGAAGCAGCCTACGTGATCAATGAACTGATTGAGCCGAAAGCCGTTATTGCTTCCCATGCCAATGAGCCGGCAACTTCAGGAGGTAAGCTGGAGCAGGGCTCGCGAACCGCCCGTTTCAAAGAGCTGGTGAACGTGCCTGTGCATGTTCCTTTGAGCGGACGCACTATCGCGTTCAACGGAGACGGTGGCTGCACGGCCGGCTGTGATTAACAGACTGAGCATGGACAGGCACAGCCCTGTTTACTGGAAGCCTAAACAGTAAAAAGCCAGCAATAGCCGGCTTTTTTGTCTTTATTTAAAAATAACTCAGGAAAAAGTCAGCGGCCTTTCACCGGCTTCATCACGAATACAAGTGGGCAAGCCCATCTGGTTAAGCAGGTTCAGAAAAGGTCGGGGTGGCAGTTCTTCCACATTGGCCATGGTGCCGATATCCCAGGTGCCATCGGCAATCAACAGGGCGGCAGCTACCGGTGGAACACCTGCCGTATAGGAAATGCCCTGGCTGCCCACTTCTTCGTAAGCGTCTTTATGGTCGGCCACATTGAAAATAAAGACCTCCCTTTCCTTGCCATCTTTTTGACCTTTGACCAGGTCACCAATACACGTCTTACCGGTGTAATTCGGTGCCAGGGAAGAAGGGTCGGGCAAAATTGCTTTCACCAACTTCAAGGGAATCACCTCTAGGCCTTCTGCCGTTTTCACGGGTTGCTCAGAAAGTAAACCCAGACTATTGAGTACCGTAAATACCGTGATGTAGTGCTCGCCAAAACCCATCCAGAAACGAATGTTGGGCACATCCAGGTTTTTGGACAGTGAATGAATTTCATCATGCCCGGTCATGTAGCTGGTATGTTCACCCACCACAGGCAGATTATCTGTGCGCTTATTCTCGAACATCTTGTTTTTGGTCCACTGGCGATTCTGCCAGGACCAAACGCGCCCGGTAAATTCACGGAAGTTGATCTCGGGATCAAAGTTGGTGGCAAAATAACGGTCATGATCCCCGGCATTGATGTCGATAATGTCGATGGAATCAACCGTGTCAAAATATTCATCAACCGCCAGCTTGGCATAGGCATTAACGACACCCGGATCAAAGCCCACACCTAGAATGGCCGTGGTCTTGGCCCTTGCAAATTCATCCTTGCGCGTCCATTCATAGTTACCGTACCAGGGCGGCTCTTCGCAAATCTTATCCGGCTCTTCGTGAATGGCGGTGTCCAGGTACGCAGCGCCGGTATTGATGCAGGCGGTCATCACCGACATATTGATGAAAGCCGAGCCAACATTGATAACAATCTGAGATTCTGTCTGATAGATCAGTTCTTCAGTGGCGGGGATATTCAGGGCATCCAGCGCAAAGGTTTGAATTTTGCCGGGCACTTTCATGCTGCCTTTTTCTTCCACGCTTTTAACAATGGCATCACACTTGGATTGAGTACGTGAAGCCAGCGTGATTTGGCCCAGAACGTCGTTATTCTGAGCGCATTTATGGGCGACCACCTGAGCAACGCCCCCACCTCCGATAATCAAGACATTTTTTTTCATTTCCAGACACAACTCCAATTTTAAAATCACTGTTCATTTGTTGGGAGCAAGATGTTGTCAGTTCAGGCCGCCCACGGCAAACTCTACGACAATGCCTGCACAAAATCCTCATAGTTAAACGACTTTACGAGCTCGATACGCCCATCCAGTTGTTTAACCGCAATAGACGGCATCTTCACGCCGTTAAACCAGCTTTTCTTGACCATCGTGTAGCCGGCTGCATCCTGAAAAGAGAGGCAGTCACCGATCTGCAAGGGCTTTTCAAACTGAAATTCGCCAAAAATATCACCGGCCAGGCAAGATGTACCGCAAACCTGATACGTGTAATTACCACGGTTGGGCTTAAGTTTTGCGGTTTCCCGGTAGATCAATAGATCCGGCATGTGAGCTTCAATAGATGAGTCAACAATCGCCAGGTCTTTGTCGTTGTTGAGCAGGTCAAGAACGGTGACTTCCAGGCTGGTAGAGTTGGTGATGGCGGCTTCGCCGGGCTCCAGATAAACCTGCACAGCATATCGCTCAGCAAAGGCCTTCAGTCTCTGGCAGAAACGCTCCAGAGGATAGCCTTCTCCGGTAAAGTGAATGCCACCACCCAGGCTGACCCAGCTGACTTTTTCCAGCAGGTGTCCAAAACGTGTTTCGATTACTTGCAGAAGTTCATCAAAGCGCTCGAAGGAGGCATTTTCACAGTTGTTGTGAAACATGAAGCCTGAGACCTGATCCAGAATGCCAGCGATTTTTTCCGGGTCGTGTTCACCCAGGCGGCTGTGCGGGCGGGCCGGATCGGCAAGGGCGAAATCCGAGGAGCTGACACCGGGATTGACTCTCAGTCCCCGGGTTTTGTTTGCAGATGACTCAGAGAAGCGCTGCAGCTGACTGATGGAGTTAAAGATGATTTTATCGCTGTGAGCCAGAACTTCTTCAATCTCATCATCAGCGTAGGCGACACTGTAGGCGTGTGTTTCCCCTGCAAATTTTTGCTTACCCAGTTTGACTTCATTGAGAGAAGAAGATGTTGTGCCATCCATGTACGCCTGCATCAAGTCAAAGACACCCCAGGTGGCAAAGCACTTGAGCGCCAGCAAGGATTTGGCACCGGATTCTTCCCGCACCCGGGCAATGATTTCCAGGTTGCGCAGAAGTTTGCTTTTATCGATCAGGTAATAGGGTGTTTTGAGCATTTTCTTCCCTCAAAAACGCGCGATTATATACGATAAACACTCTTGGTCATTACTTTTGACATCTGTCTCCACCAACATCCTGTATTCAAGGACTTTTATTATGGAAACACTACTGATCATACTGGCGGCGCTGTTTGTGGCGCTGATCGTTATTCTGCCGCTGGTTGAGAAATATGCGCCGAACGGTGAATCGCGTGATTATGGCAACCTCACGCGGTTCATTTTCCCGCTGATGGCCGTGTTGATTTTGGCGCAAATGATTCGGCATTTCTTTTTCTAAGAAAACTCAGACTCCAGGGCTACTAGTCACGATTATGCGCGGGCACGAGAACCACAATAACCACAATAACTAAGGCAACGCCCCGTTACACGAAACCAACACTTCTCTATTAACGCCCGAAAGGTTACCTGGGATATGAAAAAATTATCGCTCAAGTTCAAACTGTACGTGTTCGTTATCAGCTTGTTGCTGGTGATGGGTGTCAGCATGGTAATAACAGCACAAGTGTCGCTCAGCCAGATGGAAGGTCGCCTAGTGTCAGAAACCAGTCAGCTGGTACAGAGGATTGTAATGGATCGTCTGTCCGCTACCGCCGGTGAGTATGGGGAGGAAATTAGCGGTCAGCTCAATGCCGCGCTCAAAGTGCCCGATGTGGTCGGAAGTATTATTGAAGAAAACATCGCTGCGGGCAGTTCATCGCAGGTCAGTCGCAGCGGGCTATCGGATGCGGTGCGTGCCGTGTTGACATCGGAGGGTTACCTCAGTGCTATGTACGCACAATTTGAGCCGAATGCTTATGACGGCCTGGACCGATACTTTAACGACGGCCTTGATGACCACAGTACCGATATAGGCACGTTGGAAATTTACTATATTCGGGATAGCAAAGGCAACGTTCAGCTGGAGCGGGTGGAAGATCCTGAAGAGAAATACGATGAAACCCTGAACGAGTTTGGTGCTCGTGAAGCAGAGTGGTACCTCTGCCCTATGGAGACCAAAACTGCCTGCATAATGGAGCCTTACAATTACGAGATTGCAGAGGGCTACACTGAACTGATGACGACTCTTGTTGTTCCTATTATGAATGGCCAAGAATTTGCCGGCGTCGTTGGTGTGGATATTAATCTAGAAACTTTGCAAAAAACCGTAAAAGCGATCAGTCAGCAGCTTTATGACGGTCAATCCAGGGTCACCTTATTGAGCGAGCAGGGGCTCATTGTTGCGGCCAGCCACAATAGCGATGCGCTGGCTCGGCCTCTGGCGGAGGTAATGCCGGAACTGGCGAGTGAAATGGCGGGGCTACACCGTTCCGGTGGGCGTTATGATGACGGTGAAACACTGGCGGTCTCTTACCCAGTTCATATAACGGATACGGGAGGGGAATGGTCTTTGCTGGTTGAACTGCCGCGCGCAACAGCACTGGCAGAGCTGGATGAAATTACCACCTTGCTTTCTGAAGAGGTTGCGGCCACGGCGCAGCGCCAACTGCTGGTCGGTATTATCGTGTCAATTCTGGCGGTATTGCTGCTGATTGTGGTGGTTCGCTCGGTGGTCCGGCCACTGGATGAAATCCGCGACCGGATGAACAATCTCAGCAGCGCCGATGGTGATCTGACCCGTGAGCTTGATATTGATACCCATGCAGAGTTGATTGACCTTGCCGGTGGCTTTAACACCTTTCTCAGGCGTCTGAGGGATATGATCAACGATCTGAAAGCGGTGAATGTTCGCGTTCATCAGCAGGCAGCGGATGTGGGGACTATAGCCCGTGACACGGAAGAGAATACCGCCAGACAGCATCGTGAAGTAGACGGCGTGGTCACGGCGATGAATGAGATGTCTGCCGCTGCTGGCGAGGTCGCCGGGTTTGCCAGCGAGTCAGCAGAGAATGCGCGCAAGGCACAGGACGGTATCCGCTTTACTCAATCCACTCTTGGTTCCGCCGTTGAGGGTGTCAGTGCGCTGGCAGGTGATATGGTTGAGGCCAGCGAGGCTATCGGTCATGTCGCCAGTCGCAGTGATGAGATTAACCGGATTCTGGATGTTATCAGGGGTGTTGCCGAGCAAACCAACTTGTTGGCTCTGAACGCTGCTATTGAGGCGGCGCGGGCAGGTGAGCAGGGCCGTGGTTTTGCGGTTGTGGCGGATGAGGTGCGCACATTGGCCTCGCGCACACGGCAATCAACAGATGAAATAAGCCAGATGATTGATGGGCTGCAACAGGACGTGAAACAGGCGGTTGGCGTTATTAACGCCGGTGTCGATCGGGCGACCATGGCGGTTGAGGGTACCCGCGAGGCGGATCACTCACTGGCAACTGTCGTAACGCGCATAGACACTATTGTTGAACATGTGATCCAGGTGGCGACTGCAGCGGAAGAACAAAACTCCGTGAGCGAGGAAATTAACCACAACCTGACCGCCATTGGTGACGCCGCCAGTGACCTGCGTGAACTGGCGCAAAGGCTAAGGGGCAGTGGCGAATCTCTGGATAATGAAGTTGAAATACTGGATGGAGAACTGAACCGTCTGAAAACTTGAAACAGATGAGGGGGCTGCTCTGGGATCTGGTAAAAACTCCCGTGCGTGTCTCGTGGAGCGGGCGCACCATAGCTTGCGATCACAAGATATGGTGCTTTTGCAACCGGCGATAACTGATTTCAGCTTTCCATCTCCGCTTTATACTCCCCAGAGCTGGCCGCGCCGTTAAGCCTGGCTCGCTTGAGCATGGCGTTTTGGGCAGCGTGTTTGTTGTCCAGTTTGCCGGCCCAAGCTTTCTGTGCCGGTTCCTGCAGGGCACGTCCATAAGAAAAACTCAGGCTCCAGGGTTGCCGGCCAAGGCTGTTCATCGCGTTCAGGTTGAGGGTAGCTTCTTCGGGAGTCTGTCCGCCGGAGAGGAAGTTAATACCCGGGACGGCCGCCGGAACAACTCGGCGTAATACCCCCAAAGTGGCTTCTGCTACTGCTGCCGGAGATGCCTTCGCACACGCTTTGCCGGGCGTTACCATGCTGGGCTTCAGAATTATGGTTTCCAGTTGCACGCGGTGGCGGCGCAGGGCGTTGAAAACCTCCGCAATCACGGCTTCATTTACTTCTGCAGATCGTTCGATGGTGTGGTTACCATCAATCAGCACCTCTGGCTCTACAATGGGCACAATACCTTTGGATTGGCATAACGCGGCATACCGGGCCAGCATCTCAGCGTTGGCTTCCACCGCCTGGCGTGAGGGCAGTGTGTTAGAGACGTTGTACACAGCCCTCCACTTGGCGAAACGGGCGCCCTGGTTCTTGTAGATTTCCAGCCGGTCATCCAGGCTGTCGAGGCCATAGGTTATTTCATCGCCCGGAGCATTGATCAGGGGCTTTTTTCCCGTATCTACCTTGATGCCCGGCACAATTCCCTGGCTTTCCAACAGCTGGGTGATCGGTGCATTGTTCAGGCTGTTCTGACCCAGGGTTTCTTCAAAAAGAATCACACCGCTGACGAATTCTCCAAGCCCGGGTGTGGAAAAAATCAGGCTGCGGTACTCCCGGCGTTTATCTTCTGTAGATTCAACACCCACCGCATCGAAGCGTTTCGCGATAGTCGGGTGGCTTTCGTCCGCAGCAAGAATACCCTTGCCTGGCTGAACAAGATCCTGAATCGTTGAATGCAATTCGGCGTGAATATCCATGCCCGCTCCTATGCCATATTGAATGTTGTCATCTTTTTCGGTTTTCTTTGCTCAACAGTATAGTTCGTCCATTCGCCATGAGTGCTGAAGTGTCGCTCACATTCAAGGTAGGGGACAGATTTGAAACCTGTCCCCGATTTAGTCCCCGGATTCAAAGCTCAGCTCGGCTCCGGCCGGGTGTGCACGTGAATGTCACGCTGCGGGAACGGAATGTCTATGTTCGCTTTGGTTAAGGCTTTTGTGATGGACGCGTGAAGTTCGTGAGACAGCGGCATCATGTCTACTAACAGGTCTTTTACAAACACCCAAACCTCGAAATTAATGCAGCTGTCGCCAAATCCGACACAGAAAGCCGACGGTGCCGGGTCATCCGTAACGCGCTCGTTATTTTGCGCTACCTCGGTGAGTATGGCTTGAACCTGGTCTATGTCACAGTCATAGGCGACACCCACCTTCACGACGATTCGGGTAATCGGGTCTGACAGTGTCCAGTTTGTAAAATCTTGGGTTACAAAGGTTTTGTTAGGAATGATCTGTTCTTTTCGATCCCAATCAACCAGGGTTGTTGCGCGAATGCGTATGCGTGACACAGTGCCGGTAATGCCGCCAATCGTTACGGTGTCACCCACCCGAATAGGGCGCTCGAAAAGCAGGATGATGCCCGACACAAAATTGGCGACGATTTCCTGAAGCCCGAATCCAAGGCCAACCCCGAGGGCCGCGATCAGCCACTGCAGTTTGGACCACTGAACACCAATCACCCCTAGGCAGAACAACACGCCCAGAAGCACGACTATATAAGTGGTAATGGTTGTGATGGCATAACCAGAGCCAGGTTGAAGGTGCATTCTGCTCAGAAGGGTGACCTCCAGCGTTCCCGGAAGGTTTTTTGCAGCAATAACGGTACCCGCCGCAATCAGTAACGCCAGCAGCGCATCCGCCAGCGTGATGGGCAGTGGGTCACTACCGTCAAGCTCTGTTGCAATGGTCCACAGGGTGATGTCGTTGAACAGTTGCAGGGCGGGAATAATATCGGCCCATAGAAACATGAGGCCGGTCAGGGCCAGTACAGACATAATAACCCGGAGCAGGGAAGAGCTTTGCTGGCTGATGTCTGCAAGATCCATTTCTGGCATATCCGGAGTCAGTGGAAGTGCGTCGCCGGGCGTGTCTGCTGCTTCTTTGGCTTCCGCTATTTTGTGTTCGGCCGCGCACTGTTCTACCAGGCGTTCCAGAGTGATCCTGCGTTCACGCACGGAAAGCGCTCGTAAGCCGAGGTAATAAAGCACTGCATTAAACGCCAGCCAGCAAATAGAAATGAACAGGTTGCGTTCAAGCTGAAGGGCGGTGTAGTGATAGCCCACCAGCGATGCCGCGGCCAGCGCGAGCGGTGTAGCAACGGCGATGATATGGAGGAAATGCAAAAATCGGCTGTGGGGTTTGTGCGCTCTTACGGCGGCCATAATGCGCTGAGCGAATACTGCCAGCACAACAGATACCACCGTAAACAACAGGCGGCCGAGACTGTCATCAAACTGTGCGCCCTCGGGGGTTGAGCTGTAAGCGGTGGTCACAATGGCAACAGGTATAACAAACGCCATAAGGATAGGGAGTGCCTGGCGAATTGCCTGCAGGGAGCTGGTGTTCCAGTGGAAGTGGCTTTCGCCCAGCCCCTGTTTACGGGCAACGTTACGAATAAACGCCAGCAGGAACATGATAAAAGCGGCCGCGGTAAAGCCTTTGGATAACGCCGAAAAGAACGCGGTGCCTTCCATAAGTACAAGCGCCGCCAGGGAGAATACAAGAACGCCGGGCAGCGCCAGCAGAACGCTGTTCATCAGCGCCAACAGTGTAGAGGCTGTGCGGTCATGCCCAACATTGCCGATAAACTGGCTGTTGGCGCCCAGGTTTTCTATGATCGCATGTCGTTTGATGGTCAGTATGATAAGCAGCAACACGATTAGCCCAATGCGGCCGGCACGTTCAGCCAGCGACGTGGAAACGGCTTCTTTAAACGGGGCATATTTGAGTTCCGAATGCAGCCACTGAATTGCCTGATAAAGCTCACTGAATGTTTCGGTGCCCACCCGCGAGGCACTCGGAAGCCAGAACAGCCGTTGTTTTAAAAGTGTCTGGTATTCCAGTACCTGGTTCTGAAGTGCTGTCACGGTGCCGTAATAATCATTCAGAACGTCGATATGCTCGGTAACCGATTTGTGGAGTGCTCGCAGTAAGTCCGATCGGCGGCTGCGCAGTTGGCCACGAACATCGTCGCCAGGTTCGGTAATGGCTTCGAACTCCTCAAGCTTGAGTTGTTCCTCCCGTGCCGCGGAGAGTTTGTCTTGTATGCCTTCAATTAAATCGCTGGCAACACTCTGCCGCTGAAGCCGTTCAAGCCGCTGCTTTAAAAGGCTGGCATAGTTAGACGTCAGGTTCAGCCCTGCGGTTTCAAGCGTCAGTTCGAAGCTTTCGTATTCGTCTTTCAGGCGGCTGAGTAATGATTCGGCATACATCAGTTGTTGGCGGCTGGATGCGACGGCAGTGCGGCGCTGTTCCAGTGAGAGGCCCAACGCACGGACTTGCTGCTGAATATCGGCGTTAACGGCGTCGGGTAGTTCAATCTCGGGAGTTGCATCTGAGCCGGCCTGCAGCTGAGGTTGCACGGCCGGGCGGGCTTCTTCTGGCTTCTGAGGCGTATCTTCCGTTTGCTCTGGGGCCGGCTCAGTAGCTTTGTCGGTGTCTGCGGCAAGAATGGATGACGTCGAAAAGCAGAGTAGAAAAATCCCGGCCAGCCATGCTGTCAAAAATGTGTGTCGGGAAAAGCGTTGTTTCATGGACGTGCGATCCTTGAAGTATAAGGTAGGGGGCAGATTTCAAATCTGTCCCCGGTTTGGCAAAGTTGAGCATGGACAGGCACGGCAGGGGCGCGCAGGATATAACCGACTTCATTTCATGTGAAATTGTAGCCTAATGACTCTGACTCTTGTTTTTTTTACCGTTTTCATCGTGCTGGCAACGCTGTTGCCGTTATGGCGGAACCCGCACTGGAGCGTTCGTGGGTTCGATTTTCCGCGATTGCAGATCGCCGTGGTGGCATTGCTCGTTATTGTTTGTCAGCTGGCGCTTCTAGACTTGAGCAGCGCCTTTAGCTGGCTGCTGATTGCTGCCACAGGGCTTTGCCTGGCCAGCCAGCTTTGGCGGGTTTTGCCGTACACGCCACTTGGATAATTTGTATGGCATGCACGTTTTTTCCAAGCTTCCACTGCACGAGGCGGAGAAAGCATACCTGGTTGAAGACGGAGTTCCGTCGATGCATGGGTTGGTAGAGCTTAGGTCTGGCGATAAAGTGCGGATTCACTTCTTGCACCCGGCGCCACCCAGCCCCAGCGAAAATGAAGAGTCTTCAGAGCGGGATGCCGAGCTTATTATTGTGGCGCAAAGTGTTGCTGACGATGATCAGCCTACAATCGTGACCGGCGACCTGAATGACGTGGCCTGGTCACCCACCACGCGGCTGTTTCGTAAAATCAGCGGGCTGTTGGATCCGCGGGTTGGCCGGGGCATGTTCAGTACGTTCCACGCGAAATACCCTTTTATGCGCTGGCCGTTAGACCACCTCTTTCACAGTGAGCACTTTACGGTAAAAGACATTCGTCGTTTGCCAGACATTGGGTCTGATCATTTCCCGCTGCTGACACGTCTTGAATATGTGCCGGACAGGCGCTCCGAGCCGGAAACTCCTGATGCCGATGCAGAAGAACGCCGATGGGCGCAGGACATTGCTCGTGAAAAAGGTGCGAGTAAAAAGGATGTGTCTGAGCCAAGTGCGTAGGGCGTGCTTGTCACTCACTCATGCTTTTTTTTTTGACTGTCTCCGCACTGTCATATCTCCCTCCGACACTGTGTTCCTGACAACATCTATTTTTTGATGATCGAGAGCAACTAGGAGAGGCATAACATGGCGAAGCACAACGTTGATTCCAAGTATCTGGACCCCGATTACGAGCCGGTTGTAAATCACTCGGGCAACAAAGTATTCGATGACGTGCTGAATGCACGTGTGCAGCGCCGTACCCTGATGAAAGGCGGCGTTGGTGCGGCGTTGGCCAGCATCATGGGTTTCGGCCTTGCAGGCTGCGGCAGCGATAGCAATAGCGCTAGTGCGGGTTCAAACCCTGATGGCGATAACGTTAGTACGACGGCCCTTGGCTTTGACGCGATCGCCGTATCCACCGCCAATAATGTTGTTGTGCCTGCGGGCTACTCGGCAAAAGCTTTCCTGCCCTGGGGAACTCCAATTACCGGGTCTTACCCGGAATTCTGGCCTGACGCGTCTAACTCCGGCGCCGAGCAGGAGCAGCAGGTGGGCATGCACCACGATGGCATGCACTTTTTCCCGATTGATTTCAAAGCTGGCGGCAACCGCTCTGATGAGGGGCTGCTGGTAATGAACCATGAATACATCAACCAGAAAGCCCTGCACCCTGACGGCCCCACTTATAACCAGAGTGGCATGCGCCCGGCCGATGAAGTGCGCAAGGAGATAGCCGCGCACGGCGTGTCGGTGGTGCATATAAAGCAAGACGGTGCGGGCACCTGGGACATCGTGTTTGGAAGCCCTTTCAATCGCCGGGTGACGGGCAATACAGAAATGGATATCCGCGGGCCGGTTCGTGGTTACCAGAAGCTGTCAACCCGCTTCAGCCCGAATGGCACCCAGACACGGGGCACGCTGAACAACTGTTCGATGGGCCCTACGCCCTGGGGAACCTACCTTGCGGCGGAGGAAAACTGGCACGGCTACTTTGCGAACGGCTCGCAAACGCAGCCACGGGAGCAGACCCGTCACGGTGTTGGTAGTGCTACCCGCTACGACTGGGAACTGGCCGACGGTGGCGAGGATCAGTACATTCGATTCAACATCACCCCCGCGGCCGCAAGCGCTAAAGACGACTATCGGAACGAAGCAAACACCTTTGGTTATATGGTCGAAATTGATCCGTTTACGCCGGAAAGCAAACCTCAGAAACGCACAGCTCTAGGTCGATTTGGGCACGAGGGCGTTATTTTCGCGCCGGTTGAAGACGGTAAGCCGGTTGTCTGCTATTCCGGTGACGATTCCCGCTTTGAGTATATCTATAAGTTTGTTTCTTTACGGCCCTATTATGCGTCAACCGCCAGCGGCTATCTGCTGGATGAAGGCACCCTGTATGTCGCACGTTTTAACGAAGACGGCTCGGGCGACTGGCTCTCGCTGTCGCTTGATAACCTGGATTTTGCGGCCCGCGTGCAGGCTGCACAAGGTTCATCGGTGGGTGCCGTTCTGTTCGAGGGCTTTGAGAATCAGGCGGATGTTCTTCTGAATACGCGCCTCGCCGCCGACATTGCCGGAGCGACGCCGATGGACCGCCCGGAATGGGGCGCGGTAGACCCGAACACCGGTGAAGTCTATTTCACCCTGACCAACAACTCGCAACGCACGGAAGAGCAGGTGAATGCGGCCAACCCCAATGCAGAAAATCGCACGGGCCACATCATTCGCTGGAGTGAGGCCGATAATGACTTTGCCGCGGTTGAATTTCAGTGGGATATCTTTGTGTTTGCTGGGGAGCAGGGTACAGAGACGATCGTAGATGGGAAAGTTGTGGTGTCGCTGACGGATGACAATATCTTCAACAGCCCGGATGGCCTGTGGTTTGACTACAATGGCCGTCTCTGGATCCAGACCGATGGCTCTGATGCTGCGCCTTACCAGAACAACATGATGTTGGCGGCTAACCCCGCAACCCGGGACATTAGGCGCTTTTTTGTGGGGCCTCAGGGTTGTGAGGTAACCGGTGTTGTGACTACGCCGGACGTTAGAACTATGTTTGTGAATATTCAGCATCCGGCTGGTGACTGGCCCTTTGGCACCGAAGGCGATCACCCGCGGGATGCGACCGTCATCGTTACCCGCGACGACAACGGGGTGATCGGCGCCTGAGCGCGCGGCCCGACATAGACCAGGCATAAGGCGGCGAAAACAAGATAGGGGACAGATTTCAAATCTGTCCCCTTTTTTCTGGATCCTTTTGGAGCAGCAACTTTCGAACTTTATTTCGTCATACGTCACCGTTTTTTATGAATGCCTTCAGTGCCACGGCGTTGTTGTGTTGCGTGTCTTTGGCGGCGAACACCAAGGTAAGTCGCTTGTGCTGCTGAACGCATTGCTTGAGTTCTGTAAGCGAATCATTGTCTGCAGACTTCAATTCTTCCAGGTAGCGTTTCTGAAATTCTTCCCATTTCTCTGGATCGTGATCGAACCATTTTCGGAGATCGGTAGACGGAGCCAGTTCTTTCAGCCAATTTGAAATATTCGCATCTTCCTTGCTAACCCCCCGGGGCCATATACGATCTACCAACAGGCGTGGCCCGTCGGAATTGGCAGCGTCATCGTAGGCGCGTTTCAGGCGAATTTCTGTCATGGCATCCTCCAACAGGCTTTTATGCGACGATAAGGGGTGAACTTTAATTTCCAATTTCAATCGCCGCTGATCTGGCGGAATCGGAAGTGTCGTATATACTCTCGTAAACAACAACAGTAACAATAATAGGTGGTGCTAATGCTTCTTTCACACGCTTTTGGATTATTCACGAAACCGGATGCAGAGTGGGCTTCCATTCGTAACGAGCACGAAACACCCCGCCGGCTTTACGTTGCCTATGTCGTGATTCTGGCCGCGATAGCGCCGATTTGTGCTTATATATCAACGGCTATTTTTGGTTGGAAAGTGGGCAGCGAAAGGATTGTCAAGCTGACCGAGATCAGCGCGGCCCAACTCAGTGTGCTAACGTATATTGCTATGCTGGTGGGCGTTTTTGCACTGGGTTATGCCGTGAACTGGATGGCTAAAACCTACGGCGCCAAAGAAGAGATAACGCCGTCTAACGGTATTGCACTGGCGGCGTATTCTTGCACGCCCATGTTCCTGGCCGGCTTCGCTTTGTTGTACCCGGTGCCTTGGTTTAATGCCCTTGTGTTTTTGGCGGCCGCCTGTTACGGCGGCTGGTTGATGTATGACGGGCTTCCTATCGTGATGGGTATTGATCAGGACAGAGCCGTATTTTATGGCGGCGCATTGCTGACCGTGGCTCTTGTTATTCTGGTCGCTACCCGCGTGGGTTCGGTGATTATCTGGAACTTTGTAGCAGCCCCTGTTTTTGTGGGGTAACGCTACTTGCGATTACATTAGTTCGTCATTATTGCATTGAGCCTCGAAGCTGGAAACTTCGGGGCTCAATGTTAATACTGATTTGTTTGGCCGGCCTGCACCGCGGTATTGGTAAAGAACAGGCCCTCAAGCCGTTTTAAAGCAGACTTGAGGGCCTCCTTGAGCCGGCTTATTACGAATTTAGTTTCTCAGTCTTCCCGGGTATCAATATTCCCGTCTTTATCGGAAATGACAATTTCAACACGACGATTTTGCTGGCGCCCGGATGAACTGTCGTTACCAGTCACCGGGTATTGCTCGCCATAGCCTCTGCTTTCAATCCGAGTGGAGGAGATGCCCCGATTGACCAGTGCGTTGCGTACTGATTCAGCGCGGCGTTCGGATAATTGCTGGTTATAAGATTCAGCGCCGGTACTGTCGGTATAGCCTTCAACTCTCACCCGACGGTCTTCATATTCACGCATGAATTCTGCCAGGCGACCTACAGTCTGTTCGCCGGCTGATTTTAGATCGGCCTGATTCAGATCAAACAGCACATCGCCAAGCGTAAGCACCATGCCACGATCGGTTTGTTCTGCCTGCAATTCGGCCATGCTTTGGCGTAGCGCTTCTGCTTCGCGGCGGGCAGCTTCTGCTTCGCTGCGGGCTGCACTGGCATCGCCGGTCTGCTCTGCCAGCATCAGTTCTTTGCGGCGCGCTTCGGCCGATTCAATCTGAGTTTGCAGTTCTGACTTCTCTCCCTGCTGGCTGGCGATTTGTGCGTGGCGGTGGGCCAAGTACGCCGCCTGTTCAATACTTCTGCTGTCTCCACCGTCTTTCAACAGCGATTCCGCGCGATTGAGCTGGTCCCGCGCACTGCGCAGCTGGGTGTCGCCGCTACGGGCTACGGCAGGATCATTCTTGATGCGGTCGTAGGAGGCACGGGCTTCGTCTACTTTCGCATTTTGTGGTGGTGTGGAAGCACAGCCGGTCATTAATACCGATAAACCTATGGCCAAACCTAACGTTGTGTTGCGTTGTTTCATCACTGTCCCCTTTGGCAATGGCGATTACTGGCTCTGATTAATGCGCTGGCGCAGCGCTTCAATATTGCGATTGACTTCTTCAACCGCCTGGCGGGCCTTGGCGGTTTCAGCGCGGGCTCCGGCCAACTGCGCATCTACCGAGGCCTGTTGCAGTAAGCGCTCGGCGCTCTGATATTCTTCTTTTTCAATCAGCCCTTTGGCGTCGGCGACTTTATTTTGCGCGTCGTTTAGAAGCACTGGCTCGTATTGCCGAGCATCGGCCGCGACAGCTTGCTGCAAGGCCGACTCGGCGCTTTGCAGATCGGCATCCGGGCGTTCACCGGGGCTGGCACAGCCGCCCAGAGCCAGGGCGAGGCCTGCTAGCAAGGCCACTTTGCCTGAACGAATTGTTATTGAGCTATGTTTTCTCATGCGTAATCTCCTATCAGGGATATGCAAAGGATGCATAATTAAAGCGGTGTGCATCTGTATAAATCTTAGCAGTCTGTTTGCGTTGTGGCATGAAGGATTGGCAACAATGGTAGCGTTGGGTAGTCTGTCGTGTGCTAACGCGGCATTGATCGAAAAAAGAGGAGATACATGCAGTTATGACTTCGTTATGGACGACCATTGTATTGGCTACGGCGGCTGGCGCGGCCATTCCAACAGGCGCTTTGCTGGGAAGAATTGAACACATTGGTCCCAGTTGGCTAGACAGCGAGTTCCGCCACGCGGTGATTGCATTCGGCGGTGGCGCATTGTTGTCGGCGGTAGCGCTGGTGCTGGTGCCAGAAAGCGTTGATCTGCTAAACGGATGGTGGATTGCGCTGGCCATGATTATGGGCGGGCTGGGATTTGGCTTGCTGGATGTCGTGCTGGCAAAGGCAAAGGGCTCGGTGTCGCAGTTGATCGCGATGCTGGCGGATTTCATACCGGAAGCGCTGGCGCTGGGGGCTGTGTTTGCGGTGGGCGGCGAGGGCGGCATGCTGCTGGCGCTGTTGATTACCGTGCAGAATTTACCGGAAGGCTTCAACGCCTATCGTGAGATGACCGCAGCGGAAGATCCGGCCACGATTCATCGCAGCCGCAAAGCCCAGGGTATGGAAGGTAAAAAGGTGTTGTTGATCTTCTGCTGCCTGGTGCCGTTGGGCCCGGCTGCAGGTATCGCAGGGCACGTGTGGCTGGCGCAATACGATGAGGTTTTGGACTTTATTATGTTGTTTGCGTCAGGTGGTATTTTGTATCTGGTGTTTCAGGACATTGCTCCGCAGGCGAAGTTAGAAAAACACTGGTTGCCGCCTATGGGCGCGGTTTTAGGGTTTTTATTCGGGGTGCTGGGTCAATTGGTTGTAGGTTGAAAAAAAACCCGGTCAGCAAAGCAACTGACAGGGCTTTTTTATTCAGGTTTTAAACACTTGGCGGGCGGTGTTACTTGGTTGCTGCACGTGCGGTTTTCAGCCATCTGTTATAAATGTCTTGGTTGGCTTTGATCCACTGGTCGGTGTGGCGCGCTATGTCTTCGTCGGTGTTCTGACCGTTACGCATCGCCAGATTTTGCGCGGAGATATGCTCGCCGGATAGGTTCATGGCCTGGAACAGTGTTTTGGCAGCCGGATTGTCATCAATGAATGTTTTGTTGGCCACAATGCGCTGAGTGTTAACACGGAAACCGTAGTTGGAACCGTCTGGCAATTTGGTGTTGATCTCATTACCGCCTTCGCCTGGCAGAGACGAGAAGGGTACTTCCATCCACACCACGTCTTTACCCGGCTTCATCACCGCGCTCACCCAGTAGGGCACCCAGCTGTAATACAAAACCGGCTCGCCTTTGTTGAACCGGGCAATAGTGCTGGCCATCAGAGCCGAGTGGGGCCCCTGGTTGTGATCAACGGTGTTGCGCAGGCCATAGGCGCCCATGTGGTGCTCAATGATCTGCTCGCAGCCCCAGCCCGTTGGGCAGCCGGTCAGGTCGGCTTTGCCATTGCCATTGGTGTCGAACAGTTTGGCGATTTCCGGGTCTTTCAGCTGAGCGATGTTGGTAATGCCGTACTCGTCTGCGGTTTTCTTGTCGATCAGATAGCCGCTGAAAGCGCCTCCCGAATATACGTTAGAGCGGAACAGCTTGTCGTCGCCGCCGGCTTTTTCATAGAAATCCGTGTGCATGGGGTACCAGTGGTCAGCGATAAAGGTGCCGTCGCCGTTAGCAATCGCAACGTGGGCTGCCGGGTATTCCAGCTCGCGGATTTTTTCCACATTAAATCCCAAGTCTGTCAGCGCGCGGCTGATCAGTAGCGTTTGAAAGGTTACTTCGGCAATGGAGCTTTTCACGGGAATAACGGTGACGCCTTCACCCGGCGTGTCGTTAGCCTGAACGCTTAAGCTGGTGGCTAATGTTACGGCTAGCAAGCCTTGCCCGGCTTTCTTCATCCATGATGAGTTCATGTTGCCTTCCTGTTTAATAGTATTGTCTTCATAGTTTACAGATTGGCTTCTGCGAATTCCGCCAATGCCGAACGGGGCACGCCTTGCAGGTGTATGTGGCCACCGTGGCGAAACGTTTTGAAGCGTTCGGTCATGTAGGTCAGGCCGGAGCTCAGAGCGCTCAGGTAAGGGGTGTCAATCTGCGCCAGATTACCCAGGCAGATCACCTTGGAGCCGTTACCGGCGCGGGTGATGATGGTTTTAATCTGGTGCGGGGTCAGGTTCTGGGATTCGTCAATAATGATCAGGCTATGCTGGAAGCTGCGGCCCCGGATGTAGTTCAGGGATTTAAAGTGCAGGGGCACTTTGCTGAGAATGTAATCCACGCTGGCGGTCACGTTCTCGTCGTCTTCATGCAGCGCCTCGAGGTTGTCCACAATGGCGCCGAGCCAGGGCTCCATTTTTTCCGCTTCGGTGCCCGGCAGAAAGCCGATGTCTTCGTCTAACCCCTGGGTGCTGCGGGTAGCAATAATACGTTTGTAGAGTTTGCTGGCCACGGTCAGCTCAATGCAGGCCGCCAGCGCAAGAATGGTTTTTCCAGAGCCGGCGGCGCCGGTCAGGTTCACCAGGTGGATGTCTGGGTCAAGCAACAGATTCAGGGCAATGGCCTGATAGATATCGCGGGGAATCAACCCCCAGACTTCTTCGTTCATCAGGTCGTGCTGGTGCAGGTCGCGAATGACCAGGTAGTCGTCGCCCAGCTCGCACACTTTGCCCACAAAGCCCTGTTGGTCCAGCACAAACTCGTTGATGTTCAGCCGCGCCAGTTCGCCTTCGCGCTTGAATCTGTGCTCGGTGGCGCCATCCCGCTGCTTGGTTTCCACTTTGCTGACGGTGTCCCAGAACGAACCGGGGAACTCGATATAGCCCCGGGGCAGCAGGCCTATGTCGTCTACCAGCTGGTCGTTGTGGTAAGCCTGGGCTTCTACGCCAAAGCCGCGGGCTTTCAGCCGCATGTTGATGTCGTTGCTAACCAGAATGATGTCGCGGTTGGTGTGGTGTTTCTGCAGGGCGGCCAGGCTGTTGATAATTTTGTTATCGTTCAGGTGCTCGGGCAGGGCATGGCCGCTTACCGATTCCGAACTCATCAGGATCGACAGGGTTCCCATGGGTTCTGCTTTTTCGCCCCGTGCAATAGGCACACCGCTTTCAATCTGCTTCGGGCTGGCGTCGCCCAACAGTCGGTCGATGGTGCGAATGGCCTGGCGACAATCGGCCGCTACTGTCTGCTTGCCGGATTTCAGGCTGTCGAGCTCTTCCAGCACGGTCATCGGAATGATGACCTGGTGCTCTTCAAAATTCAGCAGGGCGTTGGGGTCGTGAATCAGAACATTGGTGTCTAGCACGTACATCTTGAGGCGGTCTTGCGATGCTGCGGGCATAAGGGGCAGTACCTCTACAACGGGCGAGTCGGATGGCGGATACGGGCTGCGCGGTTCAGTCTTGCATCGCGCAGCGCTGGGTCATATTGCGGTCGGCGATAATCTTTAGAAGGTCGTAAGTGGTAATAATCCCTGATATGTTTCCATCAAGAGTGACAAATATCCGGTGCAGATGCTCGGCCATCATGGTTTTGGCAATTTCGCGCACCGGCGTGTCTTCGTCAACCGACAGCAGAATAGGGGTCATTATGTCTCTGACCTCCACCGGCAGTTTGCCCATACCCTCGTAAATAACCATGCGCAAACGGCGAGCTTCGCGGGCTTCGTCTTCCGTCAGCCGTGCCTCGGTCTCTGGGCGGCTTGCGTTCCAGCGAAATTCGGTAATATCCTTCAGGGTGACTATGCCAATAATGTCACCGCTGTCATCGGTAACCGGGCTACCAGCGATTTCGTTGTCGGTCAGAAAGCGGGCCAACCTGTCCATAGTCCAGGACTGGGGCACCGCCTTGATACTCGGGGTCATTATCTCGCGTGCAAGCAACGGCATGGTTCAGGCAGCCTATTTTGAAAAGAGGGTAAAAGCTTAGCCCGAACCCGTGCCGGCGTCACTTCTCGGGCAGCGTTACGTTCAGTTCAAGCACCGAACACGTGTCGGTGCGGTCTATCTCTACTTGTACCATGTCGTCGCTGATGTCCACATACTTGCGGATAACGGCCAGCAGTTCCTGCTGCAGCGCCGGCAGGTAGTCCGGTTGTTTGCGATGACCACGCTCGTGGGCCACAATAATTTGCAGCCGCTCCTTGGCAACGTTGGCGGTGTTGGTTTTTTTGCTCCTGAAATAGTCCAGAAAACTCATTTGCTAGCCTCCCCTGAACATCCGTGAAAAGAAGCCCTTCTTATGGGCTGTCATAAAACGGTGTTCCCGTTCTTCTCCCAGCAGGCGCGCCACGGCATCATCATAAGCCTGGCCAGCGTCGCTTTCGGTTTCTAAAATAACCGGAAGGCCCTGGTTAGAGGAGTTCAGCACTATTTGGCTTTCCGGAATAACACCCATCAGCGGTATCGCCAGAATTTCTTCTATATCGGCCACCGACAGCATCTCGCCACGCTCTACCCGTGCCGGGTTGTAACGGGTAACCAGCAGGTGTTCTTTTACCGGGTCCTGGCCCTTTTCGGCGCGGCGTGACTTACTTTGCAAAATGCCTAAAATACGGTCAGAGTCGCGCACCGAAGATACTTCCGGGTTGGTGACAACAATGGCTTCATCAGCAAAGTAAAGGGCCATCTGGGCGCCGTGTTCGATACCGGCCGGCGAGTCACAAATGATGTAATCGAAGGTTTGTGCCAGCTCGTTGATGATCTTTTCCACGCCTTCTTTCGTCAGCGCGTCTTTTTCCCGGGTTTGCGATGCCGGCAGAATGAACAGGGTGTCTACCCGCTTGTCGCGGATCAATGCCTGGTTCAGTGAGGCTTCGCCCTGAATCACGTTGACGAAGTCGTACACCACACGGCGTTCGCAGTTCATGATCAGGTCCAGATTACGCAGGCCCACGTCAAAATCGATGACCACGGTTTTATGACCGCGTCTGGCTATGCCGGTGCTGATCGAAGCGCTGGTGGTGGTTTTGCCAACGCCGCCTTTTCCTGAGGTTACTACAATAATTCTAGCCAAAATTTGGTTCCCGCATTGCGATGTCGTGGTTGTCGAGGCCTGGCAAACCGGTTACTGCTGGCAAACCCGGGTCTGGTCAGGCCTTTTCCAGTGGCGTTACCACCATCAGATCGTCCCTGAGCTGAAGTTGCACGGCGCTTTTCCAGCCGCTGCCTTGCAAGTCTTCAGATATTTTATAATGCCCGGCGATAGACACAAGTTCGGCCTCTAACGACTGGCAGAAAATGCGCGCGTTTTCGTCGCCGTTTACACCCGCCAGTGCGCGACCTCGCAGCGGGCCGTATACATGAATATTTCCGGCTGCCATCACTTCGGCACCGGGTTGCACTGGCGCTAAAATCACCAGGTCACCCTCTGAGGCACAAACCTGCTGGCCGGAACGTACCGGCTGGCTGATGATTTTGGCGGGCACTGCCACCGCTGGCGCAGATATGGGTTCTGCGATGGTTTCGGGGGCAGGCGCTTCGGTGGTCGGCTCGCTGGCATGATCTTTATCGCGCGCGTTGGTGCCGGGTATTAATGCCAGCGACGCACCGCGGGCCATGCGGCGGTGGTTTTCATTGCCACCACGCACGCCCACCACGTGAATATTGTTGCGCCGGCAGGTGCCAATAATGCTGAAAAAATCCAGATCGCTGTCCATGCCTTCGTACTTTTCAAGACTTATAATCAGCGGAACGTCTTTAAAAAAGCCGGGCGCCTGGCTGATCTTGTCCCGCAGGGTGGCTTCAAAATCTTCGCTCTCGAAATAATAAAGCTCCAGAGCTGTCATCGACACACTGGCACTTTTTAACTGAAAGCCCTGTTTAGCGCCGGTGGTTGGGGTATCGGTCATTAATGGTGATCCTGCTTTGGGCCGCTCTGGTAGCGTTGTTTCCATTCATCGTAGGGCATGCCGTAAATTGCTTCGCGCGCTTGCGGGTCGGTCATATTTACACCCTGCTCCTGTGCTGCGGCAAGATACCATTTTGACAGACAGTTGCGACAAAAATCGGCCAGGTTCATCAGGTCACTATTTTGCACCTCGGTATGTTCACGCAAGTGCCTAATAAGGCGACGGAAAGCGGCCGCTTCCAGTTCGGTACGCTGGGCGTCTGAAAGGGGTTGGGTCATGATATAGATGGCCTTTTGCGATGTCAGAAAGATGGATAGAAATTCATGCAATACGGTTTTATAAGCGGCTTGCCGTGGACAATCCTGACATTTTGAGCAACTGGAGGTAAGATGCAAGGCTGTATGCATATACAGCGGGTGTGGTTAAGCGGGGTTTTATGTCTCAACGCAAGATAATTCACGTAGATTGCGACTGCTTTTATGCCGCCGTGGAGATGCGTGATGACCCTTCCCTACGGCATGTTCCTCTGGCGGTGGGCGGACAGGGTGGGCGCGGCGTGGTGACCACCTGCAATTACCAGGCCCGCGCTTACGGCGTGCGCTCGGCCATGCCAGGCGGCGAGGCCCGGCGCCTGTGCCCGGACCTGGTGACCGTGCCGGTGGATATGCCGCGTTACCGGGCGGTGTCGCAGCAGGTGATGGCCATATTGCGTGAGGTGACCGATTTGGTAGAGCCGTTGTCGTTAGATGAAGCTTTTTTGGATGTGTCTGACGTGACTGAACACCAGGGTAGCGCTACGCTGATTGCCCGCCACCTACGCGAGCGGGTAAAGCAGCAAACCGGCATTGTTATTTCTGCCGGGGTGGCCCCTAACAAATTTTTGGCCAAAATTGCCAGCGACTGGGAAAAGCCCGACGGCCTGTTTGTGATTCGCCCCCAGGACATTGCCGGGTTCGTGGCCAAACTGCCCGTGCAAAAGTTGTTTGGTGTGGGTCAGGTAACCGCGGGCAAGCTTCACGCCATGGGAGCCCGAACCTGTGGAGACCTGCAGCAGCTGGGCGCAGAAATTCTGATAGAGCGTTTTGGCAAGCAGGGTTACCGCCTGTACGAAATGGCCCACGGCCGCGACGAGCGCCCGGTGGTTGTGTCGCGCAGCGCTAAATCCCTGAGCGTTGAGCGCACCTTTGCGCAGGATTTGCCAGACAAAGCCGCTTGTGACGCAGTGCTGGTGAACCTTCTGGACGACTTACGCGCGCGCCTTGCCCGCAAGGCAGAGCACAAGCCCTTACACAAACTGTTTGTAAAAATCCGTTACAGCGATTTTTCCACGCACACATTGGAACGGGTGCGTGAATCCGCGGCGCCGCCCGTTATTGCAGACTACCAACAATTGTTGAATGAACTGATGACCGACACTCAGCGGCCGGTGAGGCTGCTGGGAATGGGAGTAAGGTTTCGAAATGATGAGGCACCGGTCACACAACTACGGTTGTTTGACTGACCAGGCAATAAACGATGCGAAAATGTGCGCTGAAACACAGCACAGATGCTGAAGTGTATTAGACTTTGGCCTATCCAGTTTGTATAATTTTAAGTCAGCTAATAATCCTAATAATCGTTGCGCATTATGATTCTTCGACTATTTTTCACATTGCTCATTATTAATATTGCCATCTTTGCGGCCAGCGTAGATGCGTCTGAGCAAATAGGCAGTAGCGATCGTGGCACGGTGAAAGAATCTGTCACTATGGCCGATGTCAAACAGCTGCAAGCCGTCATGGCAGGGCGAAGTTACGCCACCATTGACCAGACGGAAGGCAGTGCCGATATTCTGGCCGAAGTGGGCTCACGCCTGCTGACCCTGTCGCTGACCCGCCGCGACACTTCCCGCCGCTATGCCTACGAAACGATACGGGCCGACCACGGCCTTGCCCTGATTGACGAAGGCGCCTGCCTGAATCTGAAGTGGACCTTCTGAAACCGCTGAATCAGCCTCGCGAGACACCCGGTTACTGATCTGACGCATTGTCTGGCCGTGCTGCCCGTGTGATGATTCTGTTAACAGGATTCATTATGGGTTAACGGGAACCGGAAAATGGCCGAAGATTGCACGATGCGAATGGACGACGCAGACGCCTGTGTCGAAGAAGTAATCCGCCGTGTTGGCAACAAGATTATTCTTGGTTTGCCTCTGGGTTTGGGCAAGCCCCTGCGCTTTGTAAATGCCCTTTATCAGCGCGCCAAGCGCGACCCCCAAATCGAACTGCACATTTTTACGGCCTTGTCGCTGGTGAAACCCAGTGGCCGTTCGGCTCTGGAAAAGCGCTTTCTCGAACCTTTTGCAGAGCGCTTGTATGGCGCGATTCCGGATCTGGAATACGCTCTGGATTTGCGGGCTAACAAACTGCCGCCGAATGTGAAAGTGTCGGAGTTCTTTTTCAAGGCCGGCAGTTTTATGCACAATTCGTCGCAGCAGCGCCACTATATCAGCCTGAACTATACTCACGCGGTGCGCGATTTGATGGCTAAGGGTATCAACGTGGTGGCTCAAATGGTGGCGCCAGGTGATCAAAACGGTGAGCCGGGGCAGGTGAGCCTGAGCTGCAATCCGGACCTGACCTTGGACATTATCCCGCTTTTGCGTGCGCGCCAGCGCGAAGAGGGCGTGCCCACCGTATTGGTGGGTGAGCTGAACCGGCATTTGCCCTGGCTGGGCCGTGATGCCCAGATGGCCGAAGCCGATATAGACGTGGTTTTGGCGCAACCGCAAAGCGATTATCCGATGTTTCCGGCGCCACAAATGGCCATCAGCCCGCCGGACCATCTCATTGGTTTCTATGCCAGCACCTTGATAAAGGACGGTGGCACGTTGCAGGTGGGTATCGGTTCCCTGGGTACTGCGCTAATCAATAGCACCATTTTGCGCCACCGCCATAACGACGCCTGGAAGCGCTTATATCAGCATCTGGACATCGCCGCGCGCTATCCGGCTGTCGATGGTATTGGTGGCACCGGCACGTTTGATCAGGGCCTTTACGGTTGCAGCGAAATGATCATTGACGGCTTTATTCACCTGGTGGAAGCCGGAGTGTTAAAGCGTGAAGTGTTTGCTCACCAAGGGCTGCAGGAGTTGCTGAACCGCGGTGACATTAGCGTGCAGATCAACCTGGATACACTTGATGTGCTATTGCGTGAGCATATTATTGCCTCGCCGCTGAGGCCGCAGGATCTGGAGTTCCTGCAGAAATTCGGGATTGTGCATTCTGAACTGTGTTTGCAGGATGGCAAGCTTAGCCTGCAGCAGCGCACCGTGCCTGCCGACATCAACCATCCCGACACCCGCCGGCTACTGCAAGACGGCGGCTTGGGCGACAAGCTGAGCGACGGCGTGGTGATGCACGGCGGCTTCTACATCGGCCCCGAATCTTTCTACCAGGCACTGCGTGACCTGTCGCCACCGCAGCGTCAGCGCATCTGCATGACCAGCGTAAATTACATCAATGACCTGTACGACCACCGCTTTGGCAATCAGGCGTTGAAAGCCGCCCAGCGCCAGCACGGCCGCTTTATAAACACCGCGATGATGTACACCCTAGCGGGTGCGGCTGTGTCTGACGGCCTGGAAGACGGTCGCGTGGTCAGCGGCGTAGGCGGTCAGTACAACTTTGTGGCTATGGGTATGGAATTGACGGGCGCGCGGTCCATTTTGTGTTTGCGCAGCACTCGCAAAACGGCGGGCAGAGTACTATCGAATATTGTGTTCAGCTACGGCCATTGCACCATCCCCCGTCACCTGCGGGACATTGTGATCACCGAATATGGCATTGCCAATTTGCGGGGCCAGTCTGACGAGCAGGTATACCTGCGGCTGATCGCGATTGCCGACGCCCGCTTCCAGGCCGGCCTTTTGCAGCAGGCGAAAAAAGCCGGCAAGGTGGCGAAGAGTTTTAAACCGCCAAAAGCTTGGGCCGATAATACGCCGGCACACATCCACAAAGCCTTGGCAGCGGTACCGGGCAACAACCGTTTTCCACCATTTCCCTTTGGCTGTGACTTTACCGCTGAAGAGTTGGTGATTGCTAAAGCACTGAAACGCATACAGGCCGAAACCGCCACAGGTCGTGGTAAACTTATGACCCTGGTACGGGCTGCCCGCGCCGGTGACGACCAAAGCCGCTTCCAATCGCTGCTAGAACGCATGCAACTGGCCGCACCGAAAGGAGTTCGCCAGAAGCTGGAGCAACGGTTACTGATTTACGGCCTGCGACTGACCAATACACCCCAATAAGAGCAATGACGCAACCTATGCAAGATTCTTCTCCTACAATTGACGTGTTCACCGTTCACTATGTACTTAAAAACGCCGTTGGTGAGCTGGTAGATACCTCTGAGGGCAGCGAGCCGCTGCATTTTGTGTACGGCAGCCCGGACATTGTTGAGGGTATTCAGCGTGCCGTGAAAGATCGCCGCGTGGGTGACTGCCTGGAAGTCACCGTACCGCCAGCGATGGCCTACGGTGAACACCGGGCCGACCTGGTGCGTAAAGTACCGCGCTCGATGTTCGAAGGCGTAGAGAACTTACAAGCGGGCATGAAGTTTCAAACCAACACAGGCACCGAGGCGCAGATTGTCCAGGTGATGGGTTTTGACGGCAATTTGGTGCGTATTGATGCCAATCACCCGCTGGCTGGTCTAACCTTGTATTTTGATTTGGAAATTGTTGGCCGCCGCAGCGCTAGTGCAGAGGAAATTGCCCAGGGCCGGCCCTTGTCATAGCCTGAAGTTAGGAAAGACTGTTATGGAACTGACGACTGACAACTGGCGAATCCTGATTGTAGAAGACGACGAACGGCTGGCCAGCCTGACCCGCGATTACCTGCAGAATAACGGGCTTACGGTGTCTATTGAGTCCCACGGTGGGGCCGCTGTAGAGCGTATTCGAAACGAACAGCCAGACCTTGTGGTGCTTGATTTGATGTTGCCCGGCGAAGACGGCTTGTCTATCTGCCGCCGGGTAAGGCCGCAATACAGCGGCCCGATAGTGATGCTAACCGCCAGAACCGATGACATGGACCAGATACTGGGCCTGGAAATGGGCGCCGATGACTACATTGGCAAACCGGTACAACCGCGATTGTTACTGGCGCGCATTCGTGCGTTGATGCGCCGCGTTGCCGAAAAAAACCAACCCTTGGTCGGCAGCGGTCCCGTGAGCGAAGGCCCGGTGCGTGTAAAGTTCAACGAATTGGTGATAGACAGCTCGATGCGCGAAGCCTGGCTGTCTGGCGTTACAGTGGATTTAACCAGCGCCGAGTTTGATTTGCTGTGGTTGCTGGCCAGTAATGCGGGCAGGGTGCTCAGCCGTGAAGAAATCTTTACGGCGTTGCGTGGCATTGAATACGACGGCCAAGACCGTTCGATTGACGTGCGGGTGTCCCGTATACGGCCAAAAATTGGTGACGACCCCATCCATCCACGGCGCATAAAAACCGTGCGTAGCAAAGGTTATCTGTTTGTAAAAGAAGCCTGAGTAGTTGCAAAAACCTGAATAGTTGCGACAGCCTGAGTAGCTGCTTAAGCCCGAGTTTTTGTTTGAGCCAGAGTGCGCACCATGCCCCTGATCTACTTTCTAAAACTTTATGCCCGCCTGGCGGGTTTTGTGCTGTTGATCGCAGTGCTTTGTGTGTTGCTGTTCCAAGGTTTAAACGGTATTCGCCAGCAAATGTGGCTTGAACACCATGGCACAGCGCTGATGCAATGGCTGGCGGAGTCTGCAGACCCTGTTGCTCATTACGCGTGGCTGGTGCCGGCTTATAATCTTGAAGTAGGCTCGGCCACGCAGTTGGCAGATACCGCGGTTATTCGCGAACGCCTGGGTTACGGCCAGGTCGTGGTATTGCCGTCCAGTTTGGGCCAGCGCTTGTTAATCGCCCGTGAAGACGGCCAGATCCTCGCCCTGAATCTGGCCACGCCTTATAGCGACATTGTGCGTGCCAGCGCGTTGGTTTTCCGCTGGCATCTAGAAAACTCACCGGTTGAACGTCGCCCCGAAACCCTGCGTTATTTGAGCGCATCATTAGGCCTTGGCGCTTATTCCATTGACACCCGCGAGCGCCTGCCACCCGCCGATGTTTTGCGGCAATTAGTTCGTGACGGCCTGGTTCTGTATACCGCGCAATCCGGAGATGGCCCCCGCGTGGCGTTGCAGTTGGCTGACGGCGAGATGGTGGTGCTGGTGCCACCACCGCCGTTTAAACCCTGGAGTCTGGTGATTATATTACCACTGTGCCTGCTGATTGCCGCGGCGCTGGCACTGCTGCTAGGGTTTGCGGCACGCTCTTGGGATGGGCGTTTGCTGAAGGTTGAATCCGCAGCGCTGCGCATTGCCCGAGGTGATTTGGCGGCGCGGGTAGAGCCCGGCTCCAGCTTGTTGCAACAGCGCTTGGCGACAGCTTTCAATAGCATGGCCGAGCATATTCAGCGCCTTGTGCAGGTGCAGCATGACATGATCCATGCGGTGTCCCACGAGCTACGCACCCCGGTGGCGCGCATTCGTTTTGGCGTGCAGATGTTGGCCGACAGCGATAAGTCGCAGCGTAGCGAGGAGCAGTTGCAGGGCATAGACGGCGACATTCAGGAACTGGACGATTTGATAGACGAAATACTGACCTACGCGCGACTGGAGCAGAGCGAGGCCAAGTTCCTTTTGCAGCAGACATCTGTGCCTGATCTTCTGCGCCAGGTCATTGCCCAGCAGCAGCTCTTGCACCCAACCGTCGTTATGGAGCTGGATGTGGATGGCGCCAGTGAGGCACTGGCCGCCGAGGTAGAACCGCGTTATTTACACCGCGCACTCCAGAATCTGGTGGGTAACGCCGCACGCTATGCCAGCCGCCAGGTGCGCGTGCGCTGTCGGTTAGACAGCGACAATTGCCGCATTGATGTGGAAGACGACGGCCAAGGTATACCGCGCTCTGACTGGGAACGGGTATTTATTGCATTTTCACGGCTGGATAACAGCCGTACCCGCACCTCGGGCGGGTACGGGCTAGGACTGTCGATTGTGCGGCGCATCATGTACTGGCACGGTGGCCAGGCCTTCGTCGGTGCAAGCGCCAGTCTTGGCGGAGCTTGCTTTAGCCTTGTATGGCCTCGTGTTCAAACGCAATCAGGTGGTCTGCATCAACTCGCACCGGAACAAAGTCACCCACATTGAAATCCAGGTGGCTGCGGAACAGCGCCTCGAACTCGGTGGATTCGGAACAGCGAAAACGATAGAGCGTGGATGTGCCGGCAAAGGTTTTTTCAATCACCTTGGGCCGCAAAGGCGAATGTTCATCATAAACGATGTCATCGGGCCGAATCAGCACATCGACCGGTGTGCCTGCTTCCCATCTATAAGCCCGGTTACCGTGAATAACGCCGAGTTCTGACTTTATGGCGTCTGGCCCCAGGGTGCTGCCAAGTACAAAGCTACCTTGGCCCACAAAACTGGCAACAAAACGGTTGGTAGGCTCGTGATACAGGTTAAACGGCACGTCCCACTGCTGGATGCAGCCTTTTTGCAGCACCGCCACCTGATCGCACATTGCAAAAGCTTCTTGCTGGTCGTGGGTAACTAGAATGGCGCTGATGCCCAGGGTTTTTAGAATGTCACGCACATCCAGGCTCAGCCGCCGGCGCAAATCTGCGTCCAGATTTGAAAACGGTTCGTCTAGCAAAATCAGCGTGGGTTCTGGCGCCAGCGCGCGAGCCAGCGCAACCCGCTGTTGCTGCCCGCCCGACAACTCGTGAGGGTAGCAGCTGGCAAGATCCTGCAGTTGCACCAGTTCCAGTAATTCAGTGACCTTGCGTTGGCGCTCGGCTTTGCTCAGGCGGTTCAAACCAAAACCAACGTTGTCGGCAATGCTTAGGTGCGGGAAGAGTGCGTAATCCTGAAACACCATCCCAATACGGCGTTTTTCCGGCGGTAGAGCGCGGCCGGGCAGGCTGATGGCCTGGCCTTGAAGGCTGATTTTGCCATCGCTAAGCGGTAAAAAGCCGGCCAGCGCGCGCAAAATAGTGCTTTTGCCACAGCCGCTGGGGCCCAGCAGGCAGCCAATGTCGCCTTGGCGCAGGGCGAAACTGACGTTCTTCACCACGGTTTCGCCGCCATAGCCGCAGCACAGATTGTTGACTTCAAGCAGCCAGTCAGACGCGATTGCGGGCTTGTCCATAATTAATCCAGACGTTTGAGAATCAGGAATTCCAGCAGGGCTTTTTGAGCGTGCAAGCGGTTTTCCGCTTCCTGCCACACGACCGAGCCCGAATGCTCCATCATGTCTTGCGAGATTTCTTCGCCGCGATGTGCCGGCAGGCAGTGCATAAACAAAGCGTCTTTAGCGGCCAGTGCCATCAACTGCGGATTAATCTGGTAGCTCGAAAATGCGAGTTTACGGGCTTTCTGCTCGCTTTCCTGGCCCATGGAGGCCCACACATCGGTTACCAGCAGGTTGGCGTCGCGGGCGGCGTCTGCCGGCTCACGCATCACGGTGACATGCTCTTTGTGTGCTTCAAATACGGCGGCGCCAGGCTCATAGCCTTTCGGGCAGGCCACATTCAAATGAAAGCCGAACATTGCCGCGGCGTTGATGTAAGAATGGCACATATTGTTACTATCGCCGATCCAGGCTACCGTGGCACCGCGAATGCTGCCGCGGTGTTCGCGATAGGTTTGCATATCGGCCAGTAGCTGGCAGGGGTGGAAGTCGTCAGTCAGCGCGTTGATCACGGGCGCTGAGGAGGCAGCCGCAAAGCGCTCCACGGTATTGTGCGCGAAGGTGCGAATCATCACCGCATCGACCATGCTGGAGATAACAATGGCCGAGTCTTCAATCGGTTCGCCACGGCCCAACTGGGTGTCGCGGGGCGACAAAAACAACGCCGAGCCGCCAAGCTGCATCATGCCTGCTTCGAAGGATACCCGGGTGCGGGTAGATGACTTTTCAAAAATCATCGCCAGCACACGATTTTTCAAGGTGTCGCGGGTAACGCCCTGGTGCCACTCACGACGCAGGCGTGAGCCGTGGTCCAGTAGCGCTTCCAGTTCATCGGGAGTCAGGTCGTTCAGTGTTAAAAAATGCCGTACTGCCATGAAATGGCCCTTACCTCGCTGGAGGCCCGGGTTGCCGGGGCTTCTAGCCTGATGGTTGTGGATGTAGAGTGAAAAAATAGGGGCAATCAGTCTAGCCGCTCTGCGGTGGCATGACAACGATCAGGGCGCCGCCGGCGCCCTGTCTTTAGCCTTAGGGGACAGATTTCAAATCTATCCCTGGTTTTCGAAAGCGCCGCAACCGGCGACGGTTGGTAGGTCTGCCGAGGCAGTGTACAATGACTAAAATTGATTGCCTGAAGGCAAGCTTTCTTTTTTCATTTTAGCTTCCAGCACAGAGGTAGATAACATGGATATGAACGACACCATTAAAAGCCAACTCGAAGAAAACTCGATTATTCTGTACATGAAGGGTTCTCCTCAGGCGCCGCAGTGCGGTTTTTCGGCAAAAACAAGTCAGGCCTTAATGGCCTGCGGCGAGAAATTTGCTTTTGTGAATATTCTGGACAACCCGGAACTGCGTGAAGCGTTGAAAGTGCACTCTAGCTGGCCTACTTACCCGCAACTGTATATTAGCGGCGAATTGGTTGGTGGCTGCGACATCATTATGGAAATGTCGGAAAACGGTGAACTGGCCACAGCTGTAAAAGCTGCGTGTAAGCAGACAGAAGCCTAAAGCGAATTTTTCAGCGCTAAGAAAAGCTGCACATTGCGAATGAAACCTGCGCAGTTGGAATAGAACTCGCGCAATTGGAAAAGTGTGCACCTCAAACGAATAATGCCGGCGATACGCCGGCATTATTCGTTTGAGGTGCAGGGTTCTCAACCTGCTTTGCTTCGCAGAGACCCCACCACAGCGTTCAGTGCTCGGTCAATCAGCGCTCCTTGCTCCAGCAGCGTTAGCCGGCCCCGGCACATTTCTTGGGCAAGCTCGGTACGGGTTTTTTCAATCACTTTCAGGCCCATGCGGTTAACGAATACAAAACAGTCAGCTTCTTCAATAATAGCCGACAGTTTGCAACGGAAGCTGGCGCCGTTTACCAGGCTGAATTCTACCCAGCTGCCGGTTTCAATCTGATCAATCTGATCCATGTATTCAGAAATGGAGTTATCTTGCAGTTCTTCGCCGATGTTCGCTTTTTCAGAATCCGGCGCCACTACCAAAGGCTCTGTGCGGGTTTCTATAGCAGCGTTGGTGCGGAAAGCTTCGGCCAATTCATATTTGAGCTGGGCCATCATTTCGTCGAGTTTGGATGAATTGAACGATACTTCTTCAAGCCCGGCGCGCAGGGTTTTCAGCAATCCCGGCACCACACGAACCCATTGGTCGCGCTCGGCTTCCTCGTGATGGGGATGCAGGCACCAGATAAGGTCGTCAAGCACTTTTACCGACTCGTTCCAGCGGTGCTCCATTTCGTCCCTGAGGTAAGTCAGGAACATAACCCGGCTCCAACCATTAACAACGATGGTGTGGATGGTTTTCGGCAGTTTGTAACGGGCCAGCTTTTCTTTCAATATCGTGTCAACGGTTTGCTGGGCTTTCTGGGATTTTATGCGGCCACGCTCAGATTCGCGGGTGCGTTGCTCTACCAGGGTTGAACGTTTGTTTTCGCGCTCCAGAAAGGCGTCGAATTCGTCATTCAGGGCAACAAACAAAGACACGTCGCCGTCAAACTCTTCAAGAATGCGCTGCACAATGGTGTGAATCTGGTTATACAGTTTGTCTCGCGACTTTTCGTCACTGTTGCTCCAGCCAATGCCGGCGCGGGCAAGGTTGTTGAGCAGGCGCCGGGCGGGATGGCCACCATGACTGAAGAAGGTTTTATCGCGCATCACCACTTTTAATATGGGTATTTGCAGGCGGCTGACCAGCACCTGAATGGGTGCTGACAGGTTATCGTCGTCGAGAATGAAATCGAACAGCATAGACACAAGATTAATGAGGTCTTCATCGGCCTCTGTTATAGCGGCTTTGCGGCCGTCTTTGCGCTTTACCTGCGCCAGAAGTTGGTGCATCAACTCCAGTAAATCTATGGTTAATGGTTCGCCCTGGCTCAGGTCTTCGCCGAAGCCTGTGTAGCTGGCGCTGTCAAATGTCTTCTGCGCAGGCAAAGCGTTAAGAAGTTCGCCAAGCTCAGCGGCAGACACTCGGTGTACCGGGCGGCTATCGGAGCGTTGCTGCGGAATACCGGCGTTGCTACGCTGGTGCGCAAGCATGCTACGTATCTGTTCGAACACCGCGCTTTCGCTTGCAGCATCAATCTGCGATGCGCCCATTGAATCCGCGTTATCGGCTGCCTTGCCGCCGCTGCCCTGATTTTTTGAGGTATTTTTACCCTGATGGCGGAAGTGAGGGATAACCCCGGCCTTCACCAAAATGCGGTTGGCTTCGTCTAATAGCATGCCAAGATTTGACATAACGTAGCGGTCAAACTGCTTTAGCAGAATCAGGCGCTCACGAATTTGGATTTCCATGGGCTGTATGGCGTGTATGAACGCCATGCCTAAGTGTTCTGGCGCCAAGGGGTTCGCTATAACACCGTCTGCGGTTTTGTATACTTGGCTGAAACGCGCCTCCAACTGAATCAGCTGGCCTTGAAAGTGCGCTTTGGCTTTCCCGGCCATGGCGTTCAGCGCAACCTGTTCTTCTAGGTCATCATTGCCCACCAGCGCGAGGTTGTCTGCGTCTATGGCTTGGGGCTGGTTATCGGGACGGGTCTGGCTGGGTGGCGACACAAAAAACGAACTAATTGCCTCGCTGAACTGGCGTTCAACGCCTTTGCGCTTGATGCGAATTTCCCGCATGGCTTCAAAGTAGCGGTTTTGTTCGTTATTGTTGCGGCAGTTGTTGGCGAGTTCAAACAGCGAGTCGTCGACAGCGTCCAGTGCGCCCTGTAACAGGTCGCCCAAGCCGGCAACAACGGTTTCCCGAACGCGTACCGCTTCGAGTGGAACAGGCGCGGCTTCACCATTAACGCCTTTCTGACGCTGGTGGATATAATGAATGCCGGACTGTTCGTTCATGGCAGGGTCCTGTCTGTCTCGCGCCGCCTGGGCCTTTTGTAGGCTACTTTATACAACGGAAATTAAGATTATTGGTCAAATTTAACCCATCTGAATCTTTTTTTATACGTTTGCTTTTTAGTTTTCACGACGAACTGACAAAATCATGCACCAACGGTCACTAAGGCTGGCTTGATGTTCAGCGGCCAAGCCCGCGTTTCTTGCGTTTTTTGGGATGCACAATGGCCGCCTTCACAACATTATCCTTAATCTGTAGCACTTCAACTCGATGCCCGCCAACTCTCAGGCACACGTTGCTGTCGGGAATGTTCTCCAGAGTTTCGGTAATCAACCCGTTTAGGGTTTTAGGGCCATCCAATGGCAATTTCCAGGACAAACTTTTGTTAATTACCCGCAGAGAAGCTGTGCCGTCAATAATATAGGTACCGTTATCCTGGGGAATAATGTCTGGGCTGGTGGATGCATAGTCGGTGGTGAATTCGCCCACAATTTCTTCAAGAATGTCTTCCAGCGTGGCTAGGCCCAGTACTTCGCCGTATTCGTCTACGACAATGCCAAAGCGACGGCGACCCTTCTGAAAGTTAATCAACTGGGTGTTCAAAGGTGTGCTTTCCGGAACAAAGTAAGGCTCGGTGCACAGCTGTACAATCATGTCTTTGTTCAAGTCATCTTTTTGCAGCAGTTTGGTGGTGTTGCGCAAATGCAGAATGCCCTGAATTTCATTAATGTCGCCTTTATAAACCGGCAGGCGGGTGTGCTGACTGTTGCGTAACAGGCGCAGAATACTGTCCAGGTCGTCATCCAGATCAATCCCGACGACTTCGTTACGGGGCACCATAATGTCCGTCACGGTCACTTTTTCCAGGTCCAGTATGCTTACCAGCATATCCTTGTGCTTGGCTGGAATCAGCGCACCGGCTTCGTTCACCAGGGTGCGCAGCTCCTCGCGGCTGAGGTGATCGTTGGCGATGTCTTCCGGCGACACCCGCAGCACTTTCAAAATGCCACCGGTAAGCAGGTTTACCGCCCATACCACCGGGTAAAGTATTTTTAGCAGCGGAGCGAGCACATAGCTGGCAGGAAAGGCGATTTTTTCTGGAAACAGCGCGGCCAGGGTTTTGGGCGTCACTTCCGCAAAAATCAAAATAACAATGGTCAGCAACACCGTTGCTATGGCAATGCCGGCGTCGCCCCAGATGCGTATCGCAATCACCGTGGCAATGGCCGAGGCAAAGATGTTAACGAAGTTGTTGCCAATCAGGATAACGCCGATCAGCTGATCGGTTCGTTGCAGAAGTCTGTGGGCGCGCTTGGCACCTTTGTGACCGGTTTGCGCCATGTGCTTCAGGCGATACCGGTTCAGCGACATCATTCCGGTTTCAGAGCTGGAAAAGAAGGCCGATAATAGAATCAGTCCGGCGAGTGTAATAAACAGCGCGGTCAGCGATGTTTCGTTCAAGCGAGGTATCCTCTTTATTTGTGAAAAGCGTGAAGGGCGTGGAAGGCGCTACCGTTTTACAGGCCGCGATGGAAAATCAGTTCCAGAGCCAGCTTGCTGCCGTAGAACGCTACCATTAATAATGCGCAGCCTGCCAGTGTCCAGCGGCTAGCGGTCACTCCGCGCCAGCCTTTGGTGTGGCGGCCAATCAGCAAGGCCACAAACACCAGCAGCGAGAGTATCGAAAACAGAGTCTTGTGGGCAATGTCCTGGGCGAACAGGTCTTCCACAAAAAGAGCGCCGGTAACAATGGCTAGAATCAGTAGCACAACGCCTGCCCACACCAGTTCGAACAGTACCGACTCCATGGTTTGCAGCGGGGGTAAGTTGCGCAACAGGCGGCTGTTGTGGTTGTTTTTGAGTTGGCGGTTCTGGACAGACAACAGCACGGCTTGAATGCCTGCCAGGCTGAACAGGCTGTAAGCGGTTACTGACAGGGCAATGTGGGTGAGCATGCCGTAGCTGTGCTCTGGCACCAGCCTCGCCGGAGAGGGCGCTGCCAGTGCGACAATAATCGTCATGCCGGCCAGAGGGTATACGCCTAATAAAAGGTTTTGCAGGGGCTTGGTAAGATTCAGCCCCAATAGCAAGAATGTGATCAGCCAGGAGATAATCAGCGAGCTGCGCACGATGCTGAAATCGAAGCCGCCGTCATGATGCACAATCTGAGTGATCAGCAGTGCGTGGCCCACCAAGGCAAGAATGCCCACCAAAGTGGTCATTGCCAAGCTGCTTTGCACCCGGCCGCGGAAATGAAGAGCCTGCAAGGCCGTGCCAATGCTGTATAACAGAAGTGAGGTAACCGCGAGAATCAGCGTTCCCATAAAGTGTTAATCCTGGGCTGCCCTATATGCCACTGTTCAGGCTGAGGTTTACGGCGCATTAAAAGTGATTTCACTGAGCTGGTCGTTTCGGGACGATAGTCTGGTTATAATGTGCCAATTATGCAACCGGAATCAACAGGCCCCGGGGTCTGTTGATTCCTGAATACTCTTATCCGGGTACGGAAGAACCGCATGTTTGAAAATCTACAGGACCGACTCTCCGGCAGTCTGCGCAAAATCACGGGTCAGGCGCGGCTTACCGAAGACAATATCAAAGATACGCTACGTGAAGTTCGCATGGCGCTGCTTGAAGCCGACGTTGCTTTGCCGGTGGTCAAGGACTTCGTAGAGAGTGTTCGCCAACGTGCCATTGGCCAGGAAGTTCAGCGTAGCCTGACACCCGGCCAAGTATTTGTGAAAGTGGTGCAGCAGGAGCTCGAGCGGGTGATGGGCGAGGCCAACACCGGCCTGAACCTGTCGGTTGCCCCGCCTGCGGTCATTATGATGGCGGGCCTGCAGGGTGCCGGTAAAACCACCACCGTTGCCAAACTGGCGCGATTCCTGAAAGAGCGCCAAAAGAAAAGCGTGATGGTGGTCAGTGCCGACATCTACCGCCCGGCTGCTATCAAACAGCTGGAAACCCTGGCCAACGAGGTAGGCGTAGAGTTTTTCCCCAGCTCCGCTGACCAGGACCCAGTCGCCATTGCCGAAGGCGCCATCAGCGCAGCGCGCAAGAAACACATTGATGTGGTGATACTGGATACGGCCGGCCGCCTTGCCATTGATGAAATGATGATGGGCGAAATCAGCCGCCTGCACGCCGCGGTAAAACCGATAGAAACCCTGTTCGTGGTAGACGCCATGACCGGGCAAGACGCCGCCAACACCGCCAAGGCTTTTAATGAAGCCCTGCCGCTGACCGGCGTGGTGCTCACCAAAACCGACGGCGATGCCCGTGGTGGTGCGGCCCTGTCGGTACGCCACATTACCGGCAAGCCGATCAAGTTCCTGGGTGTGGGCGAAAAGTCCGACGCTTTGGAGCCGTTCCATCCAGACCGCGTGGCGTCACGCATTTTGGGTATGGGCGATGTGCTCTCCCTGATAGAGGAAGCCGAGCGCAAGCTGGACCAGAGCAAAGCCGAGAAGCTCACCCAAAAGATCAAGAAAGGCAAAAGTTTTGATCTTGAAGACTTCCGTGACCAACTCCAGCAAATGAAAAGCATGGGCGGTATTGGTGGCCTGATGGACAAGCTGCCGGGTATGGGCCAGATGGCCAAAGTAGCCCAGCAGCAGGTAAACGATAAATCAATGGGGCAAATGGAAGCGATTATCTGTTCCATGACGTCCAAAGAGCGCCGTTACCCGGACACCATCAACAACTCGCGCAAGCGCCGTATTGCCAACGGTTCCGGTTCGCAGATTCAAGATGTGAACCGACTGCTGAAGCAGCACAAGCAAATGCAGAAGATGATGAAAAAATTCAGCAAGAAAGGCGGAATGGCCAACATGATGCGCGGTTTGGGTGGTATGATGCCGCCCGGCGGTGGAGGCGGTCAGCCTCCCTTTGGTCGTATGTAAAATGCCTTACGCCTAAAACAGGGAAACAACCGGTTTCGCTGTTTTCTTTGGCGCTTTTTTAGCATAGAATAGCGCCCCTTTCGAGTATGGGTCTTCATGTTAGCCGCTTCTGGCTGCATTGAATCGTACAAAGTTCGTACAACAGAACAGGATATTGGTTAAATGGTAAAAATCCGTTTGGCTCGCGGCGGCTCCAAGAAGCGCCCGTTCTACCATCTGACAGTGACCGACAGCCGCAAAGCACGCGACAGTCGTTTTATTGAACGTGTCGGCTTCTTCAACCCGATCGCCCGTGGACAAGAAGAGCGTCTACGCGTTGATCGTGAGCGTGTTGCGCACTGGATCAGCCAAGGCGCACAGCCTAGCGATCGTGTTGCCCAACTGCTGAAAACCGCAGACTAGTTTATTAGAGCAATCTGAAGATTAGCCTGACACACCCCGGGGTGACACACATGGCAGAATCCTCGCAGGAAACTGTTATCGGCCGTATTACCGCGGTGTTTGGGATCAAGGGTTGGCTAAAAGTCTACTCTTTCACCGATCCCAGAGACGGAGTACTAAACTACCGCAACTGGACCCTGGTTCAGGACGGCAAGCGTATTCCTGTGAAGCTTGAAGAGGGTCGCCGCCAAGGGCAGGGGATCGTCATCAGGCTGAAGGGTGTTGACGACCGTGATGTTGCCCAGCGTTATTGCGGGGCTGACATTCATGTGCCAACCGAACAGTTACCAGAGCTGCCCAAGGGCGACTATTACTGGTATCAGTTGGAAGGCCTTGAAGTGTTCACGGTTGAAGATGAATGCTTGGGAACAATGCATCATATGCTGGAAACCGGCGCCAACGACGTATTGGTAGTGCAGGCAAGCCCTGCTTCTATTGATCAGCGCGAACGGCTAATCCCTTACCTGCCTGACGAAATCGTTATGCAGGTGGATTTAGCCAATAAGCGTATGGTGGTTGACTGGGATCCGGAGTTTTAAGGTGTGGATTGGCGCTGTCAGTCTGTTCCCGGAAATGTTTTCAGCGGTAACCGATTATGGCATCACCAGCAGGGCCGTACGTGACGGGTTAATAACCTTTCACAGTTGGAACCCGCGGGATTTTACCCATGATCGTCATCGCACAGTAGACGACCGCCCCTACGGTGGCGGCCCCGGTATGCTGATGAAAATTCAGCCGCTACGGGATGCTATTCACGCTGCACGGCAAGCGGCTCCGGGCCCGGCTTGTGTGGTGTATTTATCGCCTCAGGGTGAAACCCTGAATCAGGCAGTTGTTGAATCTCTGGCAGCAGAGCAGCGGCTAATACTGGTGGCGGGCCGTTATGAAGGCGTGGATGAGCGCCTGATTACGGCAGAGGTAGATCGTGAAGTGTCGCTGGGAGACTTTGTGCTTTCCGGTGGCGAACTGGCAGCCATGGCTGTTATTGATGCGGTTACGCGCCTCATCCCCGGAGCGCTGGGTCATGCGCAGTCGGCAGAGCAGGATTCGTTCGCCGACGGTTTACTGGATTGTCCGCACTATACCCGGCCCGAAGTGTATGAAGGTCAGGCGGTGCCGGATGTTTTGTTGGGCGGTCACCATGATCAGATCCGGCGTTGGCGGCTTAAACAGTCGCTGAGGCGAACCAGCGAGCGACGCCCCGACCTGCTTGAACAGCGGGAGTTTTCGGAAGAAGAGCGCAAGCTGCTGGCAGAGATTTTAAACGAACCGTGTGCCTCTGAATCTTCAGGGCATTAAAAGATTGGGAATCAGGAGCATAACGATGAGCGGCAAGAACAACATCATCAATCAAATTGAAACAGAACAGATGACCAAGGAAATTCCGCCGTTCGCGCCGGGTGATACCGTGGTCGTTCAGGTTCGCGTAACTGAAGGCACCCGTGAGCGTCTGCAGGCGTTTGAAGGCGTTGTAATCGGTAAGCGCAACCGTGGCATGAACTCTTCCTTCATCGTACGTAAGATTTCTTACGGCGTGGGCGTAGAGCGTACATT
>Ga0314772_1000085_pt1 | contig 50406 bp, 86 predicted proteins | sample MetaGCBIW2018_FD_204520 | JGI IMG/M metagenome (GOLD analysis project Ga0314772, IMG submission 204520) | Cryopeg brine microbial communities from Beaufort Sea near Barrow, Alaska, United States - CBIW 2018 | ecosystem: Environmental > Aquatic > Marine > Coastal | place: USA: Alaska | collected... | reverse complement strand
AGGAAACACTCGGCTGTGAGACGTTTACAGGGATTTTTGACGAGAGCTCACCCCCCCCTCTCACTTAAAGCCTATTCAGTATATATATTGTTATAGACAAATAAGGGTTTATAGACCCCCCCCCCCCCACCTGACGAACCCTAGAGTTTAACTCAAGAAGTTATCCACAAGGTGCAAAGTCGCCGCAGTAAGAAAAATACCAACAACAAACGTCATCAGAGCTTGACCTGAGCAATAGCATCCTCTAGCCCCAAAGCAGTACGAGACCAACCCGCATCTCTCAAAGTGTCAACCAACTGAGCCGGAGTATAAAGACGAGTCAAAGGGTAATACTGCTCAGCGCCATCCTCGGAGATAAGACTCCCATCCAAAAACCAAGCACCATTCTGACGAACCCAAACACGATTACTCGCCGGATTGACATAAAAACCATCCTCAAACTGAGGCTCGATGTCTTTTACAAGACGCAACGTTTTGTAGCTGGAGAAGGACTCACATGAGTGAGCTACATGCTGAACGAAGAAATCTTCACTCTGAGCCAAAACAGTCTGACCACCCTTGATGTCCTCTCGCTTGATCGTCGGAAACTGTGCTGCGTACTCTTCAATGTTCATAACATGTCCTCTTTCCTGTCTCAGTAGCTCTCTGAGAGCTTTTCCTGTGTTTCGTGTGCCCTAGTGCGGTTTCGAACCGTAACGTCTTAGAACGTCACTAGGGCTATTAGGCTAGTGCTCCTTGGAGAGCCAGAAAAGCTCCCGATGGAGGTCATCATTCTGATCCTCAAGATCCAGTGTTCGTGCCTGTAGCGCGTAAAGCTCTCTCTTGAGATTAGAGACATAAACCCCACTCTCTCGGCGTGCCTGAGTTGCCAAATCAAGACTGGCTCTCAGATCGTCATTCTCTGCCTCAAGACTGGTTATGGCACCCCGTAGCTCCCAAACTTGTTGGCGTTCCTTCTCCAATGTGACAAGCTGTGCCGATAGCGCATACCCCGTCTTGTCTACCTCTTGAAGCGCGAATTCGTGGGCAGCCCCTAGAGCTTGGATATCTTTCTTGAGCCTGTCATTCTCTGCGATGAGTTCCCGCTTCAAGCGAACGTCTGTCGCGATCTGTGTCGCCGCCGTTATTAGTGCCTGTGTCGTAGTCATATTTGTCCCCTAACGTAGTAGCCGATTGTGAAAGAGATAACGCCAACCATGAGCAGGATTCCCCAAGCTTGCGTTGTGAGTTCGATCATTCTGTGCCCTCCCCCTCATGTATAAGCGCAAGCAGTGCCTCGGCAACCGCAATATCACGCTCATTCTGAACGAAATTATCAAACTCCCTACAGGCCAACTCTTTAACGTGGCCACGGTTCCGAGTACCCGAGGTCTCCCTTAGCAGCACATCGGCGCGACTCTGAATGTAGATTTTACGAACTTCCCTGTATGGCATTGTCATTCTGAACCTTCAAAGTCATCGCGGAACCAGAACCGTTTGGCAAACTCTTTTGGTGTAGGCCCTGAGGCGTACAGGATGCCCGAGTCTGCATCTCTGAAATACCAGCGCTCACCCTTCTGAGTGGCGATCACGCCGAACTTTTTACCGTCTGAGTCGAATTGTCCGTCTTTGTCAAGCGTTAGCATTGTGAGCCTCTTCCTGTTCTGCGTTGTCTCGCATCTTTTCGAGTAGTTCGATTGTGGAGTGTTCCGAGTCAAGCCCCAGGTACTTGATTCGGTGGATTTGTACGTCAATGACGTATGATGTTTGGTTTTCGAAGAGTTCGTCCTCTAGTGCGCCTATGCGCTTCTGGGCATCCCCTAGTTCATCTTGCGATGCCTCAAGCTCTCCCTGTGACCCCCTGAGTTCCTGCTCTGCATCTTCGTACATGGCGACAGTACTGTCTAGCTCTGTGAGCGCGGCATTCAGTGCCTCTCTGAGCGGTTCGATCATGCCGATTGTGCTGAACTGTGCGTCTTGCGCTTCCACGGCCGCTAGGGCTGCTTGTAGCTTGTCTGAGTACGTCATTCTCTATACCTCTTTCCCGAATATGCGTATGAAGCGCTGGAGAATCAATCTGGTTCGCACGAGATCGCGTATTGACCTGATATGGGTAAAACCGTAATAGCGAGCATGGCTCAAGGTTGGCGCGTTGGCAATGAGCGCTTCCCAGAGCTTGGCTTCACGCACTGCCATATCCTCGTGCACGTATATAATGCCCGTCATATGCTCTTTGAGCTTGCCTAGGACTTTTGCCTCTAGTGACTTAGCCATGATCTAACCCTCTTTCCATGTCTGAAATACGTCTGTCCGATTGAGTGAGTTCATCGTAACTGCGAGCGCTTGCGCTTTTCTTAGGCCGTACACGTCTGGGAGTAGTCCCCCTGTGCGCTTGTTGCGTACTCGGTAGTTCATAGTGATCCCATTGAGAAATGGATGGGATAGTGTGCTGCACACCCGCAGGTGCAGGTGACCGGCGCTTGGTTGGCTACGTGAGCGCTTGCTGGTACGGGCGGGTACATTGCCATTAGTTGACACCTCCGAAGCGTGCCCGCGCATTGAACTTACTGGCGCGTGCCTCGTGGCGTACCGTAGTGCGCTCCCGGTCAAGGATGCGCCGTTCGGTATATACAGTGTGTGCCTCTTCTGACATGCGTGTGCTTATTTTCTTCATTGTGTAATCCTTAGTTTGTTATTGTTTGGGGCTAGATTGCCACCATAAGCACGCCCGATATTGGGCGAGCGTGCCTAGCTGGTTACCCAGTGAGTCGGCGCTCTGGTTCATGCTCACCGCACCAAATAGACAGATGATCGCTGCCACCGGATCGCGCTACAAGCGCATAGAATGGAGACTCTGGGGAGTCATATACCCGATCAAACTCAACTGTAGCCGTGCAGTAATCGCACTCTGCTATGGATGCTGGTTCAGTCATTCTCGTGTTCATTGCGTGTCCCTTAGCTGTTTTCATTGTTGATTGTGGTGTACGCCATAACCTGATTGTGTGTGGAGGCAATGAGGCATGTTTCAGTCACGGCATGAACACGCATTCCCGCATAGTCGCGTATGGAGTCGTCGAGCACCGCACCTCCGGCGCGTGTCTGAGAGTCCACTAGGCGGCCAGTGGGTACCCATGCGCCATGACCGTCTTTACCAACTTGCACAGTGTCAACGAGAGTACCGTGGCGATTCTTGAACCATAGCGCAACAGTGCCGCTAGCGGGGGCTTCCATAGCTCCCGTAATGTCATCCACCGCCGCGCGGGTGTAGTTGCTTGCGTTAGCGGGTACATGCTCCAGCACGGCTGACAGTACGTCTTGAGGGGTAGCATTGGTCATTGTGTGATCCTTAGTTCGCTGTTGTCTATCAGGTAGCCGATTAGCTCCCAGTGCCCCACCCTGCGAGAGAGTGTGGCTAGTGAGAATCGGTTACAGTTCGATAACATCGCCGTCCTGTAGTTCAGCGTCTAGCCAGTCCGAGAAGCAGCAACGGTACGCGATAGGGTCACACTCACGGAGCACGCGAGAGGCAGCGAACTCAATACCGGCGATATCGTTAAGGGTGTAACCCTCATCCAGCACCTCATCGAAACGCTCGTGCAGTTCGCTGTCCGTTAGTCCGTTGTCGTCTGTGTCAGTGTATTCGTAGTCCATGTTGATCAGTCCTTAGAGTGTTGTCGTTAGTGGAGGTTGCCACCACAAGCGCTACAGGGGTGAGACTGTAGCGCTTAGTCAGTAACCTACAGGGCTACGGCTTACCCGCGTAGTCGAATGAGTGGGCTAGGTTATACAGCCCATCCACTAGCGCCACGGTGGGCATTCCGGCCGCGTGACGTGATGCGATACGAGACAGATCGGCGTTGTAACGGTCAACCTGCATGGCGGGCCATACCACACCATTCCAGCGGCGCTCCCCGTAGGGAATAGCGCTAGTGCCAGTGAGTCCGACAGGGTTAGTTGCATTAGGCATGATGATCAGTCCTTAGATAGTAGGTAGTTGGATGGTGATTGGAGCGCGTACCGGCTCCGGGGTGATGGGAGCTAGAGCACTGATTAGGGCACTAGCCACCATGAGAGCCACGCCTAGCGCCATGAGGTGGAGGCCGATGAGATAGGTTGCGTTACGCATGCTATTTACTTCCTTTGCCTTGTTCATACTAGAAGTTTATCAGGGTGCATAGGCTTTCACAAGGGGATAACCCGAAATAGATTAGACGTTATCAATCCGTTACAATAGAGCAATGCTCGACCCACCCCACGCGCCACCACACCCCCATAGCACGAGCTAACCCAAATTGTCAATACCCCAGAATTGGGGGTAGACAAAGAACTCATATTGTGGTAGGTAGGCGGGGCGTTATACGGATGGCCCGGAACCACGAGATTTTTCACTCAAATCCTTGCATTCCAGCCGTTGTTGCGGTAGGCTTGCCTTCTATTTGGGGAGGTCTTTATGTCTAGCATTTCTTTCGGTATCGATCCTTCTGATACTGATTGCGGGGCACACCTGTGAGGTGGTTATGGTATGCATTTGTCAATGCTTGCGTGATTGTCGCGGGGTTGCTTATGGTTGTGATTGTTTTGTATAACGCCACGAGTGGGCATTGAGCGTGTTTCCTAATTTTTTTTCAAAAAACTCCTGCCTATCTACTTCACTCCTGCCTATCTACTTCACTCCTGCTAGTCTGGTGTTCTATTTGGAGGAGGTTTGCATGTTGGTTGATGCTTCGGCTATCCCCTTGTCGGATGTTGGTTGCAGCTCCGGTAATCGTATGTTTGACGGGGTTGAGGTGAATGGGTGGTTTGCTCATGGTGGCGATGTTTCTTTGTGCTTTTTGTCTCGTTCGGGTGATGGTTTTTTGGAGTTCAAGTTGATGGCGGGCGAGGCTACCGCTTTGCGTGATCGGCTTTCGACTGTTCTGGGTGAGTTTGAGGAGGGTTTCGATGTCTGACGTGTTGCGTGGCGAAGTTCAGGCGGTGAGTCTTGTGAGTCTGAAGGTTGAGGCGGAGAAGGTTGCTCGGCAGTTTTTTGGTACGGATTGTGTTGCTGTTGAGTTGAGCAAGACTCGGTTGGATAATAGTTTCTGTGACATGGCTCTTGATGGGCGTGTTATTGCGTCTAGCTTGACGTTTTCTGCTAATTTTGTTGCTCGGGTTTCGCATTCTTTTGGTGCGTTTGATTTGCTATCTGGGGTTCGTTTGTGTGATATTTGCGGTATTCATTCTGATTATTGGGAGGGTTTGTGATGGGTAATATGCCTGTTTATTCGTTGAGGGAGGCTCTGGAGGCGCGTGGGGTTCTTGGGATTGCGGTTGAGGAGAATGCTGAGATGGCGATTTCTTCGTTCATGTCGCAGTTTGGGGGTACGCCGGATGTCTCTAGCAGTGAGGATTTGGCGCGCTTTGCTGCGTTCTTGGTGGACTATTTGGTATCTGACGAGAATGTGGTGTTTTATCCGACTCCTGACCCGGTGCATGAGGCTTTGAGCGCTGCGTCGAAGAAGGTGGCGCTTCGTGAAGGCTAATATTGGGAATGTTTACCATGAAGCGTATGTTCTGGCTTATGGCAGTCCGTCGCCGGACGATAGCACTGGTTATGATGATTACCTTCATCTCATCGCTAGGTGCAAGATTGCGGGTCTTGCGGCGGTGTACTTTGCGGGGTATGTTGATTGTCAGGATGATTGTCAGGATGATTTAGACGAGTTGGGGGAATGATGTCTGATGTGAAGAGTGTTGGTGCGGCGTTGCGGGCTTATGCTACGTACTACGATCATGGTGATGGGTGGAAGTACACTCGTAGTACTGGGATTAGGCACATTCGGTATGCGAGTGACTTTACGGGCCATAACAAGTTGTGGGGTCGTCTGAAGTTTGCGGCATACGGCCTTGCCGGTCTTGGTAAGCGCTCTTGGTTCCGTCCGCGTACTGTCCGCGAGTGGTACTGGTCGATCATTTCGACGATTAGGGTTCGCATGTGGCCGGATGATCATTTGCCTGACGGCATGGTGGGTGGTGCGATTGTGCATTGGGAGGAGGATGGCGAGTATATTGAACTTGTCGGGCCGACTGTTGGTGTGAAGGTTGCAGATTTCCTAGAGGGCGAGCCGGGCAATCCTTTTGCTGTTGCTATTGCGGGAGAGATTGAGCGGGTGCGCCGTCTTGGTGTGACTCGGAGAGATGAGGAAGGTGATGATGATGAGTCATGATATTGCGGAGTGGTATGCCATTACTGAGTCTGGTGCTAAGTACGTTCGTTATGGTGGGTATGTTGAGCGTTGGCGTGATGGTAGTCGTGTTGGTGTTATTCGTGTGTGGACGTGCTTGACGGCTACTGTGCCTGATGAGGAGTTGACTGTGGCTCCTTGGGGTGCTGAGTCTGAGGTGACTCAGTGGGAGCGTTTGACTGTTCCCGTGGTCGGTCGTCGGATGTATTTTGCTGGTCGTGAGGAGTGGCGTTTGTCTACGGCTGTGGTTGAGTTTACTATTCTTGGCGGTGTTGACTCGTAGAATATAACGTTTAGGTTACGATGCTTGTTTTGGCCCGGCGCTCCGACTATTGTTGGGGTTGCCGGGCTTTTCCGTTTGGCGGACTGGAGGTTTGTTATGGTTGAGGCTATTGTTTGGTTGGTTGTGTGGTTTATGGTGTGGACTTTTGTCCCGTGGCTGTCGTGGGTTGCAGGCTTCTCGGTGGGGGCTGAGGCCGCTGGTGCGTTCGATCTTGCTGTTGCTGGTGCTTTCTTTGTGATTGCTGGTGGCTCGTGGGGTTTCTCGCTGGTTATGATCATTTTGCAGATTGTTTCTATTGTGCAGTTGGTGGTGGGCGCGTGAGGCTCTACAGGATTTGGTGTGCAACGTGCGGTTGGGATAACTTCAACGGCGACTACAACGCGGTGAAGCATTCCGGGTGGGTTCATGTCAACATACTCGAAGAGTGGCACGATCTTGGCGTGGTGGAACCTGTTGTGTACACTGAGGCTGAAGTGTACGAGCGTAAGAAGCTCTACTGGGCGCTGGCGGAGGTTTTGTGCAACGCATCCAACTTCCCCGACAAGGCTCAGTCGGCCTTGCTGGGGCGTGATATGCGGCCACTAGTCCAGAAGGCTGTTGATGCTGTAATTGAGGCCGATTTTGAGTTGAGAGGAGGAGCGGCATGAGTAAAACAGTTCTCGTAGATATTGATGGTGTCTTAGCGAACTGGGGGGCGCATTGGGATTGGCACTTGGATACTTATTTTGAGCCGTGGCAGACTGGGCGTATTCCGCGTCACACAGAGCAGAGGGGCTTTGACCTGACGGCTGGGTTGGACTTTGAGGAGAAGCAGATTGTTGAACAGGTGATGGCGTGGCCTGAGTTCTACGCGAACGTGCCTGTCATTGATGGTGCGTGGTATGGTCTTTCACAACTTGTCAGTGCCGGTCACGAGGTCTTCATTTGCACCTCGCCGTGGCTCCCGAACGAGACATGCGCGTCGGATAAGTTGGAGTGGGTTGACTCCATGTTTGGCTCGAAGTGGGCGGAGCGCACGATCATCACTAAGGATAAGACGATGGTTCACGGGGACATCCTCATTGATGACAAGCCGGAGGTGAAGGGGTTGCGTAATCCGTCGTGGGAGCATATTCTGTTTGATCAGCCTTACAATCAGCAGGTTGTGGGTAAGCGTCGGATCATGTCTTGGTCTGACTTTAATGCGGAGGAGATTTAGGGTGAGCGAATTAGGGCAAGGGCGCGAAGAATATGCATGGTCGGACATTAAGACCACGTTTGGTGATGTCGCCAGTGTTCTGGGCGACCACCCCGAGGAAGTTCGTACTACGTCTTCCACTGGCGGCCAAAAGGGCCAGAAGCCATCTCGTCACGATTTAATTCCAAGTGGCGCTCTAGATGCTCTTGCACGGCACTACGGCGTTGGTGCAAATAAGTACGCGGATTGGCAGTGGCGTAAAGGGTATGAGTGGGGTAAGTCGTATGCGGCTTTGCAGCGTCATTTGAATGCGTGGTGGGGTGGTGAGGATTTGGATGAGGAGACTGGTTCTTCTCATATGGCGGCGGCTGCGTGGCATTGTTTCACCTTGTTGACGTTTATTGATGAGTTTCCTGAGTTCGATGATCGGTTCAAGGAAGATGAAAACAATGAGTAAGCGAAGAAACCCGTTTAGTATCGGGTTGGATGCGTTGCTGAGCTCTCTTGAATTGATCGCTGCGGAGAACCGTGCAGGGACTTCAGTAATCGAGGCAATCTAGCTTGAGGATTTGAATTTGCAGTTCAATATGCTGGGGCTGCGTGCTGACGAGCGTCACGATGTTCTGCGGATCGCGGTGATGTTTGCCCAAGTCGGATTCAGGGAAGACGACATGAGTGGTTTGTTGCAGCAGTGGATGAGCAACTTCACAACCCACTCAGTGCCACCAATAACCAAGGCTGAGGTTGCGGAGACCCAACAAGTGGTGTAGTGTGTTACTTGTTCGTGTCGTTCCTTTCCTGTTGTTTGTTGCATGAGGCCGGTGGCCCCCATAAGGGGTTGCCGGTCTTTTTCTTTGCCCAAACGGTTGTCTTGCTGTGAAATGTGTGTGAGGATTGGTTTATGGCAAACGAAACAGGAGGTTCTAAAATGCAGGTATCTTTCAAGAAGCCCTCAGAGGGTGAGCAGTTCAGTGCGTACATTGGTGCGGACGATGTGGCAGCAATTCAGTTCCGTCAACTCAACTCGGGCGCATTTGAGATTCGTCAGGGAATGCAGGCGTGGACGACGGTTGCAGTCTGATGGCTGAGCCGCTTCCGGGCTATATCGCTTCTGACATGGAGGTGAGCCATAAGCTGATGGAGAAACTAATCTCCAATTACGGGCTGAAGGCAGCAGACTCCGGCCGCACGGTGGGGGTTTCCAGAACATACTCCCCCGGGGGGTTTGTGCCCGGCTACTACGTTGAGCCATCTGGCGAGCATAACTGCGAGAACTGTGGGTGGGTGTTTAATGATTGACTCTCACCGTTACCTTGGCGAAGGGTGTGACCCTTGCAAGGAGGACAGTAGCGAGACCGTTCCGCACGACTACGAAGACCCTTATTGCATCTGGCACGATGAAGTGTATGGAGAGGATAACTAATGATTTTGGTAAGACGTGAAGTTGAAGGCAAAGTTTTCCTGCAAGACCTAGAGGGCGATCATCTACTTGTCACCCACGCACCTGTTATGGCGTGCGAAACATATTCTTGTGTCATCCACAATCCGTCCGACAACGTTATGTCTGATTTTCCGATGAACTGGCGTGGGGATCGTGGCATTATGGAACGTATTTGTCCGCACGGTGTTGGGCACCCGGATATTGATTCTGCTGCACGCTTTGACCGTATGGGGATGAGCGAAGTGAATTCTCACGGTTGCGATGGTTGCTGTGTCGAAATGGAAGAGGACTGAATGAGTTTGCTGGAAAATAGTGACTATATTGCCGACCTCGAATCGGGCAAGTTCAACACTGCCATCGCTGACTACTGGGAAATTAGTGAAGCATCAGTGCGTCGGCACAGGGACAAGCTGAGCATCCCACGTCAAGATGGCGGAGTAGACACCGAAGGTGGTAACGACAAGGTTGGCGGTGAGTCTTTCTGGACAAACCCAGACGGCACCATTGACTACCGCAAGTTCTCAGAGAAGGTGTGGACTCGTGCCGATCACGAGAACTTCATGCGCGCCTCGGGGATTGACCCAGACAAGTTCACGTTCTCTACCGGCTGGACTTCGCGGCCGGGTGGTGGGTTCTGGAATAAGATCAACAACGTTCGCCCCATTGTGGAGAATGTTGAAGAGACTGTTGACTGGCCTGCCGCATCTAAGTTCATTGAGGGATTCACGTACATTCCGGCGAAACGTGAGTTCCTTGTTGACTCGGCCATGCTGCAACCTACTGATGAGCAGTGGGGTAAGACGGATTATGCTGGTGGTACGCCGGAGACTGAGGAGCGTGTTCTTCAGTCCTATTCCAGCTTTGTTGACTACATCAAAGAGTATCGACCTCGGCAGGTGTTGTTGGCTCGTACAGGTGACGGTATTGAGAACACTTGCTCTACGGGGTCACAGCGGGACACGAACGATTTGGATGTTCCGCACCAGTTGGTGCAGTCATACAAGATGGACTTGCAGGGTGTGTCAATGATTGCCCCGCACGTTCAGGAAATGTTTGATGCACGGGTTACATCGAATCATGGTCGTTGGCGTACTGGGATGAAGGCTGATGCCGGTAATCCTCATGCTGACTTTGGTATTGGTGTCGGTCGTCAACTTGAGCAGACGCAGAAGACGTTGGACGTGTTGCCGAACGTTAAGTTCCTGTTCCCTAACGCTCTTATGGAGTCGATGACGGTGAAGTTGGATGCTGTGTCGTTTGGTATGGTGCACGGGCATCAGGCTGGTGGCCCGGACAAGATGGGCGACTGGTGGGGCAAGCAGGACCACGGACGTATGCCCACGTGGGAGGCTGACTACCTGTTGGTTGGTCATTGGCACTCATACCGGAAGTACCAGTCTGGTGATGGCCGTTGGGTTATTATTGGGCCTGCATCTGATCCGGGTTCGTCGTGGTTCTCTAACCTCAAGGGCGAGCGTGCTGCGTCGGGTATGTTGGCTATGTGCTTTGAGGGTAAGAAGCACCGATTTGAGGAGATACTGTGAGTAAGTCTATTGAGATTGGGATGCTGTGCGGCAAGGGTGATGGTCACTCTTCGTTTGATGGGCACCCAGACTACGGCGTGTGCGGTTCGGATCAGGTTGGCACTTTCACGCTTTCACTGAACGCTGAAAGTGGCCCGTTTGATGAAAGTGAACTACTGAATGACGCGGCAGGATATATCGCTGAAGCCATAAAGTTCTACGAAAAGGCGTGCGAGAAGCGTATGTGGGATGAGTATGAGGCTAACAAGGTCGAGTAATCTGCTATGCTTAGAGCATAAACACCAGTCCCTCTGCCGCTAGCGGTACGGGCTGGTTTTCTTTGTCTACAGGTAAAGTTATCTGGCTACGCTTCTAGGCAAAATGTGTACACATTACCGTTATGTGTACACATTTTTTCACCGTACAGCGAACAACAGTGTCTTGCTTTGTATTGCTCTAGAGATACTTTTCAAGTTTTGTTGTCAAAACACTACCGTTAGTGGTATTGTTTTGACATGCCCAGTCGTCACGACTTCTGGGTGGGCACGGATCATGGCTACGTGTACATGGTTAGGACGTAAGGGTGGCGTTGACATCTACACAAGAACGAAGGCGAGCGCGCTGGATGGTTGGGCGCGGAACTCTTCACATTCGCTTTCGTCGCCAATCCTTACGGCATTCGCAGAGTAGACCCGGACACACGCGAACCGAAACACGGATAGCGATCTTCGCCAAGATTCTCACACACACCTTCGGGCCGCTGCTATCGGTTGGTGCGTGGCTACTCGCGCGGATGCTAACAGTGAAACGCCCCAACTAGGTAGGTAATTCTCCATGTTCCGCTGGCGGTGGAAATAGTGAGTATCCAGAGCAAATCCCACCACCGCCCGCTTCTCTCAATAATCCGCAACTCAACCCTTGCGGAATCCGCAACTGTTGACTCTGAGTTAGTAGTTGCCCTACCTGTATACTTGAGCAATGCACCTATCCAAACTTGACCAACAACTGCTGAAATCAGCAGTATCGGAGAAGCGGTCAGCCGTAGAACTGTCACGAGCAGTCAAAGGTGTCATTACCCCAGAGCAAGCCCTACTCCGACTGAAAGAGCTACTAGACGCATCCAACCCGCTCTCCGAAGCGGAGGAACGTCGCCTTCTTATCCTTGATGCACGCCGTGTTATGGGAATCCTGAACGAGTTTGTTGAGGCCGGGGATATGCAAGCGATCGGAGAGTACCGACGCTTCCTGAAAGACGTGGGGGAACGTCTGGATAAGGCACAAATCAACGTGGATGCAATCTCCACCAAACTTACAAACGCTTACGCACAAGCAATGGCATCATCTATCAGTGCAGCGTTTGAACTGTTGCCGCAAGCGCTCGCACAGCGCGGTGTCAGCATTGACATGATCGAGATTGAGGGAGTCTTCCAAGAGTTGCTACCCGCTGTCGTGAGTCGCCTTGAGGGGCACACTGAAGAATGATCGACAAGGTAAGTCAAATCCTGCCCGGAGTCCTTGGGCAACTCCAGCAACAGACCAAGCGGAAACGTTACCGCGAAGACCCCGTGCTGTGGGTGAAAGAGTACCTTGGATTACAGTTATGGTCTAAGCAGAAAGAAATCCTGTACTCGATTCGTGACAATCGGAACACTGCTGTAGCCGCAGGCCACGGTGTTGGAAAGTCGTTTATTGCGTCTATAGCGATGGCATGGTGGGTTGACGTTCACCCGTGGAACGCACAGGACACGTTCGTTGCGTCCACCGCACCCTTCCAAGATCAGATCACCACGATTCTGTGGGACAACCTACGCTCCATTCACGCACTATCCCGCCAACGCTTCAAGGACGGCATAGTTGACCACGAACTGCCGGGTTATATCACTTCCACAAACTTGTGGAAGCTTGACTCCGGTGAAACCATTGGGCAGGGTCGTAAACCCCCGGATGGCCGCGAAGATGCCGGTTATCAGGGCAAGCACGCAACATACCTGTTTGCTGTTGGTGATGAGGCTGCTGGCCTCTCCAGTGGCATGATTGACGCACTCGGTAACATCTCTACTGGTGAGTTTAACCGTCGTCTACTGATTGCTAACCCTACTGACCCGAACTGTGCAATGGCTAAGTTGTGGGATAAGTCTGATGGTGAGTCAACGTGGAATCTGATGCACATTAGCGTTTTGGATTCCCCAATGATTACCAAGGAGGAGGGCTTTGATCTTGACAAGGCTGGCGGCATGTCCGGTATGGACTATGTTGATCAGGCACGTCAAGACTGGGGCGAGGATGACCCACGTTACATTGCTCGCGTACTCGGACAGTGGTCGTTTGAGTCTGGCAACACAATCTACATGGAGACTGAGCTTGCGAAGGCCGTAAACACGGTTGTCCTTCCTGACCCTGATGGTATTCCTGAGTTAGGTGTTGACATTGCCCGCATGGGTAGCGACAAGTCGTTTGTTTACAAGATTGAGTATGGTCAGGTGTGGGAAACTGACCCTGAAACGAACGTGCCGACTGTGCCAACGGAGAAGGTTGGTGTGCGTGCGCGTCTTGTTGAATCGTGGAGCAAGGCACCGCTGACGGGTGATGACCCGAAGAATCTTGGTTCTGCTGAGCGTATCCATAAGATTGCTTTGGAGCTTGGTGTCAAGGTGGTCAAGATTGACGCATCCGGTATTGGTGGTGGTGTCATTGATGGTCTTGCCACACTGAATAAGGACGACCGTTATGTTGTTGTGGAAATCTTTGGTGGCGCAGCGCCATCGGATAAGCGTGAATATCTGAATGCTCGCGCTGAGGGCTTCTTTGACCTGAAGACTCGTTTCCGTGGTGGCCTTATTGATGTTGATTCTCAAGATGATAAGTTGCTTGACGAATTGCGTGGGATGCTGTATGAGCATACCGATAAGGGGCAGATTAAGGTTGAGGCGAAGGATTCGATGAAGCGCCGGGGTAAGGCATCCCCTGACCGTGCTGACGCGCTATGGTATTCGTGCTTTGATGCTCGTGAACTTATTGAGCCAACGGCGCAGCCCTTACAGACTGGTGATCGTGTCATGTATGACCCTTACGATTACACTGGGATGAGTTTTGAAGGCGCTGGGTTGCCGGTCTAGGATTCTTGCTGTAGTGTTCTCACTAGTGGCATCGCATCAGTGCGAAAAGCGCTCATTCGGAGTGGTGGGTCAAGCGCGTAAGCGTCGGGCCGGGAATGCCTAGCTGCCCACCACTTGCGCACTATCTGATAAACTAGGGCACACAATGGCAAATAAAGCGATCAGTTTAGTCGAAACTCAGGCAGAAGTAGACCGGAAGATGCTTGAGGGAACCCTCAAGTCAGTCCACTCCGAGTTGCAGAACCGTGGATTCGAGAACGAACTCCTACAAGAGAAACTGTCAAACCTTGACCTGATGATGGACAATCAGGGCTGGTCATCCGTCTCCGAGTACAAGGAGGATGGGCCAGACTTGGCTCAGGTGAAAAAGTCTTCTGGACAAATTCGCAACCTCATGGCGCTGAACCCGTGGATCAAACGTGGCTTCCGCCTCCGATTCAACTACATCATGGAGGATGGTGTACACCGCGACAACCTTCCCGCTGCACCCAAGACTCGTACTGGTGGGCGCGACCTCCGCAGCACGCAGCCTGACGTGCAGGAACGCCTAGAAAACCCCATAAACCAACGCAACTTCTTCGGGCCAGAAGCTTTGGATCAGCGTGAGGGTGCGTTCTATTCTGACTCGCAAGCTCTTTACATCGGTGACGATGACGACTATACTTTGCGCGCACTGCCCTTGTCGCAGATTACTGCCGACTACCGCAACCCGGATGACGGTTCAGAGATTTGGGCGTACCGACGCACTTGGCAACACTACCCACAGGGCACAACGAGTCCGACAGATAAGCACGAGTGGATTTTCTGCAACATCTTCTTCGACAAGAAAACCGACAGCATTAGCCTGAATGGTAAGTCTGAAACTGTTGCCGCTAACAAGCGCGTCTTTGGCCGCACCGTAAACGCACAGACAGGTTGGGCTTACGGAATCCCTGACGCCCTCCCCGCCATTGCGTGGGTGAAACTGTACCGCGACTTCCTTGTCAACGGTTACACTGTTACCGCTTCGATGGCACAAATTTGGGCACAAGCCAAGAATCAGTCGAAGGCTGGCGCAGACTTGGCCGTTGCCGCACTGAACAAGGGTGGCGCTGGCAAAGTTGCCGTTACGGGTGACGGCAACTTGCTCACCCCGCTATCCACCGCCGGTCACGCCTACGACTTCGAGAAAGGCAACCCGCTCATTGCTGCTGCCGCTACCGCCGTTGAGGTTTCCGCCATTGCGATCACCGCAGACACATCGGCCGCTGGTTCCTCATACGGTTCTGCACAAACACTTGACCCGCCCACGCGCCTTGCGATGGAGTCGCGCCGTGACATCCACGTAAGCCTTGAGGTTGAGGTTTTGAAGTGGATGGGTGCAGACGCACCAAAGGTTTGGTTTACTCCGTACACTGACTCCACCGAGATTTACCGAGAGATTCAGGCAATTGTCCTCAAGTGGACTACTGGACTGTACACCGCTGAAGAGGCTAAGAAGGAATTTGAGGCTCTTGCTGGTCGTTACGGTGAGGTTACAATTCCTGACGGAATCCTCCTGCCCAACAACGAGAAGTCTTTGGCTCGTAAAGACATTGACACTGACTCTGCTGGAACTGGTGCTGTTGACCAGAGTGGAGATTTGGGTACTGGCGCACCCGGTCAGGGCAAGAATAGTCCTGCCGGTGGCGGCACGGGGTCGAACGACACGAGAACTGATACTCTCACCTAGAACGCAATCTGGTATCCTAGTTGTGGCGTGTTGTCAATCCCTCAATCCTTTTAGTGTAGAATCGTTATAATGTCTAAGAAACTTTCTCAGGTGCTTGAAGCATCTGGCGTGCGACTCAAAGAGTCCGACTCCGGCAAGGGTGTCTGGGAGATTCGTGTTATTGAAGCCGGTGAAGGCTCCAGCGGATTCTACCCAGCAGAAGTTCTCGAACGTGACGGTGCTAAAGCATTCCCCAAGGGAACCCGCATGTTCGCCAACCACGATGGTTGGGAGGATATGTTCTCTGGCGGTGACATCCGACGTTTGATGGGTAAGACAACCACGGACGCAACGTACCGTGATGGAGCACTCTGGGCTGAAGCCAAGTTCCACGGTGACTGGGTTGAATGGATGACCGAGTTCAACGAACAGATCGGTGTATCAATCAACACTGTTGGCGAGTCAGAGTTTGGCACCATCGGTGAATACTCCGGCGATATTGTTACCGCACTGGAAAACGATCCCTACACTTCGGTTGATGTAGTCGTCGCTCCCGGTGCCGGTGGACGTGTCACCCGAATGCTTGAGAACGCAAAACGCATCGTAGAAGATGGCGTTGAAAAAAAGAATTCCAGCGAACCCTCGGTGGAAGTTATGAAGGAGAATGAAGTGGAACTGAAGGAAATGAAGGAGGCACTTGCTGAGTCGAACACGGCCCTTGTAACTGCACTCGTTGAAGCCCTCAAGCCCTCCGCACCCGCCGAGGGTGAGGTTGACTTCGCTGCTGTCGCTGAGACCGTAGTGAAAGAATCAAGCCTCACCGCTAGTGCGCGTACTCGTATTTTCGAGTCGGTAAAGAGTGGCATGAAGGTCGAAGATGCAATCGCATCTGAAAAGAAGATCGCTGACGAGTATGAAGCCAAGTTCAAAGAGAACAAGGCTGTAGACTCCAACGGTCGTGTCGTTACTGAAGACGCTAATGAGGATAACTACTCTATGCGTGAAGCCTTCGGAATTAAGGTTGGTGCATAATGGCAACTAACGAAATCTACCGTGATGCAGACAGCCTCTCGTACATTGTTGAATCAACAATCGTTTCGGGTGACCTTGTTGTTTTCGCATCTGGCCTTGTTGGTGTTGCTGAGACTGATGCTGTGGCTCGCGCCGATGGCACAATTCAGGCAACGGTTCGCACAGGCAAGGGTGTTTGGGCAATTCCTTACACCGGCGCACTCGCAACCCCGTACGTTACAGTCTACGCAATCTCGACCGCAGTTGCCGGTGAGGGCGTAGAGGGCACACTGACCACCGATGCGGTCACCGCAACGGTGGACAACACGCTTGTTGGAACCCTGTACCACCCCAAGCCCGCCGCTGGCGCTGGCGTAGCATATGTAAAGGTTGGTCTCTAATGTCTACCCGTAAGCAAATTATCGAGAACGCCATGGAGCGTCTTGACTCGACCGCCACAAAGCGTCAGAAGGAAGCTTCCAAGCTTTACGTTGGTGCCAAGCAGGGCGACATGAAGGCTCAGAACAAGCTTCGTGAAGGAATCTCCACCTCGGACATTCCTGAACTGCTCACCCCGGCGATCAACGTTGAGTTCCTTGCCAAGTATGCTGAACAGCCTACCGTTTGGGAACAGATTGCTGAATCGTACGAGTCGCGTACCCTAGGCACCATCGACTTCGGTGACTTCGACTTCGACACCTCAGAGCTGCCCCCGCAGAACGATGGCGACGAGTACGTTGGCGCTGGACTCCCCGGTGTAGCTGAGTACGGCGAGTACCCCGCGGTGAAGTTCACTACGGAACAGCTTACTGCTGAGCTTCGCAAGAACGGTGTGCGTCTTCGCGTATCGTGGGAAGCCCTCATCAAGATGGGCGACTTCGACCTGATTGGCCGTTCAACGAGTGCTTTCGCTCGTTATGCTGCCGAGCAGGAAGACATCACGCTTGCCAAGCAGTTCGTTGGAACTGCTGGTGCAATCAACACCGCATTTACTAACCTTGCTGGCAACACGGCGTTGACCCTTGAATCGCTTGGTGCTGCTAAGACGCTTTCGCGTGCTGCTACCGTTGGTGGCCGTCGCGTGAACGCTCGTTCGTTTAGTCTCGTTACGGGTGGCGCACTTTCTGATCAGGCTTCGCAGCTTCTTGCTATCAAGAATGTTCAGCGCACTGCTGGTAGCGATGTTTACGACATCAGCCCCGCCAATGGTGACGTTTCGCCGGTCAACTTCTGGGCCTTGGATCAGGTTGGTGGATACACCACACCGGGTGCTACCGATGACTACTGGTTCCTTGTCCCGCAGGGCACCGCTCGCCCCGCATTCCTCGAAGTATTCCTTGAGGGCCACCGTGCTCCTGAGATTTCCATCAAGGACAGCGGACACTTCTACATCAGTGGTGGCGAAGTTCCTGCACGTCAGGGTTCGTTCCGTGAGGACGATGTTGAGACTCGTGCTCGCCACGTAGTTCAGGCAACCTTGTTTGAGTCTGCTGGTGTCATCGAATCCGATGGTACAGGGACTGCGTAACTAGCCCCTAGCAAACACAAAGCCCTGCCGGTAATTCGGCGGGGCTTTTGTGTTGTAGAATGGGTTTGCGACTAACCTCCGGTCGCGCCCATAGTGCGGAGGGGTGTTGAGTCTTTAGATTCCACCCCTCCTCGCTCCTTCTCTCGTCTAATTCGTGAGCGTTCTCTTGCACTGAGTCCGCCGAAGATTCCGTGGTTTTCTGAGAGCACATCACCGCCTGCTTCGTCTTCCATTGCTTTGTCGAGACATATTTTTTTGACTGGGCATGTTGCGCATATTTTTATGGCGTGTTTGTTCAGCGATGTCCACCCGGTGTTTTCCGAGAACCACATATCGGGGTCGTATTCGGTGCATGATGCGTCTAAGCGCCAATCGTTTGGTGGTTTGCTCATGCCTTCAGCCCACACTTTGAACACATTGCCGTCAACCAAGTATTGCCAATGTACCTTCTGGGTTCTGCCGGTAGCGTAATAAAGTTATGCCCTTCCGGTGGGTACGGGCAGGCCGGATAGTTTGGGATATTCATTTGTCTCCTTTCGAGTGCAGTGTAAGTGTTTCCAAAAATTCGAGCCTACGCATGTCGGTCTGCCCGGATTGGAGGACTACGGTTCCGGGTTTTGGTCGCATTCCGATGACCTTCCAAGTGAGCGCGCTGTTGCCTATGCGAACGTAGTCGCCCATCTCGATCACTTGTAGTCGCCCATTTCGATCAACGGTCTACGCCACGAGCCGCAGAGCCGCGAGTGCTTTCTTGCCCGCCAAATCTACTAGCGCCGCAACTTGTCTTATGTTTTCAACTGTGATTGCACCACCCAATCCGGTGGTGTCGCTTCCTGAAAGCCGTACATCATAATCTTCACCGTTTACTTCTACGCTCAATGTCACCCGCATATTACTCCATTCCATAGAATCCGAACCCACCCACCGGACACGGTAGAATGGTTTATTATGGCAGTCTATCCAGAGGGCAATCCCGGCGCAAGCCCCATTGCAGTATCCACAGAAGTTGGCAAGCTACGGCTTATCGTAAACGACACCACGGGCGTACCGTATGACCCGGTGGAGGCTGGCTTTGCGAATTACGGTTACTTCTCCGATGCTGCCCTAGAAACTTTGCTTGAGCAGGCCGCTGGGGACATTATGCTTGCGGCCGGTTACGCCTACCGCAACATTTCTGCGATCCTCATTCTGCAATCTCGGAACATCGCCACTGATGACCTGAAGATTCAGACAGAGAACCGTGCACGTGAGTTCCGGCTACTTGCAGACTCCATGATTGCTGACGCTAACAGCAACCTTGCCGCGTTCGATTACTGGGCGCTCACTGGCGGCTCGCAAGACTATGACAATTCCGAGTTTGTCCCGCTCACGTACTTCGGGAACTACGGGGTGGTGTAAGTGGGGTTGCCACTGATTGCAACATCGTGGGAGGATGAGATTGCGGAGGAGGCCGCAACAGAGTTCAAGTGTGTCATTGACATTGTTGACCCCAACACTTCCACGACGACACCTTACGATCCGGTCACTGGTACGGGTGGAGAGTCAACGCCTACAGTTGTTGGTCTCAATATTGCGGCGCGCGGACAGCACATTCGCACGCCACGCTGGGAGCAAACAACTTATGATGCGTCCGCGTACAGGAACTACAGGTTCCAAATAGCAATGGCCGACTCTCCGGCGAGCATCCCTAAAGGCTTCCAGGTTATTGTGAAATCTAACCCGCGTGACCTTTCCCTTGTTGGGATGGCGTTCACCATTCAGGCATCCACAAACTCCTCCAACGCGGCCGTGCGTACTATTGAAACTTTGGGGGCTGCAACGTAATGGTATCCGGTGTGACATGGAGTGTTCGGCCGCTGTCTATTGGCGCAAGGATCACTAAGCAAGTTGATTCCACTCGTGACGAACTTGAGGACATGGTTCGGGGTGTCGTAAAAGATGGCGCTGATAACATGCGCCGGTTCATCCTTGAAGCTGTTACTAAGACCGGTGAAGCTCGTGCGGCTGCCGGTGAGGGTGTTGCCGGACGCTACGAAACCGGAACAATGTACGACGCTGTTGGATCAGACGTTCAACGCAGTGGTGATCGCATCACAGGCGAGTTCGGCTGGCTCGAAGAAGTGCTCAAATACTACCTATACCAAGAGCAAGGTACCTCACGCATTGACGCAATGCACGCACTCCAAAAAGCATGGATCAACGCCTCCGAAGAGTTCCAAGCGCAAGTCAACGACATTCTTAGGAGAAACTTTTGAGCAACTTTGACGGCTACGCAGAGGGAACACTCTTTTTCAACCGGCTAGAGGCAAACGTGGCCGGTGGCCGCGTACACACCCTCATGCCGGACGACACCCAAATTGAGAAGTTCACTGACGGAACAATAAAACCATTCGTTGTGTTCCGCTACGGAACCCCAGTACGCACACGCAGCGACAGAACACTTGCAGGTGAACGCCTACAGCCACACCGTATGCCCATCACCATCGGATCGTATGCAGGAACCATAGACCTAGCGCGACAGCAAACAGCACACATCATGGACTTGATGCTGGACTGGCGAGCGAACAGCAACTCCAGCGCCTTCATTACCGATGGTGGGGATAGCTTCTCAGAGCGCGAAGCCGCCAACACGCCAACACGATTCGCTGACCTAATCTACGGCTCCATCACCATAAACATGGCACCCAACCCCGCAGACGTTGATCCCCCCGTGGGCCTACCATAACCAGACTGCTAAAGCAAGCAGATTGTACCGCAAACTACTGTAGAATGGAACGGATATGACGAAACAAAAGTACCGCAACACTCGCAACGGTAAGGTAGGCTACAACACCCCCGAACAGGCGGCGCTGTTTCCTCACCTCGAACTTGTTGCAGATGTTGCTAAACCTGCACTCCCAGAAATGTTCCACGCCGGATTCTCTAACGAGAAGCGTGAAGTGGGCACCCAAGAAGAGAAGGAAACAGAAGTGACAAAACCTGTCCAAACCAGCAAGCGCAAGGGTGGTGACAAGTAATGTCAGATCGACTCCTACGTGCGCACCGCACGCTTCTACTCGTTCCCATCATAGATGTCGATAACGTATCTTACCTACTCGGTGGAACGCAAACCGCATCCGTGATCACACCACTTGCAACCCCAACCGCAGCCGTCCTCAACACTTGGGGTGCAGTCGTTGACAACAGTTCCAGTATTTCCGCCATCGGTGGAAACATTAGCTGTGCCGTACTCGACAGCGTTGACATCGGACTTTCCGATTCTGACACTGACGATGAGCAGACTATTTGTTCACAGGCTGACGAATCTGATCCTACGTTCTACAATGTAGACGCTGGTATCACATTCCAGCGTGATGAGGTTCCTACCGCATCCAACGTCCGTAACCTTGCGTGGAACTTGCTCAAGGGCAAGGGTGCTCGCTATGCGATCATCGACCGTGCATGGGGAGAGTTTCTTTCCACTGACACTTTTGTTGCGGGACAGAAAATTGACATCTATGAGATTGATACAGATAACCTCGTGAACGAGACAGAAGATCAGGCAACCATTAAGGGTTCGCAGAATTCAGTCCCGACCGGGGTCGTCCTTGTCAACGGAACGGTGGTTGCATAATGGCTAAAGTATTTTCCAACAAGCGCCGCACCCTTTGGGCCGCAACTGTAGGTTCCAACCCGTTCGCTGACGTAACACAGCCCACTGACGCAGAGATCAACGCAATGTTGAAGTTCTCCGCAGTTGTCAAGTGGGACAGCACCGACCTTGGTGTTCAGGAATCAAACCAGATTGATGACCGTGTTCTTACCGATGAGGGAACCGCGCAACGTGCAGGTTTGGCTCAGTTCGGTGGAACCGTCAACTTGCTCACGCCGAAAGACCCTTCGGACACGAATGACACTTCGGTTCAGGTGGCAGCACTATTCGCCACCCTGAATATGCGTGAAGAGTTGTGGATTGTTGAGCGTGTTGTTTCGCTGGCAACTTCGGACGCTGCACCCGGTGACACCGTAACGGTGTACAAGGTGATGACGGATGCGAAGAAGAACCAGACTGAAGGCGAGTCTTCGTACTCGTACGCGGTTACCTTGCTTTCGCGTGGCACGCTGCTTCCGCAGTATGTTGTCGCCAATGGCACTACCGCTGGCGCAATCACCTTGACTGGTTACGACGCTGGCCCCGCTGCTGGCTCCTACACATGGGGTAAGGCAACCTATGAAGGTATCGACATCACCAACCTTGCTGATTTCACCGTTAGTGACCCCACGATTCTCTCGACAACGAGTAACGGAATTGTGAAGGCCATCGCGTCTGGAACTGCAACGCTAATCCCGTCGTACCCCGGCGCAGCGGTTCACGCCGGATTGTCGTTTACCGTACCTATCTAAACGTAGTATAGAATTGGGGCTGGGCCGAATGGTTCAGCCCCTTTTTCTTTGGAGGAAAACAAATGAGTGAAGAAGTCACTGATGAAGTAGTTGACAAGATTGTTGAAGATGCACAAGCAGATTTTGACCTGTTTGACAACGTCACCGAGCAGGAGCGTGTTGAGGACACTATTCGGCTTTTCCGTGATGAAGTCTCCGGCAAGAAACTTGGCACCGCCTACGATGGCCGCAACGCTGCTGGTATTATGATGCGTCAACGCTCCGGCATTATCGGCCGTATTGACGAACTTGAGGGCAAGACAGACACGGAATTGGAAGACGGCGAAAAGGAAGAACTTGCCGAACTGCACGAGGAAGCTAAAGCTCTCCGTGAAAAGCTGTTCAGCACTAGCTTCACCGTAACGCTTCGTGCATTCCCTGAGGTTGCTGAGCGGGTAGCCAAGCGTGAAACTCGCAAGAAGTTCATCAAGAAGGGCATGAAGCAGGTTGCCGATGAGGACGCTGAGGACATGGAGCGTTTCTGGATTCACTCTCTGCTTACCAACGCCATTGTTGAGCTGAAGCAGGCCAACGGTGCCGTAAGGCATTCTGTGACAATGGAAGAACTGGAGTCTCTGGAGGCGCAAATCCTTCCCAAAACTGAGTGGGCGCGCCTCCGCGAGAAGCTTGACGAGGTTCAGTTTGAGCAGAAGATTTCCCGTGACGCTGGACAAGACCTAGATTTTTAGTCTCGTACTTGTCGTGGATTCCCGGCAACAAGTACGTTCCATACATCCGGGCCGCAATGAACTGGGGGCTTAGGCCAACCGCGATACTGCTTGAGCTGAAGAAACCGCAAGGCCGGTGGTCTAGGATGGATCACCGGCTTGCGGCTGCAATATCTGTTGTTGACTCGGAGAAGACTTCTGGCGGCTATCCGATGTTCATTGCTGAGTCTGATGAGCGTGTGCAGTGGCGCGAGGTTCGCACTGAGGATCATGGTGCCGCCATGCTGGAGAGACTTGAGAGCGCTCGCCGGGAGAAGAAGGATTACAAGCCTGAACATGGTGTTACCTACTACGCCGAACCGTACCTTGACGAGAAGGATGGCAAGTGGCCCACCCGCAAAGAGTGGATGGATGAGCAGGAGGAGAAACGCAGGATGCGGGACTGAATGCGGTAGAATGGTTTCTACTGTGATAACTATTTTCTTGGTGGTGGAACCGAATGGCTGATCAAGAATCTAAAGTACGCATAGTTGTTGATGTAAAAGACAGCGAGCTTACTGACTTTATCCAACAGCTTGGACTTGCTGAGCAGAATGCCGAGAGTTCTGGACGTGCCTTTCGCGGCATGTCTAAAGACGCTATTAGACTCAGTAAGGGTCAGCAAGGTGCAAGCAAGGCTACACAGGCCCTAAACACTAGCGTTGGCGCTACAACCTCAAGCCTGCCACGACTACGCTACGCACTCTACGACGTAAGCCAGTCAGTTGCAGTTGTGTCGCTCGCGATGGTGGCGCTTGCCGCCGCACCTTACGCTCTGGCTATATCGTGGGAGCGTGCCTTTGCGGACGTTCGACGTACTACTGATGGTACGGCACCGCAACTGGATGCACTAAACGCAGAGTTTGTCAAGCTTGCACAAACAATTCCGCTATCCTTCAAGGGGTTGGCTGAAATTGGTTCACTGGCCGGTCAACTTGACGTACCAATCAATGACGTTGCCGAGTTCACTGAACTTGTTGCAAAGTTCTCTGCCACAACCGATGTCAGCATTGACGCATCGGCCACCGCCTTTGCTCGACTTACAACACTTCTTGAGCCACTTGAGGGTGGCTACAACGCTCTCGGTTCATCAATCCTGAAGGTTGGTGTCAACTCAATCTCGACCGAGAGCCAGATTATCTCAATCTCGACGCAGATTGCTGGTATCGCTGCTCAGGCTGGACTTTCTGCTGATCAAGTCTTTGGTCTGTCTGCTGCGATTGCTTCTGTGGGTATTCAGCCGGAGCTTGCTCGTGGTACGGTTACCCGGCTCTTTGGCAAGATCGGGCGTGCTGTATCTTCTGGCGGTAAAGCACTGCAAGACTTTGGTGCCATCTCTGGCATGTCTGGCGATCAGTTTGCTAAATCATGGGAAACTGCCCCGATGGAGGCCCTGCTTGGCTTCATGGATGGCATTGGGAACCGTTCTGGCCCTGCCGCAGAGCAGGCGCTACGCGACCTTGGAATCACGAGCATCCGTGACGTTCCAGCAATCCTCCGCCTTGCGCAAAACACTGACCTGTTGCGTTCCAACCTTGATGACGCTGCCCTAGGTGCCGCTGAGGGGACGGAACTAAACCGTCAGTACGGCATTGTCGCCAACACTGTTGCCGAGAAGTTGACCCTGCTGAACAACAACCTGCAAGCTTTCCTTGCTACGGCCGGAGATTCTGCCACTAGCATTGGCTGGGTCGTTGACGGACTTAACGGTTTCCTGCAACAGATTACCGCTATTGCCTCAGACCCCTTCTGGTCTGTCATTGCTGGCGGCTCTATCGCCCTTGTTGGTCTTGCCGGTGTTCTTGGGCTTCTTGTTGCTGGCGCAATCCGCGCAACAGCATCAATGGCAGCACTTGCTACCGCACAAAATGAACTGAACATTTCTACCCTCGGGTTGCGTGGCTCTATGGCCGCACTTATCCCGCAAATTCTTGGAACTAGCGCATCTTCAAGGGTTGCCACCGTCTCCATTAGGGCACTCAGCGCAGCGGTCAAGGTTCTCTCCGTTGCGGGAATTGCCCTCCTTGCAATAGAGGCTGCAACCAGCCTTGCTGACTGGGGGCGTGAAGCGCTGGGGGCTTCGGACAGTGTTGATACTCTTACTCAGAAGATTGGTGAGGCGACGGATGCTGGCACTGACTTTGCTGATGTGTTCTCTTCGGCAAACGTTGGCGGTGACCCCCTTGGCCTTAGTCGTCTGGTAAGCGGAGATAGCCTTGCGGGTGTTGACAATGTGCTTCGTGCTGGGTCATCGTTTGGTGCAGACCTCCAGAAGAGTATCTACCAAGGATTCGGATACGGGCTAACTACTCAGGGCTTGCTTGACAATATTCTTGGCATTGGCCCCGGCCGCAACTTTGATGAGCTTGACAAGATTGATCAGGCTCTTGCTGGACTTGTTTCTGGCGGCAATATGGCGGAAGCCCTTGCTGGGTTCGATTCCCTCATGGCGCGTGCTACCGAGTTGGGGCTTGACACTGATACGTTGGCTGCGTCGTTCACCTTGTTCAACGATCAGTTGGGTGAGGCTGGTGTTGCTGGCGCAAGAAGCGCTTTAGCTACTGAGCAGAATGCTGCTGCCGCTAAAGAGTTTGCGGATGAACTTGAGGCTACAAGTAAGGCTATGGCTGAGCTTGTTGGCGACATATTTGGTAGCATAAATGGTACACGTCAGATCAATGACGAGCTTGCGTCTTTGGGTGGAACACTTTATGAGGTTGGTGCTCAGTCGGCATTCACTTCTGACGACTTCCAGAGCCTCATTTCTACAATCATTGAGCAGTCGGGTGGTGCTGGTGCCGCTGCCGGAAACTTGCAGGGACTATTCGACTCCATAGTTAATGGTGGCTACGCCTCCGCAGAACAACTGGGGTATCTGAATCAGGTAATCTCGCAACTTGTTTCCCTGTCTGGTAAGCCTGCACAGGCGGCCTCCTTCTTTGACATCTCATCCCTTGCGGTGGGGTTCGATAATGCCAGTACCGCAGCAAGGTCAACTGGTAGTGCTATCGCTTCGGCTGCTGCTGAGGTGCGCACGCTACTTGACTACGCTTCCGATTTGGGTGGTGTGTTCCAGCGTGCATTCGACATTCGGTTCGGTTCGCAGCTATCCCTTGACTCGGTAACATCATCGTGGCGTGACTTGAACGATGAGATGGCAGAGTACCGGCGTAAAGTCAATGAGCTTACTGCTGACCGTGCGGTGAAGCAATACTTCCTGTCAATTGCGGAAGCCTACGATGACACACTTCGTGCTGGCACTCTGCGTTCAGAGCTTGAAAAGATTGACAAAGACTTGGCTGACGCTACCTCTGGTGTATCCAAAGAGTTGAACGGAAACTCTAAAGCGGCAGTTGAGAACCGCAAACGTGTAACTGACCTAGTTTCCGGCTATGAGGGTTACATCACCTCACTAGCTGAGGGTGGCGCTTCACAGGGCGAGTTGAACGCGGCCGTAGCCAAATCCAAGTCTGACTTCTTAGCACAAGCTCAAGCACTCGGATACTCAAACGCGCAGATGCAACCCTATATTCGTAGCTTTGACGACATGGCAAAAGCCATCGCACGCATCCCCCGGAATATAACAGTTGACGCGAACACTGACCCGGCAGAGCAAGCACTAACCGAGTTCCTTGCCACGGCGAAGAAGGCGGCATCGGGTGGCATCAATGTTCCCCTGAATGTTACTGGTGGGGTTAGTCCCGGCGCTAAAGATGCACTATTCACCCAGTGGGCTAGTGCCACACAGAAGCAGTACGGTAGGGCGATTGCGCAGTCCGCATCCGGCTGGGCTGCTGTTCGTAGAATGTGGAACGCTGGCGCATACGACGGATACGCCAATGGTGGTTCCGTTGGTTACACCGGCAACGGTGGGAAGTACGAACCCAAGGGTGTTGTTCATGGTGGAGAGTTTGTGTTCACCAAGGAAGCAACACAGAAAGCTGGTGTTGGAAACCTATACGGCATGATGAATGCTTTTGAGCGTGGTCGTGGAATGTATAGTGGTGGCGCTGTAACACCAACAGTAAACAGGGGTGGTGGTGGCGGCAACAGTGGCCCGACCATTGTTCACCTGTCTCCTGAAGACCGTAGCCTTCTGGCTCGTGCTGGTGATGTAAGATTGTACCTTGACGGCAAGCAAGTAGCACAAGCCGGATACGACAACACGCTGACCGCAGCAAACAGGGGGACAAACTAATGGCTAGCAAGATGTGGTTCGGAACCCGCGCTTTCATGCGTTGGGTGAAAGCCCCCACCGTAGGGATGCCATCTTCCCGCCTTGGCCGTATAGACAAATCTGACTACCTCAATGGTGGCTCCTTCACACATCAATCAACCACCTCGCACCGCGAATACCAACTAACGTGGGAGGCTGCTAAGCGTTCCGAGATTCGTCCCATAATGGACTATCAAGATAAACTTTTCGGTGACGGTGCAATCTACTGGTGTGATCCTGTGGCGATGGAAGAGAACCTTCTCCCGCAATGGCTTGCGTCCCCCTTTCAGGGTGTTGACGATGGGCCGATCCTTACTGGTACTGAGGTGCGTGGTACCGAGTTGGCTACTACGGCAAACACTCTGGGTTACCCAATACGGAGCATCACCTATACGGTTGCGGCTGACAGCCCTGTGCTGGAGGTGTGGGTTCCTGTACCGCCCGGATACACAATTTGGGTTGGCGCTCACGGTCAGGACCGTTCTGGTGGCAAAGTTGTTGCCACCCCAACCACCGGACCCACCACGACTGGCACGCCTGTTGACCTCGCACTGCTTCCGGCGACATCGGAGACTCGCGTCAACCAGTCCTTCTCTGGCGACACTTACAGTGGAGTGCTGCTCTCCCTCGGTGGCGTGGGCACCGTAACCCTCTCAGGACTTATGGTGCAGGTATTCCCCAACGGCATTACGCCTGCTACTGGGGATTTCGTTTCAGGTCAAGGCCACTCCGGTTGCTCATTCTCCGACTGGTCAAGCTACACGCCCTACAGTTCCGCCCTAGACATTAACGGTCTTGTTGTGAATATGACCGAGACTGAAGGGTGGCGCGTTTAGTGTCGGTAGAAGTTGAGATTGTCGGCAACGGCAAGTATGGTGGAAGCCGCTCAAGCATAACCTCATACAACGTTACTGAGGACTCTACCCCGCTTGACCCTGCCGATTCTTCGGGTGGTACCGGAACAATAACTTTTGGGGCAAAAGAAGACCCAGCCCATGACGGTTCTATCCTTTTACTTAATGATATTATCAACTTATCAGACACTGGATCAGGTACCACCACTGGTAAGGTAAACGGTGTCAGTGCAAGTAATGGTGTTGCCATGGTTACCGCTGATGGACGTCTGAACTTACTAAATTCTGCTGGTGATATTCCTGCCGTTGATGGCACGCTTGATGAAGCTGTACACGAAATTCTCGGGCTTGCTGGTATAACCACTGGTATCTTTGTTGACGCCTCATTGCAGGGCATCCCGGTAAAGTCTCGCGGTGGCAACAAAAACTATTGGTTCATGCTGAAAGAAATGTGTTCAGCATTGCAGGTTGAGATTGCGCTGGTCAGTAATAATGTTGTTGTGCGTCCACCTCGTGAGCGAACAGCGTTCATGGGGAAAATAACCTCAGAGTCCCACTCGGTGAAGAATATTGAACTTGCACAATTTGTTGAAGTTGCATACTACAACTATACTCAGGTGTCAAGTAGTATGGTATACCCCTATGGTGGGTGGAACTCGGATGTTTCCGTGTACCAAGTTGATGCTGGAGAAACGCGGACAATAAACCTACCAGTCGATGTCGCACTTTCTGCGTTATCTCAACCGACAATGGTTTCATCGGTCAGCCAATACTATTCTGGCCCGACTAGCGTGTACGCTATCGCCGGAAACGATGGCCTGCCAATTTCACCCGCTCTGTGGGCGAGTGGCGGTGGCGCGTTGACCCTTGCCATTGGTGAGGATGGGGAAAGTATTGATGTCACAGTAACGGGCATGTCTGAACCCGGCTACGCCCCTTACCAGATTGCGATGAGTTCGGGTGCCTCAAACTACTATTCCAGTCTGAGAATAATGGGCACCGGGCTTGGATTCAGGCGTGAACTGATAAGAGTACCCACCGGGGCACCCGCCGAGAAAACTTCACAAGAAGTTGGGGTAACAATTGACAACCCTTGGGTGAACACCAAAGGTGATGCTTACGCTGCCGCCTTCCGAGCTGGCGGACGATATGCCTCGCCGCAACAGTCGGTTGAGATAAGCGCAACGTTCATCAACCGTGCGGGGGAGTCGGGAAGTTACGTCTACCCAACTTTCGCAGACTTCAACCCAACCGTTTCCGGGGCAACCTTCGCTACCTTTGACTCTGGTTGGGTTGGGCAATCTTTCTCAGATTTCAACGATTACCAATTTAGCCTAGTGCAAGGCGATTTTACCAACCAAGTCTTCGGGAACGTTGGCGGTGCTAGGATTCCATTCCGTCAAGCCGTGTACCGTATTCGCTCAGCCACCATTTCCCAGAACGGTATAACGACGGCAACTGCCGAGAGTGATACACTATTCTCTGACTTCAACCCGGCGTGGGTTGGTGAAGATTTTGCTTCATTCAATTCATGGTTTGCTGGATACAAGTTTGAAGATTTTGCGGTTATCCCACTAGCAATACCCGTTATCATCATTGTCATATGGACGAACCTATTTACAAATCCATCATTCGAGACGGACGCTCCTCCCCCAGAACTTGTCGCAGTTTCGGGCAGTGTTGGGCTGTATGATTTGACTGACCCAACATTGACACCTGACCCCACATATGTAGGGCTCTACACGATTGGAACAGTATGACAATCCAAATTGCTGAAATCGACGTAAACCTGAATCTCCCGGTGGATGTGCGAGCAAAGATTGCAACCAATCTGGGTGACCCGGCAACCGTAGAAGGGGCCGCAGTAGCCACAAGCATAGGTGGCGGCATTCTGCGTGGGGCAGATGGTAAGAATTATCGGATCATCTCTGGCCCACTCCGTAACGATGGGGCCGGATGGTTCGCAATTGACGACGCTGGACACAGCCCTGTCGGCATTGACTCAGTGAGCGTCAATGGCTCCGGCCACCTCGTCGTGAACTACGCGAGTCTCGGTGCCAATTTCGTTGTCTTCGCGTCGTGCTGGCCAGACGAAACCTTGGCCCTGAACGGCTTCACGGCTGGAGCATCAGTTGGGGTAGCCGAGACAACCCTCAAAATCTATCAAGACACCCCCGCACAGGCCGCCTATATCTATTACGATACCGGGACTGCAACGTGGAAACGGTCTACCCCGAGCACAATTTCTAGCACTTTCGCCCACTCCACATCCACCGGGAAACTCGTCGTCAACCACAATACTGTCCCGTCTGGTGCCCCCGCCGACATTCAGGCAGTGGCCCGCGCTGGTCCCTACAGTGTGAAGGTTGGAAGCTCGTCGCCCAGCAGCACTGAACTCTATTTCTACGACGCAGCCGGAGCCGTAGTCACCGGCACACCCACAGCCGACCATCAGGTTTATTTTCACCGTGGCGGAGGCATGCAACTTCTGGTGGATGCTTCGACCATCGACACGGTTGCATACCCGTCTGGCAACTTCTGGTTCTACGCCGTCATGGAAGTCCCCTAACCCGCCCATAAGTCCCGGATATGCCTAGCGCATAGCCCACGCCTAGTAAAGTTTCGAGAGGATCACCCACATGCTTATGACCGAAGACCCCACCCATCCGGGGCTGTATATTGTCGCGATGGGCGTGAGGGGGGTAAGCGGCGGCTACCAGTCACAGGAGTGGGCGGCATCAGGAGCTAATTCGCTTTACGTGCCAGATGGGAAAACAGCAACGGCAACACTGGCCTCTTATTCCACAGTGCTTACAGTTGCTCGATACTCCGGGCAGGAGCTTACGGTGGGTGGTGCTGTAGTAGCTTCGGCCGCAGCGGGTGAAACCATTCGTGCTACCGGCGCAACTTCGGCAGTGTTTGGGCCGGGGTGGTGGGATAACCTCCTCATTGTGGAGGGCGACTACACCGGGCCTTACTTCGATGGCAATAGTCTTGACGAGGATGGCTTCACCTTCGCATGGACTGACGTAGAGAACGACTCCACGAGCATCCAACAGGGGACAGCATGATATTAGAGACACCACCAGAACCAAAACTTGAACCCCAGTCCCAACCATGGGGCAGGTGGGTATCTTCATCAATCAGCGCCCTCTCCCGTGGGGTCTCCGGTCTGATTGCCAGCGTTACCAGACTGACTTCGGACACGGCCGCCAACTTCAACCGGCAACAAACCCAGATAGCTACACTAAACTCTCTCGCCAACACCCTAAGTGCAGAATTCACCTACGGCATAACCGGCTTCACCGGCTGGTATAGCTCATCCCCAGCAAGCTTCTTCATAGAGTCCCCCACAAACCGTATGGAAATTGGTTTTGGCGGTTCCCTGAATGGTGGTAGTGGGTATTTTGCGTACTCCGTTACGGTGGTTCCAGCCGGAACCGTAGTAGTTGACAGGGCAACCATCCTAGCCAACCCAGCCCAGAGGGTTGCCGTAAGCGGTGGCGCATCGTTCGCCCCGAGTGGTTGGAAAACTGTTGTTATTGACGTTCCAGCCGGAACAACACTGCAAGTCTCATTAGAGCTAAACACCGATTCAGAATTCACATACTTCTTTGGCGGCTCCATCTTGGCGCGGCCGCTGCCCTCCTCGGTTCAACTTCCTACCATCTGATAGAATGGTTCAATAATGTCAGCAAACACTAGCCCAGATAACATTGTCTACCCAGTCTCCACAGACAACATTGCACCCCTTGAAACCGTCTTTTCGGTTATGGCCGGGAGCGTTCAAGATGCCTTAGACGTGCGTCAAGCTCACAGCTACAAGTGGGCAAACGCCACGGCTCGTGGTGCCCAGACTGGCATGGCAGCCGGGGATAGCGGATACCAGTCCGATACTGACACGTACTGGAACTACAACGGGACGGCATGGGATTATACTGGTTCCACCGTTCAGCTAAAGATGGGGACGGTTTCGAGTGTCATTGTTTCTACCCCACAGCGGGGTATTGAGAAGATCACGGGGGCCGCTGCGACAAAGATCACCAAAACGGTAACTTTCCCTGTCGCATATTCAACAATCCCCGTGGTTACCGCCTCGGCCTTTGGCGGACGCGCTGTGGGAGCATTTAACGCTTCAGGTCTTATCTCCGTTTCCGCCGCTGTGATGGTGTCCATTTCGGCAACCTCTGCGACTGGGTTCACTGCTGACATGACGCGCACAGACTCTGCAAACCTTTCTGCTTCATACGATTACTACCTCTCGTGGGCGGCGGACGGAGTAACGGCGTAATGGTTTACAGCAAGCAAACCAATCAGGTCAGAATCTCCAATCAGTCGTCTCCGCGCAACGACACTATTGACACGTTCCTCATTCATCACCAAGCAGGGACAAATGATGATGCTGTGATTGCTGCAATGGTGAGCGGCAGCAGGGGCGTGTCGGCAAACTACACCATAAGCAACGAGGGACGCATCACGTGTGTTGTTCCCGAGGAGCGGCGTGCATGGACTTCCGGTTCCGCCTATGACGGTGGTAAGGGTGCTGCGTGGGATCACCGTGCGGTCACTGTTGAGATTGAGAATCAGTCGGCAGGTGGGGAGTGGCCTATCTCGACTAAGGCTCTCGACGCTGCTGCACGGCTACTCGTTGATTTGCGGCAGCGGTACACTATCAAGCATGTTCTCGGTCACCGCGACCTATGGAACACCTACGGGGCGAGCTACGCAACATTCTGTCCCGGACCCGAAACGGTTATGAAGATCGTTTCCATTGCCGCAACAACAAAACTTGCTGGAGACGACACCCAAGAAATTATTGAACCTGAACCAAAGGAAGAAGAAATGACTGATTACCGCTATATCTCGGGGATCGACCCCGTAACCAAGAAGCCACGCTGGGCGCTATCCCACCCGCTCGATTTCCCTGACGGCGTTCTGGTCACCAACGACATAAAGATTGCTAGTGGTTTTGCGCCATTATCCGGCAATTCATTCGATGCTGGTACGGACGTTGCGCGCTGGGATGCGTTCATCAAGGTTGCCAAGATTGCGTCCGATGCAGCGTGGGCACGCGAGGCTCGCATTGCGGGGCTGGGCGGAGCTGTAAGCGTCACCGCAGACCTAAAGCCGGTACTTGATGCCGTAACCGCCATCCCTGCTGCTACCGCAAAGCTTCTTCCTAAAACGGGAACATTCTCAGTCCAGTAACATGCCAATAGACAGAACCCGCTCCCCAACACTGATGTCCATAGCTTATGGACTGACGATTGTGCATGGCGTTCTGACACTGCTTGCGCCATCAATCCTTGTGCAGGACGTTATCGGTATCGGCATTGTTTACTTCTACGGCACATCTTTCCTCCTAGGAGGAATTGTTGGGCTGTATGCAACGACGAAACCTAATTTCAAAATTGAGGGTGTCGTGCTCTGGCCCCTAGCTGGCGCTTATGGTCTGTACGCAATCGCCTTATGGGTTCTATTCACAGACCAAACATCTAAAGGCATCGGCGTTACTTCGCCTTACGCCGTAATCGACATCGCATCAACCTACGGCCCCGCCCTAGTATCTACACTGGCCTGTGTCTTCATGGCATGGAAGGCATTATACTTGGCTGGGGTCATGGAACACTATGCGAGGGAAGCGTCAGGACGCAAAAATGACAGAATCGTTTGACCTTGCGCCGCTAGTCAGCTTCGCAATAACCGCCCTAATATCGTTAGTAACCGGTGCCGCTGGTGCCCAACTGATTGCCGGAATGTTCGCATCCAAACGCGGAGTGAAAGGCGACGAACTGAAGCGGGAAGAGAACAGTACGGCAAGATTCAATGCCATCTTTGCGGCACAGGATGTTATGATCAACAAGCAAGGCAAGCAGGTCGAAACTCTAATGGAGCAAGTCGGAAGTCTAAAATCCGAGATGACTGGAATCCAGAGGCAACTTATGGCTGGAGAGAACTACACCAGAAGGTTGATTGCGCTACTGGATGAGCATACAATTGAACCACCCCCGCGTGACTAACGTGGGGAACAAGCAAACAGAAAGAGGATTTGTCTATGGTTAACAAGATCAACGAATACCGGAAGGCTATTGCAGCTTTCCTTGTCCCCGCGCTGGTGGCGCTTGCTGCCGCGCTTGCCGATGGTGCCATCTCCGCACAAGAATGGGTTGGCATCGCCATCGCTGCACTCGGAACCTCACTTGCCGTTGGCGCTATTGCCAACAAGAGTGCTAAGGCTGAAACGCTTTGAGCGGTGAGAACGATGTAGTATCCGGTTATGAGATTCCCTCAGATCCAATGGATGCCTTAAATTGCGAAAGTTGCCAATGACGGGTAGCAACTAGAGAAAGGGGTGCGCAGAACCCCCGGTTTGAATTGCTACGGCAGCCGGGGGTTTTGTTGTGTCTTGGGCCAATACGCTTGAATCGTAGGGTGATGAACGAGCGTGTTCTTGACGTAGTACACAAGGTGCTTCATTGCCGAGTTTGCGTCATTCGCATCCGGCTGCCCTACAGTCTTGCCGGTGCTCCATAAGCCTTGCTCGCGCAGGAAGGCATCGTTGGCTTGCTTACGTGTTGGGTAGCCGCGTTTGCCTACGATGAGTTGGCAGGCGGCTCGTTGCCAGCGCTTGTCTGTGTAGTCGGTTGGCATGAGTCCGTGCTGCATGAGTGCAGCTTCTATCCGTACTGGCTCGATTGTTTCGGCCGTGTGCGAGAACCCCTCGTTGCTTAGCGGCACGAAACGTTCGCACACCAACAGTCCGCCTATCTTCTTCAGTTCAGCGTAATCGGGGTGCCCAATGAACTGCCGACGCTCAAGGATATGCAGCGGCTTGTCGAGCCAAAACTCAGCCACTACCATGCCGGTTGACACTCCGGGGTCAATGGCCGTGATGAGGCGGCTACCCATTTGGGGTAAACCCGACCCTGCTACTTGCACCTTCCATTTTCTCCACATTTGGAAGGTGCACCTTCCTCCACCTGTCCAGTACTCGGCCTGCCCCCCAGAGTGCGTGGATTTCTATGTTGGCACCGTTCGGTAGTGTTTCGCTAATCTTCAAAAAGTACCTCCTCATCTTTCACAACAATGTCGAACCAGTCTTGGAACGCACCATATTTGTCCATGAATCTACGTCCGGGCATGAAGTTTGTTTTGCCATCATCGTCTTCCCATACGATCCCAACGGGGTCGTAGGTGAGTGCGTCAACGAATGATCCGCCATTCCATACCGCTTGAAACCATACTCCGTCGGTCCAGCACACAAGGAAAGTGAACTTGGAAACCTTCTCAGGCTTCTTCGCTCCAGCGTTCGGGCCTGTCTTGTTTGGCTCTGGCTGGGATCGTACTTCCGATTGGCGTATTGATGTCATCCACCCAGCGGCAACACATCTTTGGTGCAGCTTCTTGGCTTTGGCTGGCATGTCTTTTTCTTCCACCCAGTCTGCCCAAATTATTTCACTCAAAGCGCACACTCGATACTGTCTCCTCAGGCTCAAGCTCGGTCACTTCGGCACCGAACCATTCTGATAGCTTCTCGGTGAACCCACTGTGCGGGTGTTCCGTTTCGCCCAGTGCCCAGAGTAGTTTTTGGGTCATGTCGGCGGGGGATTCTGCGATTACTGATTCGCAGAGGAACGGTGGGTTCTCTTTATGGCACAGGACGCGACCGGGCTGGCCGTGGACAGCTTTTACGGGCTTTACCTTATAAAGCAACCCGGCACGTTCTTTAGTGGCTCGTATGGCTTGCAGGAACCGTTCTGGCATTGTGCCTTCAGGGGAGTACAGGTAGAGCGGTCGTATGTCATCCATCAGCGGTGCCCAAACTTGTCGTAGTAAGTCTGAACGTGCCGGATGCACATATCCCAGCTTCGGTATCCGGCCATGCGCTTCCCGTTGAAGCGCAACTCCCACGACTTGTGGTGGGTCAACTGGCGAGTGTCAGGATTTCGTGTCTGAACCTTCTTGATTGTCCACGGTTTTGCATTATCCATTGATTGCCTCCCATTTCCCATCCTTGTTGTTCTCTTTAATAAGTTTCTGCTGCATCAGCGACTTCGTAACATTATCCAACTGGAACCCCATGTCCTTGAAGTGACGGTACGTTTCAGCCTTACTCACACTTTCACGCTTCTGAACAAACTGCAACACCTTATCGAGTTGTGCAGTCCAGTCGTTCGACGCAACACCCTCCATCAGCTTTATGAGGTTAGGAACCCACTCCTCGGCCGCACGAACAGCAACCAAAACATCATCAACCTCAATAAGTTTTGACCCACGCGACATCGCAATCAACGCAGCACACTTCCACATACTAATACCCATACGCAACATTGACGGCTCAATCATGCTTTGTGCAAGAGCGTGCCCAGCATACGGAACAAACAGATCACGGCGAGCCTTGGACAGGCGATCCCGCGCTTCCGGCGTTTGACGTATCGGATGCGGTTGCATATCGAAACGTGACAAACGCAACGTAGTCACGTGATGCTGCAACTCGGATGACATCGCCTTCACGTAAGGGTCATAACCTAACGAAATCTCATCATCATCCTGCTCGGCAGTCTCCAAGGACTGTGCGGTAATGTTACGCGGGTTCCCGAAGTAGGGAATGAAGCGTGCAATGAAACCATCCTCAACCTGACTGCGAGTAAGGGAACCCATAATCTTCTCGGGAACACCCATCAGCCACACAACAAGGTAACCCTTGGCAGACTTGCCACCATCCTCGTCACCGATCCTTAGACGGCCAGAGATGCGACCTTCGTACCAGTCGGTAATCTTTTGTTGCAACCCTGAAGAATAGCCACCCTTTTGAGACATGCGATCAAACAGTTGATCGCCCTCGTCAAGGTTGAAGAATGTTACCTCACCGTCACGCTCAATCATCTTCTTGTGCATTGCCTCCGGCGAAGGGTCGCCACCAATGTCAACACCATCAAAGATTGATCCTAGAACGAATCGCAACGCAGACAGGAGTTGATTCTTGCCTTCACCTTTACCGGACGTTGTTTGACCCATTGGCATGACGTACAGGTTCAGCCCCAAACCTCCGGGCGTCCCCCTCTTGGGAACAACACCGATGTTGCCAAACACGAGCGATAGGAGCGTCCATGCGTTTGCGCGGTGGTAGGGCAGATTGGGTGTTTCTTCACGCAACCCTGCAACGTACTGGTACTTGTCAATAAAGTTGGGCATGAAGCGTAGACGCTCACGCTCAGCGTCGGTCAATAGTGAGTGTTCCACCCCGGCCGTGGTTGTTGATTCTTCGAGCGGTTCGTAAGCTACAACTTCATTCCACACGTCAGCAACATGCTCTGCAACGTTCTGTTGCGAGTGCCACACGAATGACATAATCTCTTGCCGGTCAGCCCCAGCGTTATACATCTTCTGAATGAGAGCGCGACGGTTAGAGTCTGAAACTTCCTTATCACCCCAGAAATAATCTTCCACACCATCAATACGTTCGATAATGTCTGTCATCTGAGACTTGGGGAGTTCATCAGGCCATGCGTGCCCACCGGCACGGCGTACAGCCCCAGCTATTGCGTCATCAAGTTCTTTACGGTATTCGGAAGAATTGTATGGCGGCTTCACCCATGTCGCCTCAATGGTCTTCAAGGCCCACTCAATACCAGTGTGACCCTCAGCGCCCAAACGCACAATATGATACGTGGTTCGCAGAACATCATCGTGGTTGAACTTCTCACGCGGCATACGCTCAATTGCTGCACGCACAGCCTCGGTAGGGTCGCCAGTGGGCAGTGTTGAGAGCCAGTCTCCGATGTCGCCACCGAAACCTTCGTGGTCGATCTCATCTGTTTTGCGGAGTGCTTCGATCCATGCTTCTGGGAGCATCTCGAAGTCATCCTTGGATGGCGTACCCCACATCGGTTCACCTTCAGTATCAAACCATTCATACTGGGAACCCGTGCGAGGGTGGAACGATGGGGCAACTACGGCGTAGCGGTGCGAGCGTTGAACAATCTCTACATTTTTAGAGAGGCGACTGATTGCCTCATACCCTTCAGGGACGATGAAGAAGTGTTGGCGTGACGGTGACTCTTGGCCGCGCGCGGTGGAGCTTATGGTGACTGGCAGTACGCCATGCTTGGCTTCCCACTCCGCCAAGTCTTCGGCACCCTTTTTGTCTTCGTAGTGGTCTACGTCAATGGAAATCCAACCATTTGCGCGGAGGGCTACGTTTGCGTCTGCGTAGCGTTCATCTTCCAGCCAGTGTGCGATCTTGTCAGCGGTGACGGTGCCTTCACGTCCCGTTGCACCTTTGGGTATTCCTGTCTTTGTGAGTACCGGAATTGGCTCAAACCCTAGTGAGAGGTAGTCCAGTGCGGACTCTTCAAATGCGCTGATTGTAGCCTCCCATCATTTGTTGCGAACGTTTAGTGTACCTGAGTCTCGATTCTTTTCACATCAGTAAGCCATGGAAGGCAACGCCCCGCCACCCGATACGGGAGTGGCGGGGCGTCTTGTTGCAAGGTGCTACGCGGGCTCAGGCCAGCCTCTTCAAAATAGCGTTTCTCCATCATCGGCTGGTGCTTCACTGAGCACTTTAGATTCTGACTTGTTGATCGTGCGCTTGATGGTGTGACGGACTTCGCCATCCTTCTCCCACTCATCAACCTTGTCGCCGTGGATACCGTTCACCTGAACTTGTGCGCCCTCTGCAAGTCCGTGTTCGTTCTCGAAGAAAGCTGACCAACGCTTCTTGAAAGTCTCACCACTCTGCTGCCAGCTTTCGGTGACTTCTGCACCCTTGCCGTTGAAAAACGTTCGGGTAACCTCACCCTTTACTGTTACAAATGCCATCTATTTTTCCTCCTTTGTTTACCAATTTACCTTATCAGGTTCCCGCGACTTCCGCAGAGCCTTCACCTCAGCCTTACCCGAGTGCGCCTGAGCGTACCCCAGAAAGACACTATACAACGCAGGAATGTCCCCAGCTTCAACCTCAACCAAATCCCAAAACGCTGGTGTAATACTACCAGTCAAAGGGTCAGTATAGGAAGGGCGAATGTGAAGAAACCCACGCTTCTCCGGCTTCGGCAAAATAACCTTACGCCAAAACGTGACATGCTTCTCCTTCGTTTCCCAGTCCGTGTACGCAAACTTTGGTGACGCATCCGGGTGATCCTCATCACACTCAACAAGGCCGTACTCGGATGATTCCAGCGCCGCCAACTGGTATTCGTGACCGTCCCACAAGTTCTTGGAAGTCTTCAAGTCAAGAAGCCACAGCACCCCGTCAATGTACCCGTAGAAGTCTAACGTGCCCGCATGACGGCCGCTCTCGCTCCATACCGTTGTTTCCACATGGACAGCCTCAATCTTGTGTGCTTCCAGAAAAAGTTTCCACTGGGCAACACACTCAATTACTTCTTCATCCCACAGTTCGGGATAATTCCAGCCACCCTCAAGGTCAGCCTCAACCCAGTTATGTACGGCTGTACCAATCTCGGCACGTTCGTCACGAAAATCGTTGTGCTTGAACCGTGCAGCGTTGAATGTTGCGTCAGCGGTTCGGGTGAGCGCAAAGTCTGGGTTGGTTGCAAAGAACCATGCCACACGGTCAGCAGACCACTGAATAAGGTTATCCTTGTTCTCCCCTTTGAGAATGGTCGTGACGGATGCAGCCGTTTCGTCCGTGAACGGGTTTTTGTAGTAGCGGCCATCATCCTGCTTCTCAGAATAGTAGGAAGCTAGCTTGGGGGCACTCATGCGCTCGCTACCGGCTTCCACTCCGTAGTATTTATTACGCGAATCCGGGTTTCGACCATATCCACATTGACGCGCCCCATTGTTTGATTTTCCACGTCGCGTACCGCGCTGGCTATATATTCGGGGCTGTTGAGTGTTGTTATTGTGCCCTTACTTACCCAGAAGCTATAGTGCACCCTTGCCTCGTCAACCTTTAGGGTTTCCCACACATGCTCCATTACGCTACCTCCCCTCGTAATTGCGGTTTCTCGGCGTAGGCCATGAAACGGCCTTTGTTTTTCGTCAAGAAATCAATCGCTGATTCTGGGGGTCTGCCTCCAGTTCGATATGCCACAAGTAATGACTGCTGCGCGCGGATTATCTTGTAGGCAACTTTCACGGCGGTGGGGTCATCCCATTCGTTACTCATTACGCCACTTCCCCAGTGTTCAGGTGCTTCAACCAAGCACCAAGCTTTGTCGCATCATCCTTCCACAGGTCAGAATTCTCTACCTTGAAATACTCGTTGCCCTTAGCAATAATCCCAGCAGCAGACTTAATGCCCAACTTCGCCGCAATCTCCTTCTTCAAAGGAGCAACCTCAGCAGTCACCTTAGCCACCGCAGTAGCCTCAGCACGCTTCTCAGGCGGCGTAGCGGCCGGAGCGTCAGGGGCCTTCAACGCGGCCTCCTCCACGGCAGTCTCCGAGATGAGGAACGCACGCTGCAACGCATTCTTCAAAGCAAACGTAGAAGCAATGTTCGGCGCAACCGCAGTACCCGTAGCCATACCCCCACCCGTACCAGAGATAGTCACTTCTGATCCGTCCTCAATGTGGATAATGCGGTACCTGCCCTCAATGATAAGGAACGATGTACGTCGGCCATCAGCACCAGTAAGGATTTCATCAGAAACAACAGTCTCGTTGGGGATCATAATAAGACCCACCTCAACAAACTTCTTCTTCACCTCATCAGCAATATCCTTCGCAGTGATGTACTTCTTGCCACCCATATTATTGGGCAGGGTTCCAGCGGCATCAACCTGCATGGACTTCAGAACTTCCGCAAACGCCCCGTAAACTTTCTTCACCGAATCAGTCATCAGTTACCTCCTAAGTTGTAGGCCACACTTCGTGGCAGAAACAAACTTACCGAACCCGGCAAGCCCTGTCAATCATTATCGGGAAACTTGTCAACAAAAAGTTTCCCACCCCACACCCCTGATGCGGCAGGGTCAGCCTTGCCGTAGTTGCGGCACGCCAACAGGATTGGGCAACCAGAACACAACGCTTGCGCCTCTTCATCACTTGTTGCATTCTCGAACCTTTTAGCCCTGCCAGTGCAGTTGGGTTCCCCCACCAGCATTGCGTCCCCCAACGCAACCGCAGCGCGTGTCTTGCTCAATCTTTTCACAGCCAATAGTGCCCCCAATGAATAGCGTATTGTAACACTACACGCTGGTGGCACGTAAATCAAGACAGACGAACCGGCTTGGCGAACAAAGTAGACGACGCAGACTTCGTAACCCAAATGACGGCAGCCGGGGCCGTGGCAGACAGAACAACGCCAGCCCACGTGTCCGGTGACACAAAGTTCCACTCATGGAAAGACAACGTGTGATAAGCGTTACCGAGGATAGCAATGGAACTAAACACCACAAGTCCCCAGAAGTCCCCGGTTGCCTTCACCTGTCCACCCGTTTCGGTGGCACGCGAGGAACGAATAACATAGTTCACAGTGAAGTACCCAATGAGGACTTCAATGAACCCGAAGAACATGTAAGCCATCCACCCGGCAGACAGCCCTACAAGTGCGGAAATGCTTGTGATGCCGTTGAAACTAATCACGCCACTGGTAATAACCGCAATGGTGCCAAGCACGAGCGCCACCGTAAGGGTCTTATTGGTGTCCGGCTGTACCGGTATGGCGCGTTTCGCCTCTTGCCGCTCGTAGCGTTCCTTAATGCGATCCTGCTCCTCCTTGCGGCGCTCAGCCTGCACCTTCATGGGGTGGTTCGGGTTCCCCACTTTCGGGCCACGTTTCTTCCCGGCCGGGTGGTTCGCCTTAGACTTATCGAGTTCAGTTACGTTGGTCACCTTGCCTCCAAATAGTTAATCTTTGCCTCAAGGCGCTTAATGTAGTAATGGTCATAAGCGGATGTTGTGGAGTAGTTTTCACATTCACCCACCAACGCTTGCAAGGCGTTGCGACGCTCACGCGGCATTGTCCCGTTCTCGATATAGTCCAACGCATACGCGATCAGCTCGCTGTTGCTTTCCCTCATTCGTCGCCACCCACAATCCAGTACTTGGCCGCAGTAATGAATTCTTCACGAACCCAACCCTCCATCGGAAAGTCCTCTTTCATATTCTCAAGCATGTCAAGAATATTGTTCAAGTTGTCGCGCACCTGATTGTTGATAAGCTGCTCCGCATAACGCTCAGCGGGAGTGCGCTCGTCATATTCAAGCTCAGACCTCCAATTGTTGAAGGCAAGAATCGGGCCGACAATATCCCCTTTTGCTGCATCGTAGTCAATCATGTGAACTACCTCCCTTTCTTTGCGGCATTGTTCTGCAACGCCTGTTCAATGAGTGTATCCAAAACATCCAGATCATACGTGTCATTCGCCATAATCTTCGTAATACTCACAGGGTACTTCTGCCCCTGCCTCCACACACGACCGATGGCTTGCTCCGTAAGGTAATCCATACCCTCAACCTCTGAAAGAATCGTAACATCACGCGACACATGCTGCAACCCATCCAACCCAATCCCCGCCGCCTGCGTTGTGCAAACAAGATGAGTTACCTCACCACCAATGAATGCTTCCTTGCGGATAGAACGCTCCGTATGAGACTGTGCCCCTGTGTACGATACTGCACCCGGAATACGTGCCGCAACGTTCTCGGCAAACTTCTGCGAATCCGTAAAAATAACGTGCGGACGACCACCAGTTTCATCAATCAACTCTTTTAGCTCATCAAACTTGGACGACTTGCCTCCCGGTTTGAAATCCACAACACCATCCTCACGAATAGTGAACTCACCCAAGGCAACCTGCCGCAAACGAATACGCATAGTCACATCCAGTTCAACCACCAACGGGTTGTCCTCAATCCACGTCACCATGTCATCAACAATCTCGTCATACATGCGACGCTGCACTGGGTGAAGATTAACCCAACGCACATCAACCCCCGGCATCACCCCAAGAGTAGACTCCAGACGACCATACGCAGGGAGAGTAGACACGAACAGTCCCGGCTCAAGCTCACCCGCAGTGTACTTCTTCTTATTGAAAGCAAAATGGTCATACTCACTCTTCAGGTAAGTATCACAGAAGAGGAGAAAGTTTGTGGTCACAACGTTCGGCCAAATGCAATATGCGGGTGCCCACATGCCCGTCAGCTTCGCACCAAACCAGTCAGCCGACAAGCCAATCTTCAGGCCCGCCTTCGCATCACGGAACGTCTTGAACGAGCGCCCCTTACGGTCAGCAACCATCTGCACTTCATCGTACACGAGGACATCGAACGGGTGCTTGCGCCAAACCTTGTGCTGCTTTGCCTTCTTTACTGGCTTACCAGTCTTCTCATTCAGAATCGGTTGCCCGTCAGGTGCCAACTGTTCTTGCAACTCCCAGTCTAAGCGCTGGAACATTTCGCGGGACAGAAAAAACCACCCCTTGTCACCATTCAGCAACTTTCGTAAAGTCTCCTTTTCATCCTTATTGCGGTTCGACGCACGCCGCAAAGTTACTTCACCATTCAACTGCCGGTGAACTGTACCCAACCAACCATCAGCCTTCCCAGCACGCTCATTGATAATACCAAACGTGCCCGGAGGTGCAACAATCAGAACCCGCTCAGCCCACACCCGAAGGGCAATCTCCACAGCAATCAACGTCTTACCGCGTCCAGTGACGTGTCCGCCAAGGTAGCCGCCCGAAGTGGTGACGGTGGCTTTATAAATCTCTTTCTCTTGGTCTGCGTCGGGGATCATTAGCTGAAATGTCAAGGCTGTGTACCTGCTTTCTTCAAATCAATGTTGTAGGGTTGATGCGGGTTGGGCTAGATGATTCCCTCGTCACGAATATCGCCCAGATAGTCGGCAACGTACCCGCCGTTGTAGCCACGGTTCTTATCACCAACGATGTCGATCAGTTCTTGCACCGCGTACAGGCGAGTGAAGGGGGCAAACTCGGCAGCCTCATTCAGATACATTCGGGTGCGATGGTGATCATGACCGACAAATCCGTAGCGATCGACTTTCTTGAAGAACTCCCACAAATCGCCGTCTTTGTCCCGTTGTACTGTTCCCCACGGAACCTCAAACAAGGGCGTAGGGACATCTTCGAGGAGGTAGAACTTCGTATCAGCAGCCCATTTCTTCTCTAGCTCGTCCCCCTCAGACTCGAACACTGCCGAATGAGTCAGATCAATTACCGAACCCGGCAACTTATAAACCACCAGAATCTTTTGTCCTTTGCGAATATCTGCAACCGCAATCTCCTCTAACGCCATCATGCACCAACCTTCCGTGGCAAAAACTTGCGAACCAAAATCATCCCAAGACCGACCGCAAACAGCAACCCGGCCACAATAAACCCAGCCGTATCGTCACTCCCAGTGTATGCAAGCTCCTTTGCCTGAACAACGGGGACAACAGGAGAACTTGGGGCGACCACGACAGGCTTCACCGCATCAGCGGGAGCATCAGGAACTACCACCACCGGCTCCACAACATCCACCGGGCACGTCTCACCAAAGTCAACCTCTGGGCACGGGTTATCTCCCACGCATGAGGTCGGATCGCCATGTCCATTCAGCCAACCGGGAACGGTGCCCTCGCCACAATTCATTACTGGTGCGGTGTATGGGGGTTCCTCGACTGTGGGTGATTCTTCGACTGGCAGCTCGTCCACTCCCGGAACCTCAACAACTGGCTCTTCGGCTACAGGCTCCTCCACTTCTGTCGGAGTCTCCTCTTCTTCCGCTGGTTCCTCAGCGGGTGGCTCAACGGGCACCACGGGGATGGGGCAACCATCTACCGGGGCAGGAATCAGATCACCATGCCCATCATGCGCAACCAACGCCGGGGTAGCAACCTCAATGGACTCCCACGGATTCGTTTCGCTTCCCGTGGCATGGCAGATAACAACCTTCTCCTGCCCTGTCGCAATGGCCGCACCAGCCCCAGCAAGAACAAGACCAGAACCAACAACAACAGCGGCTATGCCGCCAATAAACTTACGCATCAAGCATACCTCCCAAAATCTCATCAACCCAAACCTCGGCCTCATCAAACGAATGAAACTCTTTTTGCTGAACCCCACCACCAGCAGGAAGGTGGACACCAACCTCATAATCACCACCGCGCAAAAGGATCGGAAACACATCAATCCACATATCATAACGGTCACGCAGAACATCCTCCAGCTTTCCAGACTCCTCCCACAACCAATCAATACTCGGCGCATCCGTAGCCACCGCAGCCTCCTGTTCCCAATCCATGTTGAACCTCCCTCTCTCGAAAACCTGTTACCTATAACCTACTTGTGGCCACGACGGAAGTCAAGAGAATCTCTATGAATATTCCGACGCTCATCACCAACCCCGACAACGCTGAACATGCCCTCGCCCACATACTCCACAATGCGCACATAACCAAACTTGGTATGCGCAAACCTAGGATACGTTTCACTCTTCACCAGCAGACCACCCTTCTCGGGATAACCGTAACTTCTTCGCCTCAGCATCAGCCGCACGCCCCACCTCATACGCCCACTCATTAAACAACTCTTCCGATGCAACACGGTACACCCTGCACCCTTTCACGAACGACTCCTCGGCCTTACCCCGCGTGTAGTCAACGACGAAAACAAACTCAGTCACGCCGGGGTGTTTCGGAAACTGTTGCTCCGCGTGCAAGGAAGCCTGCTCCCACTCAAACAAATGCGACCCCGGCTTACGTGGCTTGAACGCCGGAAGTGTTACCGGGTCAGTCATCGCGCTCAGCCTGTCCCCACTTTCGGCCAGCCTGCACTGCCTCAATCAGCATCATCAGGCGATCCTCACTAAACTGCAAAGAGGTATTTGCGCCGAGAACAAATCCCTGCTTCAGCGCAAGAGCCTCATAAGAGCCGTAATAGTTCTTGTCGTAAGTGAAGTTGTTTGCGGCAATGTTCTGCGCAATCTCGTACTCAGATGCAGGCTGAATACCAACGTTCTTATTGTCGCTCATCAGTCCACCTCCCTCTCGACATACTCAATCCAACAAAGAGGGTAAGACTCCTCAATGCCACGATCATACGCATCCTGCATTGAATAAAATGTTGCGACAACAAAACCAGCAGTAGCGCCACCAGTCTCGCTGTGATCCTTGCGACAAATAACCTCAATCATCATTCCTCCCCAAACTCATCATCATCAGCAAACTCAACCGCCTCAACCCCAACCGGCCGACGCTTCGTGCGCTCCGCCAAAAACGCCTCAGACTCATTACGGAACTCCGTGCCACCCAAAGGCAACACCTCATCAGCAACAAAACCAGTCGTATTTTCCAGCACAAAATCAAAAATCAGTTGCCAATTACGGTCAACAATGCTCTGCTCGTCAGACTCTTGCGCTTTTGCAGTCAGGCGCAGCGGGTCAAAGTCAAGTCCAACCTCAACACCACTCGCAGTAACGAGCGTATAAGTCTTCGTACCCAGAACATCAAGGTTGAAATCAACATGCTCATCCTCGGACACATACGCCTTACGAGTCACCACGGCAACCTCATCACGAGCCGACAACGTGGCCTTCACACCATAAACCCGGTTCGGATTCTGTGTACCTAAACCAATCGCATGAACATGCCGTGGTCGCACCCCATTGCGCAACGCGTCAGCAATCGCAGCATCAGTCAACACTGCCGCTGGTGCCACCAAAGTACGCTCCAAATCTGCCGCACGCTGCCGCGCCAACTCAGAAGCTTTACGCTCAACTTCTAGAGCATCCTCAACAGCCTTCAAAAACTTGTGATCATTACTCACCGGATTAGCCATTCAACTACCTACCTTCATCTTGTTTACAAAAATAATGTTCGCACACTCTCGCACGCATATCGTCTTATCTGTTTCAGTCATTGCTCCGCACCCTCCGTTTGCGGGTCTCTAATCGATCGATCCACCGAATTACGAATCTTCGTTAGCGTGAGCTGCATCCGCAGTGAATCGGTTAGCCAGTGCCGTGTCATCGGTCCAATGTCTACGGGGCGAACCCCCAACTTGGCTAGTTCGATCTCCACCATCTCGGCAGTGACCTCGACCTTGCTCGCGGCGAGCATCTCCGTTTCGGCCTTCACCAACGCGAGCGCCATGCCGTAGCCAAGCGGCGTAACCATTGCCACGAGACGCGCCACCCGCTCATCGTCATCGGGTGCCTCGACCTTGCGGGCTGCCTGCCCCGCAGCAGCCTCAGACCGCTCCCTGAGGAAGGCACACGCCTCATTCTCAGCGTCCCGATCAAGTTCGTTGAATAACGATCCAGATTCGTCGTTGTCGCTCATGGCTTCTCTCCTTCGGTCTTGGTATGGTACGGGTTCTCGTGCGGGTGATCGCTCGCACCGGGATCAGTGGACAGTCCCCGCGCATAATGGGCCTCGTCTCCCGATCCCGCCTCGTAACCCTCATCCCACGCCTTCTCTTTCACGGCTTCGAGTGCGTCAACGGGTGACTGGGTGAGGGCTGCGATCACGTGTGGCGGGGTAGCAATATTCCCCCGCTTCGTCTGGTGCAGCGCATCCGCAATAACGGCCTGCAATGCTGCGACCTGCTCAGTGAGAGCGTCACGCTCGGCCCGGAGTCCGGCGCAACCCATCTTCGCCAACGTCTCGCCAACCCCCCGTAGAGCCCCGTTCGTTACCGCAGCGGTGTGAATGGACGCCTGCGCGAGCTGCTGCCCTTCGACGGACAACGCCTCATCAGCAGCTTCGAGAGCATCCGCCGCCTCATTCATGATCACTTCCAAATCTGCGTCATGAAGCGGATTCGAGGGCTTATCCTGATAACGCAATCGCGCAATCAGGTCGGTGATAGATACATCACTCATCGTTCTCTCCTCGCTTCATCCTCGTAGCTGCCGTGACCGAATGGATCATTCCAGCACACGAACGGATCATTCCAGCACACGAACGGATCATCCCGGTGAATCCCGTTCCAAGGGGCGAACGGACTGTCGCGGTTTATCCCATTCCACGGGTCAAATACTGAACCGCCGAACTGATAAATGTTGTCGCTCATGGATTCTCTCCTTCAACGTATGTAGTGCGGTGTTGATCGCCGTCCCATCCCGTAGAGGCGTTCATCCATGCGCCAAATCCTGCACCGATTTCGTCAGGAGTCAGCCCCTTCGCTTCGACGTAGTGATCGAAGTCAGGGAAATCTCCCGAGTGGCAGCCGGGGCACGTGGCATCAGGGTCGTTGATAGATACATCGCTCATGGCTTCTCTCCGTTCTCTGTTTTGGGTGAGTACTGCTCTGGCTCACCGCAGTCAATACAAATGCGACTCTTGACAAGGACGTCCCTGAAAGCGAAATAATGGGGGCCACCATCATCACCGGGACAGCCAGAACCACCCTCACGAGTCGCATAGAACTCTTCAATCGTCCTACCATCGTTATCCATCAAAACCCCTTCCCTAAGAAAACCTATTACCTATAACCTACCAATAAACAATACAGAACACAAGAAGTCTAGCCATGAGAAACCCCGAACTCCGTGCGGACGGCATCTAGAGCATCCGTGAATGGGTATGCGTCAATGAACTCGATTACCTTCTTGGCTGTCACCGCTACCGGCTCCAACTTGGTGAATGGGGCGTTGCGCTCCAGATGACCGTCACCAATCGGGAAGGGTGAATTGGTATTGATGAGCTTCCAATCGCCATACTCGCTCAACTGGAATACCCACGGCCCGCCCTCCACGGGTGAAAGGTACAAGCCGGGTTCGGTTGGTAGCACCACGGCAGGTTTCGCAGGAACGAATAGAGTCCACACCTCGTTTGTGATGCGCAAAGAACCCGAAATGCTATCGACCAGCAAACCAATCGCGTACACCTCGGCGTTTCCCAGTTGGTAGCGATAAACAATCTTGCCGTCGAGTACGTTGTCTCCACGTACGACTCTCACCTGATCGCCAACTGCGACCTCATACCAATCCTCTTGAACAACCCAGTCAGTCATTTCACATCCTCCTTCTTCTCTGTCGGCATAATCTCGGATGGAAGAATCTCAACACCGTTCTGACACCATGCTTGCTCCCACCGAATGTTCAACCCGAGAGAATTAATGCAGGTATCGCACACATCAAACCCGTAACGCACAATGCGGTCGTGCTTCCCACTTGATAAAACATCAGACATTTTGCGTGACCTCCTAGTTCTCTTGGCTTAGCGCTGCGCCGATCAAAGCCTCAACAAGCAGCATCTCATTCTGCCTATAGAAGATGGCGTCAGAATTATCCAAGTGCGCCACAGCCCAGTATCCAATATCGTCCCTCACACTGTCTCGAACCTGCCCAGACAATTCTGGAGTTGCCAGAATAACAAACTCTCGCGCGGCCACGTCATAGCGCACTACAACAGGCTCTCCGGAATAGAGCGCACCACTAGCCACCGTTACAATCGCGTGACGTGGGTCAGACTCAACATCAACACTGTCAACCCACGACAGCCCTTCCGCCGATTGAAGAAGCTCACGAGTGCGCCGCAATAGGTCACCACTCGGGGTGAATCTGATGGTCATTTCAGTCATTGCTTTCATCCTCCTAAGTTCTCGTCGTTCTCTGGCACGGGCCACTCTTGCCCAAAGCCCAACCTTGTCACTGTGCCAGCACCGTTCGCCCACGACTCGTCTTTCTCCCGAATGAGGATGGTCAGCACGGCACGAGCAGCTGTCTCTGACATATCGCTCCCGTCAGCACGCTTCAAGGACTCTGGGTACGCGCCAGCAGTGTACGGGTCATACTCCGAAGTCTCTGCCTCAATAACAGTAATCAACTCTTCCAGCAGATCAATCTCCTCTTGCGCCTCAAGCGTATTCCTCATTCTCAAGCCTCCCTTTTGTAGTTGTTCTTTTTCGAGTGTAACCATGTAACGCGGTTTTATCAACCCTATATGGGTAAATAGGAAACACTTTCCATTCAGAATTGTGATTATCACCCCTGATACATATACGGATTATATATATATTATAGCTATATAACTCAGATATATATCTGGGGGATATAGGGGCCTATTTCCTAGATATAGGAAACACTTTCCAACGAGATTCGCCTATCTTGCCGAAATAGGAAACACTCGGCTGTGAGACGTTTACAGGGATTTTTGACGAGAGCTCACCCCCCCCTCTCACTTAAAGCCTATTCAGTATATATATTGTTATAGACAAATAAGGGTTTATAGACCCCCCCCCCCCACCTGACGAACCCTAGAGTTTAACTCAAGAAGTTATCCACAAGGTGCAAAGTCGCCGCAG
>Ga0314772_1000082_pt1 | contig 50948 bp, 42 predicted proteins | sample MetaGCBIW2018_FD_204520 | JGI IMG/M metagenome (GOLD analysis project Ga0314772, IMG submission 204520) | Cryopeg brine microbial communities from Beaufort Sea near Barrow, Alaska, United States - CBIW 2018 | ecosystem: Environmental > Aquatic > Marine > Coastal | place: USA: Alaska | collected... | reverse complement strand
AGCCGATCGGGTACCAGCCCGAGGCCACGGAGTTTGCCGACTTACCCAAAGCGGGAACCTCGGCCTCGCCGAAGCCGTTCTGGGGACCTAAGAACGTGTCGCGGTCGGTGTCGAACCCGGCGATGGGCGCGTTGACGCCGTACACCGCAAAATGATCGCGACGCTCGCGGTATTCGGTCTTGTGATAAATGTTGCCATCTACCACCTCTACCTCACCGATGTTGAGGTTGCGCTGGTAGTTGGTCTGGTCGTCCTCCGCGTTCCACAAGCAGAACTCGACGAAAGAAAAGAGCGTGACGGACTTTTCAGCATCGGCTTCATTGGTGACGGTGACCTGGTGGATCTCCGCGTTGATATCGACGGGGACAAAGAACAGGGTCGAGACTTTGAGTCCGCCGCGCGAACCGGTAATGCGCGAGTAGCCCATACCGTGGCGGGTCTCAAAGAAGTCGAGCTCCTTTTTGTATGGGAAGAATCCGGGGCTCCACACGTCGCCACCGTCGTTGATGCTAAAGATGCGACCGCCGGAGTCGACGGGGGTGTTGTTGTAGCGGTAGCGCGTGAGCCGGCGCATCTTCGCGTCGCGATAGAAGCTGTAGCCACCACCGGTGTGCGAGATCAGCCCGAAGAACTCTTGCGAGCCGAGGTAATTGATCCAGGGGTAGGGAGTGTGCGGTGTCGTGATGACGTACTCGCGCGCATCATCGTCAAAGTGACCAAATTGCATAGTGACCCTCCCCATTGAAGGCGGCGTGACCCGACCTCAGCCCGCCCAGACCGGGCGAACAGTCCTAAGATTGCGCGCAATATGCGCGCCATCGAAACGATTCGTTAATGCCCTAAGATACACGCTCGCTGGCGTGCCGGTGAAACTTTATACGCTTCGCAGCGCCGACGTCGATGCTCTCATGTCAGCCCGGAAGCGAGCGACCGGTAGGTTTGGCACATGCTGCTGTCAGATCGCGATATTCGAGCGGAGCTCGACGCCAAGCGCGTGGTGCTCGACCCCTACGAGCCGGGCATGATCCAGCCGTCGTCCGTTGATGTGCGGCTCGACAAGTTCTTCCGGGTGTTCGACAACCACAAATACGGGGTGATTGACCCCGCCGTGGACCAGCCGGACCTGACGCGGTTAGTCGAAGTCGACCGCGACTCGCCGTTCGTTTTGCACCCAGGTGAGTTCGTGTTGGGCTCGACGTACGAGTCGGTGACCTTGCCCGATGACATCGCCGCGAGGCTCGAGGGAAAGTCCTCGCTAGGTCGCCTTGGGCTGATGACTCACTCGACGGCAGGCTTCATCGACCCGGGATTTGTGGGCAACGTGACGCTGGAGCTCGCGAACGTCGCGACCCTGCCGATCAACCTGTGGTCCGGCATGAAAATCGGCCAACTGTGCTTCTTTCGGTTGTCCTCCGCCGCCGAACACCCATATGGGTCTGCGGCTTACGGGTCGCGATACAGCGGACAACGTGGGCCCACCGCTAGCCGGGGCTCGCAGAACTTCCACCGCACCGAGGTTTAGGCAAGGTTTCTCCGTGAAAATAATCGTCACCGGATCGAGCGGGATGCTCGGCCGACAGGTTTTCAAGACACTCGAGTCCATGCCGGGCATCACGGCGGTTCCCGTGGATCGAGTCACCGTGGATTTGGCCGATGCGGTCGAGACGTCCCGGTACTTTGCCAGCGTGGCGGCCGATGCCGTGATTCACACTGCGGCCCACGTCGGGGGCATCGGCGAACGGGTCGAGCGACCCGGATCCTTCCTCACGACTAATTTGCGCATCGACGACTCAGTTATCTCCGCGGCGCTGGACAATGGGGTGAGGCGGCTGCTGTACATCTCCTCGGCCGGGGTCTACCCCGCCGACACCCCGCAGCCCATCACGCCCGATGCCCTGCTGACCGGTCCGATCGAGGGCCCGATGGAGCCCTACGCGCTCGCGAAGATCGTCGGCATGAAGCGGTGCGAATATGCGAAGCGCGAGCACGGCGTCCAGTACACGTCGATCGTCCCCACCAACATGTACGGGGAGGGCGAGGAGACCAACCTCAAGACCGCTCACCTCGTGCCCGCCGCGCTTGGCAAGGTGCACGCGGCCAAGGAGTCGGGCGCGCCCAGCGTGGAGGTATGGGGCGACGGCACGGCCCGACGCGAGCTGATGTTCGCGCCCGATGCCGGGGCCTGGTTGGCAAGGATTGCCGCCTCTGACGTGGAATTGCCCGATGCTCTCCACTTGGGTTCGGGCGACGAGATGACGGTCCGCGAGATCTATGAGAACGTCTGCGCGGTGGTGGGTTACGAGGGCGAACTCACGTTCGACACCACCAAGCCCAGCGGCGTCCCCCGGCGCGTGCTGGACTCGACCGCCGCGAACCAACTGGGCTTCGCCGAGCTAACGTCATTCGACGAGGGACTGCGCCAAAGCTACCAGCACTACCTGGCCATCACTGGCGCCTAGCGCCCAAGCCAGCCACGGCATCGGCGCCGGAGCAAGGGGAACTAGGGCTTAGAGCGGTGTCCCGTGGTGCCGTGCCCTGCGGGACGCATGCATGTACCCCCCGTGCGTAGCGGACCCCCGCATCGCTTCCCGCGCTGCGGTCGCCCGCGGGACGGTCCCGTTAATACGTCCCAGGGCATCGGCGTACTTGGCAGTGAGGACAGCGGGTGGTCATTTACCTCGGAACCGGAAGCCTCGGCAATGACGGAGAGAATCCCAGGAGCGAAGTAGACGCGGCTGGCCTTGCCACCAGCTCTTGAGGCAACGACGTTTCGATCCTCCATGTTGTTGAGTGCCGTGCGTACGCTCTGCGGAGTTGCGCCTAGCATCCGCGCAGCGCCGTTAGCCGTGATGCTCACATGCTTGACGAGCAGATCAACAAGACGGTGGGCGACCGAATCCGACCGAAACTGAGAAGCGACAGTGGCACGCAATTCCTCAAGCGCCTCCTCCGTCTCGTCCACAAGAGACTCAGTGCGCATCGATGCCTCGACCACAAAATCGCAGAATGCTTCTACCGTTTCGTCAAGGCTCCCGACATCACGGACCCCACCCAGTGCGGCAACATATCGCTGAAGAGAATCGTCGCTCTCAGCGATGGCGGCGGACAACGGCAACACCGCGTGAGTCATCAGCCCGCTCCTACGTAGCATCGCCTGAAATAGCGCTCGCCCGGTGCGTCCGTTGCCGTCAGGGAACGGGTGGATTGTCTCAAACTGCGCGTGTGCAATCGCTGCTTTGGCAATCGGATGAACAAAGTCTTCGCGGTTAATGAAGTCGCAAAGATCCTCCATGAGTCCGTGCACGTCTTGCCACGGAGGTGGTATGAAATCAGCGGTCTCCGGAACTGCCGAGCTCCCACCTATTTGTACAAACGTAAGTCGGTACCCGCGCAGATGCCCCCCTTGATTCGCCACGAGACCTCGCTGTACGTCCTCAATGCCAACGGTCGAAATCGGGCTTGCCTGGTCTCCCAGTGTGTCGAGTGCGTAAGCCACGGATTCAATACCGTCACGGATGATTCCCGCCGTGGTCGTGGTGTGTGAGCGGTGCTCCATCGCCGATTCGACGACAATCTTCTCGAGCGACGCGTTGTAACCCTCAATCGTCGACGATCCAATACCCTCAGAGCGCGCCAGCAAGCCCACAATCTGCGTAGATCCAGCAGCAGACTTCCGAACTCTGGCGTCTGCGCGCGCGATGCATTCTCCGGCCACCGACAGGCTTTGAGCTGTCTGTTGTCCCGGCGTATAGCTAAGAGCTGCAATGTGGTCGGGGACGTACGCATTTGCGTACACAAAGTTGGAGCCGCGCCTCCTCGCGTCAGCGAGCGCGACCCCGACTCTCACCGTATGCCCGATTCCGCACTCCCTTTACGTATTGAAACAAGGTTAGTGCCATTATCCACTCTTTACGACGGAAATCAATAGGACTCGGTCGGAGTGGTCACTGGCGCGGCGCTTGAAGCTACTTGCCGTGCAGTTCGCGCTGCTCCTTGAGGTCGTTCTCGACCATCATGGTGACGAGCTCCTGGAACTGCACCTTGGGCTCCCAGCCGAGCTTCTCCTTGGCCTTGGTCGAGTCACCGATCAGCAGGTCGACCTCCGCGGGGCGCAGGAAGCGCGGGTCCTGAGACACCAGGCCGCTCCAGTCCTCAATGCCCACCACGTTGAAGGCGGCGTCCAGCAGATCGCGGATCGAGTGAGTCTGGCCGGTGGAGATCACGTAGTCGTCGGGCTCGTCCTGCTGCATCATCAGCCACATGGCCTCGACGTAGTCGCCGGCGTAGCCCCAGTCGCGCTTGGCGTCCAAGTTACCCAGCGTGATGCCGTCCTGGAGTCCCAGGTGGATGCGCGCGACGGCCTGCGACACCTTGCGGGTCACAAATTCGGGCCCGCGGCGCGGCGACTCGTGGTTAAACAGGATGCCGCTAGACGCGTGCATGCCGTATGACTCGCGGTAGTTGATGGTCATGTAGTGGCCGTAGACCTTGGAGACGCCGTATGGCGAGCGCGGCCACAGCAGCGTGGTCTCCTTCTGCGGGACCTCCTGGACGCGGCCGAACATCTCAGAGCTAGACGCCTGGTAGAACCGCACTTCCTTGGCGCGCTCCGGCGACCACAGGCGGATGGCCTCCAGCATGTTGAGCACGCCCACGCCCGTCACGTCGGTGGTGACGTGCGCGTTCTCCCACGAGTACGCGACGTAGGAGATGGCGCCCAGGTTGTAGATCTCGTCCGGCTCGGAGTCCCGCAGGCTACGCATCAGCGAGCTGAGGTCAGTGAGGTCACCGGTGAGGAGCTTGACGTCCGGGACGGCCGCCTCCACGAGCGAGCGGCGCGGGTTATTCTGGCCGCGGATCAGGCCGAACACCTCGTAACCCTGGGAGAGCAGCAGTTCGGCCAGGTACAGGCCGTCCTGCCCAGTAATACCGGTGATGAGCGCGCGTCGCGACACGAGATGTCCTTTCGAAGATTCGGTTCATCGTATCGCCCACGACGTATACCCCGCGGCGGGCCCCAATGGCGCGCGATTCGATAGCCTAGGGACGTGGCACTGCTGAACTTACGGATGAGCGGTCGAAACACCGTGGGGTTATCGACATTCATTGAGACGGGTGGGCGGGAATGACACGAGCCTCCCCTTAGATGTGATCGACACCGGGTTGCGCCGCGGCGACCAAGCCATGTGGCAGGCAGCGGATGGCAATGCTCTTTATGTAGGCGACGGCCAGAGCGTCGAGAAGTGGCCGGAGGTCGACAAAGGATTCGGTTGCGACTGAGGGTACCTATTTCCAAGCGCTCGAGGGAGTTCTCCGTACGCCCCGAATCGACGCTATGCTGGCGGTTCACGACAGGGGAGCGTTTCTCGCAAGAGAGTAGAACGCTGAGAGTGCGGAACAGCCGCAGACCCTCGAACCTGATCCGGTTGACACCGGCGTAGGGAGTCGAGTCTCATCCCCTCCTGTATTTCTGGGAGGCATCACTATGCGCACCATGCGCACCGCCGCACTCGCGGCAATCACCATCTCCACTCTGGCGCTCGCCGCCTGCTCATCCGGCGACCCAAAGAACAACCCGAGCGACCCAGCCCCGAGCGCCTCGGCCACACCGAGCGGGGACACAACCGCGGCATCCGCCGACCTAGGCACGGACGTCACCGTGGTCACCCACGACAGCTTCGTGGTCCCCGACGACGTCATCGCCGCCTTCAAGAAGGAGACCGGCCTCACGGTCACCTTCGTCGCACCTGGCGACGGCGGCACGCTGGTCAACCAGCTGATTCTGACCAAGGACCAGCCGTTGGGCGACGTCGTGTTCGGCGTAGACAACAGCTTCGCGTCGCGCGCGATCGACGAGGGTGTCTTCGCGGACTACACGTCCACGGTTCCCGCGGCGGCCGATGCTGCTGGTTACGCCGTGGCGGACAGCTCCGCGCTGACAGCGATCGACTTCTCCGACGTGTGCCTCAACGTGGACAGCACGTGGTTCGCAGCTAACGACGTGGCCGTACCCGCGAGTTTCGACGACCTGCTCAAGCCCGAGTACAAGGGCCTGCTGTCGGTAACCAACCCCGCGACCTCGTCACCTGGACTCGCGTTCCTGCTCGGGACCATCGCCGCCAAGGGCGACGGCTGGCAGGACTACTGGACCGCACTGAATGACAATGACCTGCGGGTCACGTCGTCGTGGTCGGACACGTATTACACCGACTTCTCCGCCCCCAACTATGGCGGCGACTATCCCATCGTGCTGAGTTACGCGTCCTCGCCACCCTCCGAGGTAGCCGAGGATGGCACGGCACCCACCGCGGCGCTGCTGGACACCTGCTTCCGTCAGGTCGAGTACGCCGGAGTACTCAACGGCGCCAAGAACCCCGCCGCCGGGCAAGCCGTCATCGACTGGATGCTGTCCGACGACTTCCAGGCCTCGATTCCGGACAACATGTACGTCTACCCGGTCTCGACAAGCGTCGCAATTCCCGATGCTTGGACCAAGTACGCCCCGCTCGCCACCGAACCGTGGAGCCTGAGCCCCGCGGAGATCAGCGCCAACCGCGACGAGTGGATCAAGCAATGGACGGCCATCGTCACGCCGTAGCGCGCGACTGATTGATCCGACTAAGCAAACACACAGGCCGAGGAACGCACGTGACACGCCGCCGCTACCGACTCCACCCCTGGTGGTGGGTGCTCGCGGCCGCGCCCATGGCGTTCCTCGGCCTGTTCTTTGTCTGGCCGCTGTTCGAGGTGCTCTCGCGCGGCTTAGTAGTGGACGGCCACCTCGACGCGGCCGGGATGTGGGAAGTGCTGACCGCCTCTCGCACCGCCAAGGTTGTCGCGACCACCGTTTGGCTGGCGGCGCTAGGCACTGCCGGCGCGGTGCTCGTCGGGGTGCCCGCCGCATACGCGCTGTTCCGGCTGACGTGGCGCGGCCAGCGCGCCATCCGCGCCCTCGCGACGGTGCCGTTCGTGTTGCCCACGATCGTCGTGGCGGCGGCGTTCTCAGCGCTCTTGCGTCCCTCCGGGTTACTCGGGTCTTTCGACCTGGACCAGTCCGTGGCCGCCATCGCGGTCGCGCTTGTGTTCTACAACATCGCCGTGGTGCTGCGGATTGTGGGCGGGGCGTGGTCCGCCATGGATCCGTCGACGCTATCCGCCGCGCGCGTGCTCGGTGCGTCGCGGTGGCGAGCCTTCCGGGCCGTGACGCTGCCCGCGCTGACCCCCGCCATAGCATCGGCCGCCGCTATTGTCTTTCTGTTTTGCGCGACCTCCTTCGGCGTGGTGCTGGTCCTCGGGGGGACGCGGGTCAGCACCGTCGAGACGGAGATCTACCTGCAGGTCAACCAATTCTTGGACCTGCGCGCCGCCGCGGTGCTGTCGATGCTGCAGCTGGTCATCGTTGGGTTCACGCTGTGGGTCGCGAACGCCACCCGCAGACGCCGCGAGCGCGCGCTCCCCTCGCGGCGGCTCGACGGAACTCGGCCCGCAACCCGGCGCGACGCGCCCGTCGTGATCGGCATCGTTTTTATGGTGGGGCTGCTCCTTGCCGCGCCTCTCTACGCGCTGGTGGAGCGTTCGCTTCGCACCAGTGCGGGCCACGGCATTGATCACTACGTGGCGCTGTTTCAGCAGCCTGGGCTCGCGATTCTGCCTGTGCCAGTGTGGCAGGCCGCCGTGAACTCGTTGGTCACCGCCGCCATCGCAGCCGCGATCGCCACCATGCTCGGCGTGCTGGTCGCCTACCTGGTCACGCGCCGCTCGCGCCGGGGCGCCGTACTGGACACGTTGGTGATGCTGCCGCTTGGGGTCAGCGCGGTCATGGTCGGGCTGGGGCTGCTGCTCACGCTGAACCGGCCGATCTTCGGCGTCACGTTGGGCGGCTCGTGGTGGCTCGTGGCTGCGGCGCAGGCCGTGGTCGCGCTACCGCTCGTGGTGCGCAGCATCGTGCCGACCGCCAGGGCTATCGACCCGCGCCTACGCATGGCGGCATCGGCGCTCGGGGCAGGGACGTGGCAAATCTGGCGGCGGGTCGACTGGCCGATGCTGCGGGGGGCCGTGGGGCTGTCGATGGGCTTCGCGTTCGCGATCGCGCTGGGCGAGTTTGGGGCGACCAGTTTTTTGGCGCGACCTACCCGGCCCACGCTGCCGACCGCGATCTACCGGCTGCTGGGACGGCCCGGAATCGAGAATATTGGCATGGCGTTCGCGGCCTCGGTGCTGCTCGCGGTGCTGACGGCGTCCGTCATGATGGCGTCGGAGCGCATGCGAACTCAGGTGGGAGCGGATCTGTGACTATGAAGAACGTGGGTATGAAAGACGTGACTGTGAAGAACGTGAGTGAGACGCCGGCAAGCGGGGCTTCCGCGAGTGAGATCTCCTCGGGAGCGACTTCCGCAGGAGTGAAGTCGACCGGCCTGCGGGTCTCGTCGCTAAGTGTCACCTACCCCGGTAAACCGCCCGTCATCGCGGTGGACGGCGCGGACCTTTCGGTTGCGCCTGGCGAGATTGTCGCGCTGCTGGGTCCCAGCGGCTGCGGGAAGTCGTCGCTGCTCAGCGCGATCGTCGGGGTGGTGGAACCCAGCGGGGGGACTGTCGCGTGGGACGGCGTGGACCTGGCTCAGACGCCGGTGCATAAGCGCGGCTTTGGGTTGGTGTTCCAGGACGGGCAGCTGTTCCCGCACCGGACGGTCGCCGGGAACGTGGCGTTCGGGCTCGAGATGGCCGGAGTCCCGCAGCATGAACGCGAAGTTCGCGTCGAGGCGATGCTCGCGTTGGTGGGACTTGAGGGATACAGCGCGCGGGCTATTACAGAGCTGTCGGGAGGTCAGCGTCAGCGGGTGGCGCTAGCGCGTTCCCTCGCCCCGGCACCACGACTGCTCGCGCTCGACGAGCCCCTGTCCTCACTCGACGCGGACTTGCGGGCGCGGCTCGCTGTTGATGTGCGGGAGATACTGCGTGAGTCCGGAACCACCGCGATTGTTGTGACGCACGACCCCGCAGAGGCAGAGGTCATGGCCGCGCGCGTGTTGCGCATGCGGGACGGGAAGTTCGTCGGCTAACAAGCCGTGCTAGCAGTCGGAAGCGATGCGCTCCCGGGCCTGGAGCGTGGGCGCCGTGAGCGAATCGGGGGCCCGCGTCGCGTCCACCATCGTGGGCGTGCCGGTGATGGGGTCGCTGCCCGCGGCATCCACCGCGTATCCAGCCCGTGCCCAGTATTCGAACCCGCCGATCATCTCGCGGGCCTCGTAACCCAACTCAGAGATGATCAACCCTGCACGGGTGGCACCATTGCAGCCGGGGCCCCAGCAGTAAACCACGAACCGCGTGCCCTCGGGGTACTCCGGGATGCGGTCGCTCATGTCGGACTTGGGGATGTGAACCGCCCCGCGCGCGTGGCCCTGATTCCACGCGATGTTCTCGCGAGTGTCAACGAACACGATTCCCGGGTCGTCGCGCTCGAGCGCCGCGTGCACGTCAGCGGGGTCCGTCTCGAAGGCGAGCTTCGCGGCGAAGTGGGCAGCGGACTGGGCAGCGGACTGGGCAACGGAATGTGCGGCGTCAAGAGTCATGAGGCAAACCTACTTGTTGCGCTCCGGCTGCGACCACGCCGCAGAGGTCTCGACTCCGGAACGGGCTCTCGAATTCGCCACGGGCTAGGTTCCGTGCAGAAGTCACGGTTGCTGTGCATGCGCGACGGGCGGTTCGAGCATTTGCGTCGTCCTCATTCACCTCACCAGCCGAACCGTCCCTGACACATATGAGGCTCGGCCCCGGCGAGTCCCTTACAACTCGCCGCATCCCCGGCTCGAGTTGTGTCAGGGAAGGTTCGGAACCATGGAGCCCGCTGCGCCCACAGTCAGAGGCGACGCACTCGCGAGAGTCAATCAGCACGATTCCCGGGTCGTGACGCTCTAGCGCGGCGAGCGCCCAGCAGGGACAGGAGGCATTTTCCAAAGAGTTGAGCGCATTACGCTCAACTTACGCATTTTCAACTTGACAAGTTCCGTCGGAAGTACATACTTGAGTGTAGTCGGCTCAACTCTGAGAGCCACATCTAACTGTGGGCCCACCGAGGCCCAGCGGCGCAAGCCGTAAGACAAGAGGAGAAACTCATGACCCGATCAGTAGGCATTGACCTCGGCACCACGAACTCGTGTGTCGCCGTTTTAGAAGGTGGCGAACCCACCGTGATCGCCAACGCCGAGGGCACCCGCACCACCCCATCGGTGGTCGCGTTCTCGAAGACTGGCGAGGTGCTGGTGGGCGAGATCGCCAAGCGCCAGGCCGTGACCAACGTTGACCGCACCATCGCGTCCGTCAAGCGTCACATGGGTACCGACTGGAACCAAGAAATTGACGACAAGAAGTACACCGCACAGGAGATCAGTGCCCGCATCCTCGGCAAGCTCAAGCGCGACTCTGAGGAGTTCCTGGGCGAGAAGGTGACCGAAGCCGTCATCACGGTTCCTGCCTACTTCAATGACGCGGAACGTCAGGCGACCAAGGACGCCGGTGAGATCGCTGGCCTTAAGGTCCTGCGCATCGTCAACGAGCCCACCGCGGCGGCGCTGGCGTACGGCCTGGACAAGGGTAAGGAGGATGAGCTCATCCTGGTCTTCGACCTCGGTGGCGGAACATTCGACGTCTCGCTCCTCGAAGTGGGCAAGGATGAGGACGACTTCTCGACCATCCAGGTAAAGGCCACGGCCGGTGACAACCGCCTAGGCGGCGACGACTGGGACCAGCGCGTAGTCGACCACCTCATCAAAGAGGTCAAGAACTCGCAGGGCGTAGACCTGTCCAAGGACAAGTCGGCCGTGCAGCGTCTTCGCGAAGCTGCCGAGCAGGCCAAGAAGGAACTATCCTCCGCCAACGCGACCAACATCTCGCTGCAGTACCTATCCATTGGCGAGAACGGCCCGGTTCACCTGGACAGCAAGCTCACGCGCGCTCAGTTCCAGGAGATGACCAAAGACCTGCTCGAGCGCACTAAGGCGCCCTTCAAGCAGGTCATCAAGGATGCTGGTGTTCAGCTCAGCCAGATCGACCACGTGGTACTCGTGGGTGGTTCCACCCGCATGCCCGCCGTGACCGAGGTAGTCACCGAACTGACCGGCGGTAAGGAGCCCAATAAGGGCGTCAACCCCGATGAGGTCGTCGCCGTAGGCGCAGCACTTCAGGCAGGCGTCATCACCGGTGAGCGCAAGGACGTGCTGCTCATTGACGTCACTCCCCTAAGCCTCGGAATCGAGACCAAGGGCGGCGTGATGACCTCGCTGATCGAGCGCAATACCGCGATCCCTACCAAGTCGTCCGAGGTCTTCTCGACGGCAGATGACAACCAGCCGTCGGTGATGATCCAGGTCTACCAGGGTGAGCGCCAGTTCGCCCGCGACAACAAGCTGCTCGGAACGTTTGAGCTCGGTGGCATCGCACCCTCACCCCGCGGCGTGCCGCAGATCGAGGTCACGTTCGACATCGACGCCAACGGAATCGTGCACGTGCACGCCAAGGACCGCGGAACAGGCAAAGAATCGTCCATCACGGTGACCGGGGGCTCGGCCTTGTCGAAGGAAGACATCGAGCGCATGGTTGCGGACGCGGCTGAGCACGAGGAAGAGGACAAGCAGCGTCGCGAGGACGCCGAGACCCGCAACAACGCAGAAGCGTTCGCCTACTCCACGGAGAAGATCCTAGGGGAGAACGAGGACAAGGTTCCTGCCGAGGTAGCTGAGGACGTCAAATCCGCGATCGCCGAGGTCAAGACCGCACTCGAAGGCGACGACACCGCGGCAGTCAAGACCGCCCATGACTCGCTGGTGCAGAAGGCGCAGAAGATCGGCGAGGCTGTGTACGCGGCTGAGCAGGCCGAGGGCGCCGAGCCGCAAGAAAGTGACGCTCCCGCAGGCGAAGACTCCACCTCCTCCGACGATGAGGAAGACGTCGTTGACGCCGAGATCGTCGACGACGAGGAAGACGAAGAGAAGAAGTAGCGAACGCACGCGCCGGGTGGGTTGGCCTTGCCGCCCACCCGTCGCTCGCTACCTTTTCAACACTCTCTAGGAGGACGACGTGACTGATACCCCAGCAGACAGCAATGATGACAACGACAACACCCCGCTTGACGGCACCAACGCTGGCGGCGACGAGAACACGAGCGGCGACACGCTGGCCGAGGCGGAAGCGATCCTGAACGAGGCGGGTGCGAGCCTAGAGGCCGACGAGGACGGCGCTGGCGACGCCTTGACCGCGGCGGCCATCAAAGCCGCCGAGCACCTCGAAGACCTGCGCCGCCTGCAGGCCGAATTCGTGAACTATCGCAAGCGTGTGGACAGAGACCGTGCAGTCCTCAGCGACCAGGCCACGGGCAAAGTCATCGAGGCACTTATCCCTACGCTCGACGACGTCGCTGCGGCGCGCGAACACGGTGACCTTGTGGACGGCCCGTTCGCGTCGATTGCTACCAAGCTCGAGGAAGCGCTCGGGCGACTCGGCTGGGAGGCATACGGCGCCATCGGCGACGAGTTTGATCCGCAGATTCACGAGGCGCTCATGTCACAGCCAAGTGCTGACGTCACCGTGGCCACCATCCAGCAGGTCGCTCAACCCGGCCACCGCATCGGCGACAGGGTCTTGCGTCCGACGCGCGTGATCGTCGCCCAGCCCGAATAGTCACCCACAAGTGCACCGCGAAGGGAGGCGCCTATGACGAGTCAAGACTGGTTCTCAAAGGATTTTTACAAAACGCTGGGTGTCTCCAAGGACGCCGATGACACCGCCATCAAGAAGGCGTACCGCAAGCAGGCCAAGGAACTCCACCCGGACCGCAATCCCGGCAACGCGAGCGCTGAGAAGCGCTTCAAGGATGTGGGTGAGGCGTACGCGGTCCTGAGCGATAAGACCCAACGCGAACAGTACGACTCCGTGCGGGCGATGGGCGGTGGGCCCCGCTTCCAAGCTGGCGGCCAGGGTGGCGGCGGCTTCGAGGACGCCATGGGCGGAATGTTCGGCGGTGGTCGCCCCCAGGGCGGTGGCGGCGGCGGACGGGCTCAAAGCGGAGGATTCGAGGACATCTTGGCGAACATGTTCGGCGGCGGACGACGCGGCCCTAGCCCGGGCCAGGACATCGGTGCCACCACCGAGGTGACGTTCCGTCAGGCTACCGACGGTTCTCCGATCTCTCTCACGTTGGACGGACGATCTTTCACCACCCGCATCCCAGTGGGCGTCAAAGACGGTCAAAAGATCCGCATCCGCGGCAAGGGTCGCGCGGGCCAGAACGGCGGTCCGGCAGGTGACCTGATGCTCACTGTCAGGGTCGCCAAGCACCCCGTTTTCTCCGTCGACGGCAACAACTTGCGCATGACACTTCCCGTCGCTTTTGACGAGGCAGTATTGGGTGCGACCGTCGAGGTCCCCACGCTCGACGGCACGCGCGTCAAAGTCAAGGTTCCCTCTGGTACCAACTCCGGGCGCGTACTGCGCGTCAAGGGCCACGGCCTGACAACCTCACACGGAACCGGCGACCTGCTCGCGACGGTCAGCGTCACGGTCCCCGACAAGGTTTCACGGGCCGCCAAGGAGGCGCTGCAGGCCTTCGCGCTCGAGACCGCTAAGGACGACCCACGTGGCGATCTATACAAGAACGCGGTCAAGTAGTTCCCTATCGGCACGCACGAGGATGAGGAGGCAGGCATGAACCAACCGGATGTTGACGAGCCCGTCTTCCTGATCTCTGTGGCTGCCGAACTCGCGGACATGCACGCGCAGACTCTGCGCCAATACGACCGCGTGGGACTCGTCGTGCCGCGCCGCCGCCCTGGAGGCGGCCGGCGCTATTCGTTGCGGGACGTCGCGGTGCTAAGAGAGGTCCAACGCCTCAGCCAGGACGAAGGCATCAACCTCGCAGGCATCGCTCGAATTCTGACGCTTGAGCGCGAAGTCCAACGCCTCGACGCGGAGGTGGAGAAGCTGCGTCACCGCGCCGATCCGGGTTCTCGCGTGTTCGCGACCGGTCCACGCGGAAACGTCGTGATCGTCGAACGCGGTCAGCGCGGTAAGCGTGGTGAGGGGCGCTCGCTGGTGCTTTGGAGCAGGCAGCGCCAGTAGCGCATCGTCGCCGGTCTGTGCCGTTGCCGGGAGTCAGCCCCGCATCGTAGGCTCATCCAATGACCACCGACTATGCAGTGGAGGCAGAAGGCCTCGTCAAGAACTTCAAGCAAACCAAAGCCCTAAAGGGCATCGACCTAGCTGTCCCCCGCGGGAGCGTGCTTGGCGTCCTGGGACCCAACGGCGCGGGCAAGACCACTGCAGTACGCATCCTCGCGACGCTGTTGCGCGCCGACGGTGGCCACGCCCGCGTGGCCGGCTACGACGTGGCGAAGAAGCCCTCGGAAGTCCGCAAGCGCATCGGCCTCACGGGCCAATACGCGTCTGTCGACGAGGAGCTCACTGGACGCGAAAACCTTCACATGATCGCCCAGTTGCTCAACATGTCCGGAAGCTCTTCCAAGGCGCGCGCAACGGAGTTGCTCGAGTGGTTCGACCTCACCGACGCCGCGGACCGTACCCTCAAGACCTACTCGGGAGGCATGCGGCGGCGGCTCGACCTGGCCGCGTCGCTCACTGGCCACCCCGAGGTCGTCTTCCTCGACGAGCCCACCACCGGCCTCGACCCCGCGAAGCGTGAGGACATGTGGGACGTGGTGCGCGACATCGTGGGGCGCGGGACCTCAGTGCTCTTGACGACTCAGTACCTCGAGGAGGCCGATGCCCTGGCCGACGACATCATCGTCATCAACCACGGCGAGGTCATCGCCCACGACACGTCAGACAATCTCAAGCGGGTGGTGGGATCGCAGACCCTGCGGGTTCGTCCCAGTGACGCCGCGAGTATCGATGCGGTACGGGCAATTCTCACTGCGGTAACTACAGATGGCGCACCGGTGGACGAGTATCGACCTGGAGAATACTCGGTACCGGTAGGTGACGACTCTGCTCTCGCGACGGTCGTGGGCCAACTCGCGGCGCAACGCATCACGGTCACTGAGTTGTCGTTGCAACTGCCCAGCCTCGACGAGGTTTTCTTCACACTCACCGGAGAGAGACGACGCCCCACTGCGGACGATGCATCGGCCGGGGCAGAACAAGAGGTGTCCGCATGAGTTCCGCGACTATCACGCACGACATCGAGGTCATCAGCCAAGGCCCTTTCGACATGTTTCGTCACTCATGGGTGCTTGCCAAGCGCTCGCTGGTCAAGACCTGGCGCACGCCCGAAGGGCTGATTGACGTCACTCTGTCGCCCATCATGTTCACGCTGCTTTTCACGTTCATCTTTGGCGGAGCCATCGCGGGCTCGACCGCCGACTACCTCGTATTCCTGATCCCCGGGTTGATTGGCCAAAACATCGCGTTCGCGTCGGTCGGCATTGGCATCCAACTCAACTCAGACATGTCCAAAGGCATCTTTGACCGCTTCCGCGCGCTACCCATCTCCCGGACCGCACCCTTGCTTGGCGCCGCGTTAGGCGACGTGGTCCGCTACGTCCTGCTGATCACAATAATGGTGGGCACGGGCTACGTTTTGGGCTATCGCGTGACGACAGATCCTTTGAGCTTCCTTGGCGGCTGCCTGCTCGCGATGCTGTTCGCGCTGTGCCTGGCATGGGCACCCATGCTCGTGGGCCTGCTGGCACGCTCCGAGCGAGCGGTGCAGGGCATCGTGTTCATGACACTCTTCCCGCTAACCTTTGCATCGAACGCGTTCGTACCCACCTCGACCATGCCACCGTGGCTGGCGGCATTCGCCAATGCCAATCCACTTTCGCACCTCATCGAGTCGCTACGCATGCTGTGGAGCGGCGGCGACTGGCACTCGCCTGTGGCCTGGACCCTGCTCTGGTGCGCCATCTTCGTCATTATTTTTGCGCCACTCGCGATCCGCGCTTACAACCGCAAAGCCTAGAAAAGGGAAAAGCCGATGGCGCCCTCAGCGCGCCATCGGCCGTCCTCCCGCACTGGCTATCGTTTGAGCGATTCCAGCAAACTCGTGATGTATCCGTAATCGGCAGGAAGTGACTCGATCCATAGGTGCGGCGGTTGGCGCATCAGGTTGCCCACCCGCATTGCCGTCGCGCGATCCGAAATGTGGTCACGCAGTGTGGCGATGCCCTCTCCGAGCGATGTACCGCGCTCAACCAGGACTGCGTAGAGTCCGTCGGCAAGCCTCGCCATTGGGTAGCCCTCGCCATACGCGTTCGACAGCGCCTGCCCCACGGCGGCGTTACGTGCCATGCGCTGCCACGGGTCGGGGTCGGCCACCGCGACGTCAACCACTACGACCGCGTGCGTATCAGTCACACAGCGGCCAGTACGGAGAGCGGCGCCGTATACCTCGCCGAGCCGCTGCGTAAGGTACTCGGTGGTACCAAGACCCGACTCTGGGTCCTTCATCGTCGGAGCGGCCACGGGTGCGTGGTCGCCCTCGGTCCAGCCCTCGCACAACGCGCGGATGCTCCGGATCGGAGCGGATTCGAATTTAGCTGCCCTGAAGAGCACGGCCATGTCATCGATCGATTCGGTGATTCCCACGCCTGCGGCTGCACGCGCCTGTCCCAAGCGGAAAGCGGCAGGAGCCGTATCCAGGCGGGCCTCGAGACATTCGACCAAGGCGTCTGCCGCGGGCGTGTACCAGTCGCCCGGCCGTAGCCAGACGGATTCCACGCTCGCGGACTCCCACTGGCGCAGCAGCACATCAGTGGTGCGTCGCCTTGGGAGGTTCGCTTGGGTGGTCATGCAATATGAGACTTGCGTCACACTTGGTTATGACGCAACTTTCCAAAGAACTTTTCAGTTCGCCGGGCTAGGCCTGGATGTGTGCGATCCCCTCCCAAATCCTTGCGCTTCAGCGCACTTTAAAGGGATGATGAGTGTCACTGTATCTGCGCACGCTAGGAGCAAAGCGAATCCATGAGTTCTGAGGCGATCGCGCTATGGACGGAAACGTCCAGCGACCCCGAGTTGATCGCTGGCGTGCGTGCCGGCGACACGACCGCCTTTGGCCTACTCTACGAGCGCCACGTGGATGCTGCGCGCAAGGTCGCGACGCAGTACACCAATAGCGTCTCGGACGTCGACGACGTCGTCTCAGAGTCGTTCTCCCGCGTCCTCCGCGCGCTCCAGCGAGGCGATGGTCCGGACCTTGCCTTCCGCGCTTACCTCTTCACGATTGTCCGCCGTACCGGGATGGACATGATCAGCAAGGCCATTCGTACCAAGCCCCGCGAGGATATGGGCGAGTACGAGGCCAACATCGGCTACGAGGCTTCGTCAGATGAGCCGGCCCTCGAGGGATTCGAGCACGGAATGGTGGCCGGCGCCTTCAAGTCGCTTCCTGAACGCTGGCAAGCGGTGCTTTGGTATACCGAGGTCGAGAAGAAGAGCCCCAAAGAGATTGCGCCCCTACTCGGCCTAAGCGCAAATGGCGTCGCCGCGCTCGCGTATCGCGCACGCGAGGCACTCCGCCAGGCTTACCTGCAGCAGCACCTCAATAGTGCGGACACCCTCAACTGCCTCGAGGCCAACACGCAGCTGGGCGCATACGTCCGTGGTGGCCTCAACAAGCGCGAACACTCACGTATGGACGAGCACGTCCACACGTGTGAACGCTGCACGGCTCTCGTGCTCGAACTTCAGGACGTCAACCGTGGAATGCGTGGAATCATCGCGCCCATGGTGCTCGGCACACTCGGCATGGGGGCGCTCCAAGGCGGAATGCCCATCGGCGGCGTCTTTGGAATTGGCGGCGCGACTGGCGCATCGTCCACTGGCGCATCGTCCACTGGCGCGTCGTCCACTGGCGCATCGTCCACTGGCGCGTCAAGCGCAGGGGCTTCCGCTGGAGCATCTGGGGCTGGCAGCGCAGTTGTCGGTGCTGGTGCGGGTACCAGTGGATTTGCAGCCGTGGTCGCGAGTGCGTCAGGCTTCCTCCTTCCCACAGCGGCGGTCGTTGGAATAGCCGCACTGGCTTTTGGGGGCCTGAGCTTCCTCGGAGTCATTCACCCGTTCGGCGACAGCGCACCCGACTCCGCCAACCAACAGACCAACGACGATGCGGTAGCGGGCCCCGGCTCAGACGGTGCCAATGGCGATGGCGACGCAGGCATCCCTAGCGTCGAGGACCCGGCAGACGTAGCCGACGGGGGCTTAGGTGACATTGACACGGGCGCCGGCGGTGCGGGTGACAGCGGTCCAGGTGACGGAACAACGGCTGTCGGTGGATCGGGGAGTTCGATCGACAGCACCGGCACCGACAACTGGTCAGGCACAGGCTCGGGTAGCAGTAACGGGGATGGCACTCTTCCGGGCACGGGTACCGACAACGGCAACGGGACTGGTCCTGGTACTGGAGCCGAGCCTGTCACGGAAGCCGACCCCGTCACGGAAGCCGACCCCGTCACGGAAGCCGACCCCGTCACGGAAGCCGACCCCGTCACGGAAGCCGGCGGTGGCGGTGGCGGTGGCCCAACACCCACACCCACGGGCGCAATCCTTTCGATCGCGGAGGCGCCCCTCAACTACCTTGAGGTATCCCCGAGCGCGCCAATGGTTTCTACTTCCATCGCAAATGACGGTGACACTAAGTCGGGCGAGGTCAAGGCATCGATCAAGTTGCCCGCTGGTCTAATGTTTGCCGCCCCGCAGCGTGCCGGCGGAGGATCCACCGTCGCGTCGAGGTCTGAGCCACAGATCTCGCAATTTTTGAAATATGTGTCGTTTGGTGAATTCGCGGCGGGGGAATGGGCCTGCTCGCTTAACGGGGACCGCACAGTGGCGACATGCGTGGTGGACGACCTTGATCCAGAACAGACGGCGGCCCTCGAACTCGCGGTGGTAATTGACACGTTCGGGCTTTCCAAAGACGCAAAGACCGTGTTTCACGTCGAGGCTGGCAACGTCCATGCGACCTACGAGGCTCCTACCGGGCTTGAGACAACCGACGACAAGCTGGACATTGCCTACTCAGCTCGCGGCAACGTCGCTGCGACTACAGTCGGATCGCCCCTGATGGGTTGCGACTGGGCAACCTGCGACACTGCGATGCGGAGCACTAAGAGCACTGCGGCCAACAACAGCCAGAAGATGATCCCGCTGAAGCTGGATGGTGATGAACGCAACTCCGCTACTACTCGCCTCAACCTTCCAGCGGGCGCGAATGTGCTCTACGCGGCACTCGAGTGGTCAGCAAACGCGAACATCGCAGATGCCGCGAACCCTCCGGTTGCTCCGGGCGATTACACGGACGACTACAAGGCAACGTGGTTCGACGCGCCGCTAACCAGCGCCCTTATCAAGGCACCTGGAGCCGCTGATTGGACCGACATAGTCGGCGCTGTGGTGTCTCCGGTCTACCTGGATAGCTCGGAGCGGGCCTACTACCAGTCCCGCGTAAACGTCACGGATTTGGTTCGTCAGTACGGCGACGGAGACTGGTCGGTGGCAGACATCGCACTTGCGCGCGCGACTGAAGACCGCGACCGCACTTACTACGGCGGGTTCGCGCTCACTGTCATCTACGAGGCGCCCGACCTTCCCACCGCTCGTGTCGCAATGTTCGATGGCAGCCGCTGGGTGAGCCAGTCCGCCAGTGCCGAGTTCTCCTTTTACACAGGATCGACGTCCGCAGTGGACATGTCCTGGGTGGCCTGGGACTCAGACCGCAATAACGTGGGTGACAGCGCGACGATCGATGGCACCGCTTTAATGCCGATGCGGTGGGACGGTAGCGTTGGCAAGTACATCTCCAAGGACTCGGACCCTTCGATCCTGGGCAAGACGAATGACGCCGCCGACGCCACCGCCGCAGGTTCCGTGTTCTCGAACAGCCTGGGAGTGGACGCGAAATCCTTCTTCCCACACGCTGACCTCGCGGCCGGAAAGCACACCCTCCGGGCGACGAGTTCCGGGGACAACTACTTGTTGGGTTCCGTGACGGTCACCGTCACGTCTGCGAACTAGCGTTCGGGATTCGGACTCCAGTCCAGATCCAACTGCTTCGCAGTGCGTAGAGCCATTTCAACTCCGCAATCACGTGCCACCAAGTGGAGCGCCATGTGGATGCCCGACGTCAGCCCGCCGGCAGTGACGGTGGCACCGTTGTCCACCCACCGCACGTTTGACACTCCCCGGCCGATGCGCCCCTCGTCAGCGAGCGCTGCGACATCTTCCCAATGAGTCGTCGCGCCTTGACCCTCGAGCAGCCCCTGATCGCTCAAGAGGAACGCGCCCGTGCACACCGAAGCGACCGTGGCCGACGAGAGCGCGAGGGCGGCGATCGCAGCGCCGATTTGCGGAGTTCGACGCGCGGCCTCGATGTCCACCAACCCCGGGACAATCAGCGTGTGGAGGGGGCCAGCATCGGCCGCACGCAATGTGCCTGTGACCGTCATCCCCCCAAAGGCGGTGACATCCTTCCCCTCGGGAGAGATCAGCACTACCTCGTAGAGCGGCTGATCACCATCGCGCTCCGCGAGGCGTGATGCGGTAAGAAAGACCTCGTACGGACCGCCCGAATCGATCAGGTCAAAACCGTCGTAGAGCAAAATGCCAATGCGCTGTGTCATGCGGCCACGCTAGCGCGACAACCGCCCAATACAAGCGCGTGTCGAGACCGGGTCTTGGGTTCGAGCTACGCGACGACGACGGACTGCACGCGCGGGCGCACCACGATCCAGAAGCTCAGGTGCCCCACCGCGAGCGCCCCGACCATGACAATCCCCATGGAGGCCACAGAGATTCCGATCGCGCCTACCAGTGGCGACAAGAGCCCTGCGACGCCAAAGTTGGCAGCCCCGATCAGCGACGCGGCCGTGCCTGCTTCCTTGCCGTGATTCGCAAGCGCAGTGACCTGGACTGACGGCATGATGAGCCCGACCGGCGACACTACGAGGAACAGCGACGCAAGCACCGCGATAAGGCCCACGTCGAACACGGACCCGACGAGCAATGTCAGCGCTCCGACAGACATGACCCCAAGGCCGAGCGCCGTGACGGTGCGTGGCGGGAAGCGGCGCATGATGCGGCTTGCGATCTGCGTGCAGGCCACCAAGCCCATTGAGTTGATGCCAAACACGACCCCATATTGCTGCGCGCTCAGGCCGTAAACATCCTGGAGGATGAACGATGACGACGACAAGTACGCGAACAGGGTGGTGAACGTCATGGCGCCCACGATCGCGATACCCACGAAGGCCGGGTCGCTCAGGAGCTTCTTGTAGCGCTTGCGGACGATGCCCTTTTCGGAGTGGCCGCGCTCGGCCGGGGGGAGGGTTTCAAACAGTTTGGTGGCCACAATGAGGCCGATGAGCACCCCGTAGCCGGCAAGTACAAAGAAGACCTCCCGCCAGTCCACCACGCGCAGCAACTGCGAGCCGATGACTGGCGCAAGCACCGGCGCCAGGCCGGTCACGAGGGCCATGCGGGACAGCATGCGGATAAGCCCCTGGCCGGCGAAGAGGTCCCGGACAACCGCCATTGCGACCACGGCACCTCCGGCAGCGCCAATCCCCTGGAACACGCGACCCACCATGACCAACTCGACGGTTGGTGCTAGCGCGACGGCAATGCTCGCCACCACGTGCAGCGCGGTCGCAATCAGGAGCGGCTTCTTCCGACCAAGTGAATCACTCAGCGGGCCCACAATAAGCTGGCCCAGGCCGAATCCGATCATGGTCGCCGTCAGCGTGAGCTGGATAGCTGCATCACTGGCAACCAAGTCGGCCGCCACCTGCGGGAAGGCGGGAAGATACAGGTCGATGGTGAACGGACCCAACGCCACCAACGCACCGAGCATGAGGATGTACCCCACGCGCTGGTTGCGGGACAAGGTGTCCCCCAACTGGCGCAAGGGGTTGCGAGGGGGTTGCGAGGGGGTTGCGGCGAGCGGCGCACGTGCGGCATCGGCGATGGGCCGAGAAGCGAGATCTGAAGTCACGATGGATACGTCCTTGAATGGTGATGGCATCCGGCGACGCTGCCGCGAAGTATGTGGGCAAAACGATGGGCGCTGAAATGCGCCCATCAAAGACGGAACGCACGTGCGGCGCAGAAGATTCCAAGAACCTCAAGTATGTGCAAGCGACAAACTTACCATGCGGTTAGTTTTGGTGCTTGAGCGTAGTGGGTAGGCGCACGAAAAACAGTGAGGCCGAACTAGGCCACACCCGCCAGGAAAGGGCTAGGGCCCGGCGGCGTTTAGGGGAATCAAGCCTAACGGCCCCGCACACGTCGCCGGGCCCTAGCCCGACCGACTACTACTTCCTGGTCGACTGCGCGTTGACCTCGTACGAAGTGTTGGTGGCCTCGAAGAAGTTCACGAGCTGCAGGGTGTCGTTGGCGGTTGCCATCCACTTTGCGGGGTTCGACACGTTGTAGTGAGCGTCGAAGCCAAGCTCCTCGAGACGACGGTCAGCCAGGTACTTCACATACTGGTTCACGTAGTCAGCGTTGAGGCCCAAGATCCCCTTAGGGAGCAGGTCGCGGTTGTACTGCTCTTCCATCTCGACGGCGTCGATGATCATCTGACGGATCTCGTCCGCGAACTCCGGATCCTGTAGGTCCTCGTTCTCCTCGAGCACCGTGAGAATGAGGTTGATCCCAAACTGCAGGTGCAGCGACTCGTCACGAATGATCCAGTCCATGAGTGAGCCAAAGTTACGCAGCAGGTTTCGCTGACGGAAGCTGAGGGCGACCATGAATCCTGAGTAGAACCAGATCCCCTCGAGAATGATGTTGTAGGCCACGAGGTTGCGGACAAAGTCCTTCTTACCCTCGGTAGTGGTGATGTCCAGGGTCTGTTCGCTCATGCGCTTGATGAACTTGACCTCGAACTCCTCCTTGGCGGCCATCGACGGAACAGAAACGTGCGACGCGTAAGCGGCCTCACGGTCGATCGGGAACGTCTCGAGGACGTACTCGAAGGACATGCAGTGATTGGCCTCTTCCCACATCTGCTTGGCCAGGTAAAGGTGGCACTCTGGCGCGTTGATGTACGGATACACGCCGAACGCGAGAGCCTTGTTGACCAGCAACTCGTTCGGGTTGAAGTAGGACATCAGGAACGTGATCGCGTGACGCTCCTCGTCCGTCATCTTCTTGAAGTCGCCGAGGTCCTCACCCAACTGAATCTCATTGGGGAACCAGGTGTTTGCGACGGCCTGGTCGTACAGATCCATCGCCCACTGGTAGTTCACGGGCTTAAGCAGCAGCCCGTCCTGAATGCCTGTTCCTAGAATCGCCATTTTCGTTCCCTATCCTTTCGCTGCCACTACTGGCAGGACTCACACTGAAGAGCTTCCATGGGGTCGACGGGGCACGCCACGCTGCCGACCATTTCGGTGTCGCCACCGACCGAGTCCGACGCGATGTCGGCTTCGGGCATGCCCGCGGGCGTCGCGGACTCAGGGGCCGCCTGCGGCTCAGGCAGCGACGTGGGTGGCACCGCGGGCTGCGCCTGGGGGGCCGAGGAAAAAGCCTGGGTAGCGACAGCGGACATCACGGCCGCTGGCGCAGTGGTAATGGTTGATGCGGGGCGCATCGCGGGAGTGACAGCTGCCACTTCAGCAGTTGCGCTAGCCGCTACAGCGCCGAACCCCACGCGGGGAGCGGCCTCCGCTGCAGGTGTGGCGAGCGTCGGTTCCGCCAGTACAGCCTGCGCCGGAGCATCCGAGTTCACGTCCGCCACCACCGCTTCCGTCTGCGCGGCCGATGCCTTAGTACCGCCGAATCCCCTGCGCGTTCCGAAGCCCTTACGAGCCGGACCACCGGTCGTACCCGACGAGGACTTGCTGCCGGCACTGTTCGTCGGCATCTTCTCGTTCTTGTTAACACGCACCGTGGACTGCTCCGCAGTGTGGCGAGGCTTCACGTGCAGGTAGTACGTGGTCTTGACCCCACGCTCCCACGCCGCGGAGTAGAGCGCCATCATGTCGTCAATGTCACGCGACTCGAGGTAGATGTTCCGACTGATCGCCTGGTCGATCCACTTCTGGGCACGTGCTGCTACCTCGATAAACGCGTACGGCGACAACTGGAATGAGGTCTTGTAGACCTCCTGAATGTGCGCCGGCACCTCCTCGATCTGGCTCAAGTCGCCCTGAACCTCCAGCAGGCGGCCGCTGACATCGTCCCAGATGCCCTCGGCCTGCAGTGCGCGGACCAGATTGCGGTTGACCTCGAGGAACTTACCCGACGAGGTGGCACGCGAGAAGATCTGCGAGAACTGCGGGTCGAAGCCCGGAGTGGTTCCGGCAACTAGGCCGATCGAGGCGGTGGGTGCGACGGCCAGGAGGGTCGCGTTGCGGATGCCGCCCTTGACCTTCTCGCGCAGTACATCCCAGTCCATGCGCATGGTGCGGTTGACGTCGATCTTCAGCCCGCGGTCTGCCTCGGTCTCGGCGATGGTGTCGAACGGCACCTTGCCCTGCGACCAGCCGGAGCCGGCGAAGTTGTTGTAGGAACCGCGCTCCCGCGCCAAGTCCGCGGAGGCATCGATCGCGTGATAAGACACGAATTCCATGATCTCGTCGATGAGGTCGTAGGACTTCTCCGACTCGTACGCCAGCCCAAGGCGCTCGGTCACGTCCGTGAAGCCCATGACTCCCAGCCCAACCGCACGGTTCTCGCGGTTCGCGTGCTCGGACTCGGGGACCGACGACAGCGTGATGTCGACCAGGTTGTCGAGCTGACGGACGGCCAGGCGCACGGAATCTTCCATGCGGTCCCAGTCGATCTTGCCGTCAACGAAGTGCTCCGACAGGTTCACCGAAGCCAGGTTGCAGACTGCGATGTTTTCGCGGTCCTGCGGAAGGCAGATCTCGGTGCAGAGGTTCGACAGGTGGATGGTGCCGGTGTTCGTGTTGAGGGCACGGTTGTTGATCGTGTCCTTCCACGTCAACCACGGGTGCGAAGAACCTTGCAGCATCACGAGGATCGACTTGTACTGCTCGCGTGCCCGCATCTTCTTGAACGTACGCAGCTTGCCGGCCTCAGCTAGCGAAACCAGCTCCGCGTAGCGCGCGGAAAATGCTGACCCGGTGAGCTCGACCAACTCGGGCGCGTCTGCGGGGTCGAACAGGTACCAGTCCTGGTCGGCTGCAACGCGCTTCATGAACTCGTCAGAGATCCATACTGCGGTGTTGGCGGTACGGGTGCGGCGGTAGGGGTCACCGGAGTTCTGACGCAGGTCAAGGAACTGCGCGAAGTCCATGTGCCAGTTCTCCATGTAGAAGCACAGGGCACCAAACTTCTTGCCTCCGCGGGACACGGCGCGCAGCGTCGAGTCGATGGTGTGCATGAAGGGGATAGGGCCGGTCGAGGTGGTGTTGTTCGACTTAATAGGCGAACCCTCGGAACGAAGCTTGGTGACCGACAGGCCAATGCCGCCCGTGCCCTTGGTCAGCCACATGACGTCGCCAACAGTCTTGGCGATGTGGTCCATGTCATCTTCCATCTGCATAACGAAGCAGTTGGACAGCTGTGGGTAAGAGGTGCCGGCGTTGACCAGCGTCGAGCCCGCGGGAAGGTAGTCCAGCTTCGAGATCTTGTCGTAGAACTTGAGCGCCATCTCCGTGGGGTTTTCTTCGTTGAGCGAGAGGCCCATCGACACGCGCATCCAGAAGTACTGGGGAACCTCGAGCGACTTCCCGTGGCGGTCGGTGATCATGTAACGGTTGCGCATGGTCACGGTACCGATGTACTTGAGCAGGTCGTCACGCTCGTGGTCGATTGCGGCGGCGAGCGCGTCGAGGTCAAAGATCGTGGTGAGGCGCGTGTCGAGCAGGCCCTCCTCGACGGCGTCGCGGATGTATCCCGGGAAACGTGCCTGGTGCAGCAACGCGAGCTCGAGTGAGGTATCAAAGCCGCCCAGCACGCGCTTGTAGATCACCTTGCGAAGCAGGCGAGCCGCTATCACGTCGAAGTCGGGGTCGTCCTTCACGTTTTGGACGGCCACGCCGATAGCGGCCTCGTCTAGCTGCTCGGTGGTGATGCCGTCGAACAGGGTGATGCCCAGTTCGGTCGCGATCTGCGTGGTCTTAGAGATCTGGTCCTCTAGGCCCTCGGCTGCGCGCTCGATCGCCTTGTTAATGCGGTCGGCGTTGTATGGCTCGCGGGTGCCGTCACGCTTGGTGACGTGGATGCCCGGCTTTTTGAGCGCCGCAATAGCCGACGAGTCGCCTTTGACGTCGGTGTTCGCGGAGTTTTCGGTGATCGTCACGGTGCTCTCCTGCAAGTGGTTGAAACGGCGGCCAATGGGCCCTGTACGGATACTGCGTGACACTCGACGTGTGAGTCCTGATTCATTACCTTCATGGCATCGGGACCCTGCTGAAGCGTGGGCATGAATCTACGCGTCTAGACCCCTCGCTGTCCAGCCCGACACGCAAAATATTCACAAGATATGGGGGTCGCTCGGCAATCTTGCCCCTATATGTAGTGTTTTTACCACCGATCCTGTGTAGAATCTGTGCATAGGCTGTGGACAACGTCGGCGTGTCGTCCACAGGGGCTGGGGATCCCTGCGGAACGCTTCCCCGACACGGTTTTTTGGGCATGCTTCAAGTATGCCAAGGGGGTCTGACATTGACCGCGACGCCGCATCGGCGCCAGGAAGCTACACGAGTCCGTAGAGCCTGTCGCCCGCGTCGCCGAGTCCGGGCACGATGAAACCCTGATCGTTAAGCTTCTGGTCCACCTGCGCAACCACTACTGACACGTCCACGCGGTCTCCCATCGCCGAACGCACCCGCTCGATTCCCTCAGGGGCCGCAAGCAGGCATACACACGTCACGTCGGTGGCGCCGCGTTCCAGCACGTACTCGATAGCCGCCACGAGCGAACCACCCGTCGCGAGCATCGGGTCAATGAGGAAGACCTGCCGGCCGGTCAGGTCATCGGGAAGCCGGTTAGCGTACGTGATCGCCTCGAGCGTCTCCTCGTCGCGCTTCAGCCCTAAGAACCCCACCTCAGCGCTCGGCAACAGTCGCGTCATGCCGTCGAGCATGCCCAGTCCCGCGCGCAGAATCGGCACAATGAGGGGCGCGGGAGAAGCGATCTTGGTACCAGTCGTCTCCTGCAAGGGCGTCTCCACGACGCACTCCACGACCCTTACCTGGCGCGTCGCCTCGTACGCGAGCAGTGTCACCAGCTCGTCCACCAGGAGCCGGAACGTAGGCGAGGGCGTGTTCTTGTCCCGCAGGACGGTGACTTTGTGGGCAATGAGCGGGTGGTCCGCGACGTGAAGCTGCATGGCCCAACCCTAATCCAAGCGCGCGGTGCGCGAATGGCAAACCCCGGCATCGGCCGCCAGTCATTGACCCCGGTAGCCTGGCAACCATGCACGGTCAATACGATGCGGCCATGGGCGAGGCCCTGATGCTCGCGCGCGCGGCTGGGGACGTGGGGGAAGTCCCCGTGGGCGCCGTGGTCCTGGACGCTCAGGGCGCAGTGATTGGCCGCGGCTTCAATCAGCGCGGCGTGCTGTCGGACCCCACCGCCCACGCGGAGGTTTTGGCGCTGCGCGAGGCCGCGGTGCACCATGGCAACTGGCGGCTTGAGGGCTGCACGCTGGTCGTGACGCTCGAGCCGTGCGCGATGTGCGCCGGCGCCGTTCTCGCCGCGCGCGTTCCCAGACTCGTGATCGGCGCCTGGGATGCGAAGGCCGGCGCCACCGGCTCGCAGTGGGACCTGGTGCGCGACGGGCGCATCGGCGCCAAGGTCGAGGTCGTCGCTGGCGTGCGCGGCGACGAGTCCGCCTCCCTGCTGAGAAACTTCTTCGCGCAGCGCCGCTAACCCGTACGGCACGCGGCCGATGCCGTGCTTAAGCGCGCGGCCAGGCCCAGTTTGGTGGCGGCCGCCGCGTACGGGTATTCTCATCCACGGTGCCGTGTCCGAGCGGCCGAAGGTGCAGCACTCGAAATGCTGTGTACGGCAAAACCGTACCGTGGGTTCAAATCCCACCGGCACCGCCAATGTGATGTCTCGGGACATCGTTTACAGATGTCTCGGGAATTTGATGACGAGAGCCCCTCTTTTGCGAGGGGCTTTTGCCATTTCTAGGGTGGCATGCTGGTCCCGCCACGCTGGTCCCGCCACGCTGCGTGGGTTCGTCATGTGCCGTCGTCACGTTCATATCCTTAATCGTTACGTGATGACGGCGCCCACGTGCGCTCCTGGCCTTACATTCGGCAAATCGAGCGTTGCGACCGCACGAAGCCGGGGAGCGGTTCAGCCTGGTCGCGGCCTCGGTAACGGACATGCGGGAGACCCTACCGCCTGCGATGATCGCTAAAACGATGACGTGCTTTCGATCCCTGGCGGCCATGTCTCATCGTCACGGGGTGTGAACGATGTCGCGACACATGTGTAAACGATGTCGTGAAACCCAACACCACCGGCACCGCCAAAAAATCCGGCCTTGATTCTCACGAATCGAGGCCGGATTTTTGTGTTGAGCGAGCTTCGGGAGCCGCTACTCGCCTCCGGAAGCGCTCGGTGAAGCGCTCGGCGTGGGACTGGGCTCCGGGCTCGCCAGCGGGTCATCTGGGATGATGCGCGGCGCGGGTACGCGGACCACGAGCTCGATCGGGACGCACTGCTGCGGGCGCACCAACGGCGTTTCGAGGTTGAGCTCAGCCGCGTCCTGCGAGCGCAGGCTGTTGGCCTGGTTGTAAGCGTCACCCAGGATGAGGTCGAGCACAGCGCTGTCCCGATCGTCGAGCACCATCTCGAAGTTATTGAAGTACGTGGACAGCGTGAACGCCTGGACCAGGCCCGCCTCACCGTAATAGATGCGCACCGTGTCGGTGAAGTCGCTGTACCAGTTGCTCGCGCCGGTCACCACAAAACCTCGGCCCTTCAAGTCGTCCGCGGTCGTTCCCGCTAGACCGGACCTGTCGGTCGCGTTCATCACACGCAGCGAAATTTCAGCGGGGGGCATCGGCAGCGCGTTAGTCGGAGGGCACGCGATGTTGACCTCGGTCTCAAAGTCGCTGGCCGGCGTGACGAATGGCTCCGCGAAAGGCCCGCTCACGTCGCCCCGGTACACGGACGCAAAGTAAAGCCCTGCAAAGGCCAGCCCCACGAAGATCACGCCAAAAACTAGGATCTGGCGCTCGCGTCGGTGACGTCGCACCCGCGCGCGTTTGCGGGCGTTCGGAGTCATCGGAGGCTGAGTCACGGGCACCACTTTAGTAGAGAGAGCGTTTGTTGGGCTACGTCACGCGCGAGGCGGCTGCGCCCAGACCTACAACGAGCAACGGCCGCCACTCGCTGCAAGGAGATTCACCGGCAGTTGCCCACGGGTGAGGACGGCGGAAGATAGGGGACTCCGTCGCCAGACACACATTTCCGCCGCTAACCCTCAGTCAAGCGTCACCAGAAGAAGGGGCATGACGTCGCCCGGGCGGAGGACTTTTTACGGCTGGATCTGCGCCAGTGCGACGAAATTATCCCAAGTCGCAGGAGGGTTCATCAAGTCGCCGCCGTCGCCGAAGCCGCGGCGTCTTCACTTTTGATTACCGGCGCGGCGGTATCATCCACCGTAACGGGCGGCGCAACTGCTGCCATAGTTTTAGGAACAGTCGCGGCCGACTCTGTGATGGTCATGGCCAGCCTTGGACGGGTGGTTGGCGAGGTCGCGATGTCATATGGATCCGACCCCAACCTCCCGGAGGAGGAATTGTTCGCGATCCAAGTGCTCGGGCTCGGCATGACAGTCGGGACCGGAGCGAAGACGACCGCCTTGATTAGCCTTTCGCACCTGACCCAGGACATGATGCGACAAGCCACCTGGACGCAGCTCAATGAACACCTGCTTGTCGAAGTGATCAATCGTGCCTTTTCCACTATGGGTCTGAAGCTCACGCAGAAGAAGCTCGCTCAAGTCGTCCCTGTGGCAGGGACTCTTATCTCCAGCGGCGTCAACCTACAGTTGCTCAAGCGAGTTCACGAAGCCGCGAGCCAGGCCTACCGTCTCCGGTTCCTCACAGAGAAATACGGCATCGACGCACCAGCGTCGACTGCCGTGGTGCTATCTGAAGGCGATCGTGGCGACGATGAGGAAGTGGTCCAGATCGATGAGCTTCTGAGTGACGCTGTGCGGGAGGCGGAAGTCAAAGGGGACTGACTCCCGGGTGGCATTCGTGGGTTCCAGGGGAGGCGCGAAGTGGCAGCGCGACGATGTCTGCGGGTGCCGATACGTTTGTCACCATGGCCCCCATCACCAAAGAAGCGCAGCGCGCCGAGTTACACAAGACAATCTGGCGCATCGCGAACGATCTGCGCGGCAGTGTGGACGGCTGGGACTTCAAGACCTACGTGCTGGGCATGCTGTTCTACAGGTTTATCTCCGAGAACCTCACGGTGTATATCAACAGGGGTGAGCACGCCGCTGGCAAGACTGACTTCGACTACGCGCGGCTTCCCGATGCTCAGGCGGAGTTTGGGCGCAAGGAGACGGTCGCGGAGAAGGGTTTCTACATCCTGCCCTCTGAGTTGTTTCAGAACGTGCGCCGCGAAGCGCCCCGCGACGCAAACCTTAACGAGACCCTCGAGCGGGTGTTCAAGAACATCGAGGGCTCCGCGCTCGGCACCGGGAGCGAGGACGACCTCAAGGGCCTGTTTGACGACCTGGACGTGAACAGTTCCAAGCTGGGCAACACCGTCGCCAAGCGCAATGAAAAGCTCGTGAAACTGCTGGACGCGATCGGCGACCTGCCGCTAGGGGACTTCGGCGACAACTCGATTGATCTGTTCGGCGACGCCTATGAGTACCTCATGCAGATGTACGCCTCCCAGGCGGGCAAGTCCGGTGGCGAGTACTACACGCCGCAAGAGGTCTCCGAGGTACTGGCCAGAATCACCGTTGTTGGAAAGACGCGTGTCAATAGGGTCTACGACCCCGCCGCTGGGTCCGGATCACTGCTGCTCAAGTTCGCCAAGGTCCTTGGCAAGGAGAATGTCGGAGGCTTCTTCGGTCAGGAGATCAACCTGACCACCTACAACCTCGCACGCATCAACATGTTCCTGCACGACGTCAACTACGAGAGGTTCAGCCTCGCCCATGGCGACACCCTCACCGACCCTCAGCATTGGGACGACGAACCGTTCGAGGCGATCGTGTCCAACCCGCCGTACTCGATCAGGTGGGACGGCGACGCGAACCCGCTACTGATCAACGACGAGCGCTTTGCGCCGGCAGGGGTTCTCGCGCCCAAGTCGAAGGCCGACCTCGCCTTCACCATGCACATTTTGTCCTGGCTGGCGGTCAACGGCACCGCCGCGATCGTCGAGTTCCCCGGGGTGCTCTACCGCGGGGGGGCAGAGGCGAAGATCCGCAAGTACCTCATCGACAACAACTACGTCGACGCCGTCATCCAGCTCCCTGCGGATCTCTTTTTTGGCACCACCATCGCCACCTGCATCATCGTCCTCAAGAAGTCCAAGCCGGACAACGCCGTGCTGTTCCTCGGCGCCTCGGCCGAGTTCACGCGCCTCGGTAATAAGAACAAACTTCTGCCGGTCAACCAGCAGCACATCCTTGACACGCTGCTTGCTCGCGAGAACGTCGAGTACGTCGCCAAACTTGTCTCGAATGAAGACATTGGTGCGAATGACTACAACATCGCGGTGTCCAGCTACGTGGTGGCCGAGGACACTCGCGAGGTTGTCGACATCACCAAACTGAACGCCGAAATCTCCCGCATCGTCGCCCGCCAGGCTGAGTTGCGAACGTCAATTGATGCCATCGTCGCTGACCTGGAGGGGAGAGCGCTTCATGACTGATCGGAAGCGCAGTTCAGTGGGCAAGCAAGTGGGGGCCGTGCGTTCGTCGGCTGCCGAGTATTTGACGTTCGTGGCAGCGACGGGTGATCAGCCAGAGTCAGTAGAGATGCGGTATGAGGACCAGGACATCTGGCTGACGCAGAAGATGATGGCGACGCTGTACGGCGTCAGTGTGCCTGCGGTGAATCAACACCTCAAGCGTCTCATCGCAGACGGTGAGATCGAGGAGGTGGCAGTTGTTAAGCAGTACTTAACAACTGCCACGGACGGTAAGCGCTACAAGGCGAAGCATTACAGTTTGCGGGCCATTATCGCTGTTGGCTTCAAGATTGAGAACGAGCGTGCTGTCCAGTTTCGAAAGTGGGCGAACCAGATCGTCAAGGAGTACACGATCAAGGGTTTCGCGATGGATGACGAGCGCCTCAAACACGGTGGCACGATCCTGACCGACGACTACTTCGCTGAGCAACTTCAACGGGTCAGAGAGATCCGGGTCTCCGAGCGTCGCTTCTATCAGAAGGTTACCGATGTGTACGCCACGGCGATCGATTACGACCCCACTGCACCCACGTCAAAGCGTTTCTTCGCGACCGTGCAGAACAAGTTTCACTGGGCGATTCACGGGCACACTGCGGCCGAGGTAATCCTGAACCGGGCAGATTCGGAGAAGGCAGACATGGGCTTGACGACGTGGATGGACGCCCCCGATGGCAAGATTCAGAAGTTCGATGCCGTGGTCGCCAAAAACTACCTAACTGAGCATGAGATGGCCCAACTGTCGCGGCTGGTGTCGGCCTATCTCGACATCGCCGAGGATATGGCGTTGCGCAAGCTGCCGATGACCATGCAGGACTGGGAGGTCAGGCTAAACCGCTTCCTGGAGGCCACCGACCGCGAAGTGCTGCAGGATGCTGGCAAAGTCGCCGCCGAGATCGCGCATGCCCATGCCGAGAGTGAGTTTGAAAAGTACCGCATCACTCAGGACCGCCTCTTCCGCAGTGACTTCGATCGCTTTCTCGAACTGCCCAAGATCGACGAGGGGGAGCCGTCATGAGCCGCATCGACGACCTGATCGCTGAGTTCGCGCCATTGGGTGTTCACCACGTGGTGCTATCCGAGGTGGCGGGATATTCCGACACCCGGGTGGATGCCGCGGATCTTGACGAGATGAGCTTCATCGGGGTCGACAACCTTCTGCCGAACAAGGTCGGGAAGACTGAGGCAATTTACCTGCCGAATACTGCGCGGCTGACCGCCTACTCGCCTGGTGACGTGCTTCTAGGAAACATCCGTCCCTACCTGAAGAAAGTATGGCTGGCCGACGGCAAGGGTGGCTGCAGCGGTGACGTACTCGCCGTACGTATCAACGACGAATACGCGCTAACGCTCGACGCAAAGTTTCTCTACTATCTCCTGTCGTCCGATGGCTTTTTCGCCTACGACATGCAGCACGCTAAGGGCGCCAAAATGCCTCGCGGGAACAAAGTCGCGATCCTCAATTACCGAATCCCCGTGCCGCCTCTCGAGGTGCAGCGGGAGATCGTGCGAATACTGGATCAGTTCACTCAGTTGGAAGCGGAGCTGGAAGCGGAGCTGGAAGCGCGGCGCCTTCAGTACGAGCACTACCGGTCTAGCCTTCTTGGGTTTGATGCGGACACTCCAGTTGTTCCGCTCGGCGAGTTGGCGTCGATTGGGACCGGCAGCCGCAACACCAACGAAGCTGTTCCGGGCGGGGAGTTTCCATTCTTCGTACGCTCACAGGAGCCCCTCGCCATCGACGCGTACGAGTTCGACGAACAAGCGGTCATTACGGCGGGCGACGGAGTTGGTGTTGGCAAGGTGTTCCATTACGTTGACGGCAAATACGGATTGCATCAACGCGCATACCGCGTCGTCTCCACCTCGGAACGTTTAGTCCCGAGATTCCTGTTTCACGTCTTCCGAGCGCACTTCGCGAGGTACCTGGAGATGACTTCGGTGCATGCCTCAGTTACATCGCTGCGCAAGCCAATGTTTGAGAAGTACCCGATCCCCGTTCCGTCCGTCGAAGAGCAACTTCAAATCGTGGACTTGCTCGACAAGTTTGACGCGCTTGTGAACGACCTGAGCGTCGGCCTGCCCGCCGAACTCGCGGCGCGTCGCAAGCAGTACGAGTACTACCGCGATCGTCTGTTGACCTTCGAGGAGGTGGTCGCATGACCTTTGACTATCGATATAACGAGAGATATATTTCATTATATGAGAACCGAAGCGCCCCTGCTCGCGCCGATCTTCAGATCGGCTGGCCAGGCGCGCCTGCTAGCGGTCCTCGTGTTAGGCGGTGACGAAATCGGAATTCCAGAACTCGCGGCACGCGCGAACCTCGCCTATCCCACCGCGCATCGCGAAGCGACGCGCCTCGTCGATGCTGGCATACTCCGTAGCCGTCGTGTCGGCAGGGTGTTGCAGGTCAGCGCAAATCCTCATAGCCCCCTCACGTCCCCTCTGCGCGAAATCCTCTCGGTCGCCACTGGCCCAGCCGTGATGTTGCAGCAAGAGCTCGCGGACATCGACGGCGTCGAAATCGCGTTCCTGTACGGCTCCTTTGCTGCACGGGTGGTGGGGCTTGAAGGTCCAGCGCCCAACGACATTGACTTGATGGTGGTGGGATCCCCTGCGGCAGAGGCGATCTACCAGGCGTGTGATCGCGTGAGCGACGCGGTCGGCCGGCCCGTCAATCCGACAATCCTGACGCGCGAGGAAATCGCCGCGGAGTCCGGATTCCTCCGCGACCTCGCCGCCAAGCCAACCGTTCCCATCATTGGGGAGGTGCCATGGCCCACGCCAAACTGACCCCAGCGCAACGACGCGCCGCCGACCCCCTTGTTGCGAAGCACAGGCTAGCAATGGTCCCTGGCGACGCGGCGAGTGCCTCCACGTTCCTCGGCAAAGCCAAGACCCGCATCGTCGACCTCCCAAACGTGACAATGTCCGAGAACAAGTACAGCCTCGCCTACGACGCGTGCCACGACGTTGGGAAGGCACTGCTCGCTGCCTACGGCTATAAACCCACCAACGGCCTGGGTCAGCACGAAACGGTGAGCCTGTTTCTCAAGGCGGTCCTCGACAAGCCGCTGGCAGACGCGGCCGCACGCCGGTTCGACATCCTGAGGAACGGGCGCAACAAACTGCACTACTCTTTCGCGCCAATCGGGGCCGCCGACGCCACTATCGCGGCAACCAAAGCTCAAGAACTCTACGACGCGGCACTTAAGCGAGGGGTGGGCACATGACCGACGCCCCAGCACTTCGCTACGACCCAATCGCCGTGAGCAGCGAAAGCACAGTGGTCGCCGAGTTCTTAGCCGACGCCGCATCGGCCGCGGCTTATCAGTCTGAATCCGCGCTTGAGCAGGGACTGGTTCGTCTGCTCCAATCGCAGGCCTACGAGTACGTGGCCGTGACGTCGGAAGCCCATCTTGTTGCGAACCTTCGTGCTCAACTCGAGGCCCTGAACGGCATCGTCTTCACGGACGGTGAGTGGGAGCAGTTCTTCTCACAGAAGGTTGCTGGCAAGAATGATGGCATCGTCGAAAAGACGATTCGCGTCCAGGAAGACCACGTGCAGATTCTCAAGCGCGATGACGGCTCCACCAAGAACATCACTCTGCTGGACAAGCAGAACATCCACAACAACCGGTTGCAGGTCATCAACCAGTACGAGATTGATCGTGCACGTCCTGATGATGCGCACAGTGGTGGCGCGAACTACGCGAACCGATACGACGTCACGGTGTTGGTCAATGGCCTGCCGATGGTGCACATTGAGCTCAAACGCCGCGGTGTGGACATCCGGGAAGCCTTCAACCAGATTGACCGCTACCAGCGGGACAGTTTCTGGGCAGGTTCTGGCCTGTTCGAGTACGTGCAACTATTTGTCATTAGCAACGGCACGCTGACGAAGTACTACTCCAACACCACGCGCAGCCAGCATCTCAAGGAGGGGCAGAAACCGAGTAAGGGTCGCAAGACGTCGAATTCCTTTGAGTTCACTTCGTGGTGGGCGGATGCGCAGAACAAGCCGATCAAGGACCTGACCTCGTTCGCGAAGACCTTCTTCGCCAAGCACACGCTGCTGAACATCCTCACGCGTTACTGCGTGCTCACCGCCGACCGGCAACTGCTGGTCATGCGGCCGTACCAGATTGTGGCGACCGAGCGGATCCTGCAGAGAATCGACATCTCCACGAACTACAAACAGCTCGGCACGGAAGCGGCTGGCGGGTATGTGTGGCACACGACTGGCTCTGGTAAGACGCTCACCTCATTCAAGACCGCGCAGCTCGCTTCGAAACTGCCGAGTGTGGATAAGGTCCTGTTCGTCGTGGATCGCAAGGACCTCGACTACCAGACCATGCGGGAGTACGACCGGTTCCAAAAGGGCGCCGCGAACTCCAACACCTCGACGTCCGTGTTGAAGAAGCAACTCGAAGACCCGAACGCGCGGATCATCATCACCACCATCCAGAAGCTGTCGAACTTCATTGCCGGCAACAAAGGCCACGAGATCTACGGCGGCCACATCGTGCTGATCTTCGACGAGTGCCACCGCTCGCAGTTTGGCGATATGCACTCCGCGATCACGAAGGCGTTCAAGAAGTACAACCTGTTCGGCTTCACCGGCACACCGATCTTTGCCGTCAATGCTGGCAGTGGCGGCAACCCGCAGCTCAAGACCACGGAGCAGGCCTTTGGTGACAAGTTGCACACCTACACGATTGTGGATGCGATCACCGACCGGAACGTGCTGCCGTTTCGGATTGACTACGTCAACACCATCAAGGTTGGCAATGTCACCGATGCGCAGGTCTCGGCGATTGACACGGAGAAGGCGCTGCTGGCGCCGGAGCGCATCCGGGAGATCGTGAAGTACACGCTCGAGCACTTCGACCAGAAGACCAAACGCGCCTCCAGTTACGAGCACTCGGTGGTCACGAACGTCGTCGCGTCCACCCGCGCCCGCCGTCAGGCCGAGGCCGTGCGGGAACGCAAGAGGGTGCGCGGCTTCAATGCCATCTTCGCGACAGCCTCGATCGATGCGGCTCGCCGTTACTACAACCACTTCCAGACGCAGCAGGCGGAGATTCCGGAGGATCGTCGGCTCAAGATCGGCTTGATTTACTCCTATGGCGCGAACGAGGCCGCCGATGACGGCATCCTGGACGACGAGGCCTTCGACACCGACGCGCTGTCGACTGATGCGCGCGGCTTCCTGGAAGATGCGATCCAGGACTACAACGACATCTTCGGCACCAGTTACGACACCAGCGCCGACAAGTTCCAGAACTACTACAAGGACCTCTCGCAGCGACTGAAGAACGGTGAACTCGACCTCGTGATTGTGGTCAACATGTTCCTCACTGGCTTCGACGCCACCACGCTGAACACCCTGTTTGTGGACAAGAACCTCCGCGCGCATGGTCTGATCCAGGCGTACTCGCGCACCAACCGCATCCTGAACTCGGTCAAGACCTATGGCAACATCGTCGCCTTCCGTGACCTTGAGGACGAGACGAACTCTGCGCTCGAGCTGTTCGGGAACAAGGACGCCCGTGGCGTCGTGCTGCTTAAGCCCTACGGTGACTACTACGGCGACTATGCCGACAAGGTCACCGAGCTCCTTGACCGGTTCCCTCTCGGCCAGCCGATCCTCGGCGAGGCCGCACAGAAGGACTTCATCGCCCTCTTTGGTGCGATCCTGCGTCTGCAGAACATCCTGACGTCATTTGACGAGTTCGCTGGCAACGAGATTCTCACCAGCCGACAGGGGCAGGACTTCCGCAGCGTCTACCTTGACCTGTATGCCGAGTTCCGGGGAACCACAGACGCCGACAAGGAACAGATCAACGACGACATCGTGTTCGAGATCGAGCTCATCAAGCAAGTCGAGATCAACGTCGACTACATCCTCATGCTGGTCGAGAAGTTCCGCGCCACCCACGGTGACGGCGATGACAAGGAACTCCGAGCCGAGATCTCCCGCGCCGTCGACGCCAGCCCGTCGCTACGCAACAAGCGCGACCTTATCGAAGACTTCGTCAGCCGCGTCACCGTCGACGGGGCGATCGACGACGAGTGGCAGGCCTTCGTCGCCGCGAGACGCGAAGCAGAGCTCGACGCAATCATCGCCGCCGAAGACCTGCGCGCTGACGCCACCCGTGCATTCGTTGAGACCGCGTTCCGTGACGGCGCACTCCGCACGACCGGCACGGCGATCACGAAGGTGCTACCGCCAGCGTCGCGCTTCTCCGAAGACGGCGGTCACGGCCAGACCAAGCAGCGTGTAGTCGAGAAGCTCGGCGCGTACTTCGAGAGGTTCTTTGGGCTGAGTTCTTCGCGAGAGGACAGCTGAAATGTCACGGTTGCTGTCAAGAGCGCTCCAGGTCCTCGGAATCATCGTGCTCTTGCTGGCAACCGTCGCACTCGTGCTCGTTATCATCAATGCTCTGCCATGGACTTTGACTTGGGACCTGTGGGCTGTGCTGACCGCCATCGGCACGGTGGGTGCCACGCTTGTGGCAACCATCCTGGCTCTCCGCGCGTGGCTGCAGGAGAAGGCCGCATCCGCGCGCTTCGTCTCAGCTTGGGTCACCGACGAGTACCAGCCCCGCGATGACGGCTCGTCCTACAAGCGGGTGGTGCAATTACATGTTGCCAACGAGTCGAACGAGCCTGTCTTCAATGCGATGGTCAACGTCCATATTGGACGTGGCGAAACGCCGCTGGGACCACTCGCCGCCCCGGCACCGATCAGCGTGATTCCACCACGTCGCGAACGGGTCTTCGACATCTCCGTGCCGTTGCTCGCTCATGCTGATAGCTGGTATCCGAGGGCCACTCTTACGTTCACCGATCCAACGGGACGGCGCTGGCTTCGCGAACTCAATGGTGGACTCCAGGACGTTAGCAAGCAGGGTGCGGCCTGGTCCAAGAAGCCGGGACAAGGTGATGAGCGTCAAATCGGCAACCAGGAGAGCGTCTTCAATCCGATGCTCGTAGCCCTAATGTTCCTCAGTGGCTTACGCGACGAGGAGACAAGGACCGAGGATCTATTCGTGTTGCTTGCGCCGGAGGCTCCGGGCTGGGAGAAGGCCGACTGGGACAAGTTGCGGAGCGAGCTGGGGGACTTCCAGCCAACATCGATGGTCGATTACCCAGCCCCGCGAATCGCACGCATCAAGCTCTCGGGTGACAAGTCGCTTGAAGGGAAACGGGTCGAAGGCAACGGAAACCCCCTCGAACTTGATGTCTACATGTTCATCACCCTCACGCTTGATCCGCACGGAGGATGGCGGATCTTCGGTGTCGGTGGGAGCGTCCCGCCTGACGCGATCTACTTCGACGGATCGCTTGTCGAGGAGGTTGAGCCGTACCAGGGCAATCATCCTGTCGCCGACGAGGAGCAGGCATGAGCGCGCCGACCGAAGGAGAGAACGCCTTTAGCGTTCTCACTATCGATGGCACCGGCATCACGGGGAGGTTTCCCGCTTCCCCGTTGACTGAGGTTGCTCACAACGGCATCGAAGCAGCCAAGCCCAGGTGCGGCAAGAAGCACTTCGCTGCTATTGGCGTTGACGACTTCGCCAAGTCGAGCCGTGAAGGGTGGAACCTGTAAATGTTGCTGCGTCTTGCCTGGATCAAGAACTCTGGACTGTTCGAAGACTTCAAGTGGGACGCGAGCGTGCCGGACCTTGCGAGGATCAACGTGATCTATGGCGCGAACGGCTCGGGCAAGACGTCGTTGGCAAATGCCCTGGAACTATCGGACGTGGCTAGTAAGCGACACGAGAACATTTCCGTTGAAGTCGAATCAGAAGGAAGTCGGCACCTGACGGCTGGTGGTCGCGACTCTGTTTTTGAGCGCGTCCATGTGTTCTCAAGTGAATACGTCGTGCGTGCGCATCGCTTTCGATCCGACAACCCCGATATGGACCCGATTCTCACCCTCGGCCAGCGAACGGCGGACGCCGAGGAGAAACTAGTCGGACTGCGGGCTCAGGTCGAGACCGACGGTAAGGCCCTTGCCGAGTTGAAGCGCGCGGTACGAGCGGCGGAGAAGAAGCGAAGCGACGAGCTTGAACGAGTCTCGAAGCATGTTGTCGCTGACCTAACCACCGTAGGTGGGAAGTTCCAGTCGAGAAGTCACTACAGCGTCAAGGTAGTCGAGAACCTGTACGCCGGATCGCACTCGAACTGGTCACTGGCATCCGACGAGGCGCTCGCCAAGGACAAGCAACTGATCGCATCACCAGCGATGGATAGCCTTCCCGGTCTCCGTTCCGGTTCGATCGAGGTCCGCGCGGAGTTGTCGGCTGAAGCCCACGCTACGCTCGCGAAGACGCCCGTCACGATTGTCCTTGACACCCTAGAGAAGCATCCAGAGGCTACTTCCTGGGTACAGGAGGGGCAGGCATTTCATACGTCAAGCCATAACTGCATTTACTGTGGCTCTCTACTGGGTGCCGACCGAAAACGCGATATCGAACAGCACTTCGCGGGAGAGGTCGCCGAGGTCCAGCTAGGACTTGACTCGCTTATTGCTGAACTGGCCGGGATCGAGAACGAGTTGGCGACCTTCGAAACCCAACTTCCGAAAAGAGCCGAACTCTATCCCGATCTTCGCAATAGCTTCGATGCGTCGGTCACGGCGTTTCGATCCCAGAAGAAGGAACTCGGAGGCTGGTTAGCCGAACTTTCCGAGCGTCTTCGGTTGAAGCGCCAGAACGTGCTTGCCGAATCGGAACACACGACCGTCTCAACTCCTAAGATCGTGAACCTAGACGACGTAGCGACGGTTGTAACGAGTCACAACGCTCAAGCGGACAACCACGCAGAGCTTGTCGACGCTGCTACGAGGCGGATCGAACGTCATCACCTTAAGGACTCAGAGTCCGTGTTGGCCGAGGTCGTTGAGGAGATCAAGAGCGTGAAGGCCATCGTTTCGCTGGCCGAAACCAACCTTCAGGAAAAGAGAGATCAGGTTGTGAGCCTTGAGAACGTCGAAGGTGACCCATTGCCGTCCGCCCAAGTATTGACCAGCGAAGTCTCCCGGCTCCTAGGTCGCACCGAACTCACGTTTGAGTCGGTAGGCGACCGATACAGGGTGCTACGGCATGGCTCACCGGCCATTGGGCTAAGTGTTGGCGAACAGACTGCGATCACGCTGGTGCACTTCATGGAGATAGTCGCCCGCGCCGATCACTCGGGAGGTAAGCCCATCGTGATCATCGACGATCCGGTGTCGAGCCTCGACAGCAACGTGTTCATGGGCATCTCGACATACATCTGGACGGAGTGTCTCTCGAAACAGAACGCCGCCCAACTCGTGTTGCTCACGCACAACTTTGAGTTGTTCCGACAGTGGGACGTTCAGCTTGAGGCTCTTCACAAAGGCAGGGGCATGGCAAAGGTCTTCCCTGCCCAGACCTACGAACTGGCAAGCGCTCACGCCAAGGTCTCGGGGAACATCCGGCGCGTCCCACGCCTGGCCAAGTGGCCACCGAGTGAAGGCGTCCGCAAGAAGGTTCGATCAAGTTATCAACACGCGTTCCTGAAAGTTGTGGAGGCGTATCAAGAGTTGAGGGCGGATGGCACACTTGAGCGACGTCTTGATGCGCAACTGCTTTTCCCGAACGTAGTCCGGCGAATGCTCGAGACCTTCGTTGGATTTAAGCGTCCGGACTTGATCGGCGACTTCACGGGAGCAATGCGGGAGTGCAAGGCGCTCCTTGAAGCTTCAGAGTTCCAGGGCGACGCGGATGAACTCAGGCAGCATCTGACTCGGTACACCCACACCTACTCCCATGATGAGTCGCCAGACACAACGGACACCGTCAATCCCGACGAGATTGCGGCTGCGATTCGATCAGTCTTCATATTCATGGACGCTCTGGATCCCGGCCACTTCCGCGGGCTCTGTGCGATTGCTGAGACGACGCCTGCTGAGGTGCTCGCATGACTACCTTCACAAAGGTGGAGAGGCGGTAATCGATGGACCCTTACTTCTCTGAGCATTTCAAGGTCGATCCCGATCTACTAGAGAAACACGGCGCCTTCGACATCAGGTCCGTGACCAGATCACGTCTGTCATGGAGGGCGGCGAGAAGGCGTTTCGTCTCCGCAAGGAAAAGTACGGATTCTAGGTGACGAGATGAGTGAGTCCAACCCGCCAACTGACCCGACGCCTGAGCAGTCTGGGTCACTTTCGATTGGCGAGTGGATCGACGTTCCGCCTGCGGTTCCTAGCCAACTTCGGGCTCAACTCCCCGATCTCAGCAAGACGCTCGGACGGCAGATCGCTCAGAACTTCGAATCCGCGTTCGCGGCCTCCATGGCCAAGAACCACACCGAGTTGCTGAAGTCCCTCAACCTCGTCCCCAAGATCGAGATGCCGACCCTCAAAATCGATACCTCGGCGATGTTCCCGAGTTTCGATAAGTTCGCCCAATCGATCACGAAGATGTTCGAGCCCGCGATGACAGCGTTGTTGGACTCCTACAGAGATCAGTTCGCCGACCTCGCCAAGAACCTCACCAAGATCGTCGGCACGGCCTTCCCACCCAATTGGCAGGGGGAGAAACTCATCGAACCTCCCAAGAATCTGGAGACGATGTTGCTTGACGAAGGGTTGCCACTGGCGTGGGTGCCCCCGCGACCGGTACTGGAGAAGGTGTTTGCCGCGAACTCCGCGGGCGCACGCCGCACGGTCCTCAGCAACAACTGGCGAGGCATCGTGGTGGCGTGCATTGCGGAGCTTGAGGACGTCAAGGAGCCGAAACTCGCGGAATACGCAGAGTTCGCTGTTGAGGCGGCCGAGTCACTTCGAGATGGCCGTTGGCGCGCAAGTCAGGCGCTCAGCGCCAACCTGATGGACTCGATCCTGCATCGCTCCTTCGACAAGGCGTCGAAGAAGAAGCTCACGGACCAAAAGGCCCGGGTTGATTGGGAGGACTACCCGATCCGATCGGCTCTCGTCATCGGCGGGATCTGGGGCTCGTACAGCGAGTACTGGCCCGGCAACGGTGACCTCATTCCTCGCCGTTACACGCGGCATGCATCTGCGCATGGAGTGTCTCGTCGCCAGTACACCCGGCTGAACGCGGTCATCGCCTTGATGCACATTGTCGGGCTGCTCAAAGTGATCCAGTCGGATCTCGTCTAGGACACTTCCACCCTCAGCAGTCCCGACGCTAGCGGCCGTGGGTGTCTCGGGTCTGAACCTCGCGTCTGCGCAACTCTTTTAGGGGCTCCTCACAATTGAGGGTGTAGTAGTGGTCTGAAGCCGCCGGTCTCGAGCAGGGCGCGGGCGATGTAGTTGGCCAGGTTGCGGAAGCCCAGTGCTGAGCCGCGGAGGTGTTCGAGGCGTCCATTGATGGCCTCTGTGGGGCCGTTGGAGGTGCCGGGGCGGTCGAAGTACGCCAGGATGTCGTGGGCGCGGGTGTTGAGGGTGCGGCCGAGTCGGCGTAGTTCGACCAGGGCAGTGGGCACGCCGGTGCGTAAGGACTCGATCAGTGCGGCGAGGTCGCGTCCTGCCGCGCTGCGGTCGGGGTTGCGGTAGGCGGTGATCATGCGTTGGTAGATGGCCCAGGTTGCTTCGATCTCGACGTGCTCGTCGGTGTCGAGCAGGCGCTCGATCCTGACCCATTGGCGGTCTGTGAGTAGCCCGGCCCCGGTATGGAGTGTCCTCCTCGAGGTGTAGAGCGGGTCGCCAGCGCGTCCGCGATGGCCGGTCAGTTGCTGTTGGATGCGCCTGCGGCATTGGTCGAGTGCTTCGCCTGCCAGGCGGACCACGTGGAAGGGGTCCATCACGGTCACGGCCTGCGGAAGTTCCTCGGTGGTGGCGGTCTTGAAGCCCGTGAAGCCATCCATCGCCACGGTCTCAATCCCTTCGCTCCACTGCGGTGGGCGTTCGGCCAGCCAGGCCTTGAAGACCTGTTTGGAGCGCCCTGGGACCATGTCGAGTAGCCGGGTAGGGCCGGTCTTGTCACGCACGGGGGTGAGGTCGATGATGACCGTGACGTACTTGTCACCGAACCTTGTGTGACGCCACACGTGCTCATCGACTCCCAAGACGGCGACACCGTCGAAGCGTGCCGGGTCGTTGATGAGCTGGCGGTGCCCTTCGGTAAGGACCGCGTCGTTCGCAGTGTTCCACGCCACCCCCAGCCCCGCCGCGTCACGGGACACGCTGAGGTGGTCCACCACGATCGCACGCAACGCCCACGCCAGCCCACCGCGAGAGACCTTCGCGCGCGGCTGCGCCGCGGCGCTGGTGTCTTGCAACCAGAAGCGTGCACACACGGTGCACCGGTAACGACGCACCCGCACCAGCAGCGTCGTAGGCCTGCCCCCGAACGGTTCATGAGCGAGCCTGCGAGACACGGTGCCCAGCGGGCGACCCCGGCCACCGCACGCCCGACACGAGTCGTCGGCGTCAACGACGTGGCACTCAAGCACCGCCCCCCGGGCGTCGACGCGTTGACCCACGACCACCAGGCCCAGCGAGTCGAGGTTGCAGAAAGTCGTGAGATCGGGCGCGCCGAAGGTAACGTGGAACAAATCGAGGTCCTCTGGACGGTCAGTGTGAGAACTCCCATCCTGGGGGACCTCGACCCCTGCCACCGACCACTCACGGACGGCTCAGCACATCCTCGTTTGCGAAGAGCCGGTTTGCCCCGAGACTGCAGGTGACTTCATGGGCGGCCCAACACGGACATGCCCGTTCGCCCTCGATCTGGAAGAGGCCTGGCAGCTCATTGTCGGTGGTTCGTGGCTCGAAAGGTGGACGCCTGTAGCGGGCGATCAGCGCCTGTAGAGAATAGCGTTCTTCGGATTATGAGACGCGGGCCGAGGCGGGTAGCAACGGCGCTCGCATGCTCACAGGCGCGTGCCGTCGCTCTTGTTCCAGTCCGCTGGCCGATGGTCGCGGGCGTTGTCGATCCAATCGGGCGAGTCCCCTGGCCAACCGTTGGGAGGTTCGTCGCCTTGGAAGTAGTACTGGCTCTGGCTTTCCGCGCCGCCAGTTCCCAGCACAGCGCCACCGGGGGTTCGACGCCACGCGCGCCAGACTTGTCCCGCCTTGGCTGTCTCCACTACGAACCCGTGGTCAGCCGGTAACCCATTGCGCTCCGCGTCGACGATGAGGTCTGTGAGGTGGTCCCAGTAGCGCCCACCTTGGCGATCGAACTGTCCGTGCTGGCAGGTCCAGATCCAGTCGAGCCGCTTCTTGGTGATGTCAAACTCCCTGCGGTCGAGGTGACGCCCATCGTTGTCGATACCTGACAGGCCGGTGTTCCGCTCCAACGTGGTGACGCGTTCGGACTCCTCCTGATCGCGTCTCTTCAAGTCCTTTCGGAAGTCCCGCATTCGCCCAAGACCGTCCCGGAACCCCGTTGCGTCGGCTACGTTGTTGTACCTACCGTTGAACTGAGCAAGAAGACTCAGCCTCAGTTGAGTACCCATCATGAACGCGAGCATCAACCGGGGCGTGAATGGCTTGCGAAGCGCACGGAATCGGGCCCTCACGGTGTCGGTCACGCCGTAGAAACCGAACACGTAGAAGAAGGGCAGCAGGGACAGCGGAACCCAGAAGCTGAAGAGCAACGATCGGAGAAGTTCGGACCAATCAGGCGGCGAAGAAATGAGGGTGATGGTGGACCACGTGATCAAGAAGACGCCAGTCAAGCCCAGTAGCCAGTCGCAAAGTCGCTTCGTCGGGAGCCACTTGGCCTCGGTTCGAGCGACCGCCTGGAGCACCAGAAGGATAGTCGCGACAGGTTGGAGCACAAGTTCGCCGACCAATGGCAGCGGGGCTACATCAAGGTAGAACGCGAAGATCGCACTCAGCCCAAGCGTCTCACGCGCCAACTTCTGGGTGAGTTCCCCTCCCGACTTGAACGAAAGCGACCGGAAAGTCATCGGAAGTACGACGGCTGCTGTAAGGATCACCGCGTCTTTGAGTAGATCCCAGTCCCAAAGTCCGATCCGCCACGAGACAGCGGTGGAGGCCGTCGAAGCGACCAGGACAAGGAAGTATGCCAGGAGCAGGCGCGGCACGACTATTGCATGCAGCAATTGCCGTGCGGACGGAGCTACGTGTTTGCGGAGCTTCGGGACAAGCATGAACACGAGCGCCCCAGCGCCGATGAGGATAAGTGATGCGACTTCGCGCGTGGTCAACAAAGAGGTCTCCCTGCATCGGCGGTGTCGATCGCACCAAGCAAAGTAGCGCCTGGCGAATTGAGCGTGCAGGTGACTTCACCTGCGCCAACCACGCTTACGCGGCGATGGCGCGGAGGTCGAGTTGGGCGCCTGTTTGCCGGAGCATGTGGAAGGTGTCGGTTGTGCTCACGCCCATAGCCAGGGAGGCGTCTGGGATCAGTACCCTCGCGCGGGCGTTGGGCTGGGAGCGTTCGTGGGTGACTACGGTGTGCTGGTGCTCGCGGGCGAAGGCAACCAGGAGGTAGTCGGCGTTGTTGCCGGTGAAGTCGGCCAGTGCGGCTGGGCTGAAGCTCCGCGAGCTCGCCCAGGCGGTGAGGTCGCCGAAGTGCCGGGTGGTGCCTTGATCAATGGGTCGGAAGAACGCGGTATTTGCGAGTGCCCAGTCAGCAAGTTCGTCATTTCCGTCGAGGAGTTCGTCGCGGACGGCGTCGATGCTGCACGCCACGGATTGGTCGTGTGCGCGGTCGAGCCAGGCCCAGAAGCCTGGGACGATATCGAAGGCGTAGTAGCGATTCTTGGCCTCGATGAGCACGTTCGCATCGACCAGATACATTAGGCCACCCCCAGCTCGGCTGCCAAGTTTTCGAATGTCGCATGCTTCTTTGTGCCGAGCAATCGGTAGGCGTCCCGGTAGGTGGTGGATCCCTCGAACGCGCTGGCTATCACGGCCTGAGCGAATTGCCTGCTGAGGCGAATCGGCTGTGTGTAGTAGTAGTTGCCGCCTCCGTCCTCACCACGCCGGGCCGCGAGGATGCCGATCACACGTTCGCGCTCGTTCTCGTAGTGCTCCTGGTAGTCCTCCCACGACAGGAACCGGGCGTCGAAGATACGTTTGAGTACCACGAGCGTGCTGACCCGGTACTTCCTGGCGAGGCGCTCTAGTTCCTCGGTAGTGACCGAGCCGCGGTAGTCACTGAGTATCGTGGCGAGCGGTACCAGTACCTCAGCGGCCACGTGATTGCACCAAAGTTCCTCGGTCACACCGCCCTCGGCGGCCATGGCCGCATCCGACAGGGCGCTTGCACCAAGCCAGATATGCGCGAGTTCGTGGATCATGGTGAAGATCTGCGCGGCCTTGGTATCAGCGCCATTGACGAAGATCAGCGGCACGAGTGGGTCAGAGAGCGCGAAGCCGCGGAACTCCTCGGCGTTGAGTTTGCGATGAGTGTTCGCGCCAACGATGCCGTTAACCATCACGAGGACGCCGATGTTCTCGATTCGGTCGATCAGACGCCGTAAGGCGTCCTCCCAACTGGAGAACATGCCTCTCTCGGTCAGATCAAAGCTGAGCAGATCGCGCATGCGATCCGCGATGAGCGCTGGTGGCGCATCGGCCGTCGCCGAGCCAACGAAGTCGGGTCCGACGACGCCGTTCTCTTGGGCGTGGGTCCGGTACCAGTCCTGACGGGTCTGACACAGGTAGATCGTGTCGAGCAAGTCCGCAGACGGCCGGAGGCTGGCCGCGTTACCGATCGTGCGCATGTCCGGGATAGGCACGTCCTCGACCGGCGGCTCCGGGAGGAACAGGAGCCCAAAGGGCGTGTGGGTATCACTGGCGAACTTCTCCAGTTGCTTAAGCGTCGGCCGATGCGTGCCAGCCGCCCACTCGTCGAGCCTGGGCGCACGACGTTCGACGGTGTCCTCGTCCCACCCCGCACGTTCTACTGCCCAGTGCAGGAGATCGGGAGCGACGTCGACGCGCACGGTCATCCTCGATCACCTCCACTCAAGTTCGAGCACCTTAGGTTGCGTTGGTTGTCATTCTACGAAGCGGGGCGGACCCGACCCTGAGGGACGGGCAGTGCGCCGCGCATGGTCTTCAGTGTGACAGGGCCGATGATCCGTGGCTGGGAGTCCGCGCAGGAGAGCCTCCGGGACTGGTCGCCCGCGCGGGGCTCGGGCGCGAGTGCTCGACGCTCCAGAGCCCCGCGCGTCGACTACATGTCGCGGCAGTGCTTGCAGAGCGGCCAACCGTTGGTGCCAGACCGCCAGTTGCTCGCCGGAATCTGTTGTCCACTGGGACAGTCGTCGTGGACGTGATGAACATCCGGATCGGTCGGATTGATCGAGTGGTACCCAGCAACTTGCATGGCAGGCTCCCTTGTCATGAGACGTGATGTGTCGTCCGACACATCATCAGCGTAAGCACCACCACCGACATGGACGCGGGGATCAACGCTTCGTGTGCTCCAATGCCGTCACGCGGCGCACGCCGAACCTAGCCGCACCAGGCGGCGTTGGATGTTCGGTTTGGGTTCAGGCGGCTCGATGTGGCGTGGAGACAGCACCGCTTGGAACCGTCCCTCGGGGCGGTTCTTTGCGTTGGTGGGCGCCCGCCCCCAAGGCGGGCTCGGCCGCTTGACTCCATTGAGTCGGAGACAAAACTCAACCACATCGAGGCCATCGCGGCCGAGGCCACAGCTGTCACCAAGACGTGCGTCAGAACCGCTGCACTTGTCCGCAGTGCTCGATGCACCCGAGGGTCGCGATGTGTTCACCTAGAACGCGTCACGAAGTTGAGCGCCTTCTCGGCAAGTGGCGTCCCATTCGGTGTGCGAGTTTGTTGTTTCAGGCCCCACTTCACTGATCCGCTGCGCGCCGAAACCGCTCGTCAGTCGCACCATGTGCCAAGATTTGGGCCATGAGCACAGAAGTCATCCGCACCGAGTTCATTGCCGATTGGCAGGCTGCGGAGCTCGCAGCTGCGGCTCATCTCCGCGGCGTCGGATTTGTCGACGCGGTCACCACTAGCGCAGGAGCAGATGGCGGGATCGATGTCCAGAGCGCAGAGGCGGCAGCGCAGGTCGAGTTCTACGCGACACCGGTTGGGCCACCCGACGTGCAGCGCCTTAAGGGTGCAGCGCACGACTACAGAATGGCCGTGTTCTATTCGACCGGGGGGTACTAACAGAGGCAAAGTACATCGGCGCCTACGTTCTGCCGTGGATCGGTCGTCGCGTTACCCGCAAGTCCTCGGGAGACGGGCGCGAACCCAAGTTCGCTGACTGGACTCGTATTGACCACGTGCAGGTGTAGCAGCAAACCGCGCATCGGCGACATCACTGCATCCGTAACGTAGGGTGCGGACGTGCCGCAAAATACCCCAAACCGTTCCCCGCGACAGGACGCCACCCTCGACACAGTCGGGATCATCGGCGCTGGCCGTGTTGGCGCTGCCGTTGCCCGGCTTGCGCTTGCCGCTGGCTACGATGTGGTGATGGCTGGCTCCGGCGAACCTCAGCGCATCGCAACGCTGGTGAGTTACGAGGCCCCCGGGGCAACCGCCGTGAGCGCGGCCGATGCCGCATCGGCTGATCTGGTAGTGCTCGCCATCCCGCTGGGAAAGTACCGCTCGCTACCTGTTGAAGCACTGCGGGGTGCGCTCGTCATAGATGCGATGAACTATTGGTGGGAGTACGACGGCGCGATTGCGGAATTTGACGACCCGCTCACTTCCACGAGCCAGACGTTGCAGGCGTTCCTGTCCGGCGCGCGCGTGGTGAAGACTTTGAACCACATGAGCGTGTACGCACTCGAACACGAGGCGCGACCAGCTGGCGATGGGCAACGCAAGGCGCTCGCGATTGCCGGTGACCGCGATGACGACGTCGCTCGGGTTGCCAACTTTATTGACGCGCTGGGCTTCGATGCGGTGCTCGCGGGGCCACTGGCTGAAGGAGTGCGCCTCGAACCCCACACGGCGCTGTTCGCGGCGGATGAGTCAGCGGCGCAAGTGCGCGCGATTCTGGGGCGATTCTGGCAATCCCAACGCGGACGCGTCGTGGGACGCGCTAGGGGCCGCGCCTAGTCTGTCGTGGGCCAGGCAACCTTGGCCCCGCTGATCTCGTGCCGGTGCAGGTACCGTTCGATGTATGGGCATGACGGGATGATGGTGAGGTCACGGTCTACGGCGTCGCGGATGGCTTGACCAGCCAGTGCCGATGCAGCATCGCCGCTTCGGTACTCCTCCACGACCTCAGTGTGGGTCATCTCGATGTGGCCGTCACGCTCGTCGTATTCGACGACGCCAGCGAGATTTCCATCAATGCGGATCTCGTAGCGGTTCGCGTCGGCATCGCGAGTCACTGTATTAGTGGTGTTGGTGCTCATGGGATCCTCTCTAGCGAGTAGTTCCACTAGCGACAACGTCGCGCGCCTTGCGAACCTTCCGCGGTTTGTGCCCGCCGATCCACAATGGCTCGGAGGCAGCGCGCGGCTAGCCGATTAGCCGATTAGTCCCAGCTCCTTGAATGACGCAACCAGGCCCTCCTGCTGAGGTCCCTTCGCGATGTGGTCGGCCAGCGCGAGTATGCGCGGGTCTGCGCCTTCGATGGCAACGGCTGTGCCAGCAAACTCAAGCATTTCGAGGTCATTGAGTCCGTCCCCGAAAGCAATAACGTCACTCACGTCGATTCCAAGCGCCTCCATCGCGACCCGCATGCCAACCGCTTTGTTGATGTGGGCTAGGTAGAGCTCGCCAGCGCCGGGGCCCGCGTCTTCGATCGACGTGGCCACCACGGCAACTTCGGGCCCGATTTCGCGCGCCACGTCCTCAAGCGCAATCTCGCCGTCTAGGCACACCACTTTGCCGAACGTGATCGCGTGCAGGTCGTCTGCAGACGTGATCAACGTGCGCCTGGCTTGGGAAGAGTCGTCATTTCCTGAATACGCGTGGCGAACGCGCTCGATGAGTCCCACCGCTCGGGGGCGTGCGTAAAGACCCTCGGCGGATTCGAGGATGTACAGCACGCCGTGCTTGTCGAGCGCACTGACGGTACGGGCGGCCAGTTCGGTGGGGAAGCGGATATCGGTAAGAACCTTCCCGGCGATGCTGACATACCCACCGG
>Ga0314772_1000078_pt1 | contig 51738 bp, 87 predicted proteins | sample MetaGCBIW2018_FD_204520 | JGI IMG/M metagenome (GOLD analysis project Ga0314772, IMG submission 204520) | Cryopeg brine microbial communities from Beaufort Sea near Barrow, Alaska, United States - CBIW 2018 | ecosystem: Environmental > Aquatic > Marine > Coastal | place: USA: Alaska | collected... | reverse complement strand
CACCGTTCAATCGGATAAAATGGTAAGGACTTATTTTAAAGGTAGCAAATTAGGGGAAACGGCTTACACCAGCGGGGGGTTGCCAAATAGTAAAAATATCACTTTAAGGAGGTACGCTAACGGGGCGACTTATGTCGACGAGAGAAATAGCCAAGATATTGTTATGATGGATTTTGCGGCCTCGGGATTTACAGACGCGGAGGCTATTTCTTTTTCAAATGCTATGGAAAATTTAATAAATAACCTTGGGCTAAAAAGAGATGATATTCCTTCACCTGTTTTTTATTCAGAAGATGCAAGTAATGATTCAGTTTATTATCCAAACGTTAAAAAATCATCTGACTGGCCTGAGATAGCAACAACTAAGGCTTATTTTGTATTGTATTCTACAGATCACGCACAAAGCGCAGGGGGTGGCGTTAGTTGGGGCGAAATGGATGCACCAGATTTTACTGGATTTATAGAAAGAGGACTTATTATTGCGGGAGGGGCACAACAAGAAACTCCTTGGCTTATAAGAATACCAACAGTAGATAGTGGATTAGCTACAGAGACTATATTTATATATTATTCAAGATTAGGTTCTCCTCAATATACTCAGTTAGCAACATCTTTTGGAGACGGAACACTTGGATTTCATCAAATGACTTGGACAGATCAAGGTGCATCTCTTCCTGTATTGGGAACTGATACACATTTAGGGTATGCAAGAGTTTACCCTAAACTTTTAGATGGATATAAATATGTAATGCAGCACTATGTACAATATGGAGGTGTTCGTGGTTATTCTTGGTCTAATGATGGTCTTAATTGGATAAGACAAGAAACGGTAAGCAACACGTTAAATTTACCCGCTGGGCTAAATGAAGACCAAGACCAAAGATTTCCATTTTCAAGAAATGGAATTGATTATGCAATAATCAGAATTCAAGACGAGAACTTTACCCCATCGGTTACTTATTTATCGTTAGTAACAGTAGATGATGATAAAAGAACTGTTACTTATATTGAGAGAATTACAAGTGATATTGATTTAAGATCTTTTCATGGATATGAAGAAGGAAATACCGTCTATTTATATACAAAAGGAGGGTTAAACGACACTCGATTTAATGCAATTATGATGTTGACCTTTGATTTAACTCAATTAGATTAATAATTATGGAAGGACTAATAGTAGGAATCGGAAAAGGAGCTTTTGGGGATTCAGGAACTCCACTTGTCTTGGGAAATTTATGGGAGTTCTTAAACCCCGAAGAAACCAAAGCAGCCGTCTTAGCTAATGAAGATACCTTTACCGTTACTCAGGAAGAGAAAGATAATACATTAAACGGTAAGGATATAAAACTATTAAGTGAGGGTGCAGAAACCAGTACCGTTTATTTCTATGAAGGGATTTTGAACGGCACTTCCTATACATTTATCAGGCACAATGCTGCAACAAATTTTATGGAGTTTGGTAGTAACGACTTTGGGACAGATATTATATCAGCACGTATAGATAGAGGTAAAAAAGACTGGGAATTTCAAGATTTCATTAAGATTAAAAAAGTAGGCAGAGGCGTTGTTTTTTTCGCTCCCGGAGGTGTTACTTATGAACTCAGGACAAATGATGGTGGAGTTCTTGAATTATGGTCAAGGGATGTCGAGAATTTGTCAGCGTTAGTATGGAGTGCTTCTGCATTGCCCACAAACCCTGATTTCTCCAATTTGGGAAGTTATACTGATGATGCAGCAGCAGCAACAGGAGGCGTGGCAGTTGGCTATGGATATGTAAATAGTTCAACAGGGGCGGTTCATAGAAGATTAACATAAATACAATTCAAAATGAAAAACTGGCTTGACAAAGAACACCCGACTTGGGAAATATTCCTTTGGGTATTTGCCATATTAATAGGAATTATTATCACCTCATTTTTAATATTCGAATAATGAAAAAACTACTCCCCTTATTATTATTTCTCACGCTGAATTTAAGCGCACAAACACAGGCTAAAATCCCCGTCATGACCAATGACGAGAATTTGCCCGAACTTTTGCAGGACTTCTACCAGAGCGCACGGTGGGCGAAGGTGGACTATCAAGGAAGGATATCTGAACTCAAAGAAGTTAGGTACGTAAAAGCAGATCTAAATTTCTTTGGATCGGTCAGCGATGACGGCACGGTAATTTTCCTGAATGAGGAACTTATCCAGTACAAATACTTGTCAAGGGTGATTTTGTTCCGGCAATTGGGCAAAATAATGGGGCTGAAAGAAGATGTGAAAGGTCATAACATTATGGGATCACATTGGGAAATTGACGCGCAACACGAGATATACGCCAAGTACCTTAGGACAATTTCCAACAACCAAAACAAGATTTTCTTTGATGCGCTGGCAGAGAAAAACCCGATAGACAAACGGATATAAATTTAAAACAATAATTATGAGAAATTTAATCATTGCCAACTTCTTTTTAATGAGGGAGTTTAGATATTTCGGAGAACAAATCAAAGTAGTTCGGGCAGCAACGCCAATTGTAATTGCTTTTTTTATAGGGGTACTATTGCAGACCCTGTTCGATGCGGGAACATTCGTAACCCTGTTGTGCTGGATTCCTTTTGCTATCGCTATATTTTTGGGGTTCTTTTACTATCGGTTTTATCCCTTGAAATACGATGAACTTACAGACTGGCAACAACAATGGCAATACCTTAACAAACCTTTAAAAATAGGGACAAAGGACGATACCTTTCCTGCGGGCAAATACCTTATTTCGGAACACAAACGACTTCTAACAATATTTGAAAAGCATTTTGAAGGTGACAATGTTGATATTATAAAAGGCGAAGCTCCTTTTTTAATTACGCTTTTAGGGGCTGCTTTATATATTTGGCTGTATTGATCTCTAAGAAAGAAATAAGGCGTTTCTGGTGTTTCTACTGGATCTTAATGATTAGGTGGATTTTGGTATCTCTTATTGGGATATTGTCAGGAGGGCTTGTGATTTCTTTCATCTTAAAAAACTATTTAGGGGTTAAGTACAAATTTTGGTGGCTCAATGATACGTTGGATGGGGATTTTGGTGCTGACTGGTGGCTGAAAGAAAAAGGGTTAAAGAAAGGGATTTGGTCAGCAATATCGTGGTTTGGGCGCAACCATAGTTGGAACTACATTTCACAATTCAAACCACATTGGAACGCAGGAAAAATAGATGAATTTTTGGTTATTGAAAATACAATTAACTGTATTCTTTCAAGAAATCGTATCACTAAATGGACACGTGCTGATAAAGAAAAGAAAATATACGGAAAGAATTATATCGCGTACAGGATTGACGGGAAAACTTATTGCCAATGGTCGTATGCTTGCAAATGGTTTCACATTCAATTGGGAGCCGGAGGAAGTGAATACAGGTTCAGGATAAAATTATAAATTAAAGCCCCCCTTAAATGATTAAGTCAAGTTTTGTTTTTTGCGCATTTAGTTCCTGGATAACCGGGATATACCAGCTTTCAATGTCTAATTTTGGATCGGTTAGTTGGATGTCCGTAGCTATTACAGGAGGGGTTGTAGTCACTGAATTTCTTAGTACGGAAACAATGCTTGGAACTACTCCGCTAGTTTTGATCTTGGTGATGGGAACCGTATTTATCAACACCGCATTTGGGATCTCAAAAAACTTACAGAAATCAAGGGTTTTCTTTGCCCAAGCTCAAAAACATAAAGTAAATACGGTCCAATATCGCATCAATATCCGAAAATGGGAGGCTCATAAATTCGATTTTAAGCGAACTTATTTTGTGTTCTTCAAGTGCTTTGCCTTCCTCACTTATTTGTTGGTTGCAAAAGCTTTGATGTCTGACAGCGTTGAAGGTGCAGGCATTGAAATCAAAGCATTGTATCTCACTACCGAAATACTTATCCGGGTCCCGATTGCATTATTCTGGTACTATGAATTTAAATCTATTGGCGAAAATTCAGAATATTTATACGGAAGGAAAGCATCCATATTTAAAATTGTGGAAGGAATTTTTGAACCCAGGATCTTTAAATTCTTTGGAGCCAAAACCCCTGCAGACGGGAATCCGATATATGACGAAAACGACGAAAATGAAACCGATATTTCCAACCCTAATGAATCTTAAAATTATGCATCCTTCAGCAAAAATCTACATCTTCATTAAAATTTTTGAATCCCTGCATGATGGGGATTTAAGAAAAATTGGACTGCAACCAAAACCAGATCCGGTAGGCTACTGGACTGAAGGATGGGGACATTTGATGCTTAGAAATGGCAAGAAATTGCACATGAAGCAATATCCGACCATTGCAAGTGTATTGACTTATTCCGCAATTAGTACGGTTGCCGATGCTGATAGGCAGTTAGAAATAGATCTGCAAGCTACAGTTAGGGGAGTAAATAACAGATTGAGAGTTGAAGTAAGCCAACATCAATTTGACGCGCTTGTTTCCCACGCTTTTAATTGCGGTTTCTCCAGTACACTCTATAGCCTGGTTAATGCCAAGGCTCACATTTCCAAGATCAAACATTGGTTCACCACAAAATATATCACAGCAAACGGGGTGTATCTGAAAGGGCTTCAATATCGAAGGAATGATGAATTCGAAATTTTTATCGGGAAAAATTATGATCGGGAATATAATTTGAGTATTTAATTATGAAACTGAAACCCGAAATCTGGAACATTATTCTCCTGGTAGGATTGATAGCATTGACCATATTTACCTTGGTAGATAAAATTCAGGCCAATGCAGAATTGAAAGCCTTAAAAAAGAGTTATGATTTACTGGATGAAAATTTGGAAGCGCAAAAGAATGAGAATATAATACAGATTGACCAATTAATCAAAAACAGTAAAAAGGAATTAATTGAAAAGCAAGGTAAATCCATTGACAGCCTTTTAAAAATTTGGACCAGCAAACCTAAAGAACCAAAATATGATACGACTATTGACCATATTAACGATATTGATAGTATTTCTAAACTCTTCAATAGGTTTTACCCAGATCCAAATAAGCCCTGATCAAGCAAAAGAAGCAATTAGAAACGCTCAACGTGTAGAAAGCCTTAAGGTTGATTTACGCTCCTCAGAGGTTATTATATTGAGTCAAATAGAACTTGTTTCTAATTTAAAAAATGAGGTTAGCGATAAAGAAATGATAGTTGCTCTTACTAATAAAAACTACGCTATTCTACAGACCCAATATGAAGCCGAAAAAGCCCGGAAACCAAGATCTAATTGGTTTGTTTGGGTTTTGGCTACAATAGCCGCATTTGGGAGCGGATTTGTTGTGGGGTCTATTTAATTGAAATGCAAGAACTCGAATTTTGAAGTATCAATTTCTGCCGGTACCAGGTAAGGCCGCAACTCCAAAGCCCCGCATATTTTTAGATAAGTAGATAATGACATTTCGGTTTTCTTTTGGAAATTTCGGATCAAGGTAGATTTATCGATACCAATGCGGTCCGATAGTTCCTCCTGGGTGATCTTCTTTTCCTTCATCCGGGCTTTGATGAATTGAAAGATTAGGTCTGAGGCCATATTGGCTGATGTGCTGTAGTTCGACATTTCAATCCTAGTTTTAGCGGAAAATGTAATTTTTTTAAAGGTTTTTTAGACCGCATTTTTCTGTTACAATAGATTCTAATTCTTCAATAGAATTGATTTTTGAATTATAAATTTCAAATCTATTTGAATTATACACTCCTTCACGATTAATGTTTAGGTTGTTTCCGCTTAGTACAACATTGAAATTTACCTTTCCACTCTTTGATGATCTTGTTTCCCCAGTGCCATTTATTGACTGAGCAAAATAAGGTTGTTGTTTGTTAAGTGTTTTAACAAATTCTTCTGTGTTAATTTCTTTATTTTTCATCGTTTTTAGTTTTTATGATTTTAATTATTATCTTGAAAAGAATCCCATTGCTTTTTTGAAATCATCCTGACAGAATAACAAGGCGGCATCTAATTGCTGTATGGTGACTTCGTTTTCCATTGCGTAATTTAAGATGTCCAATACGGGTTGTTGCCTTGGTGAAATAGCTCCTTTTTTCTCAATATAATTATTAAGTCTTTCTATTTCAGAATTTAAGCCTTCGTAACAAGAGGAATGAAAGTTTTTTCCTTTGTTGTTGATCTTTACGTTTTCAATTTTTAGAGTTTTCATAGTTTCTGTTTCTTTAATTTCTATATGTAAATATAGTCCTATTGTTGCATATATGCAACTTATTAAAGAAAGTTTAACATATTTATTTTAAATGCAAAAAGCCGCCCCAAATTAATGAAGCGGCTTTTACTTTCCGTAATACTTTCCGTAAAATTTTGAAACCCTTGTGTTTACTGGGTTTATTGCGGAGAGTATGAGACCCCCGCTACAAAATTTAACTTATCCTTATGATATTTATTTAAAAGAACTTTAGAGCTAAAAACCCTTATTTTATTGATACTTCAAAGGTATAATATTTATTTCTTATCCACAAACTTACTTTCAATAGGAAATTAAATAAGGTTTTACTTTCCGTATTTCATTCCGTGAATTATATTAGCGGAAAGTAAACGCCATGTATTTCTACCTTGAAAACCCGACCGCAAAAATAAGCAGAATTAATATAATTCACTACCTGAAATTTGAAAAAAAGAATTTCAAATATTCTACCGGGCAGAAAATTGAATCTGAATTCTGGGATTTTGGAAACCGGGCGCCAAAAATCCTGAGAGGAAATAAAGGAATTCAGCACAAACATTTGTCTTCTATTCTAACGCAGTATTCTGAACTTTTGGAATCGGAATTGAGAAGGTCCCTGGAAGAAAATAAACCGCTTACCAGATCCGGACTAAAGCAAGTTTTTGAAGATCAGTTTAAACACGAGAAAAAACAGGAGCTTAATTTTATCGAAACCCTTCAGGAATTTATTGACAGTAAGAACAGATCCGGCGCTCAATCGCATACCTGGAACCAGAAATACAGCAATTTAAAGGCAAAATTGGAAGCGTTTCAAAGAAATAAAAAGGAAATTCAATTCAACGATATCGACGAAGATTGGTTAGATTCTTATTCAGGATTTTTAAGAACCATTAAAATAAAGCCTTTTAAGCCGCATAACGATAACACGCTGCACCGTAACATCAATTTCCTGTTTACCTTCTTAATTTGGGCTAAAGGGAAGTACCACAACAACGATTTGCCTAAGAACAAGGTAAAGAAATACCAGGCCGACGATGTTCACCTGACCACAGAGGAAGTTGTCGCCTTGGAAATAATGAATCTTACCGGGCAAAAAGAGAAGGTTCGGGATGTTTTTTTAATCGGGGTTTATTCCGGCCAGCGGTTTTCAGATTATTCCGTATTCGAAAAATCGGACGTGCAGGGAGATCTTATTATCAAGCGGGCCGAAAAAACGGAGCAGGAATCATTTATCCCTTTGCATGGGAAATTAAGGAATTTACTGGATAAATACGACTGGGAATTGCCAGAGATCAGTAGCCAAAAATTCAACCCGCATATCCAGGCAATTTGCAAAGCCGCGGGAATGGACCAGGAAATAAAAGAAACGGTTTACCGGGGCAATGAAAAAAAAGTGAATTATATTCCTAAATGGAAAATGGTTTCAAGCCATACAGCCCGAAGGACTTTTATAACCCTTTCTTCAGAAAAGGGACTGCCGGACCATATAATTATGAAAGTTACCGGAATCCGGAATGTACAGACTTTGCAGAAATATAAAAAAACTTCCCAAAAATCTGTGATAGATCAGATTAATAAGGCGTGGGAATGAATTAAGCTGGGATATTATCCCACTTATCTTTATACTTAGTGACGGTATTTAGCTTTTTAAGTTCGTGGTCTATCCCGTCCAGTCTTTTGTAAATCCCTTTAAAACCACTATCCAAAGATTTTTCTAAATTATCAACCTTATTTTCCATCCCGTCAATCTTGGCGATTAATTCCTGAAGTAACTTATTGGTATCTTTCATAATGTTATATTATGTGGCAAAATTACCTAAAATAAAAACATAACTGCAATTATTTTCGGAAGGGGCTGTAATTTATAAACGTTCTAAATAAGGTGCTTTATAATTGATGCAGTGAGTTCAATTTAGGGGTAATGATTAATCACACCCATAATCGTTCGGATCAGCCCCTCTTCTTAGATAGGTAAAGGAGGCACTTCCCCAAAGCGGCCAAGTTTCACCAGGCATGTAATAATTACCACTGGTTCTCGAGTCTTTTAAAACACCGTTAATGTATATGTTCATAGCTTCTATGTAACCGTGGTTTCTATTGGCATAAGCAGAAATAGAAATATTATCACAACCGTAAATAGTTGTCCCATTAGGCTGAACCTCTCCATCTAATTTTGTGGTGTATTGGATTTCTTTAACAAAAGGCATGCGTACACCTGAAGCGTCGTAATAAGGTTCATCTTCGTCGTGGTCAACCACCACGCCTCCTTCATTGGAAGAGTATGATATTTGAGGAATTTCTCCGTGGCCTAAAATTTCATACTTAACGCTAAATGTTTCAGGGGTTTCCTGCCTTCTTTCCTCTTCATTTTCTTCAGTAGAGCACCCAAAAATTAAGACAGCTAAAAGCAAAAAAAGTAATTTTTTCATAATTATTCAAATTTTAAAATTCTTGTTTGTATTTTATCGTCCACAAAAATTACCCTCACTTCAAAATCGCTCCGTACCATAGCCCCGAATCCGTTCTGGGAATCTACGTAAGACCGGACGTAAAACGTATTACCTTCCTGGGTTATATTGGCAGGATTATAACTGGCAAATTCCGCTGTAGAAGGTGCTTTTAAATGGCCCTCCACCGCTTGTTCAGCATAATAAAAGGCATCCATTTTGTCCGCCTCTTCCGGCTCTTTTTCATTTACATCATCAGGGAGAAATATCATTAACAATATGAACCCGACAAAAAATACTCCTAATACTTTTAAACATCCTTTCATAAATATAGTATTTAAGTCAATGTATTGAATCTAATATTAGCTTTCACCAATGCCATTGCATTGATATATTTTATGTGAATTTCCTTATCTGCGTGATGTTTGTTTTCTGACACCAGCATAATATGGTTTTCGTCTTTTCCCCGTTGTACGTATTTCACCATTACCATTTCATCCCCCTCCACATCAATTGACACCAGGTACATATTTCCAAAAAACACGCTTTGAGGAATATCAGTAATTGATTTATAAAGCACAATATCCCCTGATTTTATCAACGGGTACATACTGTCTCCTGTAACGGTTATAGCCCCATCGCAATTTGGCATGTTAGGGATTCTAATGGTATCTATAGGCTTGTGAGACTTCGGGTCTCGGAGCAAAGAAACAACTCCTGCGGTAGCTTCTATGCCATATAAAGGTATATTTTGGTTGCTTCGGTATTCGGTCGCCTTAGGTTCGTGTAGAATATTTATAGGGGGCTCCTCATCTTCTTCAAAATCCTTTAAATCCAGATTATAAAAAGTTTCGAAACTTTCAGCTAAATTGTCTGAAACATCTTGCCTTCCGTTCAAAATACGGCTAATATTCCCCTTACTGAACTCCAGATCCTGCACTAATTGCTTATTGGGACTTTTCAATTTTAGAGAATCTACAGCCTTTAAAAAGGCTTTGTTTCGTCTTTCGACATTTTCTTTACTTTGATTTTCAGGCATTTGAACTGTATTAACAAAACTTTAACGGTTTTTGAATGAAACTTTGTTGCGAAACTTACCTTTAGTTTCGAAACCTGTTGTATATTTGTTACACCGATAAGCCAAGATAATAAAATTATGAAAACACTCAAACTTAAATATCAATATTTATCACAGGAGGACGTGCGGGGAGGATTTGATCACATCAGTGAACGATTATTAAAGATAGGAAAATTTTCTGATAAAAAAACCGCTAAAAATTACGCTAAAGTAGTGTTGTTTAACAATTTACATGAAGGCTACCGGGCTAAGTTTTTTCGAATTTTTTCTTCCATAGACACCAAAGGAATACTTGTTAAAGATTCCTTAACAAGATCAGTGTTTAAGGAAATGGCTTTAAGGATTTCCATTCTCAACCACTTCAAAAAGATCAACTACGACAAATCCCCACAAAAACAGGCGGTGCACAATGCGATTAGTGTATTTGCTGCGAGCCCGTATAACTCGAAATCAACCATTAACGCTTAAGACTAAAGAACTCCACAGAGTATCACAGGCATAAAAAACGAACACCTTAGAAAAAATACAATGATAGAAGAAATAAAAGAGCTGTACGCTCAATTGAAAAACAAGGGCGAATTCGCCAGGGTGGCAGGTGTGAAATTCAAAAAAAACCCCAACACCATAAAAGGCCACTGGATCAGTAACGGCACTATTCCCCTTGACAGGCAGAAGGATATGGTACGGTTGCTTAAAAAGCAACTCACCAAAGAAAAAAGATTTTTAAAAAGCCTTAGAAGCTAAAAAACCAGACTTATGAAAGAATTAATCAAAATATCAGAAACCACAAACGGCAAAGCAGTTAGCGCAAGAGAGCTACACCAATTCTTAATTCAAGATGCTAAAGGAGGCCAAAAAGGAGAAATGTTCGCTCATTGGATCAAAAGGATGCTGGAATACGGATTTGAAGAAAATACTGACTATTCCATATTCGAATTCGATTACAAAGGCGCTGAAATTAGCAAGTCTGAAAATCAGCAAGTTAGCAAAAGAGATTACGTTTTAACCATTGATTGTGCAAAAGAAATCTCTATGATTCAGCGCAACGATAAAGGTGCAATAGCTAGAAAGTATTTCATCCAAAAAGAAAAAGAAGCCTTAAACCCCTACGCCAATATTTCCAAACTGGAAGCCTTAAGGATTGCTGTAGATTCTGAAGAACGCAACCAACTCTTAGAAGAGCAAATCAAGATCCAGGCTCCAAAAGTAGCTTATGTAAACAAGGTGCTTGACAGCAAGAGTACCTATGTTACCAACCAGATAGCAAAGGAACTGGGAACAAGCGCCGTAACCCTTAACCGTCAACTGGCAAAAAACCGGATCATTTATAAGCAAAATGACACCTGGATGCTGTATTCCAAATACCAGAACAACGGCTACACCAAAACCAAGACCTACACCTACACCGATAGCGAAGGGAGTCAAAAAACCAGTATGCAATTGGTATGGACAGAGAAGGGCAGGGAATTCATTCACAGCCAAATGAGCAAATTCAGGCTTCAGGCCGTATAAAAAAAATAATGGAACATATTAACCAACTAAAACTACAATTATGGAATTTCAAGGAACAAAAGGAAAATGGAATTGTGAATTGCAAAAAAGTTTGTGTTTTGCCATTAAAAGCGATGAAGGTAAAACCATTGCGGAGGTTTATGATGCAGAGTTAAGTAAAGAAGGAGAATTAGAGGCTGATGCTAAATTAATAGCCGCAGCCCCTGAATTATTGGAAGCGTTGCAAGAGATTTTACCGCACTTAGGACACTATGCCGACCTGCATATGTCAGTCCAAAAGAAATTTTTAAAAGCCGAAAAAGCAATCAATAAAGCCTTGAAATAATAACCAACTAAAAATAAAGATCATGACAAAAGAAACCATTTTAGCCGTGCAGGAATATTTCAAACAAAAACTTATCAATGGGGAGTTTGAGATCAAAGAATTTTCACAGTATGTAATTCATATTGTTATTGATAAAGATTTTGATTTTGCCTTATGGGTTTCAAACGGATCAGACCGTTTAAGGACGTATGAAGGAGAAGATTCTTTTATGAAATTAATTTTTAATGAAAAAGAAAAGAAATCTGTTTGGAAGAATTTGGATAAGCCTTTGGCCGATTTTAAAAACGGAGATCTTCACTCCCAAAAATTGGCCGCTTACGAAAATTTAAGAAAAGAACTCAACCTTCCGTCCTAATGAGGATCATTAACGGAAAAGGCGAAATGCCTATGAAATACGAAGTGCAATTAGTTTGCACGCCCGCTTATACCAGTGTGGAACTTCACGTAAAAGCACCCGGTTCATCTAAATATGTTTTTCACGACAACCATACGGTAATGGGAAAAGATTCAGATTTCACGGCAAAAACAGCCCTGATAGGTGCGGAAAAGAAATGGGGTCTGGAACTCCTGGAATTCAACCTTAACACAGCTCAAAACTAATGAAAGATTTAGAAAAAAGAAGGGCTAAGATCGAGAAGGATTGCAACGCCCTGGAAAGCAAAACGGATTTTGTCATTTCCCTAGCCCCAAAGATAGACAGGAGCCCTAAATACCTTATGAAGCATTATTTCTCAAAATCTCAATTAAGGACTGAAATTCCTTTAGATCTAAAGATGATAGAAATTATCGAAGCGGAATTAAAGATTTCAAAAAAGAAAAGTAAGTAATGGAAAGACAAGAATCAATTAAAGCGACAATGGAAGCCCTTAGGCTTCACGATGCAAACAATGTTTGTATGACAGTTGACGAATGTGCCGACTGGTTTAAAATCCATCCGAAAACGGTTTTAAACAAAATTCATTCTAAGGAGTTTAAGGCCCAATTTATAGGCAGGACATGGAGAATTCCAAAGCTTCAATTCATTGATAAGATAGTTCCCGCATAATGAATTTGACGGAAAGTTACCACGAAATCAGAATTTCAGAAATGCTAAGCGATGAAATAGTACGAATTTATAATCATAACAATGACGATAAAAACAGAATTCAGCCAAGGCCGTTGGCTTGTAAATAACAAGCGAATGGAAGAATTGAACCAGGACGAAAGGATTTTTATGAATGCTTTTTTTCGGGAAATAAAAGAAGAGTTAAACCTGTTAAAAGCAAGCGCATGATACCACTTAGAACAATGCTGATCGTTTTTTACCTACTGATTACCGCAGTGATTTCACTTGTGTTTTTGGTGAAGGATTTTGAGAGTTTAGCCGGGTATGTCATAACAGGAATGGCAGTGGGCTTAATTATCCTTTTAAAAGAATACGCAAAAATCAATAAAAAAAACCCTGCGGAAACAGGGCTTTAATTAAAATCAATAATCAACAAAAAAATCAAATTTATGCAAAATTCTGAGACTTTAGAAAAAGAAGTGATCACATTGGATCTTATCCAGGTAAGAAATTTACCTGAACTTCAGGGATGGAAAGAGAAACAACAGGCTATTGTAAAGGCCAACCCCTTTGTTTCCTGTGAAGATCCGAAAACCTATGAGAAAGGGAAAAATAACCGGACCGCGCTTGTTTCTGCACGTACCGATATTCAAAAACAGGATAAACTTATCGCTTCAAAATTGAAGGAAATAAGGAGTGAGGCCGCTAAAATTTCAGAGGAACTTATCGCGATTACCCAACCTCACGAAGATAAACAGCAAGAAGAGGTAAGGCGTTATGAGGCGGCTAAAGAAATGGAGCGCCTGGAAAAAGAACGGATCGAAAAAGAGCGTAAACAAGCCTTGCAAATGTCAATCAATGATTTTTACGTGGACTGGAAACACGAAATATCAAAAGCTGAATTTGGAGATCTTAAATCACTTGACGTGGCAATTGCTGAAGCTTTGAATATTCAATCTAAAATAGAAATGGAAGAGTTTGAATCGGATCATGCGGATAATTGCACTCTTCTAAGAATCCAACTTCAAGAAAAAATCCAATACCTGACAGAAAAAGAAAATACCAGGTTAGAAGCCGAAAAATTAGCAGCCGAACGCGCGGCCTTTGAAAAAGAGCAAGCCGCAAGAAAAAAAGTTGAAAAAAGAGAACGCGCTGCATTCGCGAAAGAGCAAGCCGATGCCAGGGAAAAAGCCGAAAAAGAAGATTTGCTTAAAAAACAAGTTGAGGCAAAAGAACGCGCGGCCCGCGAATCTGAAATAAAAGAACTGGCCTTGCAGCGCCTGGAAATTGAAGAGGAAAAGAAACGCCTTGCCGATATCGAAGATGCCAGGCTTGCGGTCATTGTGAAAGAAAAGCAGGAAAAAGCAGCAATTGAAGCAGAGGTAAAAAGAATCGAAGCCGAAAAAGTTGAAAAGGCAAAACTAGCAAAACGATTAAAAGCCCTGCAACCGGACAAAGAAAAAGCGGAGGCGGTTATAAAATCCTTAACAATAGACTACAGCCCGGAAGTGGTTATAAAAGACGCTTCAATCGATTCTCTTTTAATCGATTATATCGGGGAAGCCGATTTTCTTACGAAAACTTTCTTAACAAAGCTTTCAGCAATCAAGTAATTCAATAATTAACTATAAATACTTAGAAACAATGGAAAAAAATGCGATTAATTCGAATGAAGTTGCGGTTTTGGATTCACTCCCAAACTTGCACAAAGCAAAAGTTTCTCAACGGGAACTATCTTCAATCTACTGGACTCCCGAAGCGGAGGGCGAATACAAGGTAGGGGTTGTAATGGAAATTCAAAATTCCACCTACACAGACGAAAAGTCAGGGGAAGATATAATCCTCCCTTGTATTATTATGTTGTCCCAGGAGGAAGATGGAGCCTTCAGCACCATCCATAACGGATCAAAGCGACTGGTTGCCACAATTGAAGCGGCAATTGAAAGCGGAGAAGTGGTATTGAAAAACACCCCGGTACGAATTGCTTATATCGGAAAGCAGAAAAACAAAACCAACGCTTTCAGTTCTGACAGATGGAGCATTAAACCAATAATCCTTTAAGATGAATTCTGAAGAATTAAAGAAAACCTTGCCGAATTTACATTCGGCAGAGGTTTCTTCAACCGAACTAATGGACGTGCCTGAAGAGGAAAGCCGGGCCATTAATGACTTTGAAAAGTCTGAAACCGAAATGTTTGATCGCATCAAAACCCATATTTTGAAGGCTCAAAGCGAAGAGGAACTTCAAATCCTTATCGGAATCCTGGAAGATAACGGATATGAAGATCAGTTTGATGTGTACCTGGAGCTTAGAAGGGGCGAATTGCAGGGAATTATCGAGAGTTTTGATAGTTTTCTTTTCCATCCTCACATGATAGGAAAATTAATGGGCGGCATTCCAAAGGTATTGACCGGGCTACAAATAGAAACATTGGAGGCGTATTTAGCCCGGAACAATGGAGAAGGAAGGAAACTTACCGAAAACCAAATTACCGTTCTTGGAGACCTTTTAGGCAAGAAAAACGCCAAAGTTAAATTGAGCGACGCGGCAAAAAAGGAACTGGAAACAATTTTCTGGAATGCCACCACAGGCCGAAGTAAGAATATTTACGCAAAGCAGCTTGACAAAGGGATTATTTGCGAAGATAAAACCATTGAGCTTTATGAAGATGTGATGGGCGGGATTTTCGTAAAAAACAAGACCCGAAGGAAAAACGAATTTTTCAACGGTGAATGCGATAATAGCCAGGGAAAAATAAGGGATGTGAAAACCAGTTGGGAATACACCTCTTTTCCAGCCAATGATACCAAGATCCCAAACAAAGACTATGAATGGCAATTGGATTGCTACATGGACCTTTGGGAACTGAAAGAGTCTGAATTGATCTATGGCCTTGTAGATACTCCCTTCAAAATGATCGAAGATGAAATAAGGCGGTTGGATTGGAAAATGGATATCCTGACAAATGAAGGAGACGTACGGGAAGAATCTATTGATTTGGTAGTAGAATTGGTTTGCGGGCATTTGTTCACCAGGAAAGGACTTACTGAATTTTGCGAGCAAAGCACCACGATTAAGTTAGACTGGTTTGTTGGGAAATTTTTTGAGATCCCAAAACATAAACGGCTTAAGATCTACCCTCATTCGTACTGCGAAAATAGAAACGCGCAACTCAAAGAAGTTGTGAGATTGTCCCGGGAATTTTTAAATAACCTTCTTAAAAGTTAATATGAAACAAGTATTTATTGACGTTGAAACCACAGGCGTAAACCACTGGCAACATTCCGTTCATCAAATCTCAGGCGGGGTTTATATCGATAACGAACTCAAAGAATCCTTTGACTTCAAGATAAAACCCCACGAAAAAGGGAAAATCGAAGATGAAGCCCTGGCAATTGGAGGACTGAAACTGGAAGATGTAATGGCTTATCCACACCGCAGCGAATCTTACGCGCAACTCACAAAGATACTTTCCAAGTATGTGAAGAAATTCGACAGACAGGACAAGTTTTTCTTTTGCGCCTATAATGCTCACTTTGACAATGCTTTTGTGAGGGCATTTTTCAAACAATGCGGGGACAATTATTTCGGTTCTTATTTCTGGTCCAATAACATTGACGTAATGGTTTTAGCTGCGGAATATTTGAAAAACGAACGCGCATCAATGCCTAATTTCAAGCTAATGACCGTTGCTAAACATTTAGGGATTGAGATTGAAGAGGAAAAAGCGCACGACGGCTTTTACGATATTGAGATCACTAAGAAAGTTTACGATATCGTAATTGGCAAGAGATAGTATTGGCCTGGCACCGGAGACACAGATTGAAGTTATTGCCCTGAAAAACGGCAAAGCTTATAAGTCAGTTATGACTTATGGAAAGGCACTGAAACTGGATAAGAAACCGGGGTTTGTGTATAGGTTTTTTCAAATAAACTTTTCACAATTTAAAACAGAATAAAGATGGCAAATATTAGCACAAAAATCAATATGCTTCAATTAAAGAATGTCGTTCGCGAATTAAAAGGAGCAAACGGGACCATGGTAAAATGTTTGATCCTTCCAATCAAAGAGAATAATTTTTTTGAAGGAGAAAAAGGGATTTACCTGGACCTTCAGGCAATGGAAATTAAAAATAAGGTGGGAGACAGCAAAGATACCCACCTGGTAAAACAGTCTTTAGACAAAGATCTGTACAACTCAATGACCAAGGAAGAACAACGGGCAATGCCTATTTTAGGAAATGCCATTCTTTGGGGACGAAGGGAACCGGAACCGCAAACAACCAATTCACTTTCAGAAAGTGCTGTTGATCAGCACGAAGAAGACTTTGACGATCTGCCGTTCTAAAATTCAAAACAAGTGCCCTCAAACGAGGGATATTTATTAACCCCCACAATTCCCCCTTAGAATGTCAATTAGAAAAGATAAACCCCGTAAGTGCAAGAACCAAAATTGCAATAAAGTATTTGTACCCACCTATTCCACTACTCAGGCTGTTTGTTCTTCAAAATGCTTTAACGAATACAATAAATTCGTAGCAGCTAATACAGCTAAAAAGGAGCGGAACAAAGAAAAAAACATCTCACCTAAGAATTCGGAAACCAAAACCGATGTTGAAAAAAAGCTAGAGTACGAAATAAACAGAATGGTCAGAATCTTAGACCGGGGGCATAACTGCATATCTTCTAATGAGCCGCTTGGATTTGACATAAGGAAATACCATGCAGGACATTTCTATGCTATAGGAGGAAACAATCAAATCAGGTTTCATTTATTTAATATTTTCGGACAATCTGTAGATCAAAATACAGATAAAGACGGGAATCATTCGGATTACAAGATATTTCTAAAAGAGGTATTTGGAAAAGAAATTCAAGAATACTGCATATCCCTTAAAGGCTTACCAGCCCTTAATCTATCCAAAGAAGAAATCAAGGAAAAAACCATCATTGCAAAGCGGATCATAAAATGGCTCGACTTGCAGGATAGAAAATTCTCAAACTCAGAAAGAATAGAATTGCGAAGAAAATTTAACCAGGAATTAGAAATTTATCCCAACCAGTAACCCAAACCGTTATGAGCAAAAGAATATTAAACAAAAAGAAAAAAGTAATTACCCTTCTTAACCAGATTATCAATTTGGAATATGAAGATCAAGTAAAAGGAGCCCGCAGATTTGAAGATATCGAATTCAATAAGGGCACCCGAAAAGACCCCGAACTGGTCCCGGCCAAAAGAATGTACTGGAATGAGCGCTTTTTTGACGAAGATGAAAAACCCTTGAAAGTGGAGCGAACCCGATTAGTGGAAGTTGAAGGAGAAAGGACTGATCACATGGGGCAACCCTTGAAATATTACACGCTTGAAGATATTAATTAATTAAATCCGAAATTATAAAAAATCTCCCACAACCCACAACGCAGCTACAGGAAGTCTTCAGAGAGCTTTTAACCAACAAAGATATTTCTGTAAGACAAATCCTTTCTGAGACCGGAATATTACACCCTAAAGCCAGAATTCTCGATTTGAGAAAAATGGGAATCCCAATAAACCTGAAAATGGTAAAAGTCCAGAACAAATACGGACGGAGCGCAAAATTCGGGCAATTTTTCACACCTGTTTCCCTCTGTAATTTAATGGCAATGTTCACGAATGACGACCGGGAAGGAGAGAGAATGAGTGTAAACGATCCGAGTTGTGGAAGCGCCCGAAACCTAATAGCTCACGCAATGAAAAGTCCAAACAACCGCTTTAAATTCACCTATGTCGCCCAGGATTTGGATAAAAGATGTTGCCTTATGTCCGTTCTTAATTATGTGATGTTTGGGATGTCAGGGGTTGTAATTCATATGAACTGCCTATCCCTTGAAATTTACGGAGGTTGGAGAATATGGATGCCCAAAACCCTTTTAGGAGTTCATCCTATGTCTATTGAAGAATGCAAACGATACATTTTTACTGAGAAAAAACAGGAATTGAAACCCAAAGGAATTCACGTTGAAGTTCCTGTATTAATTGAGAAATTTCCATTAACGCTTTTTGATTAAAATTATAGATATGACAATAACCAACGAAGATAACATGCAACTTATGGCACGTTATCCAGATAACTATTTTAATCTAACGGACGCAGACCCCCCTTATTTTAGTGGCCCGGAAAAAAGGAAATTTTACGGAAATGAGGTTAGCAAAATAAATGTAAAAAGAAGGGATTATCCTATTACAGCAACTTGGAATTTGCCTGACGAAAAATGGTTTAATGATGTTAAAAGAGTATCTGTAAATCAAATTATTTGGGGTGCTAATTATTTTGATTTTATTGGAAAACCCTTTAAAACTCCAAGAGGTGAAGAGATAAATAAATTCATTAAAGAAAATCCTAAAGGCTGGATTATTTGGGATAAATGTAATGGCGTATCTTCTTTTAATGATTACGAATTGGCCTGGACTTCATTTGATAAACCTACAGTAATTTACAAATTTATGTGGAACGGAATGCTTCAAGGTAAATCTATGCTTGAAGGCCATATTCAGCAAGGAAATAAAAAATTGAACCAGAAAAAAATACATCCTACAGAAAAACCAATTCAACTTTACGACTGGCAATTTAAAAACTACACCCATGATGGAGATAAAGTCTTAAGCACTCATCTAGGAAGTATGTCAGACGCTATTTCTTCTTTGAAATTTAATATTGATTTCTATGGTTGCGAAATTTCAAAAACTCATTTCGATAACGGCAAGAAAAGACTAATTCAACGCCAATCCCAACTAACAATATTTTAAAATGAAAGTAATCATTGAAAGCCCCTACGCAGGGTTTGTAAAAAGAAATATAGCATACGCAAGACTTTGTATGAAAGACAGCTTAAAACGGGGAGAATACCCCTTGTGCTCACATATTTTATACACTCAAGATGGAATTCTGGACGATTCAATCCCAGAGGAAAGAGCCTTAGGAATAGAAGCGGGTTTAATTTGGGGAAAAGAAGCCGAAAAAACAGTTGTTTACATTGATTTTGGAACCAGCAAAGGAATGCAAGAAGGAATTGACCGGGCGCTTAAAGAATCCCGGCCTGTAGTATTCAGGAAAATATTAGAACATTAAGATATGATTGATTTAAAATTACTTAAAAGCGAAATAGAACGCTTGTCAGGGATTGAAAATATGGCTATTAAAGCGCAAACTGTAGAAATAAGCGCGGCAAGATCTGTTTATTACGACATCGCGCGATCCAATACAAGAATGAGTTATTTAGAAATTGGAAAAACAGTAAACGTGGAGAGCCACACAACTGTTCTTTTATGCATCAAAAGGCTTCCAAAATATTTTAAAAAGTTTCCTGAAATAAAGCAAATACACGCATTTTTAAGCGAATCAGCGATATTCACAGATGAAGAAAGTCATAAATACCGGCGCTTAAAAAATTCTATTGAAGATTTAAAACAAACCAATTACAAGCTTAATGTGGAGCTTTTAAAATTAAAGAAAAAACACTCAAAGAAAACTGTCAAAATTGAAAGTAAAGCCCGAAAAGAAGATGCTAGAACACCGCTTTTTGATCTTATTGAAAAAGTACCAGAGCATCATATTAATACAGTTATAGAAAGGCTTACGCCTATGATTTCGATGCTTGAAAAAGCTTCAATGCATAATTATTTACCGAAAAATTAAATTTTAAAATTGAGATATGAAAAATAATAGTATATTTGTGAACGCTAAAATACCGAATACCTTTTGGAAAGATCACTCCAAGAATTTAAATTCACTACTCCTTAATACTGGCGTAGCTTTTTCCCAATCTTCAACCGAGAGGTTAAGGTGTTTTAGCGAACAGGGAAGGGTTACGCCTTTTCTATTTTCTAACGCTAAACCCCCCAGCGAAATGCATTTTTTAGAAAAGGATTTAGAACAAATTATTGAAGAGACGGACAACTTTACACTTCAATCAAAAGGACTTCAGTTAACAGGTAAAATGAGACGCCAATTTAGAATTGGTAATTATGGCGTTTCGGATCTTATAACTTATAAGAGGGAATACTTTCATTCTTATTCCGGTAAAATAAAGCCGAAATTAGTAGTTACAGTTTGCGAGTTAAAGAAGAATGTGATAGATCAAGATGCATTTTGGCAAAGCGTAAGATACGCTAAAGGAATTGTAAATTTTTTACGTAAAAGAAATATAGAATTTTTTGAAGTAAAAATAGTTTTAATAGGTAAAAAAATTGAGAAGAATAGCAGCTTTTTATACCTCCCAGACTTATTCCAAAACACTACAGATTTTGAGCCTAGCGGGAATGTTTCAGATGTGAGTTTTTACACTTATTCATATTCCGTGGATGGAATAGAGTTTATGCCTGAATACGGGCATTCACTATCTAAAGAAGGGTTTTAATGGCACGTCCTAAAAAGAAAAATGCTTATTATTTCTCCCATGATGCCGATATGAGAAATGATCCAAAATTAAGAGCATTAAGACGAAAATTTGGCCTAGAAGGTTATGCAATCTGGACTATGTTTTTAGAAGTCCTAACTGATTCAGATTACTTTGAGATAGAATGGACTCCTTTAAATATTGAACTCACAGCAGGGGACTTTGATTGCGATCCAGAACTACTGGAAGAGATCATTAATTATTGCTGTCTGACCCTTAAATTATTCGTTATGGAGGATAAAAAAATCTATTCCGAAAAAATGAAAGAAAGGTTTGGAGCTTTGTTAAATAAGAGGATTCGAGATGTAAAACCCCTTAAAACGGAGTTATCGACGTCGATAACCCCAAAAGTAGCAGTTTCAGACGTCGAAAAACCACATAATAAAAGAGAAGAGAGTAAAGTAAATAAAACTAAAGTAAAAGATATAAATAAAAAGCTTTTATCTGAAATTTCAATTTCAGACGTTCCTTCTGAATTGAAAAATTATTTTGAGATTGCTGTTACTTTTCAAAAACTATTCATTGAAAACTTAAAAGCAAGCCGGGCGCCAACAAAAAATCAAGACCAGGCGAAATTTTCAGCCTATGTAGATCCGATACGCCTAATGATTGAAGCTGATAAAGTTACTAAGGATCAAATCAAAGAGGCTTACGAATATCTAAAGAGCAAAGAAGGGAATTTTTGGAAAAGCAATATTCTAAGCACCTCAAAACTGCGGGAAAAAATAAGTATAATTATTTCTCAGAAAAATAGCAGTAAATCAGCCGTTTCAATAAGCCCCCAAAATCAGAGAGTAAGAGATAGAATCGCGAAATATGACTAAAACACTCACGACCGCAGAAGCCCTCAAAAGACTTGCAAAATTAAGAGGCGAAGTAGAAAAAACCGTACACCCGGTTTATCCTGGATTGAAAAAACAGAAAGATGCTATTCAGTATGTTTTAACAAAAGACATCCTTTGGAAATTGTTTAAATTCTATTCTCCAGATTATATTTTGAATGAAAAAAACAGGGAATTTGTTTTCACTGTTTTAAGGTATTTTTTGAAAGATGAAAATTTCAACCAGTACGGAAAAATAAACAACGCGCCAAGCCTGGACAAAGGATTGTTGATTTACGGTTCTAATGGGGTAGGAAAATCATTCTTATTCGAGATATTAAGTAAAATAGGCCGGGAACTGATTATTAAAAAGAATTGCAGCGATCTTTGGTTTACCTCTATTTCTTCAGGCTCATTTGTGGATCAGTACATGAGAGCAGCCGGGGACCGCGAAAATGTGGAAGTATTCGATATTAAGAATTTTTATACCGGAAAACTTTATATTGACGATCTTGGATTTGAGAAGAAAGCCTTTAACAAAACAGAATTATTTGGAGAAATCTTATTCGAACGTAACCGGGTTAGCTCAAAAACCTATGTTACCACGAATTTAAAGCCCTCAGAATTAACCAATAAATACGGGGAGCGTATTGGGGACCGATTACCGGAAATGTTTAATATCATCAAATGGGATGGTGAAAGCTTCAGGGAATGAATATCCAAACATCCCTATTCGAAAACATAGCACTTCAAAAAGCAGCCGAATTACTGAGATTGCTCAATGAAGGCAGGAAGGAAAAAGAACTTTACAAAAGCCAGTATTATTTTAACCACAACGGCTATTTGGTATTTATTGTCGCCACAAAAGACAAAAACGTAATGTGCAACGTATTGGATATTGACGGAAACATCCCGGCTGGATTTTCAATTTGCTGGAGAAATATAGCGCACGTAAAACAGGAAATTAATCTTTAATTTTTAAATACAAACCATTATGAAAACACTCAAAGTAATTCGCTCACATTTCAAACTAAATCAAATCATTGCATGTTCAATTGTATTCGGAATCTTCCTGTTTGGACTTGCTTCAGAGATTTTAAATTAAATAATTCTAAATTCAAAATTATGAAGATTTTCAAATTAGACGATATCACAAAAGAAAGCAGTATTGAAGAAAGGGTTGCCTGGATTAAAGGCTTGAACGCTTCAGGTTATGCCGGGTGCCAGAGAGGTACAGGAATGATTGTGGACCGCAGGGAATTTCCAGACGCAATTGCCGTGCAAGCCAATAGTATGTTTGGAGTTGTGGAGCCTAAAAAACTAATCAAGTAACCCTAACCGTTATGAAAGAACCAAAAGTATGCCTGAAATTTATCGAGGCAAAAGGAAAAAACAAAAGGATTGATATCTTCCTGGTCCAGGAAGGCGAATCAAAGTACTTTATTTTACACACAAAAACCCTTCAAGACCGCAAAACGCGGAGTATTTCCGAAACGAAATGTGTATTTTCAGTCGGTACCTTCACAGCATTAAACGAGCTGATGAACACGTTTCTGGATGCGGGTCCGGTAAAAAATAAGCTGATAACAAAAGAATTAAGGCAGATAGAGAAGTTTAAAGCGGTTACAAATATCAACTTATGACTTCCTTCAAATTCCTATACCGAACGGCTAAAGGGAAGATCAAGAACGATATTAACATCGAAGCCCCGGAGCGTGAAGATGCCATAGCGATCTTTGAAAGCGACTATCCTAGTTATAAATGGTTTGAAACAACTCAATAAAAATGAGGAAAAAACCACACAGACTAGAATTTATCAGCATGATAAAACGCGATGGAAGCGGAACAGAGCCCGTGCCAGATGTTATGCTAAAATCTATGCTTGAAAATAGATTTAGCAAAGACAGGAAATATAAGTTAATGCGATTATCACTAAGTCAAGACACCTACATAGCAAGCGGGTTTAACTCCTTTGTGGTGAGATTAAAACCAAAAAAACAATGACAGTAAAACAGCTTAAAGAGAAAATTGCAAACCTTCCAGATACTATGGAAGTCTTTGTTTGCGGAGGGAAAACAGAATTCACCTACGGACTTTTAAACAGCGCAAGCGTTCAAAGAATACGGTTCCATCAAATCCCTGAATATGAAGATTGCGTGGCATTTCAGGACGTGTTAGTCCTGGATGAAGAGTAAATAAATTTGCCTGAAAAAAATACAGGAAAACCCCTATTGTTATTCTGATATTTATTATATTGCAGTTTCCAAAGCACTGTTTTTCACGGGTTAAAGTCAAAAATAGCGCAACTTTTAAATCTTATTGCAATTCAATCTAGGGCCTAACCAGGTTCTAAGTTTATATTTTTCATATACCCCTTTGTTCCCCACAAATGGAGGGGTATTTTTATAAAAAATCAATGGAAATTCAATCTTCAAAAAATTACAGCATCTTCAAGAAAATCACTGGAAACAGGATTGTCAACGAAAAGAAGATTGAAAGATTAATGCAGGATATCACATCGGGCTTAGATCTTCTTAAATATTGCCCGATTGTTGTTTACAGGCAGAATGAAAAATTTATGATCGTGGATGGACAGCACCGTTTTGAAACTTCAAAGCGCCTAGAGTTGCCTGTTTATTTTGTGATTTGCGACGAATTGGATTTAAAGCAAATTGCCCGCCTGAATTCCCGGAGCGATAAATGGAAAAACAGGGACTTTCTGGAATGTTATATGAGTTTGGGAGTAAAGGATTATGAAATACTTTCAGATTTTATAGATGAATTCGGGATTATCTACTCAGCATCAATTGATTTGTTAATGTTTGGAAACGTGAAGGGAAACAAAAACTCCATGGATATCTTCAGGGACGGAGAATTTGTAGTAAACCATCTGGAAGCGGCAAAACACGCCACCCAATTAACCAGAGATACCTTTGAGCGTTACCGATTTAGAAATGACAGGTATTTGATCCAGGCAATGCAGGACATTGAGAAAGCCGGGCTTTGTGATTTTTCAGTTTTAAAACAGAAAATTGCAGCCGCGCCAAATTTGATGGATAGCCAAGGAAGCGCCAAAGAATATATTTACAATATTGAAAGAGTTTATAATCACAATAACCAGAAAAGGGTTGTAATATTTTAAAATATGAAGGAAATCCAACCAAGGGACAAAGACAAAATAGTCTTATCAAAACAAGCGGAACAGCAAAAGGAAGTTAAGTTAATTGGAAGGATCAGGCCGCGCAAAGGGCACACCCTTTTTGAAGTGAACCGATTCACCGGAGAAATAAAGAAAGCGAAATTTGAAAGTCAAACAATCACTTTAGAGCAGGCGAAAAATAAAAACCTTTGCCCTTCTAAAAAGGTTTTGATAAATAAAGATTGTGTTTACATTTCTTCTTTAAACACGAATAACGTTAAGAAAAAACTAGGTTTATGATTGAAATAGCAATCTTAATTTATTTAATGCTCAACGCTTACATAGCGGGGCAAGGAGAATTTAATTATAAAACCTTAAGTGGTTGGCTCACTTTAATCGGTTGCTTGCTCCTGGGAACACTTGTAGGGATTTTTATCATTATTTGGAATTTCCTTAACAGGGTTAGTAGGTCCGACACCTACAGGAACATAAAGTTTTGGTTGGATTTAAATATTTTCGGAACATACAGCAAATTTACCGAAAAAGATATCAAGCGAGTTTCAAGAACTTTGACCTTCCAAAAGCAAAACAGTAGGCTAGACCGTGAGTGGAAGAGAGTGAAGGAAAAATATAATTACAGGTATTAGGAATGAGCCGATTCAAACCGCATCCAGACAACCCTGATATTTTAGTAGGAAGTACTTATAAAATCAGGAATTGGAAGCCGGAGAATTTCAAGGAAGCGGAACCGGAAAGGAATCTGGAGACTTTGAAAAATTGGCAAAATACGCATAATCAGATAACAAAAGAAAAACCAAATATGAATAAAGAAACCGAAATAATCAAAGAGGCGATATGTATTTTAAGGAATGCTAAAGGGGAGAGAGACGTTGCGGATGCCATCGAAATTAAAGAGGATGTTAATTGGCCTAATGTTGATGGAGAGGTGCAAGATGAATACTATGAAGCATTTGGAGATGTTAAACATTATCACCCAGATAATTTAGATTAAAAAAAACTCCCAATCGAAGGAACCCCCAATACCGAGCCGCTAGAAGTGACTTAAAGAAAGGGAGTTTTTAATTTTTAAAGTTCATTGACATTCTAAGGCAAATCCAACACCTTTTCCCGCAAATAGGAAATAAGGCTATAAAGTTCCGAGGGATGGAATTTATTGTAATTCCGCTGATGTTTTTTATTCGTGAATTGAGAGTAGGAAATACCCATAAACTCAGCCGCCTTTTTATCTTTGATCCCGAAAATATCAATAATTTCAAGTACTTTTACTTTTGTATCCATATTTTCTAAGGTATGGTTATAGTTTCAACAGGAAAGCCCGGAGTAGTTACCGGGCTTTTCAATTGAATAGGGTTTATAATTTTACGAGGTAATCAATTATTGTTTCGTAATCAGTATTTTCTAAGCCAAACTCTTCTTTTGCAATTTCCAAATCTTCTTTTGAAAGCCTATCATATATATCATTCCAGATATTATACCTTATAAAATCCGACAAAGGAAGGTTATTGCACTTTCCTTTTATGACGACCATTAGTTTTTTATGATCGAAGGTGATTATTCCCTCAAAAGGCTCGATATAAAGGATATCAACCCATCCGTTTAATTGAGGCTCTACCCCATAAAGATCAGTGGCATTTCCTGAATCATCTGTCAGCTTTAAAACACGTACCATGTCGCCAAGCCTCAATGATTGACCGTCTTTATCTTTTAACTCTAATTCCATAAATCAAATTTTTAGTAAGCAATAGTAGCTGGAGCCCCATTCAATGCCAGGTTAATAATTAAGGCTAATACGCAAAGGGCAATAAAAGTTAATACCCCAATAATAGTCAATTTTCCGATAGGATGAAAATCAGCTGTGAATTCATTAAAGTAATTTTTCATAAGTTCTAAGATTTAAAAGTTTCAACAAAATATTTAAGAAGGAAGCCGAAGCCCCCGTTAGGTTTGTAAGTTTAAATTATCCTTTTACCTGGAGCCTCAATAATAGTTAAAGACCCTAAATAAATTTCTCTATTCTTGATTTGAGCATTAGCCCAAGCCATTGCAAGAGACAAGGTGCCATATCTATTCTCCCAGGGTTTAACGTCTACAAGCTTATAGGAAACAGAAATAACAAATCCAGATCCATCAGCTAAGACAAGAACCCTGCGATATTTAGAAACATACTCCAGGTGTATGCGATTAGATTTAACAATTGTACCCCTATTAAAAAAGGTTTTTGTTTCGGCTAAAGTCTGATCAAATCTGTTTTTACTCATAATTGAAAGGATAAAAAAGGGGTTTTTACACCCCGGTTAATTAATAAGCAGCGATAAAGTTTTCGAGTTTAAAAGCCCTAAACCCATTTGCCTCAGTATCAAAATAAGGAAGGGTTTTGTAATTAGGAGTTCCGTTACCTTTAATCAAGGTTGCGGTATCTTTTAGAGTTGCAAAAGCGATCCTTAAAGATCCATCGGCTTTTTCAAAAGCGATCTTTACAGTTTCAGTTGCCATACGTTTTCTAAGACGGTACAGGGACCAGGCTTTAGAAAGACATACTGAAAATGATTTGCCAGTAGATTTTACCAGTTGATGTGCCCAATGAAAAACTTTGGTTCTGAATGCGTTGTTTGAATTTGACATAGTTTCTAAGATTTGTAGTTATTAATTTCAACATGGTAAATATACGACAAGAAATAATGCCGTACAAATAAGAAAGCATTATTTTTAAAACTTTAACAGTTTGATTATTACAGGGAATAAAGTATATTTGTTAAATAGAATCGATATAAATAATGATTCACGCCAAGCCAATAAAATCTAAACCAATACTGTACGCTGTCTGTTTGCCGGAAATGCAAAGGATAGCGAAAGAGAATGGTTACAATTTATTGGTACACGGATCAATGGATAGGGATTTAGATTTGGTCTGTGTGGCCTGGAATGACAACCCTGTAGATCCTTATGAATTACTTGAGAAATTGAGAGAGTTTTTAGGAGCATTGAGATGCGTTGACGCAAAAGGAAATCCAAGTTACAATCATTCGGTTTTGCCAGGAAGTAGAGATTCTTATATATTGCATTTGAATTACGGATTTAACGCATTGGGACATCACACAGACGATCAATGGTATTTGGATATATCGTTTACACCTAGAATTAAAAAAGACTGAAGCAATGGGATTGACCGCAAAGCAAGAAAATTTCTGCCAGGAGTATATGAAGACCGGGAACAAATCCGAAGCTTACAGACTTGCTTATAATGCTGAAAAAATGAAACCCGAAACCATTAACAATAAAGCCTATGAGCTGTACGCTAACGGGGAGATTAGGGCGAGGGTATCAGAACTTCAAAAAGAGGCAGCAGAGCGCAACAAAATCACTGTAGACGAGTGCGTTTCTTTACTCGCTTCAATGGCAAGATTTGATATTGCAGATTGTTATGATGAAAACGGAAAGTTAAAGCCTATTCATGAAATCCCAAAAGAAACCCGGCTTGCAATAGAATCTTTGGATAGTGATGAATTCACGGTAGACGGAATGGTAGTCACCACTACAAAAAAAGTCAAAGCCTCAAACAGGCGGGCCAATATTGTTGAGTTGATGAAACATTTAGGAGGTTATAAAATTGACAATGACCAAAAAACCGCCCCAACAATCCAAGTAGTAGACGTAAGGAAAAACAAATGATAGGCCTCACCACAACGTATTATAAAATAAAAGCAATGAAAGCCCCCCTGAAATTGATTCAGGGGGGTCAATGACCTAGGAGCAGGAAAGAACTACGCATTGGCCATTCATCTTTTAGAGAGACAGGATGCCAGGATTATCACCATTCTAAGCGATACCTACGATAATATTAAGGATGGTATCCTGACTGATTATGAAGATATATTTCAGTGGAGCGGATTAAACCTCTACGATTATTACAATAAACAGGAGAAGGTTTTGACCTGGGGAAAAAGCAAGATACAGTTCAGGTACATAGCAGATCATAAGCCCCACGCTGGTAAATCCAAGAGAAGGCAAATTCTATACATAAACGAAGGGAACAAGATAGGATGGGCCGCTGCGGAGCCTTACATTTCCAGATCAAAAGAAGTGTTCATTGATTTCAACCCCGACTTTGAATTCTGGGCGCACACCGAACTGGAGCCTAGGGACGACTGCGAAAAGATCGTGGTTACTTTTTTGGATAACGAATTATGCCCGGAAAACGAGGTAAGGTACATTGAATCCAGAAAGGAAAATACCCAATGGTACCGGGTTTACGGTTTAGGCCTAACTGGAACTTACAGCGACCGCAGGATCTATTCCTTTGAAATGGTAGACGAAGTACCTGAGACGGCAAAAAGAATCCCTTCAGGAATGGATTTTGGGCAAAGTCCAGACCCAACCTGCCTGATAGATGTTTACGTGGAAGGCACCAATCTCTATTTAGATCAGCGATTTAGTGAAAACAACCTGATGCCGGAAAAGATACAAGGAGCTGAAAGAATGGCAATTGTTGATAAAATGGAAGAAATTGGATTCCCTAAAGGCTGGATGATCATAGGGGACAGCTCCGGTAAGACTGAGTTGGTAGATTTAAGAAAACACGGGTACAATGCCAGAGGGGTCAAGAAAGGCGCGGGCAGTGTAGCTACAGGGATTAAACGAATGCGAAGTTATAACCTGAAGATCACAAAAAGAAGCACCGGGATCAAGACCGGGTGCGAGAGTTGGTTTTGGAAGATAGATCACAATGGGAAAATAGTCCCTGAACCTGATGGACACGAACCTGATGAACTGGCAGCGGTCCGTTATGTATGCCTCGCCAAAAGTCTTTGGGGTTAAAATTATCTACCATGGAAAAAGGAACTTTAAGGAGTATTCTAAAGGAAAAAGGCTATCACCGCATAAGCCTGAAGCGCACTATTACCAATCATTTCGAGGTAAAAGCGAAAATCAACAGAATAGAAGGAAATTTTATTCTCGATACCGGGGCTTCTAGTTCCTGCATAGACTTTGACAGCGTAAACCATTTTAATTTATCGGTTGAAGAAAGCGAAATTCTGGCCGCAGGTGCCGGGGCTGCAAATATGATCACGCAAATTGCCCGGCAAAACAGTATTGAAATAAAAGGCTGGGAAAAGAAAAAAATTAACTTAGTGTTGTTTGATCTTTCACACGTAAACGAGGCCCTTGTAAACCACAATGCCGAAAAAGTTCACGGAATTATAGGGGCGGATGTTTTAAAGGCAGGAAAAGCCATTATAGATTGTGAAAACAAGGCGCTTTATTTGAAAAACAAGACAAAGGTTAAATCTTAATTTTAAAATTATATATTTTTGTTTCAATGGAAAGATAATGCGTATCTTTACTATTATGAAGCAAATAATTATCCTGCAGAAAGGTGATGAAATTGAGGTTTGGGGTTCTTTAACTGAAATTTGCAAGAATCATTCTGAGTTTAGCTACTACACTTTACGAAACAAGAAATTTCCTTTTACCTATAAAGGGGTGAAATTCTATAAAATTACATACCGGGAACGGAAATTTTAAATTAAAAATCAACTTACAGGTTTACTTATGGAATTATTCAACAAAAAATTTAAAACTTTAGATCACGGATTAGGTCCATTAACCCCAATGAAAGAAAGAAGGATTTTAAACGCTGAAACTTTGTTAAAGGATGTGGAAATAAACCTTTACCAAAGGAGTGAAATTAAATTAGCCGCTAAACTACTAAGAATCGCTATTGAGGAATTAGAGGAACTAGAAGCTGAATTAAATAAGGACAAATAGTTTACTTATGGAAAACCCAAACATAACTACAGATGTAAAACACAGCGAGAGCAAAAACGTCTGGAATATTATTGGATCTGGATTAGGCGCAAAATACAAGATTGCTAGAATACCTTATCTAGTAATCGAAGGGGCTGAAATAATGACCGAAATAGAAAGGTCAAACGCTTTAAAACACGCTAAGTTTATTAGTTTCTGCTTCAACAATTCCGATAAAATAATAAAAACAATCAAATGAACAAAGAAGAGCAATGTCCGAAATGCAAAAAGAGGTACAATACCAATCTTTGCCGATGCAAAAAAGAATCACATCAAGAGAAATTAAGTAGAACTTTAAATAAAAAATAGATGAAAGCAGTACTGGATTTGGAAACTGGCGGCTTCAGCATAACAAAAAACGCAGTTTGTGAAATAGGGATCTTAATTGTAAACGACGAACTAGAAGTAGTTTTAGAGCGTTCCTTCATTATAAAACCTTACACCCGGCCCGATTCTGATGAATTGGTAAGTTATAAAGAAGATGCCATGGCAATTCACGGGATAAGTATGGAAGAGATTGAAGCGGGCGAAATTGTCACTTTGGTTTGTGAGGCAATCAATGAAATGTTAATTGCAAATAATGTTACCTCAATTATCGGGCACAACATTAAATTATTTGATTTTCGCAGGATTGAATATTTGTTTGACAGATTCACGCAACACAACTTTTATTATGAACTTGAAGATACCCTGGAACTATCCAGAAAGCACCTAAACCTTTCCTGCAACAAACTATCTAGTGTTTGTGATCATTTTAAGATAGATCACTTGGATAGGCATAGGGCGCTTGGAGATTGTAAGGCTACTTTGGAGGTTTATAAGGAACTTTCTTTAATTATTATTTGAAAAGGTTTTCTTATTCATTAAATAGGTGTATATTTACTGGAAATTAACACTTTAAAACAAATAAAATGAGTTGTTGGACAAAACCAGAATTAGAAAATATGCTTGAAGATGTAGTTAATGAACTAGACTTATCTGCGGAAATGATAGATAAACACGGTCAGGAAGGAACTGCACCCGCTACACTTGTAAGATTGGTATTAGAAGAAAAAGACAATGAAATAAGAATGCTAAGAGCAGGATTAATTAAAATATAATATTATGAAATTAGAGAAAGAAATAGAAGATTTTAGAAAACAGGCTTATGAAACTCGAAAAGAAAGTAAGGCTCACGAAGCTTATTATGAAGGTGTAATTCAGACAATTGAAATTATTAAAAACCTTAAAATAGAAAACGATAGACAGGAGAATTTTGAAAAATCAAGACAAGGATTATTAGATAACTGTGAGGTGAAAATGGTTGATACTTCCAAACTTAGCGGACAACAAGTTTCTGTAATTAGAAATTTAGTTTCTATAAAATGCAAAGACTTAGATATTGAAATTATCTGCGGTTATCACAAATCTATGACAAGCAACAAAGAAACCGCAAGGCTAATTATGAAACGAGCAATTGAAACTATAATAGAATAATTATGAGCTGCATAGAAGAAGAACAATTACAAAGGCTTTACGATTCTTGGGATGAAGATTTAAAGTCTATGAATATTGATAAAAAATGCCCGAAATGTGGTAAAGCATTAAGGCTTTTAACAGATAAAAAAATTGATTTTTGCGAAAACCCTTATTGCAATTACAGTAGGAAAACCTATGGTAGTGTTATATGATTTATATACGTTGTTATAAATCTTTAAAAATTATGAGAATAAATATAACTGAAAAAGAAATACAAGCCATTGGAAACGCTTGGGAAGAGGTTAATGAAAAGTTAGAATGTTGTATGGGTAGTACTAAAGAATTGAAGGAAATATTGAGGCGTTTAAGGGCAATAGAAACCAAGTACAAAAATGCTTAATTTTTATTGTTTACAACTAATTATAAAAACACAAAACTAACAAATGACCAAAGATAAAAGAGGTGGCAAACGTCCCGGATCAGGACCCAAACCACAATATTCAGAACCTACTAAATCAGTTTCATTTAAAGTTCCGATATCTAAAGTTGATTTCATAAAGAAAACCGTAATGAAGATCCTGGGGAAATACAAAATAAAAAAGGACAGTGATGAGTAAAGATAAGATTATGGAAACACGTGTAATGTTCCTCCCTTATGGAGATATTTTGGTTGGAAAAGAACAGTATATTGAGTATCTAGGTAATTTAAAATGGCATATCTATTGGATTCACGAAAGCGGAAATAAATATGTATCAGTCAAAGGGAGAAATACTAAAGCTGAATTGATTAAGATAGCCAAAAAATGGAATTGGACAATTGTAGATAAACCAAACACCCCTTGACTAATGAAAGAAAATAAACTAACTGATTTATTGAATGAATTATTCAGCAAAAGGATATCTAAGGCATCCAGTAATATAGGAAATTACGACACCGATGCTATTGATAAAGAAGCAAGGGTAATTATTGAGCAAATAATCAGAAAGCACTTGCTAGATGATCATGATGAGAAACTTGGAATTTTAGAATCTAAAATTTTCGTTTATGAAGAGATTATATCTAAAAGCAATTTTGCCCCTATGATAAAAAAAGAAACCGATTCAACTCACGAATTAAAGCCCCTTGACTAATGGAATTACAAGCGAACGAACTTAGAATTGGAAATTACATTGATCTTGACGGGGTTTTATGTATAGTCAGAGAAATACATTCAGGCGGGGTAATTGTTTTTATTCCTGAAACAGATGAAGAAATTTGGATTGACTTGTTCCAATTTACGGGGCTTTCATTAAATGAAGAATGGTTATTAAAGCTTGGACTTATTAATGAATACGGAGTTTTTTGCCTTCCAGATGAAGATGTTTTCGGATTTAATCCTGTAACAGATGGCTTTGAATTAATCACTTACAATAATGAAGATACCACTAATACCGAATGTATTTAATTATACATTCACACTTTACAAAACATCGTTTACGCTTTAACCGAAAAAGAACTTGAAATAAAAGTAATAAATCCAGTTGTAAAGTAATCCTTTACAACTGAATAAGTAGATGTAACCGTTATATCAAACCCAAACCCACCTACGCCAGATGGGTTTTTTAATCCCACACGACACCAAACAAACACGCATTTTCCCGCTCCAAAAAATCACACCTCACGCCAAACCCCACAAACCAATAAAACAAATTAAAAAAATAACCTAATATTATTTAGATTAATTCTAAATAAAGATTATATTTGTTTCTTAGAGATTTTATTAAGAATGAATATAGGCGCATTACTAGGCAAAACTTCACTTGGTAAACTTATTATAAAAGATTCCTTGCGTTCGCTGGGAACCAATACCACCTTTCCAGGCTCCACGTATCAGGTATCAGGAACACCGTCCTGGAGGAACTTATCAGAATTATCTTATTTATTGAAGTGTTATCAGGAAAACCCGATAGTACAGGCTATTATTAATATCAAGGCAGAGGCCTTTGCGAACATCAAATTTTCTGTAAAAGACCTTAAGACCGACGAAATATTCCCTCTTGAAAAATACGAAAAGGACAAAGGAAAGCTGGCCGCTTTATTGTCTAGACCAAACCCGCTTCAATCCACATACGAATGGTTGATGCAGCATAAGGTAAATAATGAGGTATTTGGGAACGCTTACGTGTACGCCTCGCTTCCTGTAGGATGGAAAAACAAGTTCACATACGAAGATATCAATGTGATGAACAATCTTTTTTCCTACAAGGTTACACCGGTCCTTACCGGGAAATGGCTCGAAGCTACCAGCCTGGAAGAAATAGTAAAAGAATATATATTTTTGGATATGAACGGTCGTGAACTTAGGTTTCCGACCAATACCGTTTTCCATTCCAATAACGTGAACATTCAACTGGATGCGCATTTCACCGAAGGAAAATCAAAACTTATTGCCCTTAGATCGCCTATTTCCAATATAGACAAAGCTTATGAAAGTCGAAATGTCTTGATCAACAGAAGGGGCGCGCTAGGGATTCTTACCTCTGAAAAGAAAGATGAAGCGATGGGAAATATCGCATTGTCTCCAGAAGAAAAGAAAGAGGTGCAGGATGATTATAAAAAATACGGACTGATGGAGGACCAGCACAACCTTCTTATTTCTCCACAACCCTTGAAATACCAAAAAATGGCAATGAGCGTAAAAGAACTCATGTTGTTTGAAGAGGTAGAATCTGATGCCATTGCAGTCGCCAACTCATTCGGGGTACCTGAATTATTGGCAAAGTATTACCTAAAGGGAGGCACTTTCAGCAATCTGGACGCAAGCGAAAAAAGGTTGTACGATTCCACAATTATACCTGAATCAAAGGATTTTATGGTAGGACTGAACAATTTCTTTAAGACAAAGGAATTAGGTATTGAGCTTTTAGGCACTTATGACCACCTCAATATCCTTCAGATCAATAAAAAGGAAGAGGCTGAGACGCAAAAAACAAAACAAGAAACAGCATTATCGGCCTTTAAAATAGGGGCCATAACCTACAATAATTATTTAGCAGCGTTCGATATGCCTAACGATGCCGTATTTGGAGAACTGCGTATATGGGATCTAAACGAAAGCCAAAGGAGCGCTATCGGAACAGTAAAAACCTCAAAACCTCAAAATGGATAAGACAAGCTTTTTATTCAAAATATTCCGATGGATCAAGTCTAGGTTCCACGGGAATTATTCAGAATCAGTAAAATCTGACGCTAGGGATCAAAGACAGGAAGAGCGAAAAGAAAGGATGGCTGAGCGAAACCGGAAATACAGTAAAAGATATTCAGGAAGCAGGAGTTACACCCCAGTGCCTAAAATCATATAGTTATGGTAGATATTGAAAAATTAAAGAAGAAAAAGCTTGGAATGCACTACCCTGTCAAAAGTTCGGGGCTGGCAAACCAGGTTAAAGAAGTTGACCTTCAAAAAAGGACGGTTCAATTCATTGCCAATACCTATTACTGGTTGGATAGTGATCTTGATATACTTATTGACGGATGCGCAAGAAAGACATTGAACGACCGCGGGGCACAATCCAACGCTTCAGCGAAGGTAAAACACCTTGCAGACCATAAAATGACCACTGATAAAATGGTAGGCAAACCAGTGGTGACTGAAGAGACAAAGATCGACGGGAAGTCTGTAATTTATTACGAATCTGAAATCTTTGAAACCCCCGCAGGTGATGAACATTTGGTGAAATACCAGTCTGGAGGATACGATAATCACTCTATAGGTTTCCGATACAAAGACCTTGAATTTGCTCAAAAAGATTCAGATAACAGCGATTCCCAGGCGTATTGGGATGAATACTACCCACAGATCCTAAACCCCGAAGAGGCAGATAAGCACGGGTTTTTCTTCATAGTTAAAGAAATAGAATTATTCGAAGCCTCAGTGGTAACATTTGGGGCCAACAGTCTTACCGGAGTGGTAGGGTTTAAATCCAAATCAAAAGACGATCAGTTATTCGAATTGTTTAGCAGAATGAACAGCCTTCAGAATGAAATTAAATCAGGAGGAAATGTAAAAGAGGAAGGCCGAATGGTAGAATTACAAATCAATCAAATAAAACAAATTTTCTCAGATGTGTTATCCAAGGAGCCGACTAAAAAAGACACCCTTTACAAAGGGCCGTCTAAAAAAGTCACTACGATAGATTACGGTAGTCTGATCTCTCAATTATAATTAACCATTTAACCCAATTACCAATGAAAAACAAGAACATGCCTTTCATTTTGTTATTTGCCTTAACAGCGGCCGAACAAGAAAAAAAGACACAAGAAGATGCTTTATTGCTTAAAATAAAAGAGCAAAACAAAGAGCAAATCGACGGATTTAAAACGGAATTCAATGAACTGGTTTCCGGAATGAAATCTGGCGTGATCACTGAAGAGAAATTTACTGAGAAGTTCAGCGAACTTACTGAAAAACTGAAAGGTTTTGACGCTGAGAAATTCGAGAAATTTCAAGAAACCTTGGAAGGTTATAAAGAAAAGCTGAAAGAGCAGGGAACTGAACTTTCTAAGTTGAAAGACAACGGAGGAAGTCCGGACATCAAAGGGGCTTTTAGAAAAACCCTTATCGACGCCGTGGAAAGCGATTCTTTCAAGGAATTTGTGGAATCCAACGGGAAAAAGAAAGCCTCTTTCACCTTGAAAGCGGTATCTGTGAGCAATGATTATACAGGAAACAGTTTGGTGCATATTACCAGCCGTGATACCCGTGTAATTGACCATCCATCTGTTCAACGTTTGAACATTAGAGATTTGCTTACTGTTATGCCTGCGGATCTTCCTTACCTAGCCTTTATCGAGGTTTACGATTGGGACAGACAAGCCGGAATGAACTCCGAAAACGGAGCGTTAGCAGAATCTACTTTCAAGGTTCGCGAATCGACTGTAGATGCCAAAAGGATCGGTACTCATGTATCCCTTTCAAAAAGGATGCTTAGGTCTGCTCAATTCGTGGTAAACCACCTTATGCAACGTTTACCTTCACAGGTGAAGTATCAGGAAGATTTCCAATTGCTTCACGGAGATGGTCAAGGGAACAACATACTGGGAATTTTCAAAGTAGCTCAGGACTTTGCAACCCTTATCAATGCCTCAATTGCAGGTGTGGCCGGTTCCATTACCTCTGTAGAATCGTATGACAGCGGCGCAAAAACCATTGTGAACTTTGCAGCTCCGCAAAATGTGAACAACGGTGATATTATTACTATTGCAGGTGCGACTACCGGGCAAGTAGCTTACAATGCGTCTCTTTCCGCAACCGTGATCAGTCCTACCAAGATTCTTGTCGATGTTGCTTATGCAGCCGGATCAACTGCTGCCTGGACATTTGGAGTGAACAACGCTTTTAAAACATCCATTGAAGCAGCTCAGGAAATTGACGTGCTTAAAGTTGCCAAAACTTTATGTACCATTCAGGAGTATAGCGCCAATGGAATCGTTTTGAATCCAATTGATGCAACAAAAATTGAAACCTTGAAAGGTTCTGATGAGCATTATATCGATGTGAAAAGGCTTGAAAATGGTGTTCTTACTATTTCAGGAACTCCGGTAGTAGAGACTACAGCAATGCCAGCAGGTAGATTTGCGGTAGGAGATTGGGCTATGGCCGCTGGCCTTGGTCAATTCTCTGAATTGGTTCTTGAATTTTCTGAAAGCACTCAAGAGAAACTTACAAATTCTGTTGAAGCGATCATCCAGGAAGAAGTGTTGTTCCCTATTTACAACAAATATATGTTTGTGGTAGGTAGTTTTGGAACAGCGAAAACTGCAATCGCTAAAACTGTATAATGGCCAAATTGACCATAACAGGTGAAAGGAAGTATTTGGAGCTGATCCAACGGGAGAACCGTTTGCGATCAGCCAAATACAACCTTAAATTTTCCTTTGAAGAGCCTAAGGCTAAAGAGGAGCCCCTTGAAGATGTAAAGGATATTGAAGTGATTCCAGATCCTGAAACAAAAACAGGGGCAAATCCAACACCAAAGGCCCAAACACCGGAAACACCCAAATCAAAGTCTAAAGCAAAAAAAGGCTAAACCATGATCCTTAAAATCGATATTTTTCAAACAGGCAGGTTAAAGATTCCAAACGCAGTCGCGGCCCCTAACGGGACGGACCGCACGGATGAAGTACAGGCCTATATTGATGAATTCGAGAAGGACATATTAATAGATGGGCTTGGCTCACTGTTATATGAGGAAGTAAAAACAGCTTACAGCAATCTTGAAAACGCTCCACAGCGCATTCAGGATCTTGTTAAAGGGAAAAGCTATAAGGTGGATAACATAGATGTAAACTGGGAGGGATTACAAGATATTTCCCTCCTGGCTTACTATGTCTTCCATGAGTTTTTACACCGGAATACACTTGGAACATTCAGCACGCTTGGAGTAGAACGCCCGGAAGGGAATAATTCAACTTCAATTTCGCCAGAAATGTTACTAGTAGATACCTATAGATCCTTTTATAACAAATACCAAGGGAATACTTCTCTTGAAGAAAACACCAAGCGTAGGTCCTTGTATCATTTTTTAAATGACAATAAGACAACCTATCCGGAAGTGGAGCAATTCACTTCATACAGTAGTTTTTATAACGGAATAAATCCTTTTGGGATATGATAATCTTTGAAGAAAGAACGCAGGAACTTGTTTTCGTCTTACCTCCGAATATACGAGGTGAAGGCGTAAATGCAATCTCTTTTCCTATTAATTTTTATTGGGCAAAAGACAGCAAAGAAGTCAACCAATACCTTAAACTCAAAGACAGGCCATACCCTCTTATTATTCTTGTAAGAAGTCCTGAAAAATTAAAAAACAGGCTTTCTGAAGAGGTGACAAGAAAATGCAGGTTTATTTTAGCGGTTTCAGAACCTAATACAGATCTCCTGAATACAGACCGATGGGAAAGCAGCTATAAAGCTGTTTTAAATCCATTAGCAGAAAATTTTCTTTATGCACTTGAGGCTTCAACAATCTCAAGACTGCATGATGACTTTGGGTTAGACAGGGTTCCAAATTATGCTGAAGCCGATAAGAACAATCAAATAGATATATGGGATGTCGTTGTAATTGACTGCACCGTATCATTTAACAATAATTGTTTAAAACCATTAATATGGGAATAAATAAAAAAGAGGCCGAAAGCCCAAAACAACCCGCAGCCGTAACGCGAAAAGAATACTTAGTGGTTTATGCTAAGAATTTTGGAAGCGGTGTGGTACAGGCAGGGAAAACCGTTAAGCTGAATGAAAAGGCAGCGATTTTTAACCTTGACAAAGGTATAATAAAAAAAATCTAATTATGAAAAATGGAATGTTTCTACTTTTAGCAATTGTCGCTTCAGACATTATCAATAAAGTAAATTGTGCAATAGCCGCCCGAAAAGGGACAGGCTCCAAACACTGCTCCTATAAAGAGGGTGTGCCGCGTACTTTCTGGATATCCAAAAGAGGGTTTGACTACGGGTCAATTGTAGATCTAACCGCTGAGGGAATAGCCCTTGAAATCCAGAAAGGAAATATCAATCCAATGCCTTTAGGTTTTGGATTTGAAAGATTGACAGAGGCCAATACCGTGGAGACTTCCAATATCGGACTTTCTTCTCTTTCTAGAAAAGGAATCTACAAATACCGATTCACATGGGATAAGGATGATACCCTGCAATCCGTAATGGCTTCTTATGATTCCAACGATATCTATGACTATGTTTCGATAGATTCTAAAGGGAATATGAAGCTTACCCAAAATGGAAATGTGATCACCGGGGCCAGCGTTGGTCTTTTGGACACCGATCCATTTACAGAGGCAGACGGTTCCGTTTCCGGAAAAGTTGGAATGATGGTTGAATTAAACAACCCTCAGGATTACAACCAGTTTGCGGCTTATTTCAGTCAAGCAAACTTACCATTCAGACCGGACAAAGTAGAAGGTATCAATGATGTGGACCTAACCTTAACAGGATTTGAAGCCGCAGCGAGTGAGATCACTTTTAGCGCATTTTTGAAAGACGGCACAACCGCTTTTCAGGGAGGAAGCGAAACTGATTTTAAATTACTTGTAAATGATGAGCTAGTTGCTCTAACTGCGGTAACTGAAGGAGAGCCAGGCAAATACACTGCAACTTTTGCTGCTCCACTTGTAGCAGCCGACACTTTAAAACTATCTACCTGGGATGACGCGACCAAAACAGTTGCAGTTATCAAAGATGGAATTTCAGTGTACCGGGGTTCTCAGGTTACTGAGGTTGTAGCATAAGAATTTACTGATTAGCCAATTAAAAAGCCCCGTCCTGAATTGGGCGGGGCTTTTTTAATAAAGGTTAAATAAGGATTGAACTATTAAAGTTTTACGCCTAAAAATTAAATAAGAATGAGTTCAGGAATGGTAGACGTCGCAATTAGTTCACTTACTCAAATCAAGAAGGAACTTTCCATTGTGGCGGCTAAATCAGCAAAGAAAAACGAGCCTATCATAAAAGCGATGAACACCGCTAAATTATATTCTGGTAAAGATTCCAATGATGATGATATTTTTCCTGAATATACTGAAACCACTATTGAACTTAAAAAATTAGCGGGACAGCCTTTTAATAGGGTTACTCTGAATGATATAGGACGGTTTTACAGGGACTTCTTTGTCAATGCAGAGGAAGGGGACTATGAAATTGACAGCAAAAACCCCAAAAGAAATAAACTCGCAAAAAAATACGGTGAGGACATTTTCGGGAATACTGAGAAAGACGAAGAGACTATAAATAAAGAATACATTTTGCCTGATTTAATTGAATACTGTATAGAAAATATTAGAATATGATTCGATTACACCAAAACTGCGACGAATTATCAAAATGGAACTTTGACAAGATCATAAAGACAAATGACTTGCGGTTTTTGGTGGTTGGATATGACGGTTACGAGCAAATAGAAATTCCTGAAGACGCTAAAAAAGTATGGGAAAATATCCAGGAGGAGTATTTAAAGAAAACCGAAAATGACAAAACGCTTGGGTATTTTGAACTTGTGGCAGATATAGCGGATCTTAAAAGCAGAGCGCATTTTGCTGATATTATGATCAAGCAATTAGCGGAAAGAAGTTTTCTTATGAGCAACGAAATTCGCAAAGAGTACATTTCAGAGTTAAAAGCAATACGATTCTACATAAACGAAGGAAAGCCTTTAAAGGGAGAGATTCTAAAACTCATTAACCAGCTGAAAGCTGTTAAAATGAAATTGGAATTAAAAACAAAAGAGGCGAAGGAGTTTGAAAATGCTTCTGAAGACAACAAAGGAGCTTCAACACTAACTTTAAAAGTTAAAATTCAAAGGGCTTTAAAAGTGAATATCGACTTAAGAAACACCTCTGTTTCGGAATGGCTTTTATGGATAGACGAAGTAATTAACAACAAAGCGGCATAATGGGAAAAAACAGTCTTGACCAAGCATTAAATGAAGCACTTGACACCCTATCTAAAATTGAAGCGTCTGTTTTAAGTGTAGATAAAGGTATTTTAAGCGCTGCAAAAAGCGCCAGGAAATTAGCAGAAACCCCAATGACCGAAGTTGCGTCAAAAGATGTAAACGATAGGCTGCAAAAGCATTCCGAATATATAAAACAAGTCAACGCGCAATTAAAAGAGCAAAAGCAATTAAATGAAGCCCTACAATCTCAAATAGCTAAACTGGCTAATGCAAAGCAACAATCCAATGTAAGGACTACCGAAGAGATTGAGAATCAAAAAATACTAGCCAGAAACGCTAGGGAGTACGCTAAAATATCATCAAAACTTTCAGGCGAATACACCAAACAATCCATTACTTTAAATGGATTAAGGAGGCGATATAAAGACCTGTCTATTTCTAAAGAGCAAGGAATTACCCTTACTAAAAAGGAAGTGGGAGAAATGAACAAGCTCGAAAAAGAAATTACAGAGCTTGACGGTAAATTAAAACGGGTTGACGCGTCGGTAGGCCAGCATCAAAGAAGTGTAGGTAATTATGGCAAGGCATGGGGCGGGGTGAAAGAAATGGTAATGTCTGCGGTCGCTGCCTTTGGAATCTATGAAGCTATCAATATCGGTAAAGAGATATTTCAGCAAATTAAAGAAATTGACGGGCTAAACAAAGCGTTATTACAAGTTTCTGGATCAATAGGGATTTACGCTCAGGCTCAGGAATATATAAATGAACTTGCAGAGGAAACAGGAGTAGGGATCAACACACTCCAGAGAGCTTATACTAAGTTTTACGCGTCTGCGAAAACTACAAATTTAACTTTAGAGGAAACTCAAAACATATTCAGGCAAACAGCAAAAGCCGGTGCTATTTTGGGTCTTTCCACTGAAGAGGTTAATGGAGCTATGAGGGCAATGGAACAAATCCTATCAAAAGGAAAAGTTCAAGCCGAAGAAATACGGGGGCAATTAGGGGAAAGATTACCGGGCGCGTTCCAGATCCTAGCGAAATCTATGGGGTTGACCACAGCGGAGTTAAACAAACAACTTGAATTAGGGAATGTTATTTCTGATGAAGTGCTTCCGGGATTTGCTGAGGAATTAGAAAGAACCTTTTCGCTTAACAAAGTTAAAAAAGTTGAAACTTTAAACGCAGCACAAGGCCGTCTCTCAAATAGCTGGAACTTAATGCTCAGGAATATGGAAGACGGAAACGGATTAATCTCTAAAGTGTTAATAGGGACTTTTGAACTACTCGCTTCAAAAATCACATCTACCTCAAATGATTTAAATGAATTAGGAAATGAATTTGATTTAGCCGGAAATTTCATTAGGTCAACAAAAGAAGACATTAAAAATCTTACAGGCGAATCCTCTTTATTGGTAAAAACTTTTGAAAAATTAGGTGTAGTGGGAGGTTTTATTGTGGATCTTTTTTCAATATCAATATTCGAAGCGTGGGCAGAAGGGATAAAACTTGTTAGGGTTTCTTTTTCATCTAGCATAGCAGCGATTAAGAAAACAGATCAATCCGTAAGGGAGCTTTTTGGGTATTTATCTAATGGGGAATTGGATAAGGCTTACAAATATATAGCTTTTACAAATAAAGATATTGGCGATTCGTTTACCAGGGAATGGGACAGGGCTTATAAAGCAGTAAAGATAAACCGAAAAAAAATACAAGCGGAATTAGACGCTTTTGTCGAAAAAAACGGGAGCCTTGCGCCTCTTAAAAAAGATGCTAAATTCTGGAATTTTATGCAACTTCCGTTGGAAGATGCTGAGAATAGCGACCCTGAAGGAAAAGGAGGGGCAAAAGGAGCGGGAAAAAGAGAAAAAGAAGAGATAGCTTGGATTGATAAAAAAAACCAAGCAATTGAAGGGTCTGTTGGATTTTATGAAATGCTCAGAAAAAACCTTCAGGAACAACAAAAAGATTTAGCCGTCACTTCTAAAGAATACCAAAACCTATCAAGGCAAATAGAACTTGTAGATACTAATATAAAAATAGTCTCAGGAACATTTGACGGCTTAGAGCAACTTGATTTAACACCTGACGAAAAATTAGAGATTGATAATTTCCTAAACACAGAGGGGATTACAAAAGGGATGAAAAATCTTTCAAATCTAATTGGTGAAGATCATGACGGGTTGATGAAAGAATTTGTTTCTTCTTACGAATGGGATTACAATGAGTTCTTGAAGTTTTCTAAACTTAAAATGAAAGGGTCGGAAGATGAAAATACCTTTAAAAAAGAGAAGCTTGCCGAATGGCTTGAATACTCTTCCGATGTAATTTATCAGGTTGGCGCGTTGGCTTCTGCAATTTCAGAACGTAAAATACAAAAATATCAGGAAGAGATTGACGCCAATAATAAAATGTATGATGAAATCCTAGCTAGGGAAGGTCTTACGGAACAACAACGCAAAGAAGCTGAGGAAGAAAGAAGGAGAAAGGTTGAAGAGTTAGATAAAAAGAAAAAAATTGAGCAAAATAAGCAGGCTAAAATAAATAAAGCGACAGCAATTTTTGACATAGCCTTGAATTCTGCCGCAGCAGTTGTAAGAGGACTCGCAGAAGGAGGTTTGCCTTTAGCGATTCTTTACGGAACTCTTGGAGCCTTGCAGTTAGCTACAGCGATAGCTACGCCTATTCCAAAATATAAGGACGGTAGAAAAGGCGGGAAAGAGGAACTGGCAATAACCGGGGACGGAGGGGTCAATGAATTTATTACCGATAAATACGGAAAACTAAAAAGTATCACCTCAAGCAAGCCTACCCTTACCCACCTATCAGAAGGAGATAAAGTATTGCCAGATTTTGGCAGTTACTTAGATTCTGTAGATATGGACGCGCTTAACCGCGCCTCTATTATGGCATCATTGAGCAGTCAGGCCAAAGCCCTGAACCAACGCGAGTCAGGAAATAACCTGGATAAAGAGATTTTGAAAGCAATCAAGGAAGGGAATAATAAAAAACAAGCTCCTATGCCGGTTCCTGATTATGGAATTTTGGCGCGTGAATTCGCAAAAGAAATGAAATTAAATAAGAGAGCCAATGTTTAGCAACCGGGTAGAAATAACGCTGATCTCAATTCTAGGAACTATGATCCTTGAATATGATCCTATCGGGTTCCGTCAAAAAGAACTGGACATAAAAAGGAGCGAGGCTACCAATGGGATCTTTCTTACCCAAATAAACAACCTTGAATTTGTAGGAAAGGCAAAATCTTACCTCGAAAACCTCTATGCCTTAAAAGGTGTTCACGCAAAATGCCAGTTGATCAGGAAGGAAAAACACCCAACTACAGATGACTGGCGTTTGGATGCGATCGGCTCACTAGACTTTTACAGCCGGAACATCAAAGAAAACAAATTGTCATTGGATTTTGTCGAGGGCGGGTTAAGAGAAATATTAACGTCTCAAATGCGGGAAAAATTCGAGTTGGACAGGATTATCGACATTAACGGTAGACCTATTCCAGCACTTTTGACCGATACTTTATCGAACAAAGGACGGGATATTTATTTGTTGAGCAAATTGGCTTCTGAAAATGAAACTTTCCGATTTCAATCGGGTATTTGGAGTTCAGGGGATTCAAGGGAATCGTTCGCCCCTTTTCCGTACGAAGTCGTAGCTAATTCAGATCCACTTAATATATCCAGTCCTTACGAAAGCTATGGCATTGAGGAAAGATGGAAAAAATCACTCCTAAACTGTTTTTTTGAAAACACGGGAAGGGATATCGGAAAAGTTGTTTTAAATTTTTCTTATGAATGGAGTGAAGTGTCGGATATTCATATAGAGGATGCCTCGAACGTAAATATTAGGGTGGTTTTAGATCAGTACGAAAATGGCACAACCTTAAACCTTAAAAAAAGACATGTAATACAAGAGTTGGGAAGCGCGATACCTGGCTCTAATTCAGGCGGGGGGTCTTTAGTCTTGATCCATGAAAACGGATGGGACATCAAAGCTGGGGACAGTTTTGCAATTGGGCTTTATGTAACGGGTGAGTACGGAGGAGGAATAAGTGGTAATGGCGATATAAGCTTCGATGCTAATAAATTCAACGGAACGCTCACGTGGTCGGAAGATTCATTTTTCAAACGCACAAATTCGCCTTGTTTAACCGCCTATAATGTAGGGAAAAGACTTTCAGAAATATACACCGGAAAGAATTGTTTTGAAAGTCATTTGTTGGACGGAAAAGATCCGGAATATTTAAAAAATGAAGATCATAATTTGGTATTTGCACCGGGCGGTTGGCTGCGGAACTTGAAGAAAAAAGACGAAAACGGGAATTTATTACCCTGGCCAATGGAAATGAATTTCGAAGACTTCTATAAGTCCATTCACGCAATTTTGCCAGTTGGTTACGGAATTTCCACGGTTGGAAACAGTCAAAGAATCGTACTTGAAAGCCTTAGGTTTTTCTTCCAAAGGACCGTAATGGGAAATTTGGGAAAAATCCAGATCAAAGGCCGAAGCACCGCAGCGGAATACTGCTATCAGTCCTTAAAATTTGGATATGTAAAAGGAGGCGACTATGAACAGCCTTTAGGATTGGATGAATATAACACCCAAACAGACTACAGAACACCACTCACAGGGACAGATAATATTTATGAAGCATTAGGGCCTTCCAGAACCGATAGCTACGGAGCGGAGGGAACACGAAGAAAGCCGTATAAAGATTTCCCAGACGAAGATACCAATGAAGATAAAGATAATTTCCTCTTTGATGTGAAATTTATTTCGAGGTCAAATCAAGGTAGTTATTTTGAGCCGCGAACCTATACCGATGATTTTGAAACCGTACCAACCGGGATTTATTCGCCTGAAACCGCATTTAATTTAAATCTAAGCCCGGCCCGGAATAAAAAACGTCATGAGTATTGGTGGAGCAATTCTATAATTATGCTTCAGGACGAAGAAATTCAATTCTCAAACTCCAAAGGAAACAGCGAATTAAAGACTAAAAAGGCGGGCGAAGATGCCTTGCAGGAGCGCGAAAATATCCTAATTTCCAAAGTTACAAATCCGTTATTCAAGCCCGAATGGATAGACGCAGAAGCGCCTTTTTCTCAGGACATATTAGATAAATTACTTGGAAGCACCCTTATTAACGGGCGAATGATCAATAATTATTACGGGCTTTGGGAGTTCACAAATGAGCAAAATAGGACGGAACACGCCTATATTTTCAGCGTAAAATCAAAAGATAAATTCACTTATAAATTACTGAAAGCTTATGGCATCTAGTCTAAAATTAAGGTTCATAACATACGCGACTGCGGAGCAGCAAATTACCATCAAAACAGGGAGTACCTACACTTTTAAACCTCAAAGAACAGGGCTTAGGCAGGTAAGTATTTACGATCCTTCCACGGGGTCTAAAACCCCTATTGGCGCTGCAATCAATTTTAAGGATGCGTACGAGATAGATGATAATTACTACTCACAAAGCACGCTTTATATATACACAACCACGCTTGACGCAGCCGGGGCGCCTATCGCGAATGGAGGGACTAACTGGATTGTACAGATATCCAATATTGATAGTGCGTTTTTTGACGGGTTCCTAAACAATACCGATTTTATCACAAGCGAACTGACCACCACAGATCAGGAGGCCGCCGCAACCCTTACAGCAACATTAAGCCAAAGCCCAACGAATCCCTGCGGAAAATTCCTTTTAAACGTAGGGACAAACGTAAAAAGCGGAAGGATTGTTATTGAAATTCCTGTAGGAAATCTTGTAGTAGATATACCTACAGATATCAGCGGGGCTTTTAGCTACAACCTCGACAGGTTAAGGGTTGCGGAACAATTAACCGGAATTGTAAAACTGTATAATACCGAATTTACAGGGACGGTTTTAAAATCGATTTTATTTAACCCGCCTGCGGTTCTTTCAATATTGAGTGTAGATATTACGGGAAGTCCCTTTGGCGCAATAGCGAATATTCAGTCAACTTCAGGATTCGCCAAAACCTATTCCTTGAACGGAATAAATTATAAAAGCAGTAGCTCATGGGGCGGTTTGTTGGCAGGAAGTTTTACCGCTTACGTGGAAGATGAATTTGGATGCGAGAAAACCAAAGCATTTATTGTTACGGAAGATCAGGTACAAGGTTTGACCGTGCCAGAGAGATTCGAAATTCCAAAACACAACTCACATCATTTTGTAGACAGGTCCCAAAAGAATTTCTTAGGACATATTGCGGAGGAAATCCCGGCAAATGCGCAAATAAAAGTTTTTCACGATCATTTGCAAACCGATATTGCACCAGATCAGTTTAAATCCAGTTTCAAAAATCACACGGTAAAGATTTTTGGGTGTGGTACCGAAGAAGAAATTACGGTCATTCAAAAGTCCAACAATATAAATCGGTTGAATATTTACGCGGGAAACCTCACTGCAAAAAATGGCAAATTGGCGGTTCATTTCACATCTGGTAATATCTACGAAAGCGACGGAATTACGCCAAAAGCAGAGGGACACATCTTGAACGGACTTTTGCCTATTTGGTACAAAGCCGGGGTTTTTCTTAGTATTGAAAATATCGGGGTTGCGCAAATCAGCAATATATTATACGAAAATGATATTGCTTATGCAGTTACGAATTTAGACCCGGTAGAAGTAATCAACACCCCTATCGCCTCAATTCACAGCGAGCACCCTTACGAAGTGTTTGAATTTGACGTGTTATGTAACCGCGCGCCAGGAACCTACATTATCACAATTGATAACGGTAAAAATGAATATTGGAGCGAGGTTTTAAGGATTCAAGAATCTTTGAACGGCACTTATTTAAAGGTGAAATGGTGGAATGAAGACCTGAATGATCAAATAATTTACAGTACCGGAATTAGACCGTTTAGACGGATAAAATACGACAAATATTTTACGTTCGTCGGTCAAAATGAACGGGAAACACATGATACGGACACCTCGATTAAACTGATAAATTCCAAATCGAAAGCGATTTACGAACTTGATTTTAGGCCGACGGCAATGGAAATGGCCCACGGGCTAATTGACGGACTAAACCACGCAAGTCATATCGACATTGACGGGGCGGTTTTTATCTGTAATTCAGCAGCCAAGACAGATCCGGTTGGGAACTGGTATTTTGTGAGGTGTGAATTAGCTTTGATAGGGCAAACAATGGAAAGTATTGAAGCAGACTTTACCCAAATTAATGTTCAATTCCTGAAAGTTGGAACGGATGTTAGCGGGGTTGGGTTTCTTCAGGTGTAATATGAATATGCAAATGATTGTTGGTTACGTTCACAATTATTGTCGGGTTTTGAGGTTCCGGAGGTTCGGGTTTAAGAATTTCAGGATATTCTTTGAGGTACCAATCTGAATTTTTAGAAATATCTAAAGGTTCTTTCAAGGGTTTGTCCATAGGGAGTTCCTTAGGCTTGGTCCAGAACACCGCCAGTAGAATGAAGATTAGAAAAAAGAATATGAATTCAGTCATGTATTAAAGATAAGAAATAGTTGAATGCTAATTACTTAACTTTATTATTTGGAATGAATCTAAATAAGAATAATTTAATTATATTTACGTTATGAACGAAGTTTACGCCCTTCTGCTCCAGATTATCGCGAATTCCCCCGAAGGGAGCCAATTAACAGCCCTCGACACATTAGACGGAACGGAATCATTCTTAGTTTTTAAGCCGGGAGAAAAGCGGCCTTTCACGATTACAAAAGAGAAAACTGTTTTTCCTGGAGAAGGCGTTTCCACTTATTTAGGATTGACCGACACTCCAAGTACTTATTTAGGGCAAAAAGGAAAAATTGTTGTTGTAAAACAAGATGAGTCCGGTTTTGAATACAAGGTTTTAGCGGAAGTTACCGGGGTAGATCAATCGACTTTTGATTTGTTGGAAGATAGGGTTTTAAGTCTTGAAACCAAACCCGACACCATAGAGCGCCAACCTGATTTTATTTCATTCCCGCTTACTGGATTTGAAGATACGCTTTATGTTGATGAAGAATTTAACATAGGGTATCTGTGGGATGATTTTGAAGGGCTTTATTTTCCTTTGAACGCTATAACAGCCCAAGCCGTTATAGATGCTTTAGGTATCACCCCAGCCAATGATGCAGAGGTGGTAAAGAGTGTAAATGATAATTTACCTGATGTTAATGGGAATGTTATAATTGCTACAGGAACTGGCGAAATAAATAATTCTAACATTCGCACCATAGAAATTCCAGAAGGTTCATTGCCCGCTAATTTCACAAAATCGGATTGTCTCGCATATCTGAACACTAATGGATTTGTAAAAACAGGAGATGAAACAATACGATGGAAAACAATAGCCACAACCTATGCAGCGATAACAAGTGCAAACGTTACAAATGTAACATCAAACGGATTTGATTATAATATAACTTAAAGATATGGCAACCAAAACAGGAATAAATATTTATATAGGTGGAGTTAAACATAACTCAACCCCTCAATTAGATACTCAAACCGCGTATTGTATAGGAGATGTGGTTGCAGCAGGGGCGTCATTTGATGTTCAGTTTTCCAATGTATATGATGATGGAGGGGAAAGTTCCTTAACTGCAATACAAACTTTTTCCCTATTAGTTTTCGCTCCTGAATCACAGACAACCGCTTATATGACAGAGTTGGGCATTACAAATGATGCTACTTTATTTTGGGATGATAACTTGAACGTAAAAACAGGTAATCAAATATGGGTAGCTTGGGATGACTTCTTTAAATCAGGAAGTACTTGGTTGGCTAAATTAAAATTCTTATATCCATATTTAGGGGTAAATGTAGACAAAGCGAAAGTCGACGCCTTAGACCCTACAAATGCGGGTAAGTATGCTGTTTTTTACAATGGCTGGAAATATTCTCAAATAGGTCTTATTCCGACGACTGAAAAATCTTTTATCGAATTGCCTTTTAAATATTCGGCTATAACAGGAATAGCCGTAAATGATTTTACAGTAGGATTTTATAATCTTTCTAAAGAAAGCAGAAATGAAGATACCGCGGGTAATATCAAACATCAAAATACTAATAGGGGGACAGCCCCCGCGTCAATTTCTTTGTCTTTAAAAAAAGATACCGCTTTCAGTTGGTTGTATGATATTCAATCTACCTACACAAACCCAACGGGGCAAACGAGAGGGTTATTTCTTAGCACCGTTCAATCGGATAAAATGGTAAGGACTTATTTTAAAGGTAGCAAATTAGGGGAAACGGCTTACACCAGCGGGGGGTTGCCAAATAGTAAAAATATCACTTTAAGGAGGTACGCTAACGGGGCGGCTTATGTCGACGAGAGAAATAGCCAAGATATTGTTATGATGGATTTTGCGGCCTCGGGATTTACAGACGCGGAGGCTATTTCTTTTTCAAATGCTATGGAAAATTTAATAAATAACCTCGGGTTAAAAAGAGAGGACATTCCCTCGCCTGTTTTTTATTCGGAGGACGTAACTAACGACTCGGTTTATTATCCTAACGTTATGAAGTCCGTCGATTGGCCTGAAATAGCGACGACTAAGGCCTATTTCGTCATATATTCAACAGATCACACCAACAGCTCGGGAGGTGGTATTTATTGGGGCGAAATGGACGCGCCCGATTTTACGGGATTCATTCAAAGGGGGCTTATTATTGCGGGAGGGGCCCAACAAGAAACGCCTTGGCTTATTCGAGTCCCAACAGCTGACAACGGATTGTCAACAGACACTATATTTATATATTATTCATTATTAGGCTCGCCACAATACACAAAATTATCAACAGCTTTCGGAGACGGTACACTTGGGCTTCATTTAATGACTTGGACAGATAGAGTAAGTACGGCTCAAGGAGGGGTTATTCCTCCACTTGCGGGGGACACTCATCTGGGTTATGCGAGAGTTTACCCTAAACTTTTAGGTAGTTATAAGTATGTAATGCATCATTACGTCGGCTCGGGCG
>Ga0314772_1000077_pt1 | contig 53248 bp, 48 predicted proteins | sample MetaGCBIW2018_FD_204520 | JGI IMG/M metagenome (GOLD analysis project Ga0314772, IMG submission 204520) | Cryopeg brine microbial communities from Beaufort Sea near Barrow, Alaska, United States - CBIW 2018 | ecosystem: Environmental > Aquatic > Marine > Coastal | place: USA: Alaska | collected... | reverse complement strand
GATGCGTGTTAGAAATACGAAAGATGCCTACGGGCTGATGGCTATCAGCTTGCACTGGATCATTGCGCTCGGCGTCATTGGAACTGCCACTCTTGGCCTGTGGATGACCGGTCTGGATTACTACAGCAGCTGGTATCGCAGTGCGCCGTTCTGGCACAAGAGCATAGGCTTTACCCTTGCAGCACTGATCATTCTTCGCCTGCTATGGCGCTGGGTCAATCCCAGGCCGGCACCATTGCCTCACTACAAACGTTGGGAACGTACTTTAGCCAGCGTGGTCCATGGCGCACTCTATGTTCTATTGCTCATCATCGTCGTCAGCGGCTATTTGATATCCACTGCTAAAGGGCAGAGCGTCAGCGTTTTCGGCTGGTTCGAAGTCCCTGCGTTAATTACTGGACTCCCTTCCCAGGCTGATCGCGCCGGTTTTGTTCACTATTGGCTGGGTGTCAGCTTGCTTGGGTTGGTCGCTTTGCATGCGCTGGGCGCTCTTAAACATCATTTTCTGGATCACGATAATACCTTGCGGCGCATGCTTGGCATGCAGTCGCGCACAACTGAGGAGAGAGACGCATGAAAAAAATAATTGCCAGTATGGCGCTGACCGGGTTGGTCGCCCTGAGCGGTGGATTGCAAGCGGCTGAGTATGCCATCGACAAGGAAGGCCAGCATGCTTTCGTCAACTTCAAGATCAGCCATCTGGGTTACAGTTGGCTGTATGGCGGGTTCAATGATTTTGATGGTTCCTTCACCTGGGATGCTGACAAGCCCGAAGCGAGTTCAGTGAATGTGGTGATCAACACGGCTAGCGTTGATTCCAATCATGCCGAGCGGGATAAGCATTTGCGCAGTGACGACTTCCTGAGTGTTGATAAGCACCCCCAAGCGACATTCAAGTCGACCGGAGTGCAGATGACCGGTGATGAGACCGCAGACATTACAGGCGATTTGACTCTTAATGGCGTGACACTACCTGTCGTGCTTGCAGCGCGCTTTATTGGTGAGGGCCAGGATCCATGGGGTGGGTACCGTACCGGGTTCGAAGGTAGTACCACGTTAAAACTGAAGGACTTTGATATCACCAAGGATCTGGGGCCCGCTTCTCAGGAAGTGGAGCTGATCCTCAGCGTTGAAGGCGTTCGCCAGTAAGACGGGTTTGCCGTGCCTGTATTCAAATGGTGTTCAGGCGGCTCGGTACCGGGCCGCTTCTTCCGCTATCCAGTCTCGAAATGCTTGCAGAGTGGCAGACTCGGCTTTTCGTTCAGGAATCACCAGGTGATAGGCGTGATCGCTGTCGAAGCTGTGCATGCACGGGGTAATCAGGCTGCCACTGTCCAGTTCGTCGCGAATTAGAAAGGGTGGGATCAGCGCAACTCCCATGCCATGTATTGCCGCTTTGGCGAGCATCGAAAACAGCTCTAGTCGGGTTCCATTCAGATCATGCTCTACGCGCATGTCCAGAGAACCAAACCAGTGACGCCAGGCATAGGGTCGGGTTGTTTGCTGCAGCAGCGGTAACTGGGCAATCTGTTCGGGCGTCAGTTGCGTTTGCGGAGCAATCAATTGTGCACTGCAAACGGGTATTGGTGATTCCTTCATCAGAAAGTGTGCTTCGGTGCCCGACCAGTCACCATCACCAAAATAGATTGCTGCATCGAACTCCGTGTCTGCGAAGAGGAAGGGTCGTGTGCGGTTGGTCAGGTTGACGGAAACGTGGGGATGTTTACGTAAAAAATCGCCGAGACGTGGCAGCAGCCATTGGGTGCTGAACGTAGGGACTGCGGCCAACTCCAAAGTAGCCGTACCCTGATTGCCCATGACTGAGAGCGTATCTCGTTCCACCGCATCAAGCCGGCTGCTTATTTGGCGGCTGTACGTCAGACCGGCCTCGGTCAGTTTGACACCGCGTCGGGTGCGCCGAAACAACTGCACATCAAGGAACCCCTCCAGATTGGCTATTTGGCGACATACTGCGCTTTGGGTCAATGACAGTTCTTCGGCTGCTTTAGTAAAGCTTTCATGGCGGGCCGAGGACTCGAAACAGACTAAGGCCTGTGTAGGTGGTATTTTGCGACGCAAGGCGAGGTTCTCCTTTTTACGGAATTCCAAAATAGCACACACGGCTGAGAAAAACGCGTTTGCTGTAAGCGCTGCACAGGTCTAGTCTTAATCCATTGAAGACGCCCGCTGGCGTTCCTGTTCTATCCTTATCACGGAGTTCACATGGCCGAATCCAAAGCACAGTTTAACTGGATTGATCCCCTTCTGCTCGAGCAGCAGCTTACTGAAGAAGAGCGCATGGTGCGTGATACGGCCGCTGCATACTGCAACGAAAAGTTGATGCCGCGCGTGCTCGAGTCTTTCCGCCATGAGCAGACTGACGCAGCGATCTTTCGCGAGATGGGCGATCTCGGTTTGCTTGGCGCAACGATTCCCGAGGAATACGGCGGCAGCGGCCTTAACTACGTCTGTTATGGATTGATTGCACGCGAAGTAGAGCGTGTCGATTCCGGCTACCGGTCGATGATGAGTGTGCAGTCCTCACTAGTAATGGTGCCGATCAATGAGTTTGGTAGCGAAGAGCAGAAGCAAAAGTATCTGCCCAAGTTGGCCAGCGGCGAGTTCATCGGATGTTTTGGTCTGACCGAGCCGGACCACGGGTCCGATCCCGGTTCGATGGTTACCCGTGCGAAGAAAGTCGATGGCGGCTACAAACTTAATGGCGCAAAGATGTGGATCACCAATAGTCCTATTGCGGATGTGTTCGTGGTCTGGGGCAAGACCGAGGATGATGTGATCCGCGGCTTCATTCTGGAAAAAGGCTGGAAGGGTCTCAGCGCTCCGGCGATCAAAGGTAAGGTCGGTCTGCGCACCTCTATTACTGGTCAGATAGTCATGGAAGATGTATTTGTCCCAGAAGAAAATATGCTTCCTGGGGTAACGGGTCTGAAAGGCCCGTTTACATGCCTCAACTCCGCTCGCTACGGTATCTCTTGGGGCGCATTGGGCGCTGCCGAATTCTGCTGGCACACTGCCCGCCAGTACACACTCGATCGCAAGCAGTTTGGACGTCCGCTGGCGCAGACTCAGCTGATTCAGAAGAAACTGGCTGATATGCAGACCGAGATCACTATGGCTCTGCAGGGTTGCTTGCGTCTGGGCCGCATGAAGGACGAGGGGACTGCTGCGGTAGAAATCACCTCGATGATGAAGCGCAACTCCTGTGGCAAGTCACTGGATATCGCACGCGTTGCCCGTGACATGCTCGGCGGTAACGGCATCTCCGACGAATACGGTGTGATACGTCATGTGGTTAACCTAGAGGTGGTCAACACCTATGAAGGCACACACGATGTACACGCATTGATTCTGGGTCGTGCCCAAACGGGCTTGCAGGCGTTCTTTTAAACAATAAGATCGCATCTGGAACGACGATGGGGCTGGTGGACAGGTAACTGACCACCGGCCCCGTTTCGTTTGGGAGCTCAATCGGGAGTCTCGGAAATGGCCGACGCATTGGCTGGTTTGAAAGTACTGGATCTTTCCCGCGTGCTTGCGGGTCCCTGGGCGGGGCAGATGCTCGCGGACCTTGGCGCGGATGTAGTCAAGATAGAGCGACCGGGCTGTGGTGACGATACCCGTGCCTGGGGGCCACCTTATCTGCAGGATCAGGATGGGCAAGATACGTCGGAGGCGGCTTATTACCTGTCGGCAAATCGTAACAAGCGCTCGCTGGCAGTGGATTTTACCCAGTCACAGGGCCAAGAGACGGTCCGGCAACTGGTCGCTGGCGCGGATGTACTGATAGAAAATTTCAAGGTGGGCGGTCTTGCCGCTTACGGCCTGGACTATGCGAGCCTGGCAGCAATCAACCCGCGGCTGATTTATTGCTCGATAACCGGTTTCGGTCAGGATGGGCCCTATGCTGCTCGTGCCGGTTACGACTTCATGATTCAGGCGGTTGGCGGGCTGATGAGTGTGACCGGCAAGGCTGATGACGAGGCGGGTGCCGGACCGGTCAAGGTGGGCGTGGCGGTAACCGATATTCTCACCGGTCTGTATGCGAGCAATGCAGTTTTGGCTGCATTAGCGGAGCGTGAACGCAGCGGGAAAGGGCAGCACATCGATCTGGCGCTTCTGGATGTGCAGGTGGCTTGCCTAGCTAATCAGGCTTTAAATTACCTGACCACTGGAAAGACGCCCGGGCGCATGGGCAACGCCCACCCCAATATTGTTCCCTACCAGGACTTTCCCAGCGCCGATGGTGACTTCATCCTGACGATAGGTAATGACGGGCAGTTTGCTCGTTTTTGTGCTGTCGCTGGGCACCCGGAATGGTCAGACGATCCGCGTTTTGCGACCAATGCGAAGCGCGTTGCTCACCGCAAGTTGCTCATACCATTGATTCGTCAGGTGACGGTCTTTCGTACTACGGCGCAGTGGATGGTCGACCTCGCCGCGGCAAGTGTTCCCTGCGGGCCCATCAATAATCTGGCTGAAGTATTCGACGATCCGCAGGTGCTTGCCCGCGGGTTAAGGGTGCGAATGCAGCATCCGCTGGCCGGTCATGTTGATTTGGTCGCTAATCCAATACGGCTATCGCGTACGCCGGTGCGCTATCACTCGGCGCCCCCCCTGCTTGATCAACATGCCAACGAGGTGCTTCATGACTGGCTCGGTGATGGCGGTTGAGATCCGTACAACCTTTACATCATGGTGTTTTATCTAGGGAACGAGGAGGACCGGATTATGACTTTCCCGCGCAATATACTCGGCGACGCTGCCTAATAATAGGTCGCTGATAGGCGTTTCGCCCCGCTTGCCGACTATCAGCAGTGTCACCTCTTCCTGCTGCGCAGCTTTGACGATTTCCTTGCCGGGCGAGCCCTTGAGTTGTTGCACGTTCACGTCGGTGAACTCGCTTCTGAGGGTGTCGAGTGCGCCGCTGTCAATACGGTCGCCTTCTTCAACCTGAACCAATAATCCGGGGTTGCTGTTTTCCATGAAGCCTCTGAAGCATCTTTCGGCATTCTTGCCGGATGCGGAGCCGTCGGTGGCCAGCATCACGACCCCATCGGGTTCGGCAACCTTGCTGTCCATGGGCAGAATCAGCAGTGGCCGGCGCGTCATTCGAGCCAGATTCAGCGCAATATTCCCGCGAAACAGGGCATGACCGGAGGAGTGGCTGCGATTCAGTGCGATGACCAGGTCGGCGTCCACTTGCTGCGCAGCTCCCAGGAGTTCAGAGGCCGTGAAGCCGCGGCGCATGCGATAGTCTACTGCCAGATCGAGGTCGGCTGATATCTGTTCCGTGAGCTTTTTTAGGTGTCCTTCTATAGCACCTTCACTGTCTCTGAGATGCAGCCGCTGATGCGTTTCGGTGACATGAACCAGGGTAATTCTGGTCAGGCCGAGTAGCTTGACGATGGCAGGGAGGTGATCCAGTGTTTTTTCCCATCCGTCGGCATAGTCGACGGCTAAAATACAATGGTGCAGCATATTGTTACTCCTGGTGGATTCTATATCTGACTATAGACCTGCGAGAGGTATCCAGCCAAACATAGGCTGAAACAACCTGCGGCGTGCTAACGCATCCGATTGTCTATACTGCAGTAGTTCGACACCATGATCCTAGTCTAATGAGGAATTCAATATGCGCCGTTTATTGGTACTAGTGGCTGCTGCTGTAATCAGCACGCCTCTTTTTGCAATGCATTGCCCGGTTGATATGGCCAAGATTGACGAACGACTTGAGAGTAACCCGCCGACTGATGCTGCTGTTCTGGAGCAGGTGCAAAGCTTGCGCGCAGAGGGCCAGCAGTTGCATGAATCGGGTAAGCATGCCGAGTCCGTGAAGGCTCTTGGCCAAGCCCAGACACTGCTGGACGGTTGAGACTGAATACTGACCGGGCAATAAAAAAGCGGACCTGTTGCCAGGTCCGCTTTTTTGTTGCTTTAGTTCGGTTGTGTTTATCGGCCGAACAGGGCTGGCTTTTCGCGTTGTGGGCGATTACCTGCTGGTTTGCGAGGAGCGTCGGAAGAGGGCTTGCTCGGCGCAATACGATTGCCTAATGCCTGATGACGGCGCTCTTCGCTCACGCTGTCCTGTGGCTCGTTGTTCGGGCGTGCAGCACGCTGGGGCTGATTGGTACGCGGGCGATCCGTCCGGGGCTTGTCGCCTCGGGGCTTGTCACTACGCGCTTTATCACCCCGCGGCTGATCGTTGCGAGTCTGGCCACGACCGGCGCCGCTGGCTGGCCGTTGGCCACGGCCATTAGCTGGCGCGCCGCGGGCGCGCTCGGGACGATCACTGTTCATCTCGGCCTGGGCCGGCGGCTCGAAGCCGACGAGACTGCCTTCTTCGATCTTCTGCTTGGTCATCCGCTCGATATCACGCAACAGCTTTTCTTCGTCTGGGCTAACCAGTGACACGGCGCCACCACTGCGACCAGCGCGGCCGGTACGGCCGATCCGATGTACATAGTCTTCCGATACGTTTGGCAGTTCAAAGTTGACGACGTGCGGCAACTGGTCGATATCCAGACCCCGGGCTGCGATGTCGGTCGCGACCAGAATGCGTAGTTTGTTGGCCTTGAAATCGGCCAGCGCCTTGGTCCGTGCGCTCTGGCTCTTGTTGCCATGAATCGCTGCGGCCGGAAGACCGTTCTTGTCGAGATACTCGGCGAGGCGATTGGCGCCATGCTTGGTGCGGGTGAAAATTAGTACCTGCTCCCATGCGCCCATGGTGATCAGATGGGCGACCAGCGCACGTTTGTGGCCAGCTGGAACGCGGTAAACGGTCTGTTCGATACGCTCTACAGTGGTGTTCGGCGGGGTGACCTGGATGCGTGCAGGGTTGTTCAGCAGCTTATTCGCCAGATCAGTAATATCCTTGGAGAATGTCGCCGAAAAAAGCAGGCTCTGTCGCTGGGAAGGCAGCTTGGCAATGACTTTTTTCACGTCGTGTACAAAGCCCATGTCGAGCATGCGGTCTGCTTCGTCGAGTACCAGGATTTCAACTTTTGACAGGTCCACGGCGCGCTGGCCGACCAGATCAAGAAGTCGGCCTGGGCAGGCCACAAGAATATCGAGACCAGGTGCAATCGCTTTCATTTGTGGATTGGCGCCGACGCCGCCGAATACACAGGCAGTCTTGATCGGCAGCTCGCCACCGTAAGTACGAAAGCTTTCATGTACCTGGGCCGCGAGTTCGCGGGTGGGCGTTAGGACCAGTACGCGGACTTGCTTTGGTGCGCGGCGCTGGTTGGCGTCTGGTTTGCCAGCCGGATACAGCTTTTCAATGATAGGTAGCGCAAACCCTGCGGTTTTACCGGTGCCGGTTTGGGCTGCAACCATGAGGTCGCGGCCTTCGAGAACTGCGGGGATGGCTTGGGCCTGGACGGGGGTAGGGGAGGTGTAACCAGTGGCAGCAACGGCGCGCACAAGCACGTCGGACAAGCCGAGAGTAGCAAAGGACATTCAGATAACCCTGTGATGGCCGTTTGCGGAGCAAATGTGTCCGTGCGGCCGATGATGTAGAAGGTGGAGGAGTGAGAGTCTAACAGAAATTCGGTAAAACCGCAGCTTAAACCTGTCGGGCAGCATAATCAGCTCAGTAACCATCACACTGAAGACGCAGGTAGGCCTACCTGTGGGATTTATCGGGTCGGCGAGACTGCATGCGCTTGGAGCTTTCACAGTACGCCTGATCGGTTAGTCAGGGGTAGTGAGAGTGAGCTTGCCATCGACGCTTTGCAAATCATATTCGCGCAGGATATGGCTGTACTCATCGGTCTTTTTGAAAGCCTTTAGTGCTTGTGAAAAAGCACGCGCCGGCTCTTCCCAGGTCGCTGTGCGTTTAAATACCAGAAAGAAATCGCTGTGACTCAGGGGTATGGGGTGATAGCGGACACGATGGTCGATACCCAGTGCCCGGCTGGTGTAAACGCCGACTGGGCGACTCATGGCAACCAGGTCCACTCTACCGCGTACCAGCTTTTGCAGGTTGGCCTCAAAGGTCGGGGCTGTCTCGCGCCGAAAGGCATCAGAGGTAACGAATCGGTGGTTGTTATAGAGGTACCCAGGAGACACACCAACGACCAAACCACTCAGGTCATCGATGTTCCTGTAAGCAAGCGGTCGATCCATAGCGTAAAACAACATGGTTTCGTGGCTGGAAAGGGGCTCGTCGGTAAATAGATACGTTTTCAGGTGAGTTGGGTGAGGCGCGATATCCAGGATCGCGTCTGCACTGCCGTCCTCCGCTTCACGTAACACTCGACGCCAGGGCATCAGGCTCCATTCCACCTGATAGCCAAGCTGGCTGAGCAGGTGTTCGGTTACGTCCTTGTCGGCGCCTTTGATATGCCCGTTTTCAGCGTAAATAAAGGGAGGCCACTCTTCGCTGATGATGCGCAGGGGTTCCGCATTGACCCAGTTGCCCAGCAATAGTGAAGATAGCAACAAGATTGTTTTTAGCTTCATGTGTGAGCAGCCGGTGTGTGCAAAAACAAAGAATCAGCTCATCCGCCGTGCAAGTTCCGCCACACTGCAAGACTCGGCTCTGCCTGGTTCAGTGTATAAAAATGCAGGCTTGGTGCGCCGCCGTCAATCAGCCGTTGGCATAACTGGGTGATCACGTCGGTTCCGAAAGCGGCGATGCTCTCGCTATCATCACCGTAGGATTCGAGCTGCTTGCGAATCCAGCGTGGGATCTCTGCCCCACAGGCATCTGAGAATCGGGCGAGCTTGCTGTAGTTGGTTATCGGCATGATGCCCGGAACTATGGGTATCTCCACGCCAGCCTTGCGGGCGCGCTCGACGAAATGGAAATAGCAGTCGGCATTGAAAAAGTATTGTGTGATTGCGCTGTCTGCGCCGGCGTTGGCCTTGCGCACAAAGTTTTCCAGGTCGGCGTCAAAGTGTCTGGCCTGGGGATGCGCTTCGGGGTAGGCGGCTACTTCGATATGGAAATGATCGCCGGTCTCGTTACGGATAAATTCGACCAGTTCGTTGGCATAGCGCAATTCGCCTGACGCCTGGCCCATGCCTGAGGGCAGGTCACCTCGCAGGGCAACTATGCGCTTGATGCCCGCTTCGCGGTATTCGCCGAGCAGGCTGCGCAGGTCTTCCTTACTGTCGCCCACACAGGATAGATGTGGTGCGGCAGGCACCTTTACCTCCTGGTCGAGTTGCAGCACGGTATTGCGCGTACGATCTCGGGTTGAACCGCCGGCACCGTAAGTGACGGAAAAGAATTCGGGGTTTTGCTCTGCCAGCACGTGGGCGGCAGCAATCAGCTTTTCATGTCCGGCGTCGGTCTTGGTCGGGAAGAATTCAAAGCTGACGTGATTGGTGTGTTCGGTCATTGCAGTTCCTTGGGAGCTACTAACGTCAGACGGCGTGCCGCGGGGCACGCCGCCTGTCGTTGCTTAGTAGCGGTAGCTATCGGGCTTGAAGGGGCCTTCGACTTCAACGCCGATATAGTCGGCCTGGACTTTAGTCAGCTGGGTGATGACGCCACCGAAGCCCTTGACCATTTCCAGTGCAACTTCTTCGTCGAGCTTCTTCGGCAGAACCATCAAAGTAACGTTTCCGGCCTTTTCGGCAACAGGCAAATCGGCAAACTTTTCGTTATACAGATGAATCTGTGCCAGTACCTGGTTGGCAAAAGAACCGTCCATGATCCGGCTTGGGTGTCCGGTGGCGTTGCCCAGATTGACCAAACGACCTTCGGCCAGCAGGATCAAATAATCATCGTTCTGTACGTCGATGTCCTTGCCGGTGCGGTGGATCTTATGTACCTGCGGCTTGACCTCTTCCCAGCCCCAGTGCTTGCGCATGAAGGCAGTGTCGATCTCATTGTCAAAGTGACCAATGTTGCAAACAATCGCACGTTTTTTCAGTGCTTTGAGCATGCCTGCGTCGCAGACGTTGGCGTTGCCGGTAGTGGTTACGATGACGTCGATCTTGCCCAGCAGTGCGGCGTCCACACTGGCTTCGGTGCCGTCGTTGATGCCATTCAGGTAAGGCGACACGACTTCATAGCCGTCCATGCAGGCCTGCATCGCGCAGATCGGGTCGCACTCGGTCACCTTGACGATCATGCCTTCCTGGCGCAGGGACGCAGCGGAACCCTTACCCACATCGCCGTAGCCAACAACCAGGGCTTGTTTGCCAGACATCAGGTGGTCAGTGGCGCGTTTGATGGCATCATTGAGACTGTGACGGCAACCATATTTGTTGTCGTTCTTGCTCTTGGTTACCGAATCGTTGACGTTGATCGCCGGGATTTTCAGTGTGCCGTCGCGCAGCATTTCCTGCAGACGATGCACACCGGTAGTGGTTTCTTCAGTCACGCCATGGACGCGCTCAAGCACCTGTGGATATTTTTCATGCAGGATCTGGGTCAGGTCGCCGCCATCGTCCAGAATCATGTTTGCATCCCAGGGCTTGCCATCCTTGAGAATGGTCTGCTCGATACACCACTCGTACTCTTCGTCTGTTTCGCCCTTCCAGGCGAAGACCGCAACACCTTCAACGGCAAGGGCCGCCGCGGCTTGGTCCTGCGTCGAGAAAATATTACAGGAGGACCAGCGCACTTCGGCACCCAGGGAGGTGAGGGTTTCGATCAGCACTGCAGTCTGGATAGTCATGTGGATACAGCCGAGAACCTTCGCGCCCTTGAGAGGCTGCTCGACATTGTATTTACGCCGCATTGCCATTAATGCCGGCATTTCAGACTCGGCAATAATGATTTCACGGCGGCCCCAGTCAGCTAGTGATATATCCGCTACTTTGTAGTTGGCTACTTCTTTATGGTTCATGACAGCACTCATGCGGTTACTCCATTCGTCGTTAGCGAATGGGCGCGGTTACGTGTTTAGTGACAACATCCGAGCCTGACGACACTGTGGCGTTGATACGCCCGGTCGCTGCAGCGCCCCTCGGACGGGGTCAAAATAGGTTTACAGTCCGGCGTCGGCCTTCAGTGCTTCAGCACGGTCAGTCTTCTCCCAGGGGAAGGTAGTGAAGGTATCGCCCTTCACCGTGATTTCCTCCGGGGTGCGGCCAAAGTGACCATAGGCCGCAGTCGCTCGGTACATTGGGTGCAGCAAGTCGAGCATGCGGGTGATGGCATACGGACGCAGGTCGAAGTGTTCGCGCACCAGTTTGATTATCTTGTCGTCACTGATCTTACCGGTACCGAAGGTGTTGATCGACATCGACGTCGGCTGGGCCACGCCAATGGCGTAGGACACCTGGATTTCGCACCGCTCGGCCAGTCTGGCCGCTACAATATTCTTGGCCACGTAACGCCCGGCGTAGGCTGCGCTACGGTCAACCTTGGACGGGTCCTTGCCGGAGAATGCACCGCCGCCATGTCGTGCCATGCCACCATAGGTATCGACAATGATCTTGCGGCCGGTCAGGCCGCAATCGCCCACCGGGCCACCGATGACGAACTTGCCGGTCGGGTTGATATGGTATTGGGTGTCGGCATGCAGCAGTTCGGCCGGAATGACATGGCGAATGATATTTTCCATCACTGCTTGGCGCAGGTCGCTCAAGCTGATTTCTGGATTGTGCTGGGTGGAGAGGACGATCGCATCAATACCCACGACCTTGCCGTTGTCATAGCGGCAGGTAACTTGGGACTTCGCGTCCGGACGCAGCCAGGAGAGGGTGCCGTTTTTACGCATCTCTGCCTGACGCTCGACCAGACGGTGGGCAAAGGTAATCGGCGCAGGCATCAGTACATCGGTTTCGTTGCTGGCATAACCGAACATCAATCCCTGGTCGCCGGCTCCCTGATCTTCGGGTTTCTGCCGGTCGACGCCCTGGGCGATGTCGGGCGACTGTTTGCCTATTATGTTGATTACGCCACAGGTATCGCCGTCGTAGCCCACTTCAGAAGAGGTATAGCCAACATCCTTGATCACATTGCGCACCAGGTCTTCCAGATCGACCCAGGCGCTGGTAGTGACTTCGCCGCCGACAATGGCAACCCCGGTTTTCACCATGGTCTCGCAGGCGACGCGTGCGTGCTTGTCTTCGCTGATGATTGCGTCAAGCACGGCATCGGAAATCTGATCCGCCAGTTTATCCGGATGGCCCTCGGAGACCGATTCGGAGGTGAATAACGAGTAGTCGCTCATGGTGCCGTACCTCTTGTTGACAATTCGGGTGTGAAATAGTGTTGCAGTTGTATCTGGAAGCCGTTGCGCAGTCCGATGTACAGACTGCCGCCCGGGACCAGACCCGCGTCCATGGCCCAGCGGTTCAGGTCGTCCTGATCGAAGCCCAGCCAGAGGTCGCCACAGGTGTCGCGCACCCAGCTTTGATCGTGGCTGCACAGTTCGGTCAGAATTAGACTGCCGCCGGGCTTGAGTAACTGAGTGAAGCGTTTCAGTGCTTCCGCTGGGGCGGGCATGTGATGCAGGACCATATTAGATACAACGCAATCAGCGAGCGGCAGTGCTGGCTGGGCCGCCAGGGCGTCAGCAAGCAGGCACTCGACGTTGTTCAGCCCGGCGTCTGCGCATTGCTGACGCGCCCGGTCGAGCATAGAGGAGGCGTTATCGAGTCCTATGACCCGATCAAAGCGCGCAGCCAGATCCGGCAGGAACCCGCCTTCCCCCGGTCCCACTTCGATGGCCTGCTGGTGTGCGGGGAGACGTAAGCCGTCAATCAGTCCCAGCAGTGGCTCGCGATACAGTCCGAAATGCGCAATAAGGTCTTGCTGCGCTGACGTACCCTCGGCGAAACGGGCAAAAAATTGGCGAGACAGGTCCGCGCGCTGGCTGTGGATGACATTGATCGCCTGTTGCAGGTTATTACCTAACGGCAGTGCATCCAGGCCATTGAGCAACTGCTCATGCACGCCTGACCAGCGGTTGGCGGTATCAGGCAGGCTGCGCCGGTAAAAAATTGAATTCCCTTCGCGCCGAGTACGGACCAGTCCCGCATTGGCCAGCACCTTTAGATGATGGCTCATGCCTGATTGGCGCATGGCGAAAATCTGCGCCAATTCCAATACGCCAAAAGAGTCGTTGCGCAGCGCACGCAGGATGTCCAGGCGTAGCGGATCGCCAGCGGCCTTGCATAGGGCTGCCAATGGGTCGGTGAGGCTGGGTAGGGTGGATGCGAGGTGCTCGATCTGTGTCATGTCGGCAGTGTAGGTGGGCAGGAGGATGCGCGCAAGACCTATATCAAAATAGTTTGATATAGGGTTCTAGGCGCAGGCGGCAGCTGAATGGCACCTGGATGGATCACTAGCGGGGGTTTTCATTGCCCGTTGGCGTCGTTTGCGCGAAAATGCCCGGCCTTGCAACTGGTCGAAGATTATCCATCGGCTAGTCAAACTGTCTGTCTCACAGGAGTTACCCATGCCCAGCCGTCGTGACCGAGCCAATGCCATCCGTGCCCTCAGCATGGATGCAGTGCAGAAAGCCAATAGCGGCCATCCCGGTGCGCCCATGGGCATGGCCGATATCGCCGAAGTATTGTGGCGTGACTATATGAAGCACAACCCGCGCAACACCCAGTGGGCCGACCGCGATCGTTTTGTACTATCCAACGGGCACGGCTCGATGCTGATCTATTCGCTGCTGCACCTGACCGGCTACGACTTGTCGATCGACGAGCTGAAGAATTTTCGCCAACTGCACAGCAAGACACCAGGCCATCCTGAATACGGCTATACACCAGGTGTGGAGACCACAACCGGTCCGCTGGGCCAAGGTCTGGCGAATGCGGTGGGTTTCGCGCTCGCCGAAAAGATCATGGCGGCGCAGTTCAATCGCCCCGGCCATGATGTGGTCGATCACCACACCTACGTATTTATGGGTGATGGCTGCCTGATGGAAGGTATTTCCCATGAGGTCTGCTCGCTGGCTGGTACCTTGGGGTTGAACAAACTGATCGGTTTTTATGATGACAACGGCATTTCAATCGACGGCGATGTAAAGGGCTGGTTTACTGACGATACGCCCAAACGTTTTGAGTCCTACGGCTGGCTGGTCATTCGTAACGTCGACGGCCACGATGCTGATGAGATCAAGACGGCGATTGAGACGGCCCGCAAGAGTGACAAACCGACTCTGATTTGCTGCAAGACCATCATCGGCTTTGGCTCGCCGAACAAGCAGGGCAAGGAAGAATCCCATGGTGCTGCGTTGGGTGCTGACGAAATTGCTCTGACCCGGGAGCAGCTGGGCTGGAAGCACGGACCTTTCGAGATTCCGGACAATATTTATGCCGAGTGGGACGCACGCCAGGCTGGTAGTCAGAAGGAGCAACAGTGGAATCAGCGTTTCGCTGCTTATCAGACTGAATTTCCTGAGCTGGCTACAGAGTTTTTGCGTCGCATGGCGGGTGATCTCCCCGCTGACTTCTCCGAGAAGGCTTCTGCATTTATTCGCGACGTGGCTACCAAGGGTGAGTCGATCGCCAGCCGCAAAGCCAGTCAGAACTCACTTAATGCGTTCGGCCCTTTGTTGCCGGAATTACTCGGTGGCTCGGCTGATCTGGCCGGCTCCAACCTCACCTTGTGGAAAGGCTGCAAGGGGGTGACGAAGGATGATGCCTCCGGCAATTACCTGTATTACGGTGTGCGCGAGTTCGGCATGAGCGCGATCATGAACGGCGTTGCGCTGCATGGCGGTCTTGTCCCTTACGGCGCGACCTTCCTGATGTTCATGGAATACGCCCGAAATGCGGTGCGTATGTCGGCGCTTATGAAGGTTCGGGTGCTGTATGTTTTTACTCATGACTCGATCGGTCTGGGTGAAGACGGTCCAACGCATCAACCGGTGGAGCAGCTGACCAGCCTGCGCAGTACGCCAAATTTAGACACTTGGCGTCCCGCTGATGCCGTCGAAGCGGCTGTCGCCTGGAAGTATTCGATCGAACGCAAGGGTGGCCCCAGTGCCCTGATCTTTTCGCGACAGAATCTGCCACATCAACTGCGTGATAATGAGACCGAAGCGGCCATCGCCCGCGGGGGGTATGTGCTCAAGGCCTGTGAGGGCGAGCCGCAGTTGATCCTTATCGCTACTGGCTCCGAAGTCGGGCTGGCAATGCAGGCGCATGGGAAGTTGACCGAACAGGGTTACCGAGTACGGGTAGTATCTGTGCCCTGTACCAGTGTGTTCGATCAGCAGGACGCCGAGTACCGCCAGGCTGTGTTGCCATTGGAAGTGGGTGCTCGCATCGCGATAGAAGCCGGCCACGGTGACTTCTGGTACAAATATGTGGGTCTCGACGGCCGGGTCATCGGTATGAATACCTTTGGTGAATCTGCGCCGGCATCTGAGCTGTTTGAGGAGTTCGGCTTTACTCTGGAGAATGTGCTGGCAGTAGCCGACGAGTTGCTCGAAGAGTGATGCCAAAACCTGCTCCTTTTCGTATCGCCCTGAATGGTTACGGCCGAATAGGGCGCTGCGTGCTGCGTGCGTTGCACGAGCGCGGCGGCGAAAGTATGCAGATTGTTGCGCTGAACGATCTCGCTGATCAGGCCAGTATCGAGTATTTGACGCGTTTCGACTCAACCCATGGCCGTTTTCCGGGCAGGGTGTCAGTCGACGGCAATAACCTGATGGTTGATGGTGAACCTATTCAGGTGTTGCGTCAGGCGCAGCCGGAAGGTATTGACTGGCGGGCGCTGAATATCGATATGCTGCTGGAGTGCTCGGGGCAATACACCACCCGGGAAGACGCCATGCGCTTCACTAATGCCGGGATTCCTCGGGTGTTGTTTTCTCAGCCGATGGCCAATGCGGAGGCTGTGGACGCCACCATTGTTTTCGGGGTCAATGAAGTGCAGCTGGACGACCGTTCCCGCCTGGTGTCCAACGCATCCTGCACGACCAATTGCAGCGTGCCTCTGCTCAAACTGCTTAACGAGCAAATCGGGTTGGAGTATGTGTCGATTACTACTATTCATTCGGCGATGAATGACCAGCCGGTGATCGACGCTTACCACCATGACGATTTGCGGCGAACGCGGTCGGCTTTCCAGTCGATGATCCCGGTATCCACTGGTCTGGCGCGGGGCATTGAACGACTTCTGCCGGAGCTGTCTGGTCGTGTTCAGGCCAAAGCGATAAGGGTACCAACGGTCAATGTGTCGGCATTGGACATAACCTTGCAGACATCTCGGGATACCAGCGCGGAAGAAATCAATCAATTGCTGGCGCAGGCGGCTCGCGGAGCGTATTTGGGTCTGCTTGACTATACTGAGCTGCCCCATGCCAGCTGCGACTTCAATCATGATCCCCACTCGGCGATTGTGGATGGTAGTCAGACGCGAGTGTCCGGTCCGCGGATGGTCAACCTGCTGGTCTGGTTCGATAACGAGTGGGGCTTCGCCAACCGGATGATCGACGTGGCGCAATACTGGTTGCGACGATGAGTATGGCGTACTGCCGAGCGCGGATTTAGTAATAGACAACTTTGTATTTCATAACAAGGAGTCGGTAATGAGCGTATTGACGATGGCCGAGCTGGATTTGAAGAATCAGCGTGTGCTGATTCGCGAGGATCTGAACGTGCCGGTCAAGAATGGCAAGGTGCAAAGCGATGCGCGTATTCTTGCGGCGTTGCCGACAATCAAGCGGGCTCTGGAGCAGGGCGCCGCGGTGATGATCTGCTCGCATCTTGGACGCCCGGAAGAGGGCGTATTGACCGAAGTGGACAGCCTTGCCCCGGTTGCTGCTTACCTGAGCAAGGCGCTGGGTCGCGACGTACCGCTGATTTGCGACTACCTCGCCGGCGTTGAAATCGAGCCAGGTGAGCTGGTGTTGCTCGAGAACGTGCGGTTCAATCGTGGCGAAAAGAAAAACGATGATGAGTTGGCACAGCAGTATGCGGCGCTGTGTGACGTTTTTGTCATGGATGCCTTTGGTACGGCCCATCGGGCCCAGAGCTCTACCCATGGGGTGGCCAAGTTTGCCCGGGTAGCTTGTGCTGGCCCGCTTCTGGCTGCCGAGTTGGATGCGCTGGGCAAGGCGCTCAAGTCACCGGCCAGACCCATGGCCGCCATCGTTGCCGGATCGAAGGTTTCCACCAAGCTAGATGTGCTTAATGCTTTGTCCCAGAAGTGTGATCAATTAATTGTCGGCGGTGGTATTGCCAATACTTTCCTGGCTGCAGCCGGCTACCCGGTGGGTAAATCACTGCATGAGGCAGACTTGCTGGGTACTGCTCGAGACATAGCCGCGCGTGTCAGCGTACCCTTGCCGACCGATGTAGTAGTGGCCAAGGCGTTCGCAGAGGATGCGCAAGCGACTGTCAAACTGATTGACGATGTGGCCGACGATGACATGATTCTCGATATTGGTCCGCAGACCGCCAAACATTTTGCCGAACTGCTCAAGTCCGCAGGCACTATTCTCTGGAATGGGCCTGTAGGTGTATTTGAGTTTGATCAGTTCGGCGAAGGTACTCGTGCACTGGCATTGGCGGTAGCCGAGAGCCCTGCGTTTTCCATAGCCGGTGGCGGTGACACATTGGCAGCCATCGACAAGTATGGCGTGGCGGATCGCATATCCTATATTTCGACCGGTGGCGGTGCTTTCCTGGAATTTGTCGAGGGCAAGGTGCTGCCTGCCGTACAGATACTTGAAGAGGCTGCAACGAGTCCCATCAAGCTGTGACGCTAAGCTTGGTTGAGTGATGCTTAGCAGTCTAGTGTCGATGACAACTTGCAGCTAGGCGTCCGGTGCGGCAGGCTGATATTCATATTTTATACTTTTTTGTTCAGGAGAATATTCATGGCTCTTATTAGTATGCGCCAGATGCTGGACCACGCGGCCGAATTCGGTTATGGCGTGCCCGCTTTTAATATCAATAATCTGGAGCAGATGCGTGCCATTATGGAGGCAGCTGACAAGACCGATTCGCCGGTCATCGTCCAGGCCTCTGCTGGTGCCCGCAAATATGCAGGTGCGCCTTTCTTGCGCCATTTGATTCTGGCCGCGATCGAAGAGTTTCCGCATATTCCGGTATGCATGCATCAGGATCACGGCACCACCCCGGCGATCTGCCAGCGCTCAATCCAGCTGGGGTTTTCGTCGGTCATGATGGATGGCTCGCTGTGCGAGCTGGGCAAGAATCCGACCGAGTATGATTATAATGTTGATGTTACCCGTCGGACCGTCGAGATGGCTCACGCCTGTGGCGTATCGGTTGAGGGCGAACTTGGCTGTCTGGGTAGTCTGGAAACCGGACAGGCCGGCGAAGAGGACGGCATCGGTGCGACGGGTATCCTGGACCACAGTCAGATGCTGACTGATCCTGAAGAAGCAGCTGATTTCGTCAAGCGCACGCAGGTTGACGCATTGGCGATTGCTATAGGCACCAGTCACGGCGCCTACAAGTTCACCAAGCCGCCCACCGGTGACACGCTGGCAATTGATCAGATCAAGGCGATCCATGCGCGCATCCCCGACACCCATCTGGTCATGCACGGTTCTTCGTCTGTGCCGCAAGAGTGGCTGGCTATCATCAATCAGTATGGTGGCGACATCAAGGAAACCTATGGCGTCCCCGTTGAGGAGATTGTCGAGGGCATCAAGCATGGCGTACGCAAGGTTAATATCGATACGGACCTGCGTCTGGCATCGACTGGCGCCATGCGTCGGCTTATGGCGCAGAATCCGAGCGAGTTTGACCCACGCAAGTTCTTTGCTGAAACAGTCAAGGCCATGCGCGATATCTGTATTGCTCGTTATGAGGCGTTTGGCGCTGCCGGAAATGCTTCTAAGATCAAACCCGTCAGCCTGGAAGTCATGTATCAGCGTTACGCTACGGGTGAGCTGGATCCGAAGATCAATTGAATTGGAAGACTGATAATAGCGGATCGTAGGAGGGGGGTATGAGCGCACCTGAAGAAGAGCCTGATGAAATTTTTGCCCGGGAGAGGCTGGTGGAGGCGCTAGAGAATCAGCTTGCCGTTGACCAGCCCCCGGCAGCTCAGGCCACGTTGAACAAGCTGACACTGGTGGGCTATTCACGGGAAGATAGTATCGAACTGATGGCGCAGGTACTCGCGCACAGTATAGGTGTGATGCTCGACCGTGATACAGCCTTTGATATGTCTGCTTACGAGCAGGCGTTGCGCAACTTGCCCGAGCTACCCGAAACGACCTAATGAGCGGCTTTTGGTGTACCCGGGTAGCATGCAATCGGAACAACAAGAACAGGAATACAATCTATGTTATTGACGATCTTGCGGGTGATTTTCTTCTACCTGGTGTGCGTTTTGCTGGCGACCATATTGGGGACTGTTGCGCAGACCCAGCTTAATTTGTGGGAGCTTCAGCAGCTCGGAGTGCCCATCCCAGGGGCCGAACGACTGGCAACCACACTCGGTGATCTGGGTGGGTTTACACCCTTTTTCGGTGTCATGGTCGCCGCCGCATTTCTGCTGGCTCTGCCCGCGGCTCACGGTCTCGGCATGGTTTTCAAGCCTTGGCGCTGGTTGCTGTTTTTTCTGGCGGGCGCAGTGGGTATCTGGGTGGCGTTCCTCGTCGCCAACTATGTATTGCCGATGCCGACCTTTATCGCCGCTACGCGTCATACCCCTGGACTACTGATCGTCATGGCAGCCGTAGGTATTGGCAGTTTGCTGTTTGGTCGGTTTACCCGCCCGCCAGCCAGACGCGGTTTGCGCGTTCTGGGCTGAGAATTGTCTTTCGGAGATTTGAGCATGAAGAGCAAAAGCGCTGTGCTGACTGCATCACTGGCAATGACCTTCGCGTCGGCCGCATATGCAGCGGATTATCAGATTGAAACAGTGGCACAGGGGCTGGAGTTTCCATGGTCCCTGGCTTTCCTACCCGACGGCGGTATGCTGGTGACTGAGCGCGCCGGAAGGTTGCGGTATATCAACGCCCAAGGTGAGCTGAATCCGGTCGCTATCGAAGGAGTGCCTGAGGCGTTCATTAGTGGTCAGGCAGGGTTGTTTGAGGTCGCGCTTGACCCCGAGTACGCCAGCAATAGCCGGATTTTCCTGACCTATGCCTGTGGCACACTGGAAGCAAACCATACCTGTTTGAGCAGCGCGACCTACACGGCAACAGGTTTGGACAATGTCGACGAGCTATTCCGCGTCAAGCCTGCCAAAGCGGGTAATGCCCACTACGGTGGACGCATGGCCTTTTTGCCGGACCATACGTTGCTGCTGACGCTGGGCGACGGTTTTGATTACCGTGAAGAAGCGCAGAAGACGACCAGCCATTTGGGATCGATTGTGCGTCTAAATCGTGACGGCTCAGTACCGGATAATAATCCCTATCTGGGCCAGAGCGGTGTGTTGCCGGAGCTATACAGTATCGGTCATCGAAGCGTACAGGGGATTATTTATGACGCGGAGAATGATCGCGTCCTGAGTCATGAGCATGGACCGCGCGGTGGTGATGAGCTTAATCTGATCAAGCCTGGCAATAATTATGGTTGGCCGAAGATCACCTATGGAGTGGACTACAACGGATCAATCATCAGCCCTTACACGTCGCTGCCGGGGCTCGAGCAACCGCTGGTGCAATGGACGCCTTCTATCGCCCCCTCAGGTATGACGCTTTATCGTGGCGAGCTCTTTCCTGCCTGGAAGGGCAGCATCATGGTGTCCGCGCTGGCGGCACGAAACGTGCGCAGAGTCGAGCTGGATGGTAACCAGGTCACCGCACAGGAAACCCTTTTCGAGGAGCTGGGGACGCGCTTCCGTGATGTGCGCAGCGGGCCCGATGGCGCACTCTATCTGCTCACCGATGCGGCCCAAGGAAAGATTCTGCGGGTAGTACCTGCCAACTGAGGATGCGTAACGGGCTGGTCGCGGAGAAGCTTATAACTCTCTATTGCCGGTATCTGCCGGTGAGTGAAAGCTGACCCCGCCCCGGCCACTGCGTTTGCGTGAGTAACGTGCCATATCGGCCTGGCGCAGTAATGTCGGCATGTCCAGTTCGGCAGCATGGGTCAGTGTCACACCAATGTTTATCCCCAGTGAAATACTCTGATCACCGAGTTCAATGTTTGGCGTGAAGGTGTCCAGCAGTCGTTCGGCAATTATTTGGGCCTGCTGAGTATCCGATACATCATCGGCCACCAACACGAACTCGTTACCTCCCAAGCGTGCTACAAAATCGGTTTCGCGGGCTACCTCTGCCAGTCTTTTAGCGACAGCACAGATAATCCTGTCGCCGGTATCATCGCCCAGTTGATCATTCAGCTGTTTGAATCCATCCATGTCGATCAGCATCACCGCTAACGGTGTATGCCGCCGCTTGCTTCTTCTCAAGGCCTGATTGATATGCAAATCCAGAGCGGCACGATTAGACATGCCTGTCAGCGGATCTTTGAGCGCCATATTTCTCAGTCGTGTTTTCACGTCTTCTAGGCGCTGAGTGGATTCGAGTAACTGTTGTTGCGCGGTAGCGTGGTCGTTTTGCAGACCATCGATAGTGGCATTGCGCTCGTCTAGCTGCTGCTTGGTCTCTGCATGGGTTCGGCTAGACAGCGCGATTGCGATAACAAGAAGACCTGCGGCGCTGCTGCCTTGTACGGCTAAATCAGTTAGCAGGTATCCTGGCGCGATGCCGGTTGCGCGCAGTGCGAACAAGGTGATGCTTAGCGCCATCAGGCCTGCACCTAGCAGGAAAAGGCTTGCCGCAGGAACCTGCTCTCTTATGGCCCGCACGATGCAGCAGATCGAGAGTAGAGTGGTCAGCATTGCCAGCCAGGGCATGGCCCTGCTAATCCAGGCTGGAAACAGAAAAAGACCGCCGAGCGCCATCAGGGAGCTGGTGATCGCCAGTATAGTCAGCAAGCTTCGCCAGACGTCAGGCCGATTGGCTCGGGTAAAGAGGTCACGCAGTAGCAGAGCGACGCATGCAGTGCCTGCCGTCAGGGCGAAGGGAAGCAGTCGGGTACCCCATTCGCCCACCTGGGGCCAGAGATAGCGCCCGCCCAGTCCGGAGAAGGCTGTCACGCCTAGCACGAAGAACAGCACGTAGCTGCCGTACAATACATAGTGGCGCTTGCGCTGCAAACCGCCAATGGACAGGTACAGTAAGCCCAGACCCAGCATTAAACCGCAGTACAGCATGATCATCGCGGTACTGCTGACGCTGTGACTTGCAAAGGCCGCACTGTTCCAGATTTGGCTGGTAATCCCAAGACTGCCAACGGATTTGGCACTCAGATACAGTGTTTTTTGCTCTCCGGGCGCAAGCCGAATCGTGAAGACCGGATTACGATGAACGAAGTCGCGTTGAGCGAGAGGCACGCCCAGACCACTGAGCCTTTCAGGCTGGCCTGACTCGAACAAAACAACCCTGCTAAGGGATGAATAAGGGAAATAAAGATGCCAGATCATTTCCCTTTGAGCCGCAGACGCGATGTCTATCTTCATCCAGAGTACATCGGAACTGTAACCAAAATGCATGCTGCTATAGTTGGAAGCGTAGGTCCATGCTTCGGGTCCCGAAAGGATCTCCTCAAAGCTCGTATCACTTCGGGTGCGACGAAGCTCCATCCAGGGTTGCAGATCCAGACCTTGCTCGGTGCCATCGAGTGTCAATACAGTATGGTTTGGAAGTGAGGCGGGCACCGGTGAAGAAAAAAGCATCACCAGAGTGTAGAGGGCAATTAAAGGTGCGCAAGCAAGATATCGTCTTGCATCCCGTCGGATTATGCTCATGCATTGGTCCTCACTGGCAAGGAAGAGGTATGCAGTACGACCCCGTGTCGGCCGCTGCGCTTGCGTTGATACATAGCCTGATCGGCCTGACGCATTAATGTCTCTATGTCAGGTTCAATGCCGTTGCTCAGACTGATGCCCACACTGGCACCCACGCTGACGCTGGCTCCATCGAGTTCCAGCGGCATGCTCAAGGCATCGAGCAGCCTTTGGCCCTGCAGTAACGCATCTTCCTGATCAATGATGCCCTCGCTGATTAATATGAATTCATCGCCACCTAGACGCGCCACCAAGTCAGTTTGCCGGGCGCGACTCTTGAGGCGACCGGCGATGCTTATGAGTACCTGGTCGCCGATATCGTGGCCCAATTCGTCGTTGATTGCCTTGAATCCGTCAAGGTCGATAAGGATCAGCGCCAGCAGCTCCTGGCGGCGCTCAGTACGATGCATGGCCTGTGGTATGTGACGGGCCAGTGCGGAGCGATTACCTAGACCCGTTAATGGATCCTGCATGGCCAACAGTTCGAGTCGTTTGTTGGCAGCGGCCAGCTCTTCGGTTCGCTCGGCGACACGCAGCGCAAGGACACGCTCTTGATGGACCAGGGCCTGAACAACCTGTTTTTGTGATGAAAGCGCCTGCAGCTGGGCCTGCTCCTTGAGCCGCTTGAGTTCGTTAAACCGGGCAGCGAGGCCTAGCGATAGCAGAAGCATTTCGACTGCCGAACCAATCTGCATGGCGTTGACTGTAATGACATTGGACGGAATCAGACCAAAATTGCGCAGCGCCAGAAGCATGCCGCCAACCAGCAGCATCAGCCAGGCGACGACAAAAATACGTGCCCCTGGAATACCCTTTATGACGCAGACGATACCGGTGGCAAAAAGTACCAGCGTCGTTGCCAGCCCAACGATGGACATCAGCTGAAGGGCAGGCTGGATGGCGATAAACAAGATTGCCAGTGTGGCCAGCATGGCAACCCAGGCAAATAACTCTAGAGCTGAATCAAGTGGTGGGCTGCGCCTGGCCGTATCGAGAAAGGACCGGGTAAAGAGGACACCAACGGCAGCAGAGAGACATAAACTGAACGGCAGAATACGGTTGCCGTGCTCGCCCAGGGTCGGCCAGATAAATTGTGCACCCAGCCCGTTAATGGCTGCGACGCCGGCACCGAAGGCAACTACGAAACAGACATACAGGAGGAAGGAGCGCTCACGAAGCACCGCGAATAACAGCAGATTGTAGATAGCCAGAGCTAGTAGCATGCCAAAGTAGATTGCCAGCAGCGCATAGGTGCCCTGGCTGTGTTCATAGAAGTGTTGAGCCTCCCATAACTGAAGGTCCAGCGTGAGACTCCCTTCGGACTGGGCGGCGATGTACAGCATGCGGGTTTCGCCCGGCTCAAGACGGACCATGAAAATAGGGTTGCGGTGCTTCATGTCACGCTGCTCGTAAGGCAACGTGTCTCCCTGGTGTTGGACTTCTACGCCACCGGAACCGCCGCTAAAGAGGCTGACACGGTCCAAAGAGGGGTAGCGCATTTCCACTATCCAGTTGGTGTGTGTTTGCGCGGTGGACACAAGTTCGGTCTTGAACCAAACGCGATCATGGGTATAACCAAAGTTCAAGCCCGTGCGCTCGGACGCCGAGTGAAAAGCCGAGGGCTGGGCGATGACCTGTTCCAGCTCCAAAGCGTGGCTAGGGTCGGATAGGTAGCTGATATGGGGCTGTAAATCGGATACCAACACAGTAGTGTCATCGACGATCAGCGGTTTCGCGGCGAATGCGGACAAGCTGGCCAATAAGAGCCAGATAAAGAGAAAAGCATGCCAGGCAGACCCGCACAAGGCCTGGCGGGGCAGTAAGATGGGTGGCGAGAGCATATGTGAAATGTGACCTGAATCCCTGGTTTTTCATCATCTAAGACCGGCGTCTACTGCCAGAATGGATTGATATTCCTAATCAGTGTCTTCCGTGATCCATCAACACTTAGCTCAAGACTATAGGTCTGCGCCACTGCCCGCGTCAAACCCGGATGAAACTCGAGCTGCCTGCTGGCGAAAACCTCGTGGTGTGACCCCTAGCCAGCGGCGGAAAGTTCGGCTGAAATTAGTCGGATCCAGATAGCCCAGCCGTTCGGCCACGCTTTCGATGCTCAAATCGGTTTGCGAAAGCAGCCAGCAGGCGAGATCGCAGCGAACATCGTCCAGCAGTGTCTGGTAGCGCACGCCCTCATCGTTGAGATGGCGTATCAACGTACGCGGTGCCATATGTTCGTGAACGGCCATCTGCTCAAGCGTGGGATACTGGTCAGTGCTGCCCAGCAGTCGTTGCTTGATCCGCTCGCTCAGGGATCCGCCGCGCACGAGCCTTTGTAGTTGGTTCTCGCAATCGCGAAGCGCTAGCCGCTCGGCATCGGGGTCAGCAGCCAGGCAGGGGCTGTCGAGATACCCCGAAGGTAACTCCAAGCGCAGTTGATCGCTGCCGAACACGACTGTGCCGGCGACCTGGTGGTATGCCTCGGAACCGTCTGTTTCGGGCATAGGCCAGTGCAGTGTGAGTTCCTGGTGCATTGGTAATCCGGTTGCAGTCTCCAGTAGGCGCAGAATTGCTGTCGTGAAATGGCCGAGCAGATATTCGCGCAGTTCCGGCAGGATTAGGCGCTCATCAAGTATCAACATGGCTGAACTCTGCGGATCGATCCTGAATGCGGCAATGTTCTGGCGCAGGCTGGAATAGCGGTTGATGATGCCCACTGCTGAGCGCACATCCCCGGTGACAATGCTGGCGTAGCCGGCCGCACCATGGGCCGATACATCAGTATGTCGGCCCACCTCGATGCCCAGCCAGGAACAGTCACTGAGGGACAGCGCATGGAGAACCAGGCGATGCATCTGGTCGAAGCTGAGAAAGCGATTGTCGTGGTGTAGCGTATGCCAGTTCAGGCGGGTTCCGTGCAGGATTTGGAGATCGGAAAATCCACGACGCCTCAACTCGGCACATATCAATCGCGCGTAAACCGGGTGAATCGACGGACTTAGCCAGATTTGCTGGTTGAGCATGAACAGAGCCATCCTTGCATGAAGGTGTCACAATATGACGATTTATTGCCCGTTGCAACGGTAGGCGCCATATAGGCGCGAGAGCATGATCAATGGGTAGCTGGTGAGTCCCGTGATAACAAAAAAGGTAATCAAGATGAACACTGCCGCCCCTGCCTTCGAGCCGAGCTTGGACTATATAGACCGTAAACGACACCTGTGGCTTTTTTCGCTGCTGGTTCCCTGTATCGCCCTTGTCGGTCCATTGATGTACATGTTGGTGTCGCCCAAGTTGTTATGGCTCTGGCTACCGACACTTTTTTCCTATGCGGTCATTCCTGTTCTTGACGCGATCATTGGAGAGGATCGAAGTAATCCACCAGAAGAAGCGGTCGCGGCATTGGAGGCAGACCGATACTATCGGTATGTCACTTATGCTCTGGTGCCCATTCTCTGGGCCAGCTTCCTGGTTAGCGTCATCTTCATCGGTACGCATGACCTGCCTTGGCATGGCGTGTTGGCCGTTGTACTCGCCGCGGGTGGCACTCTGGGCTACGGGTTGAATTTGGGCCACGAGATGGGCCACAAGAAGACAACCCTTGAGCGCTGGCTGGCAAAAGTCACTCTGGCCCTTGGTTTTTACGGCCATTTCTTCGTGGAACATAACCGCGGACACCATCGGGACGTGGCGACGCCTATAGATCCTGCTTCATCACGCATGGGCGAAAGTATCTACCGTTTCGTTTTTCGCGAGATGCCCGGCGCGTTCTTTCGCGCCTGGGATCTGGAAGCTGAGCGGCTCGATCGGTGCGGAAAATCAGTATGGAGTCTTGAGAACGAGATTATTCAGCCAGCACTGATCAGCGTGGCATTGTACGGCGTTCTGATCGCGTTTCTAGGTGTAGAAATCATTCCAGTGCTTATGTTGATAGCGTTCTGGGGTGCGTTTCAACTGACTCAGGCTAATTACATTGAACATTATGGCTTGTTGCGCCAGCTTCAGCCCAATGGCCGATATGAGCGTTGCCAACCCTATCATTCATGGAACAGCAATCATCTGTTCTCCAACTGGGCGTTGTTCCATCTGCAACGGCATTCTGATCACCACGCGCACCCGACCCGTCGCTACCAAGCACTGCGTGATTTTCCTGACCTGCCGCGCCTGCCGAACGGCTACTTCGGTATGTACCTGGTCGCCTACGTTCCTTCATGGTGGTTTAAAGTCATGGATAAACGACTGCTGGAAGCGGTCGATCATGATCCATCGAGGATCAATTTCGAGCCGGCCAAGCGCGAGCAGCTAATGCGCCGCTATAACCTGAATAATGCGCAGACCTTCACCGCTGACTTAGAGGTAGCTGCATGAGCCAGTATGTGTGTCCTGAGTGCGGCTACAGTTATGACGAAGCGGTCGGTGATGCGCACATGGGCTTCGCCGCAGGCACGCCATGGGCTGACTTGCCCGAGGATTTTGTCTGCCCCGATTGCGCCATCAGTTACAAGGAAGACTTTACTCTCAGCGAGTAGAATCGGGTCTATAGCGGCCAGATCCACAGCAGCAGTGGAATGCTGACCGCTATAACGACCAGTTCGACCGGGAGGCCGAGCTTCCAGTAGTCGCTGAAGCGGAAACCACCGGGACCCAGGATCAGCGTATTGTTCTGGTGACCGATGGGCGTTAGAAAGGCGCAGGATGCGCCGATAGCGACGGCCATCAGATAGCTGTCGGCATTTACCCCGAGCAGTTGCGCGATACTAAGCGCAATAGGACACATGACCGCAGCAGTAGCTGCATTATTCATGAAATCTGACAACATCATGGTGATGACCAGTATTAACGTCAGACCCACTATCGCATTACCTTGCGCGACCTGTTCAAGCAGTGTTCTGGCCAGAAGATCGGCGGCTCCAGTTTCGGCCATCGCCCCGGCCAAGGGCATCAGAGCGCCGAGCAGGACGATGATTGGCCAGTCTACCGCATCATATATTTTGCGTAACGGAATGACCTTGGTCAGCATGTAACCCAGAACCCCCAAGGTGAAGGCCAGGGCGGCAGGCAGAATACCGGTTGCTGCAAGCAGTACCACGCCCACCATTATAGCGACTGCGGTAAAGGCTTTCTTTTGGTCAGGAATCAGAATGGTTCGCGGCGCCAGAGGAATACAGCGGTATTCGGATGCAAACATGCTTATGGCTTCGGGTCTGCCCTGCATCAGCAAGACGTCGCCGGCGCCCAGAGGGGTCCAGCGCAATCGGCGGATGGAGCGGTGGCCTTGTCTGGAGATGGCCAGCAGATTGATACCGAAGCGTGATCGTATCTGGAGATCGGTGGCGCTGCGATCGAGCAGCAGGGAGTTACCTTGGACGACCAGTTCCTGCAAGGTAATGTCGTCGTCACGGTTCCTGTCCTTCTTGTCGTCTTCGTCTTCGTCTGACTTCCTGTTTTCCGGATCGGCGGGCGTCAACTCGGTGGTCGCCTCGATAGTGGAGTGCGCCTCGGTATTCTGTGCTGCCTCACCCGCACGCTCCTCTTCAGGCTCGTCCGATTCATCGCCGTTTTCTTCGCGCGTATCCACAGCCTCCTCTAGTTTGAGGCCGAGCGTAGTGAGGGTGGCCCCCAGTGCGTTTGGATCCGCTTCTATTACCAGTATGTCGCCGGCGCGCAATATGTCGCCGGGCAAGGGCGAGACGACACGAAAATCATTGCGCACCAAGCCTGCTATCTGTGCATCTTCTTTATCGAGGAGTTCTTCAACCTCTCGCAGCCTGAGGCCCACCAGTTTGGCTTCTTCACCGATGCGTACCTCGGTCAGATAGGTGCCCGTATCGAAATTTTCGCCATCGTGCTTCTCCCGGTGCGGGACCAGCCAGCGTCCGAAGATGACAACAAAGATGACCCCGGCCAGCGCAACGGACAAGCCCACCGGCGTGAAATCAAACATCGTGAAGGGCGTACCCATCTCGACCCTGCGAAAATCGGCAACGATGAGGTTTGGTGGAGTACCGATCAAGGTAGTCATACCGCCGAGGATGGTGCCGAACGCAAGAGGCATCAACACTTTACCCGGTGCTAACTCCTGTCGTTTGGCGATTTGCATCGCAATAGGCATAAGCAATGCCATTGCACCGACGTTGTTCATGAACCCTGATAGCGTCGCGCCGAGAAGTGTCAGTGCTCCGATGCTGAGAAGCGGACCGCTGTCACGGGGCAGTATTTTTTGCGCCAGATACTCCACCGCGCCGGTGGATTGCAGACCATAGCCGAGGATCAACACAGCGGCGACGGTAATGACGGCGGGTTGCGCGAACCCATCGAATGCTTCAGTGCTTGGCGTGAGGCCGAGCATAACGCAGGCCAGCAGTGCTGCGAGGGCGATGATGTCGTGGCGCAAGCGCCCCCACAGGAACAGACCGATCGTTGCAGCCAGAATGCCGAAGATCAAAGCTTGATCAAGATTCATGATTTACTCGTAATGATGAGGCTTCAGAGCGATCGGGGCGATCGGGGCGATCGGGGCGATCACATTAATCGGACCTTGAATCGGCGTCCCTTGATCTTGCCCTGTTCCAGGCGCTGCTGTGCAATCGGGGCCAGATCGCGCCTGACCGCTACCAGGGATTGATAATCAGTGATGCTGATCTTACCGATCGCCTCGGCAGGCAAGCCTGCCTCCCCGGTCAGCGCGCCCAGCAGGTCGCCCGGGCGTACCTTGTCCCTACGGCCACCCGCAATCGCCAGTGACCGCATGGGCGCTATCAGGGGGGTATCCAGTCCGGCGGGCAGCGTCGACAGGGCATGCCAATCCAGTGGCTGTCCCTGCATGCTTTCGATTGCGTTGGCTCGACCGCCTTCGGAAGGGGCTACTAGGCTCAGTGCAAGGCCGGTCTCTCCCGCTCGACCACTTCGCCCGATACGGTGTGTGTGCACCGCTGGATCAGGAGACAGTTCCACATTAATGACCGCGGCGACACCGGCAACGTCGATGCCCCGTGCAGCGACATCGGTAGCAACCAGTACGCTGCAACTCTGGTTGGCAAAAAGAGCCAGCACCTCGTCACGTTCGCGTTGCTCCATATCGCCATGCAGCGTAAGAGCGCTCACTTTGTGGGCTTGCAGATGTTGCAGAAGATCCTGGCATTGCTGGCGGGTATGACAAAACGCAATGCAAGGCTGCAGGCGCTCGGCCGCGAGCAGACGCACCACAGCTTGCATGCGCTCAGCCGGCACGATCTCGTAAAAGCGTTGTTTGATGGGGTTTTGCGGCTCAACTTCTTCGATGTTGACGCGCTGGGGTGTTTGCAAAAAGCGACCCGCGAGTGCCTCTATCGACGGTGGAAAGGTGGCCGAGAACAGCAGTGTTTGGCGTCGTTTGGGCGCCAAATCGATAATTTCACTGATTGCGTCATGAAAACCCATATCGAGCATCCGGTCAGCCTCATCCAGCACCAGGCAATTGAGTCCCTTGAGTTCGAGAGTGCCTCGGTCCAAATGATCCTTGATCCGGCCGGGCGTACCTACGACGACGTGCGCTCCCTGTTCCAGAGAGGCAGCCTGTGGACCAAAGGGCGTGCCACCGCAAAGTGTGATGATCTTGATGTTGGGCATGGCGCGAGCGAGGGTGCGCAGAGCGGTAGCGGTTTGCGCAGCCAGTTCGCGGGTGGGGCTCAGCACCAACGCCTGACAGCCAAAGAATGCAGGGTTTAGGGGTGTCAGCAGGCCTATACCAAAGGCTGCAGTCTTGCCGCTACCGGTACGTGATTGGGCGATCAGATCATGCCCGGCGAGAATCAGCGGAAGAGCCTGAGCCTGCACGGGGGTCATATGCTCAAACCCCAAATGTTCCAGAGTGCCCAGTAAGGCGGCAGATAGAGGCAGGGAGGAGAAGGAGGATGTCGACACGGGGCTTACCTGAGGTTTGATGGCCGTCCAGTGTACCAGAGCGGCCTCTTCGCTGGCCGCGCAAATTTGACGTTTAGCGGCGGATGCGCGACTTGCGAAAGCCCCCATGGCTAACGAAGGAGCCGGTATCGCCGGTGATCCAGAAAAGCGTGGCGCGGAAAAAAGCGCTTGATCGGGATACGTGGTAGCTGCGCGTTTTGTTGTACGCCCAGGACCAGCCCCGGCTGTTACGGCTACTGCTCATGAAAATCACTCCTTGATGATCATTAAAACGGGAGATAAATCAGGCTATCCATACGGTGTGACAATATAACGGCAGATTGATCGCTCTGCGCTTTGATACGTCTTTTTAATGGCGCATACACTCCGTCGGCGCATCTTACGTCAGAGTGATATCACATTAGAAGGGGAAGATTAGCTATTGAAACAAATGATCGAAATGCGCCCTTTATTAGTCATTTCCGGCGACGGTAGTGCAGTTTCGGCCATTTTCCTTGGACTGATAGAGCGCCTTGTCTGCGGCCTCGATCAGTAGCGTGTGGTTGGGCATGCTGTCGTCCATGCTGGCGACGCCCAGGCTGACGGTGACTTGGAGTACTTGGCCTGCGTGGTCAATCTGCAGGGCTTCGATGGCCGTTCGCAAGCGCTCAGCAAACTGGAAGGCACCGTTGGTAGCGGTGTCAGGAAGCAGAACCGCGAACTCTTCACCCCCGTAGCGTCCAGCGTAATCGGTTTCCCGCGCTAACAGTCGGGTGATTCGTGAGACCTCACGAATCACCTCATCGCCAAGCTGGTGACCGTATGTGTCGTTAAATTTCTTGAAGTGATCGATGTCGAACATCAGCAGACTGGTGGGGCTCTCGTAGCGCATGTGCCGCGAAAATTCGCGTTCCAGGCATTGTTCCCAATAACGGCGGTTGAGCAGTCCGGTGAGGCCGTCGCGCAGCGCCAGTTCCTGTAGCTGTGTGTTGGCTGATTCCAGTTGCCGCTTGTTGACAGCAACATTGGTGACGTCATAGATGATCAGGCAAACGTGGTCACTGACTCCGTTGGTGCTGCGTAGCGGAAGAATCGTGACATTCTGGTACATCTCATCTGCCAGTCCGGTAATAGGCTGATAACTTTTGAAGTGCACCAGGTTGGGCCGTTGTTCCCAGATCGTGAAGGCGCGCGTACCAAGCATTACAGCGGTTTCGACCTTGCGGCTGAACCAGTTGCGCTCTATTTCTGGAAAGACCTCGAATAGCGTGCGCCCGGCAACTTCATCCGCGCCGCGCCCGGAATGATTTTCCATGAAACTGTTCCAGACTTCGATCTGGTACTCACGGTCCATGACTACCACGCCGACATCGATGCTCTGAACCACGTCCAGAAGCCAATGGAGTTCGGTGATGTCAAACTGGGCGGGCATTATCCAATCCTTTTCCTGCGGTCAATTGATCATGAAGTCGAGTTTTTCGCGCAACCGGGGTACAGAGTCCTCGGTGAAAAGCAGCAGCAGGTCAAAATGAATGTCCAGATCTTCGAGTCCGTAAGTGATTTCCACGGCCAGGGTTCGTTTCCAGCGACGCTGATTAATCCGCACCAGGTCTTCGATTGGACAATGCTGACCCAGTACCAGGGGGTGACCTTGTGACAAGCTGATATTCAACTGTTCCGACAGGCCGTTGAGGCAGGCACCAATGATAATGCTGGCCAGGTCGAGCAACATTTCCAGTCGAGCCGATTCGTCTTCCTGAGCTTCCAGCAGCTTGGCGACATCATTCATTTCGGCGTCGTGGAATATCAACAACGCTTCTCCGGCCACACCGCCACCGATGTAACCCTGGCAGATTGCGGTCAAGCTTTGTCCGCGCTGCGCGTCAGCCAGCGTCATGTGCAATTCGCCGACTTCCAGGATGTTGACATTGGGTATGGGCAACTGGATGAAAACACCCAGCACCTTGCTCAGTAGGTCGGCAGCCCGCCCCATTGCGATATTGGTCACTTCACGAAAAGCATCGCGAAAGGACACGTTGGGTAGGTCAGAAAATTCTGAGGTGTTCTCCGATGGTGTCCGGGTCAGGGGTATGTCTACCCCTAGAGCATTGAGTGCATCGGCCAACTGCATGGGGTCGGCCGGCTTCTTGATGAAGGCTTTTGCACCAAGGGCTTTGGCCCTGCGGACGGCCTCGTCTTGAACGTCACCGGACACGACGATGACTTCAGCCTGGAGGCCTTCCTCGCGTAGCTTGCTGAGTACGCCAAAGCCATCCAGTTCAGGCATTGTCAGGTCGAGGAGCACGATCTGACCGGCACCCTGGCGTATGGCTTCCAGTCCCTCCAGTCCATTGGTAGCTTGGGTTATCTGAAAGGGCCAATTGGCGGGTAGCGCGCGGATAAGCTGCTTACGCGCCATATTGGAGTCGTCACACACCAGCAGTGGTATGGTGCTCACATCCACTATCCTTGTTACATTAAGCTGTTGTTGGAAAAGTTGTCGCCAGGTGGCGCTTGCCCTGAGCAGGCATTTGGCCATACTTTGCACCAGAATGCCAAAGTGCGCAGCTATTGAGAAGTGCTTGTGTGAAAAAGTCGAGCGGTTTTTGCCGATTTCAGGCCGGTAGAGTGCGAGTAGACCAGAAAAGCCGGAACAGGAGTGGGCGGATGAGCGAGGGATTGGAGAGCAGTCAGCAACATAAGCGTCTGGTACTCAAGGCATTGTTATGGACCACAGTAGCTGGTGGGATTGTGTTTGCTGGCTTGAATGTCGGGCGTGGAATATGGTTGCTGGCAGCCGGTGAATGCGTTTTTGTTCTTTTCGCGCTCCTGGTCTTGCGCATTGTCGACCGCACGACACATTTCACATTAGTGACCGTCGCCTATCTGATCCCCTTCTTTACCCTGATGGTGCTTGCATTACTGCTCCCGCGAACTTCATTTACCGTATTTGCCTGGATCCAGATGATACCTATTATCTGCTATCTGCTGCTTGGGTTGCGCGGTGGATTCTGGATGTCAGTGGTATTCGTCAGCCTGGGTGTCGCTGCATTCAGTTACCGTTACAGCGGTGAAGAATATTTGTTGAGCTTAATGATGCTGGCGAATATCTGGATCAGTAGCATGGCGATCACGATGTTTTCCCACATCTATGAGCGCAGTCGGCTGGCGAATGAGGCCCGACTCATCGAGTTGGCCAGTACGGATAACCTGACCGGCCTGGCCAACCGCATGAAGCTTTCTGAAGTGCTTGAACGCGAACGCAGTCATGCGTTACGTGATAATAAGCCGCTATCGCTGGTCATGCTTGATGTCGATTTTTTCAAGCGCGTTAACGATCAGTTTGGCCATAATGGTGGCGACCGTGCACTTTGCCATCTCGCTGAGGTGCTGACGTCTCGCTTGCGAGACACTGATCTGCTGTGCCGGCTGGGTGGTGAAGAATTTGCCGTACTGTTGCCCGGCGCAACTCTTGAGCAGGCGGCAGAGCTGGCTAATGATTTACGCCGGCATTTGTCAGCGCATCCCCTGGATATCGAATCGACCCAACAGATCATGACCTTTAGCGCCGGTGTCGCTACCCTCGGAGAGGATGGGCAAAGTCTGGACGAGTTGATGCAGACGGCAGATCGAAGGATGTATGAAGCCAAGGGTGCGGGCCGCGATCAGGTGGTGGCAGCTGGTCAGCAATATCCGCTTACTGCGCCTGTTTTGCGGACGCCATGATCTGTCTTTTCAACACAGCATACCTCTAATAAAAGTACGCACGCGTTGCACTCTTCTACACTCATGATATGGGCATGGAGTTTGGTCATGAATGTGAAAAGGGGAGCAATATGCAAATCGGGGTGCCGCGGGAAATCAAGAATCACGAGTACCGTGTAGGACTTACCCCCGCGGCTGTCGCCGAGTTGGTGCGCCAGGGTCATGAGGTCGCCGTGGAATACGACGCGGGCGCCGCCATTGGGTTTTCCGACGCCGATTACCAGTCAGCTGGTGCTCACCTGGCGGGCGTTGAGGAGGTATTCGCCAAGTCGCGGATGATCGTCAAGGTCAAGGAGCCGCAGGCGAATGAGCGCGCTCGCCTTGGACCCGAACATATCCTGTTCACCTATCTCCATCTGGCGCCGGATCGGCCGCAGACTGAAGAGCTGCTGGCGTCTGGTGCTCTGTGCATTGCTTATGAAACAGTAACCGATGCACGCGGTGGACTGCCCTTGTTAGCGCCCATGTCGGAAGTCGCCGGACGAATGTCAATTCAGGCGGGGGCAAGCTGTCTGGAAAAAGCGCGCGGTGGGAGGGGCGTACTCCTTGGTGGGGTGCCGGGTGTACCGCGCGGACGTGTAGTCATCCTCGGGGGTGGTGTGGTGGGCAGTAACGCGTTGGCTATGGCCGTCGGTATGGGCGCTGATGTGACGGTCCTGGACAAGAATCCAGACGTTCTGCGGCAGCTTGATTTGCGCTACGGAAACCGCATTAATACGCTGTACTCCACCGCTGCGACGCTTGAAGAGCAGGTGCTTGGTGCTGACCTGGTTATCGGCGCGGTGCTGGTTCCAGGCGCCGCTGCGCCCAAGCTGATCAGTGCCCGATTGGTTTCGCGCATGCAAGCGGGCGCAGTATTGGTGGACGTGGCTATAGATCAGGGTGGTTGCGCCGAGACATCGCATGCGACTACCCATGCCGACCCTGTTTATATCATCGACGGGGTTGTGCATTATTGCGTAGCCAACATGCCTGGCGCCGTCGCTCGTACTGCCACCCAGGCGTTGAATAATGCCACCCTGCCTTTTGTGCTGGCGCTGGCTAACAAGGGAGTGAAAAAGGCATTGGCTGATGATTCCCATCTGCGGCAGGGCCTTAACGTGATTGCTGGCAGGCTGACGAACGCGGGCGTTGCTGCAGCCCTCGATATACCCGCTCAGTCACCAGAGGCAGGACTGGCTGCGATGTCCTGAGGGACAGAAACAGATGTCTATGGCATTGAACTTCGTTGCTCAGGTTTCTGCGAGCCACATCACAGCCTGAGCGTCGAGTGGTTGGCAATCTTTGATCAGCAGGTCATTCTCCATGATTCAAGCGGCCAGTATCACCCGTAAAGGCGATTGTTTATGGCCATAATTGTAGCTACCTTCTTGATTCAATAGCTTGCGTTTGTGCTCGCGGTAACCTGTCTGCACAGGCGTGCCTTGGAGATCCTGCGCGATGCTTCGGCCTGTTATACCCTTACATGACGCTGACGACGCCGCGCTATGGGTCGGTTCGCGAGTGCGCCCAGAGTCACTTTTACAGCAAGCCGCGCTCGCACTGCTTAGCGGAGTGCTGGTTGGTATTCCCTGGTTGAGCCCGGAGTTATACGTGACCGCGTGGTTTGGTTGGGTCCCATTGCTGTTCGCCTTGCGCCACGCGAGCCTACGGGTAGCCTTTTTTTGTGGTTGGGTGACTGGCACTGTCTGTTTTGCTATCGCCAGCTACTGGATGCTGGATTTTGTTGCCCACCTCGATACGTTTTCTGCGCTACTCACAACACTTTTAAGTATAAGTTTCTGGGTATATGCCGGGCTCTCGCTTGGTTTTGGCTGTCTGGTTTTTCGCTGGTTAACGGTGCGATTGGGGGGCTGGGAACTGGTGGGGTTTCCGTTGAGCCTAGTCAGCCTGATGGCCGTTTACCCGCTGCTGTTCCAGACTCATTTCGCCGAAGCGCAGGCGTCTTTTCTGAGTGGTCTGCAGGGTGTTGATCTGTTCGGTGCCAAAGGGCTTGACCTGCTGATGATGCTCTTCAGCGTTCTGGTATATCGGTTGCTGGCCGGCAGTCGGCGTGGTGTCGCTATGGTGGCGAACATGGCTGCTCTCGGGGTGGTAGTGGCATGGCTTGCCTACGGCGCATTTAGCCTCGCGTCCTGGGACAGCCGCATGCAGGATTGGGAGGTACGGCGCATTGGCCTGGTGCAGCCCAACGATCAAGTCACCCTAGACATTCCCGAGCCGCCGAGCGGCTTTAGCCGGGAAGAGCCCGAAGAGATGGCAGCCACCCGGCGACTCGCCCGTGCGGGCGCGCAAGTAGTCATCTGGCCTGAAGCACGCTACAAGGGGTATTTCGACAACTTCAGCGTGCGTCAGGCTTACGCCAAAACCCTGAAGCAGAGCGGTGTCGCGCTGATTTTTCATGATGCGGAGCAGCGCTGGCAGGACGGCGAGTCGGTCAATTTCAATTCGGTTATGCATATTGATCAGGAAGGCCAAGAGTCCGGTTTTTATCGCAAGATGCAGCGTATGCCCTTCGGCGAGTACCGTCCGGAGTTGTTCAGCTTGCCGGGTCTGAATGGGCTAACTACATATTTGTTTGGTGAGTTCTTGAGGCCGCTCGCGGCCGGAACCCGTCATGCCGAATTTGCTGTCGACGGCATGCGAGTAGTGCCCAAGGTCTGTTATGAGACAGCCTTCCCCAGCGATGTGGCGCAAGCCATCGGCAGCGATGCAGCCGGCAAGGTGCTGCTTTTTATCTCTCAGGACAACTGGTTCGGTGAAACGACCCAGCCGTTCCAGCATCGGGCAATGTCGGTCGTGAGAGCAGTGGAGAATCGTGTGCCGATGATTCACCTAATCAACAATGGCCCCTCCGTTGTCACTGCGCCCAACGGCCGTACGCTTGCGTCCACTCAGGCTTTCTCCCGCGCTGAAGTAATAGCCGATCTGAGTTTTTCACCGACTTCAGGCGGTAGTCTCTATAGCCGTTATCCTCACGCTTTCGAGCGGCTCATGTTCGTTGCCCTCGCACTATTATGTTTAGCGGGTTTGGTGTCCGGCCGCCGTCGACGTGGCGCTTCGACTGTGGATTAGACGAACAGCCCGGCGGTATGTCCCGATGACCAGGCCCACTGAAAATTAAAGCCGCCCAGATGTCCGGTGACATCAAGCACCTCACCGATAAAGTACAGACCAGGCTGGTGTTTTGTTTCCATGGTTTTGGAGCTGATGCCTGACGTGTCCACTCCGCCGAGAGTGACCTCGGCGGTCCGGTAGCCCTCGGTCGCCGAGGGTTTCAGCATCCAACCGTTCAGCCGCGTGCCGATCTCGTCCAGAAGTCGATCAGATATCTCTGCCAGAGATGATTCCTGTGCCTGGGGCCACCACAGCGCCTGCAGCTCTGTTACCAGTGCCTTGGGTAGTTTCTGCCCCAACAGCGTGCGCAGACGGGTTTTTGCATGCTGCTGTTTGGCCTGGAGCAGCCACTGGTTGGCCGCTACGCCGGGCATCAGGTCTAGACTCAGCGGATCTCCCGGAGACCAATAGTTGGAAATCTGTAATATGGCTGGACCGCTGAGACCGCGATGGGTGAAGAGCATGTTTTCAGTGAAGCTTTGATTGTTGCATGTGGCCGTTACTGGCACGGCCAGTCCGCTCAGCCGCTCGCACAGGGACTTCATGTTGTCACTGAACATAAATGGCACCAGTCCAGCCCGCCGCTCGGTCAGCGCCAGGCCAAATTGCCGGGCAATGTCATACCCTATCCCGCTGCCGCCCAGCGTCGGGACCGATAGCGCGCCAGTAGCGACGACCAGCGATGCACATTGCATTTGGATTGCCTGTCCAGCTTGCTCCATCGCGAGGCGATACAGCGGTGCTTGGGCGTCGGGCGCAGTAATGGAAGAGAGCTCGCAATGGGTGAACACCTCCACGCCGGCGTTGTCACACTCGGTCAGTAGCATGGCGACAATATCTTTCGCCGAGTCCGTGCAGAACAGCTGACTGTGGCTGCGTTCTTCGTAACCTATGCGATGCTGCTCGACCAAGGCAATAAAGTCCCATTGGGTATAGCGACTGAGTGCTGATTTGCAGAAATGCGGATTGGCCGAAAGGAAGTTCTCCGCTTCGACAAAGTGGTTGGTAAAGTTGCACCGTCCGCCACCGGACATCAGGATTTTTTTGCCGACCTTGTTAGCTTTTTCCAGTACCAGTACGCGTCTGCCCCGGCGTGCTGCGGTGAACGCGCAGAGTAATCCCGAGGCACCGGCGCCTAGAATGATGACGTCGTATTGAGGTATGGTCGATTTGGCTGCTCGAGACACGCGATGTTCCATGAAGACGGCGTGGCAGTATAAACAATAGTGCCCGGCGCTTCAGCGTTCGTCTGCGGGTATTTGCGCTTTTACTCGGACGCGATTGTTGGTATCGCGGCTCTGGCGGATCAACTGGTCACTGCCTGCCGCGTCGGCGGATTTCGCTAGGCGATCGTACAGTACCACATTGACCGTCGCTGCCAGATTCAGGCAGCCGGTAGTCGGAATGAAAACAACGGAATCGGCCCGGTCGATCAGCACCTGATCAAGACTGCCGTCTTCAGGACCGAACAGATAAAGAGCATGATCCGGGTGCACATAAGCAGGTAAGGCAATGGCGCCTTCCACCAGTTCGACACAAACTATTTTTACCCCTGCAGCCAGATTTTCGGTGATGTCGCCAACGGGCATCAGCGGGATGCGTAACCCGGCATGACCCGTATCGGTATGAAAGCGCGCAGCTCGTGCATACCGGGCTCCGGTGTAGCGCACGGCGTTGGCGCCATAACACCCGGCAGCGCGCATCACCGCACCAACATTGGTAGGGCTCTTGGGATTGATCAAGCCGATACAAATGGACTGGTTCACGGGTTAGGACTCGTCGGGTATTGACCGCCGTTGGTCGGGCTGCTGGTTGAGCTCACCGTGTAGACGGGGTCTGTAAAAGGTATAATACGTATCATCAAATACTAACATGGTAATCGCATGAAACTCCTGATCCGCAATCTATCGCGTACGACCACTGAAACCGAACTGCGCAATCTGTTCGAGGCGCATGGTCTGGTTCAGTCCTGTGCCCTGGTAATGGACAAGCAAACCGGCGGCTCCAAGGGATTCGGTTTTGTCGAAATGCCGCGCCACGACGATGCCAAATCAGCTATCAAAGCGCTGAACAATCTCGAGGTGGCCGGCAGCCGTATTCGCGTCAAGCGTGACGAGTCTGCTGAGGCCGATAAGAATGCCTGAGCAGCATGGGCACGATCCCTTGCACGGACTGACCCTGAAGCACATTGTCAGCTGGCTGGTCGCGACCTACGGCTGGGAAGAGTTGGGACAGCGGATCAACATCAAGTGTTTTACGACTGATCCGAGTGTGGCATCAAGTCTGAAATTCCTGCGCAAGACGCCCTGGGCAAGGGAAAAGGTAGAAGTTTTGTACCTGAGCAGTCAGCGTTAGCCCACCCGATAACGCCATCGGGTAAACCCTCAGGCTTGAGGCTTTACCTGAGGTAGTTTGCTTGTGCTGTCGGTCCTTTTCGACTGGTTGCCGCCGCTTCTTTTAGCCCCGTACATGGCGCTGTCAGCCAGATCAAGCAAGCTCTGTTCATCATGACCGTCATCGGGATAAAGCGCTATACCGATGCTCGGAATAATAGGCACTTGCCTATCAGTGAGAACAAAGGGCTGGTTCAGCATATTGCGAATCTTTTCTGCTATTACGTGTGCCTGTTGCGGGCTGTCGAGGGTTTCGAGCAAGACAACAAATTCGTCACCACCGATGCGCGATACGGTATCTGACTCCCGGACACACCGGGTGATCCGGTCAGCAACGGCTTGAAGTAACTGATCGCCAATAGCGTGCCCGTGGGTATCGTTTACATGCTTGAACTTGTCCAGATCCAGATACAACAGCGCAGCCTTGCCTTTCTCGCGTCGCGCCCGTGCCAGTGCCATGGCAATCCGGTCGCTGAGTAACAGCCGATTGGGCAGACTGGTTAGCTGATCGTAACGAGAAAGAAATTGCAACCGCGCTAAAATACTCGAGCGCTGGATGGCCGCCGCTATCTGCGTCGAGACATACTGTAGGAGTTGTTGGTCCTGATCGCTGTAGGAAGGAGCCCCTGTTCGGTTCTGGATGACCAGTGCGCCATGTGTCCCTTCCGGTGTTGTCAGCGGGACGGCGAGCCAGTCGTGTTTACGGTCCATAATGGCTGAATGACCGTCCCGACCAGTCTCAGAACTCCGCGCCTTGAGCAGTAGTGGCCGGCCGCTTTGAATAACCTCTGCGCTGAGCGCAAGCGCATCCTGACTTGCGGACACCGAGTCGGCATTCTGATCATTCGCGTAGTAGGGGTAGGTCGTCTGCCCCGTCTGTGGATCCTGTAGAGCTATGGAAAAAGCGCTGGAAGGAAGGAGGCCTATTATTATGTTGTGAATGCGGCGAAACAGCATAGGTAAGTTCGCGGCGCCCGCCGCGGCTTCCGATATCGCGTACACCGCTGCCTGCATTGCTTCGCTGTGCTTGCGCTCGGTAATGTCGTGCGCCACTGCGACTCGCCATTGCGCATCTTCCGACCAGTTCGCTGACCACATGATATGGGCGACACTACCGTCCTTGCGGATGTAGCGATTTTCGAAATGATTAGTCAGGGTGCCGAGCATCACCTCCCGGGACGTGGCCAGCGTGGCTTCATGATCATCGGGATGAACCAGGTCCATCATCTCGGTGCCGATCAGTTCGATGGGTGTATAACCAAAAATCTTTTCGCAGGCGCCGCTGACGTAGACAAAATGGCCTGCCGCATCAACCACGCAGATAGCATCAAGCAGCAAGTCCATGACAGAGGGAGAAAGTACAAAGGGATGATCTGCCCTGTTCTCCATATCATGCTTGTGTGTAGCCACCCTGTATCTCCTTGGATTTTTGTATAGCTTATGACTTAAGAATACATCAGGGGACGTCGTAAGTCCTTGTGACTGCATCAAAACAAGACAGAATCAGATATGTTTTCTTTTTTTTCCGGCAGTGCGATACAGGGCTCTTAACGCTTTTGCTGCTTTGCCGTCACCACTGCCATGGGTCCCTAGTATCCGACTCCATATATCCTGTTTTTCTTGCGGAGACAGTTGTTTCCAGGATTTCTTCTCTGCATGGGTGCGGCCGCATGCCTTGCACACCTTATGTCTGTTGAAGTCACACATATCGATGCAAGGCTTCTTGGTAATAGGTTCGCTCATGTCACCTCTGCAATGGGAGAGTCTCAGTGCTCACGACTAAGAATCAGTGTGTTGGTGTGGGCGGGTAGAAACGTATCTTGCTGTGCACAGTAGTCCCATCGCTCGACTCGGCATTCATGCAGACCCAGTGAGCACTCATGCATGACTAGATTAACCGAGTTGGGCGTGTCGCCACGGACGCGTGTGGAAAGGGCAGTGCCCGCCTGGGCAGTCCAGCCCTTACGCCCGGATTCGCCATGGTGCCCATGTAAAGGCCAGACGTAGGGTAAATGAATATGCCCGCCGATCAGCAGATCAAGGCCCGCATCTACCCACGTAGGGACGGCCATTTCGCGACCGATCAGCAGGTTGCTCATATCTGATTCTTCACGGGCACGCACTGGATGATGCTGCATGATCATGCGTAATTGCTCTGGTCGCGATTCGCGAAGTCTTCGGCTGACTCGGTCGATCTGAGCCCCGCTGACTGCGCCGTCCTTGTGGCGCGACGGGCGTGAGGTATTCAGGCCAATGACCAGGAGCCCGTCGCTTTCGTATTCCGGTTCAAGGTTGCTGCCGAACGCCTGCTTGTAGTTGCCGTAAGGATTGAAGGTCCGTGCCAAGAGATTGAAAAGCGGAATATCATGATTTCCTGGAACGGCTATGACCGGAGTTGGAAATTGCTGGACAAACGCACGCGCTGCGGCGAACTGAGTGCGGCGTGCACGTTGGGTTATGTCGCCGGTGAGCAGTGTGATTTCGGGTTGCTGTTCATGCGCCAGACGAAGCAGCGCTTGCATTACAAGGGGTTGCTCGGTTCCGAAGTGAGGATCGGAAATATGTAATACGCAAGTCATATTCGTTCACGCTTGGCGAGATCCCGCGGGACCAATAAGGGCAGTTTGTCCGGTGCGACACGAAACTCAAGTGGTGCATTCATCCAGTAGATTTCGCCATCCATGGCTACCTTTACGCGAGTACGCCGACCCCGAGGACGCACCGTCATGGTGTCGAAACCGAAGCTGATGACGTTTTCATCGTCGCCCAGTCGGCTTAAGAAGCCTCGGATCAGTAGTCCATACAGCGCGAGGCTGCCCCGTGTGCGTGAGGCCATCGCGACCATGTGATGGCGTTTGATCTCGTCCACTTGATCTATCCCAAGCTGTTCCAGCTGAAGAGCGTTGTTGCCGACCACGATGGTGGGGGTCTTCATGTGACGCCTTGGCTCACCTTCGAGATCAATCTGCACTTGCAATGACCGATGCGCGTGCGCCAGGGTGACGATTGCTGACCACAATGCGATTAATCTGCTGCGTCCATAGCGTTGCTTGTACGTTTCGCGATCCTCCAGCAGCTGTGGATAGAGCCCCAGACTAGCGTTGACCAGAAATACTCGGCCGTTTAGCAGCCCTACATCGACCGGCTGGATGACGGCATCCAACAACGTATCAATGGCGTTCTCGGTTTTCTGCGAGATCCCTACGCTGCGGCCGAAATAGTTGAATGTACCCTGAGGGAGTATTCCCATAGGTACGCCGCTACCGAGAACAACCTCACTCACAGCGCTTAGCGTACCGTCGCCGCCCACGGCGACCACGATTCCGCCTTGTGCCCTGGCTTGTGCCAAGGCCTGCTCGGCAGTCGCCTTCAACTGGGCACCGTCGTCCACGGTCATCAGCGTGTGTTGCCTACCAGCCTCGGATAATCTTCGCTCAATGGTTTCTCGAGTTTCCTTTGCGTCGTGGTTCCCCGAGGCGTTGTTCATAACGATAAACAGGGGCTCGTCGCCGGTGAGAGGACTACAGGGATATCCTTCGTTTATAGCCTTTGCCGTGTTGTTCATCTTGCTTGCTCAATATGCATAGCAATGAAGGTCATATATTTTTCCGTGAAAGAGGGATGGCGCTCTACCCGATATAACTCAACGCAACTGGCTGTCTTTGCTGCCGCGTCGGTTGTATGAGCCGGTCGCTGCGTCGCCTGTATCGCGCGCTTGCTGACAAGCAACGCATAGCCTGACTCCCGGCAAGGCCTTTCGTCTGGCCTCTGGGATTGGGTTGTCGCACTCTTCGCAGTGCAACAGGCTCTCGCCTTTAGGCAGATTGCTACGTGCACGCTGTACTGCCTCGTCGACGGTGTCATCGATCTGCTCTTGCACCGCTCCATCTTGTGCCCAGCCGGTTGCCATGGTCACCTCCGGATATCTCAAGATTGCAGGCAATGCTTACCTGCGGTTTATTACATCACCAGCATAGACGCTTTTTCGCCAGGTACTCTGTCACCTTCAGGACAAGATGGGCAACGGAGAGCACTCCAGCCAGTATTTCCAGGACTTCAATCTTGCAGCATGGACCAGATGCCGATTGCGCTGACCGTCAGTAAAACGCCACCTAGTACACGGAAAAACACTGGCGTCTCCGCATGCATGATGTGTGTGTGAGCGCGCAGCCCAATCAGATGGCCGATCGCAGCGCAGGGCAGTAACCAGAGATGATGTATCAATTGCAGGTCGACGCCGGCGTAGAGAAAAGCTGCCATTTTGATCGTGACGAGGATGAACCAGAGAGCAAAAAGCGTGTCGCGAAATTGCTCCTTGGCCAGATGCTGGGCGGCAACAGCGATAATCAGCGGTGCACCGATCAGTGAGGTGCCACTGACATAGCCGCCTAACATCAAGAAAAGCGTATCGACCACGCGGCTGTTGCTGCGAAAAGGACGATTGGTGATGTATGACAGTGAGTAGGCGGCCACGATCACGAAGATGATGATGCTCATGATGTTGCCGGGTAGCGTCAACAGGCCCAGTACGCCGATCAGCTTCGGCACGATCATGATGCCCAGGATGCGTCCAAGATAACGCCAGTCGACGGTGCCGACTCTCTTTGGCGAGCCGGAAGGCTGACGACGATTATTCAGTGCAATGGTAAGAGACGAGAAAAACAGCAGATGCATCGCGATCAGCGGCAGAAAAATCAGTGGGTCATTGTGTACCAGCAGCAGAAAGGGTAGCGACAGAACCGCTCCGCCGAACCCCAATCCGGAGCGGACGAAGCCGCTCCAGACGAAAATCAGGCCGATAAGCGCGTATTGATAGGGCAGCAAATCAGCCATGAAAAGCAGGTCTCGAGATAAACAGGACAGCCAGTGTAAACGTTAAGAAGGCAGCGCCCAACCTGCACAAGCAATGTCCGAAGGATCCACGCGTACATTGCCTTGCGATGCATTCCACGCTGTTTGAGGTTATACGTCTATTGCCAGATGCCAGCGGGTATTATTCTGGTCCAAGCTTTCGAGAATCCGTTGATACTCGGCCAGCTCTGAAAGTATTTCCTGTTGACGACCCAGTTGGGCCGGGTGGCTATCAAGGTACTCTCTCAAGGTGCGGACTGTCAGCAGACCGTCTTTGGCCGCGAACCACTCCTCCTCAGGCGTATCCAGAGGTTCATCATCCGTATCAAGGTAAGCATGGAGCTGCGCTTCAGTTTCGTCCGGGTCGACACTGAAGAAGTCCATTAGCGGACGCACCCCCAGGGTTTCGCACAGGTGTTCGAGATGGGCCTCATCGGCATGGGCAATTGATTTGCCATTAAAAAATGTCTCGAGGCCGGCAACGTCATTTTCTGCAGCGATATACCAGGCAAGTCCCATGGTGTTTTCTCTCTCTGGGTTGGCGGCGGATGCACTATATGGTGGTGTTTCAACGCAATTCGTCATCACTCGATGATGCCTGCTGTGCTGAGGGTCGACAACATGATTAGTGTGAGCTGTGTCATGTTGCGTAAGACCGGACAGGGCTTAACGTTCAGAAAGTCATGACTGCAGGGGCAATCTCAGCCTCGCATGGACGAAATGAACTAATCTGGCGCGGCACTATCGAATGTGTGCGCGATCACGCGCCCAACCTAGCCGGTCCGAACCATTGCAGGAGCACGCCATGAACATCGCATTGACGCCATTGATTTCTCTTATTGCCGGTATACTGATTCTTCTGGTTCCGCGTCTGCTGAACTACATCGTCGCCATATATCTGATTATTATCGGTCTTGTCGGTATCTTTGGCGGCGGGTTCAACCTGCGCATGTAAAGTGTCTCGAACCCGAATACCTCTTTCGGGTTTTAGCGTCAGGCAAAGCTGCGGGGTTGCCCCGCAGTCAGCTGCTCCAGTCACGGGATTTTCTTTTCCTCCGAGGGCGTATCCGTTTCACCCTGCGCTATTATTTTAGCCTCTTCGGTTTTCGGCGGTGTCAGGCTCAGCACCTGCCAGCCTGGCTTGGGATCAAGCTTGCCCTCGTCGACGAACACTTCCAGACGCCCCTTGGGCGATATTGCGAAGAGTGGTACCACCTTGCCATCATGCCACTGGGCGAGCTTGGTGAAATCAAACTCTTCACTCAGCTTGGTGACGCGAATTTCCCAGCCCTTGCTCAACAGGCTGGCCAGTTTGCTGTAGCTCATGTCCTTGTCAAACAGGGTGTGGCCACGGTGCTGTGATCCCAGCTTGTGTTTCTCCGCCTTATCGGTTTCTGTGCTTGCCAGCAGGGTGTACACCTTGAGGGCGCCGAACTCGGTACTGTAACGCATGCTGGCTACCACGTTGATTCCCAGGCTCGGCGATAGCGCAAGCAATCGACCGATCCCTATCAGGTCCAGATGCTGGTCGGCATAGGCCGAGACCGCATTACCATAAAAGGTTTCCAGGCCTTCCATGCGCGCATCACGGATATAGTCCCATTGGGTGTCGGTCAGCAGGACCCGCACGCCACTCTTTTGCAGTGCCTTGGCAATCGCCCGCGCCACAGGATTCGCCCCTACTATCAGGAAGCCGGATGCAGCCGGCTCTGCAACGCGCAACAGGCGAGCAAGGCCTCGGGAAGTGGCACTTTGCAAAACCACTGTGCCGATAATGATCGAAAAGGTCAGGGGCACGAGAATCCCTGCCTCGGGGTGCCCGGCTTCTTCAAGCCGAATGGCGAATAAGGCGGATACCGCCGCGGCGACAATGCCACGAGGCGCAATCCAGGACAGCAACGATTTTTCCTGCCAGGTCAGGCTGGAGCCAATCGATGACATCCAGATGGATACAGGGCGAGCAACCAGCTGCATAACCAGCAGTAACAGCAGGGGCGTCCAGCCTAGCGCCAATATGTCGTCAAGTGTGAGACGAGCCGCCAACAGGATGAACAGGCCGGAAATCAGTACAACACTGAGATTCTCCTTGAAATTGAGGATCTCGTTGATATGCAGGTCTTTCTTGTTGGCCAGCCACATACCCATCAATGTCACCGCCAGTAAGCCGGACTCATGGGCCAGATGATCGGAAATGCTGAAGGCGGCGAATACCACCGAGAGTGTTGCCAGGTTTTGCAAATAGTGAGGCACCCAGCCACGTTTGAGCACAAAACCGAGAAACCATCCGCCCGCAATGCCGAGAAACGTCCCCACTGCCATGATCTCGAGAAAGGCAAGCAGGCCGTGGAGTACACCCGCACTCTGACTTTGCGCCACCACAAACTCGTACACGACCACCACCAGTAGTGCACCGATGGGGTCGATGAGAATACCTTCCCAGCGCAGGATGTTGGATATATTGCGATTGGGTCTTACCGTGCGCAACATGGGAACAATTACGGTAGGTCCGGTGACGACCGCCAGCGCGCCAAACAGGACGCTCAGCTCCCAGCTCACCCCGATCAGATAATGTGTTGCAATGGCGACGATCAGCCATGTCAGCGCCGCACCCACGGTAATCAGGCGCTGAACCACGGCTTTCTGCGTTCGTATTTCGCTTATGTTGAGGGTCAGGCTTCCCTCAAACAGAATAATCGCGACTGACAGGCTGATCAGTGGGAAAAGCAGGTCGCCGAACAGTAAATCCGGATCAATGACCGAGGTAAATGGCCCCAGCACAATGCCCGCGCCGAGCAAGAACAAAATCGCGGGGAGCTTTACTCGCCAGGCCAGCCATTGGCAGCCAAAGGAAATCATACCAATGAGGGCGATGCTGAGACTGGCCGATAGCAACATGGAGTGTCCTTGGGTGGTGCGGGTTAGAGTGAGAGGGGAGTTTAGCGATAGCACCGGGTAAGTCCAGTTCGCGCAGTCAAGAAAAGCGCTGGCTTGTCCGCGATTCGACCGAACTGTCATTAGTCCGTAGGCTTCATCCGTGTGTCGGCAGACTAGAATGATTCTGCAGGCGAGAGACCAACATAATAATAATTTTATAAAGAGGTGAAGTTATGTCAATTCGTGAATCCCTGGACGCGGTTCTGCGCCGTGCTACTGATAGCGGTGATATACCGGGCGTCGTGGCAATGCTGACTGATGGTGAAAACATCCTCTATCAGGGTGCTTTCGGCAAGCGGGCTCTGGATGCGAAGGCGCCAATGATGCTGGATAGCGTCGGGCTGATTGCATCGATGACCAAGGCGCTGACATCCACCGCGATATTGCAGCTGATGGAGCGTGGCAAGCTGGATCTGGATAGTCCGGCTGCGACCTGGTTGCCAGCCCTGGGCGATGTTCGTGTACTGGAAGGCTTTGATGCGGAGGGTGAGCCGCTACTGCGGGCGCCGGCGCGTCCGCTTACTTTGAGGCATTTATTGACGCATACCTCTGGTTTTGGTTACGAGTTTCTCAGCAAGGATCTCCAGCGCTATCAAGCGGCGCGCGATATTCCCGAGTTGCTTAGCGGCCAGAAAGTAGGATTGCAGCTGCCCTTGCTGTTTGATCCCGGCGAAGCCTGGGGCTACGGCATAGGACTGGACTGGGCCGGGCTGGTGGTTGAGGCGGTTAGCGGGCAGTCTCTGGGCGAATATTTTGCCGAGCACGTGACAGGGCCTCTCGGCATGAAGGATACCGCTTTCACACTGCGGCCTGATATGCGCGAGCGCCTGGCTAAAATCCACCAGCGTGCGGATGACGGCAGTTTGATGCCGCTGGACATGGAGATGCCCCAGGACGCCGAATTCGAGATGGGTGGGGGCGGGCTTTACGGCACGACAGGCGATTACATCAAGTTTATGCGCATGATCCTCAATCACGGTCGAGGTGAAACGGGTCAGGTGCTGCGACCAGAAACAGTTCAATTGCTTTCGAGCAATCATATTGGCGAGCTGGAGGTTGGCTCCTCTAAAACAGCAAACCCATTGCTGACCAATGATTTCGAATTACCGCCGGGTATTAGTCACAAGTGGGGGTTGGCAGCCATGATTAACGCGGATGCTCTGCCTACGGGTCGTCCGGCTGGCAGTTTGATGTGGGCGGGTTTAGCCAACTCCTATTTCTGGATCGATCCTCACAATGGAATCGCAGGTGTCATGCTGACCCAGATCTTTCCATTTGCCGACGTGAAAGCGATGCCGCTGTTCATTGAGTTCGAATATACCGTCTATCAAAATCGCTGAACGTCAGGGACATCGTCATCAATGATTCCTCACCAGTAGTTCAGTCGGGCCTGGGTGTCCGGTCGCGGGGGTCTCCGTCAGCATTGGGTCCGCCAGTAGATCCGGTGTGACTGTCCAGGTCCGGCTCGCGCTGGGCCAAACCTTCGGCCGAAACGATATGCAGATCCCTTTGTGGGAAGGGAAACCCGATATCGTTCTGATGAAAAAGGTCCCATATCGCGAGCCGAATTTGGCTGGCAACGTTTACCAGGCCCTGTTGGGGGTCGCTTACCCAAATACGCAGCTCAAAATCCACTGAGGAGTCACCGAAGTCGACTAGGTGGGCCAGTGGCTTATGCTGGTCGTCGCGCAGTACCCGGGTCTGGGAAAGAGCCGCTTCGATCATCAGTTCGATGGCCTTGTGTACATCGGAGTGATAGGAAATGCCAATCTCGATTTTGAGGCGTACGGCGGTATCGGAATAGCTCCAATTGATGACCTGCTCGGTAATCAGTGTTTCGTTGGGAATCAGGTACTCCTTGCCGTCACGGGTTGCCACTGTTATGTAGCGGGCGCCCATCTGCTTGATCCAGCCGTAGGCATCGCCGGTTTCGATCACATCTCCGGGCTTCAGTGAGCGGTCGAGTAGCAGGATGATGCCGCTGAACAGGTTGGAGACGACTTTCTGCAGGCCAAAACCCAAACCGATACCTAGTGCGCCAGAAAAGACCGCCAGGGCGGTCAGGTTGACGCCAACAAATGTCAGCGCAACGATGACGGCCACCAGATACAAAATGATGCGCAGGACTTTGCCAATTAACACTCGGGCTGCCGGAGTGACGCCTTCCAGGTAAACCAGACGGCTGTCGATGAGGCGCGCCATCAGATTGGACAGCCATATGAAAATGCTCAAAAGCAGAAGTCCATTAACGAACCCCATCAGCGATAACCGCATGTCGCCAATGTTGAAGGCAATGGAATTGAGTAGATCAAGGAAGGCCGGTAGCCAGCCGAGGATGGCTAGCGCAGTCACGAACCAGACAACGGCAGCGATCAGCTTGGCCCAGCCTGGTTGGCGCAGCAAACTGGTGGTCAGCCGGATGACGACCCAGGCAGTCAGCAGATTGGCGGCAATGCGCAGCAGGTCACTGTCGAGCCCGATTTTCTCGCTTATGCCATGGGCAATCCAGGTCAGCAAGGCCGCGAAGCCCGTGCTGATGACGAGCAGCAGACGGCGAAGGGTGTAACGCATGCTTGGCAAGAGCGCTTCGCCCGCCAACATTCTGTCGATGCGAGGCACTACTAGCCGATGGAGTATGAATGCACACAACACAATGGTTGCCAGCATCAACGCCTCGATCAGTGTGCCGGCGGTGAATAGATAGTTATCGGCCCAGCTATCGATCATCTCGATGCTGTCACCCATGGAAATGGCCGGAACGTCCAGTGGGCTCTGCTTGTCTTCTTCTGTCATAAAATGAGTGCAGCATCTTTAGCCGGGGTTGTCGAGTTAATGGATGAACAGGCGGCAAATGGTTCATCTGGACTGAAGCTGTTAAACCAGAAACGGTTTGCCTGTTGCTGGCGCCTTGCAGCCGTGTCCATACTGCAGGACGGTGTGACCAAAGTTGCGCCTTAAAACAAAAACAAACTGTTCAAGAGGAAATATCATGTCTTTTATCGAGCGCGAAGCTCCAGGGTTTTCTGATGAGGCAGCAATTATCGAGCTGCAACATCTGTTCTCTGTGCAAAAAAAGGCCTTCCTGGCCAATACCTTTCCTACGTTGAAAGAACGTCTGACGTTACTCGAAGCACTGGCCGGGATGATGCTCAGCTACCGCAGCCGTATCCAGGAAGCGCTTGCTGCCGATTTCAGTTCGCATCCCACCCAATTTTCCGACCTGGTTGAATGCCTGGGCATCGCTGGCCGGGCGAAATTTGTTTCCGAGCACCTTGAAGAATGGATGAAGCCGCAGTCGCGCCATGTCGATCCGGCACTGTTCGGCAGTGCCCGCGCTTACGTTCTACAGCAGCCCAAGGGTGTTGTCGGCAATATGGTGCCTTGGAATTTTCCTTTCGATATAGGTATTGGTCCGGTTGTTGAAATGCTCGCGGCGGGGAACCGGGTCATCGTCAAACCTTCGGATCTGACGCCGGCCTGCAGCGAGCTAACGCTTGAAATGATCAAGGCGACCTTCGATCAGGATCAGGTCGCTGCTGTCGCCGGCGGTATTGAACTGGCCAAATGCTTCCCAACGCTCGAATGGGATCATTTGATGTATACCGGTAGTACCGAGGTCGGCCGGCTCGTGGCAGTGGCTGCGGCAAAAAATCTCACGCCAGTCACGCTGGAACTAGGCGGCAAGTGCCCCGCCGTGGTGACCGAAGACGGTATCAACGCGGCGACGATTGAACAGATTGTCGGTTGCAAGACGATCAAAAATGGTCAGATGTGTGTGACGGTCGATTACGCGCTGGTTCCCGAGGCACAACGGGATCATTTTGTCAGTCTGTTACAGCAGCGGTTGGAGTCTACCGTACCTGATTACGCTAACCATAAAGACGTGACCGGAATCATCAACGAAAGACATATGGATCGATTGCTGCGCTATCTCGACGATGCCCGCGACAAGGGTGCGACGTTAATAGCAATTGGCGGTGAAACGGATCGGGCTTCGCGGCGCATGCCTTTGACGCTTGTGCTCGACCCCAGCGACGACATGGAGTTGATGCAAAACGAAATATTTGGCCCGATTTTGCCGATCAAGACCTACCGCACACTGGACGAGGCGATTGACTACATCAACGCCCATGACCGGCCGTTGGGGATCTATGCCTTCAGTGATACGCCATCCAGCGCACAGAAGATCCTCGATAGGACGGTGTCCGGGGGTGCCTGCATTAATGCCGCAGCAATGCATGCCGCTCTGCCTTCATTGCCCTTTGGCGGCATTGGCAAAAGTGGTACCGGCAGGCATCACGGTCAGGAAGGCTTTCTCGAGTTCTCCAATCCCCGCGCGGTATTTGAGCGCGGCAGCGACGATCTGATTGCGGCAATGTACGCTCCCTACGGAGAGCTGTCCGACGCAGTGATCGCCGGTGCCTTGGAAGGCAATCATTAGATCTGTTTGAGTGCGACTAGAGCGCCCCTGAAGATGGGGCGTTATCCGGCAGAGGCTGTGAGAAGTCTCCAGCCGATACCCATTGCCGCGCATGTGCCTAGCAAGGGCAGCATGCGCATTCTTGCAACGAAAACCAATACAAAGGCGATCATGGAGATGCTCAGTAATGGCAAATTCACACTGGCCAATCGTGGTGTCAGCAGGTCTAGACCGAAGTCGGTCAGTCGCCAGTGCTCTGCAAACAGTGCATTGAGTGCAAACCACAACGCCAGATTGGCGATCACACCGACCACCGCGGCGGTGATTGCGGCGAGTGCGGCGGACAAGGCTCGATTGCCGCGCAATTTTTCCACATAGGGCGCACCAGCGAATATCCAGAGGAAGCAGGGCAGGAAAGTCACCCACAGTGTCAGCATTGCACCCACCGTGGCCGCCAGCAAGCTTGGCTGCAGACCGTCGCGTAATGCTGCAAGAAAACCGACGAACTGAGTCACCAGGATCAACGGGCCGGGTGTGGTTTCTGCCATCGCCAGGCCATCAAGCATTTCACCAGGCTGCAACCATGCGTAATGTTCAACGCCCTGCTGTGCGACATAAGAGAGAACCGCATAGGCGCCACCGAAGGTAATGAGTGCCATCTTCGAGAAAAAACTGCCTATCTGGGTGAATACGCTTTCATCGCCCAGCACCGCATGCAATACGGTCAGCGTTCCGATCCACAGCAGCAGACATGTAAGCGCCGCGCTTCGCGTTCCGGGTCGCACTGTAACGTCCAGATCAAGTTCGACGGTCGTGTTCTGGCTGCCGGGAAATAAACGCGCGCTCAAATAGCCGATAAGCCCCGCGCTGATCACAACCAGTGGAAAAGGCAAATTGAAGGCGAAGAGGGCGGCAAATGCGGCTATGGCCAGCACGGGTTTGAGAGTGCCTTGCAGTGCACGGCCGGCGATACGCAGCAACGCCTGTGTAACGATCGCCAGCACCGCGGCCTTGAGACCGAAGAACAAGCCTTCTACCAGGGTCAGGTCACCCAGTAATACATACAACCAGGATAATATCAGGATCGCGGAGGCGCCCGGCAGGATAAACAATACGCCAGCCACCACCCCCCCTTTTACACCGTGCAATAGC
>Ga0314772_1000069_pt1 | contig 55970 bp, 47 predicted proteins | sample MetaGCBIW2018_FD_204520 | JGI IMG/M metagenome (GOLD analysis project Ga0314772, IMG submission 204520) | Cryopeg brine microbial communities from Beaufort Sea near Barrow, Alaska, United States - CBIW 2018 | ecosystem: Environmental > Aquatic > Marine > Coastal | place: USA: Alaska | collected... | reverse complement strand
ATAGGCTCATTTTGGTTATCCGCCACCTTTCCGGAAACGGTATAATCCTGCGCAAAGCTGAGGTTGATAATAAATAAAAAAAGAAATAGTAAAAGTCGGTTTTCCATATGGCGTTAAAATTAAGTTAATCATTAAAGATATGAATAGCCTAAATGCATTTTAACGCGCATTTTACAATTGGTAATGAAAATTATTTATTAGCCATTGGCCAATCTAAGCCTTACCTTTGCAGGTCAAAGCGATACGTGCGTTATCGACCTAGAAATTTTTTATGAAAAACATCCGCAATTTTTGCATTATAGCCCATATAGATCACGGTAAAAGCACACTGGCAGACCGTCTACTCGAATTTACGGGTTCGGTCACAGACAGGGAAAAGAAAGAACAGTTGCTTGATAATATGGATCTGGAACGCGAGCGCGGCATTACCATTAAGTCCCACGCCATACAGATGGATTATGTGCACAACGGTGAACCATATATCTTAAACCTGATCGATACTCCGGGCCATGTAGATTTTTCTTACGAAGTTTCCCGTAGTATCGCGGCCTGCGAAGGTGCGCTCCTTATTGTGGACGCGGCACAGAGCATCCAGGCGCAAACCATTTCCAACCTTTACCTTGCTTTGGAAAATGACCTAGTAATCATCCCAGTACTTAATAAAATTGACCTTCCCAGTGCCAATATTGAGGTGGTGACAGATGATATTGTAGACCTACTGGGCTGTAATGCCGGTGACGTAATCCCCGCCAGTGCAAAAACGGGAGTAGGTATTCAAGAAATACTTGACGCCATAATTGACCGTATCCCACATCCCAAAGGCACTGTAGATGAACCTTTGCAGGCGCTTATCTTTGATTCGGTCTATAATCCATTTCGCGGTGTGGAAACTATTTTTAGGGTCATAAATGGAAGTATCAAAAAAGGGCAGGAAATCAAATTTATCGCCACCGGAAAATCTTATTTTGCCGATGAAGTTGGTACTTTAAAGCTGACACAAGTACCCAAAAAAGAAATAAAGGCCGGTGATGTGGGCTATCTGATCACGGGTATTAAAGAAGCCCGCGAAGTGAAAGTAGGGGATACGATCACCGATAAAAAAGAACCAACCAGAAACCCGATTTCTGGTTTTGAAGATGTAAAACCGATGGTTTTTGCCGGAATTTATCCTGTGGATACCGAAGATTACGAAGACCTGCGCAGTTCTATGGAAAAGTTGCAGCTCAACGATGCCTCGTTGGTTTTTCAACCGGAAAGTTCTGCGGCGCTTGGTTTTGGTTTCCGTTGCGGTTTTCTGGGGATGCTGCACTTGGAGATCATTCAAGAGCGCCTGGAACGTGAGTTTGATATGACCGTAATCACTACGGTTCCCAACGTTTCCTATCACGCATTTACCCATCGCGAGCCCGAAAAAGCCATACTGGTCAACAACCCTTCAGACCTGCCAGATCCTTCTGGCATAAACCGTGTAGAAGAACCATTTATCAAGGCTTCCATAATTACAAAGGCAGATTTTGTGGGACCCGTAATGTCACTTTGCATTGAAAAGCGCGGTTTAATCACTAACCAAACCTATCTTACCACAGACCGTGTAGAACTTTCCTTTGATATACCACTGGCGGAGATTGTGTTTGATTTTTACGATCGTCTTAAAACAGTTTCCAAAGGGTATGCCTCTTTTGACTATTCGCCGATTGGCATGCGTGCCTCACAGCTTGTCAAGGTAGATGTGCTACTCAACGCTAATGTGGTGGATGCGCTCTCTGCGCTGTTGCATAAGGATAATGCCTATGACATTGGTAAACGGATGTGCGAGAAGCTGAAAGAGTTGATCCCTCGGCAGCAATTTGATATCCCTATACAAGCCGCCATTGGTGCAAAAATCATCGCAAGGGAGACCGTAAAAGCGCTTAGAAAAGATGTTACCGCAAAATGTTATGGTGGTGATATTTCGCGGAAGCGAAAACTTCTGGAAAAGCAGAAAAAAGGAAAAAAACGCATGCGTCTGGTAGGGAATGTGGAAATTCCTCAGGAAGCATTTATGGCCGTATTGAAACTCAACGATTAATGAAGCGTATACAGTTGGTAGGGCTGGGGCTTATACTTATAAGCGGTTTTTTATCGCAGTTTACAGCTATAAAACAATCACAATGGGGCGTATGGGCCATGGCAATTTTGGCCATCGTGGGAATGGTGCTGGTACTTTATGAATGGTTTAAAACCTGGAAATAGGAGTTCAAACTAAGCCTTAAAATAGACTGATAGAATAAAAACCTACCTTTCAGCAAGTTTTTTTGGCTTTTGTATTTCTTTATACCACTCGTATTAGAACCGTTTATACTACACAAACTTTTTATTCTTTATCTTCAATTTTGACATCTTCCGTTTCTGATTCTAATTCAGTATCTGAAGTAGATTCAGCTTCTGGAACAGTAGTTTTTGCCGCTTTAGGTTTATTATCCTCCAGCTCTTCCACGTCGAAAGGTTTTCCCATATAAACCAGCTTGCAACCATCAAAGCTTTCTACCTCAAGTTCGCTAATGTCTGCCTTTAATATTTTCAGGTCATCTTCTTGTGTTTTAAGGAAGATGGGGATAATGTTATCATCCGCTCGGCTTATTTCAATAAGGCGCTTAAAGGTGGCCTCACTATCTATGTCTATTTCCTGCATGGAAGGATAACTACGCGCCACTTCGGTCAGATTAATAAAATCATCAGTAGGCGAAAAGAGCCCCTCGTCTGGTGTAGTAAGACTGTCTGTCATTTCATCTGGGGTAATAAGTCTAAAAGACCCATTCTCTCCAAAATTATGCTTAAAACGGTCCAGCGCATATTTATTGATATCGCCATTACCAGTCAACGCCATGAGATACCCTACGTCATTGAGTTCAATATTGTTCGTCAAGCTATCTGAATAGATGCTATCTTCAATAGCGTCAAGACCGCGTTCTTTCGCCTTGGCAATATTGTTAGAATTACTGTCTACAAGGACCACGTGACGGCCATTTTTCATCAGATATTCACCGATTATACGAGACGCTTTTGAGGCGCCAATAATCACTATACCTTCAGAATTTTTAAGGAACACACCTACCAATTTTGCAAAAAGCCTTGCTGTAGTAGCGTTGAGCAATACCGTGCCCAGCACGATCATAAATACCAACGGGGTTATATATTCTGCATCGGCTACGCCTTCTCTGGCGAGTTTTAGGCCAAAAAGAGAAGCAATACCCGCTGCTACGATACCGCGCGGTCCCACCCAGCTGATAAACATCTTCTCATTAAACTTTAAGCCAGATCCTCTTGCACTTATAAACACACCCAACGGGCGCAGTATAAAAACAACAACGGCAAAAAGTATAGCAGCATTCCAGTTATAGACCAGAAATAGCTCGTTCATCTCAATATTTGCGGAAAGCAGGATAAAGAGAATGGAGATTAAAAGTACGCTCAGCGATTCTTTAAAATAAAGCAGTTCCTTAATGTTCGGCAATTTCATGTTACCCATGACCATACCCATGACCACTACAGCAAGAAGTCCGCTCTCGTGGGCAAAAAGATCAGAGAGCACAAATACGCCCAGCACGGCAGCAAGGGTGAAAACGTTTAATAAGTAATGCGGAATAATATTTCGTTTTATTGCGAAAGCAAGTGCGTGCGCAAAAGTAAAACCGAAGGTAAAACCAAAAAGAACAATCTTACCAAACTCCTCTAGTGCTACCAACGTAAACTCGCTCCCGGCGCCTACGCTAATGAATTCAAAGACCAAAACCGCTACCAGCGCACCAATGGGATCAATAAGGATCCCTTCCCACTTTAGAATGGCAGAAACGTCTTTTCGCAGCGGGATATTCCGGAGAATAGGAGTGATAACCGTAGGTCCGGTCACTATAATTAGCGCAGAAAATAGGAACGCAATACGAAGATCAAGGTTGAATATGTAATATGCGGCTGCCCCGGCACCAAAGAAAGTCACCAGCGAGCCCACAATAATAAGTTTTGTAATAACGGGCCCCACGTTTTTGATTTCGCCCAGGCGCAGCGTTAACCCACCCTCAAAAAGAATAATCCCTATTGCGAGAGAAACAAAGTTAAAAAGCCGTTCCCCGGGGAAAATACCGAGACCAGTGTCTGCGTTCCAGATAGGTTCAATCCATTTACCCCCGTCTGGGCTCAATAAAGTGGATATAGGACCTACAAAAAGCCCTATTAAAATCAAGGGAAGAATCGCAGGGATCTTAAATTTCCAGGCAACCCACTGTGCCAAAATTCCCAATATTATTATTCCAGCTAGTTCTAGCATGCGCTCTAATTTGTGCTATTATACAACTTTTCAATTAAAAAAAGGCAAAGCTAGTTGAATTGGTTGTTAAATATAGCTTAATAGTATGACATATAAAATCCATTTTAAATGCCTTTTGTATTTTGCACAACTTTATCAAAACCTATGGAATTACACGCAGTAGAAGCCGGGAACTTTAAATTAGATGGTGGATCAATGTTTGGCGTGGTGCCAAAGTCTTTGTGGTCACGCACAAACCCAGCCGATGAAAACAACATGATTGATATCGCAGCGCGCTGCTTGCTCATTGAAGACGGGAAGCGGCTCATTCTCATTGATACAGGAATGGGGAACAAGCAGACCGATAAATTTTTCTCCTATTATTATCCTTGGGGAGATGCCACTCTGGAGCGTTCCATCAGAGCTAAGGGATTTCATCCCGATGAGGTTACAGATGTTTTTTTGACGCACCTTCATTTTGATCACTGCGGTGGTTGCATCGTTTATGGTGAAGATGGTAAATCGTTACAGCCAGCTTTCAAAAACGCTACCTACTGGAGTAATAAAGACCACTGGCAATGGGCCACACAGCCTAACGCGCGCGAAAAAGCGTCCTTTTTGAAAGAAAATATACTTCCCATTGAAGAAAGTGGCCAGCTGAAATTCGTTGAAAAGGGAGCAAATACTTATTCTTTTTCAAAGGAAATGGATTTCGGCATTCTGTTTGTAGATGGTCATACCGATAAGCAAATGATCCCCCACATTACATATAAAGATAAAACCATTGTTTTTGCAGCAGATCTATTGCCCACCGCAGGTCATTTACCGTTGCCGTACGTTATGGGTTTTGATACGCGTCCTCTATTGACTCTTGATGAGAAAGAAAAATTTCTGAACAAGGCAGCCGATGAAAATTTGTATTTGTGGCTGGAACATGATGCCCATAATCCTATTATTACAGTAAAGCATACCGAAAAAGGCGTTAGGCTCAACGAGCGTTTTACAATTGAAGATTTTGATTTATAAACTAAATACCTTGCCCTTAGGCAAATAATTCTTTATTACATGAAAAAAATGATGTTAGCGGCTTTTGGTGCCGTGCTATTTTTGAATGCTTGCGATACGCCAGCAAAACTGATTTCGATACCGGAAGAAAATGTAGATAACAACCCGCTTAAGGTCGCCCCGCTCAGTGAGGAGACCGAAAAGGCCTGGAGTTCAAAAGACCTTGTTAAAGACACTATACCTGGGATGAGCGTAGAGCTTGCCTACAACGAGTTTGTAAAAGGTGGAGGAGTGCCCGTAATTGTTGGCGTGGTAGACAGTGGCGTAGATATAGATCATGAGGACCTTAAAAATAAGATCTGGACCAATGCAAAAGAAATCCCCAATAACAATAAGGATGATGACAATAACGGTTATGTAGATGATATTCATGGCTGGAATTTTCTGGGAGATGTAGTTGACGAACAATTAGAATTCAGTCGCATCATTCAGAAATATGAGCCCATGTACAAAGGCAAAGACCTCTCTGAAATTCCCAAAAAGGAGCAGGAAACCTTTAAAATGTATAAAAGTGCTAGAGAAGAATATGATAAGCAGTACAATGAACTTGTAGAGCAGAAAAACCAATACGATCAGATCGTTAAGGTGGTAAAAACAGCGCATGCAGACGTAAGCAAAAAGCTGGGCAAAGAAGATTATACCGCAGAGGATCTTGAAACATTGGACGCTAGTACGCCAGACGCACAGCGCAACAAGGCCATATTGACACAGATGTTAAGCTATGAGCCTACAATCCCAGAATTTCTAAAAATGATCAATGAAGGGCTTGAAAGCATGAATCAGCGTTTAGACAATAACTTTAACCTCAATGCAGACTACCGTAAAGTATTGGGCGACAATCCTGACGATATCAAGGATGATAACTACGGAAATAATAATGTAATGGGTCCTGATGCCGAAGGCGCCCTGCACGGTACACACGTTGCCGGCATTATCGCTGCCCAGCGTGATAATAAAATAGGCATGAATGGCGTGGCAAATGACAATATTAAAATCATGGTAGTGCGCGCTGTGCCAGATGGTGATGAGCGTGATAAAGATGTTGCCCTTGCCTTTCGCTATGCGGTAGATAACGGTGCAAAAGTCATCAATACCAGCTTTGGGAAGTATTTTTCTACACATCCACAATGGGTTTATGACGCCATAAAATATGCTGCAAAACACGATGTGCTCATCGTAAACGCGGCTGGTAATGAGTCAGTGGATCTTGACGCGGGCAAAACCATTTATCCCAATGACCAACTGAATAATATGGAAGAATTTGCCGATAATTTCATCACCGTGGGCGCCCTGAATGAAACCTATGGAGGCGAGCTTGTCGCTTCTTTTTCCAACTATGGAAAGTCTAACGTAGATGTTTTTGCCCCTGGTGTGCGCATTTATTCTACCGTGCCCGAAAATAAATATGAGTTCCTACAGGGAACTTCTATGGCCTCTCCAGAAGTTGCCGGTGTGGCCGCAATGCTGCGTTCTTATTATCCACAATTTTCTGCAGGGCAGATCAAACAAATCCTTATGCAGAGCGGTGTGACCACAAATACTGCCGTGGTCGTGGGCGAAGATGCTGATATTACCAAAAAGTTCAGCGAACTTTCGAAATCGGGCAAAATGGTAAATATGTATAATGCCTTTAAAATGGCCCAACTTTCAACAGAAAACAGCAATTTATGAGAAATCCTTTAAATCTTTTAAGCATACTAAGTCTTTTGTTTGTTTTCGCTTCCGCGAAAGCGCAAGACTCCTCGTACTGGCAACAGCATGTAGATTACACGATGGACGTGAAAATGAACGTGGAGGATTATAATTATACTGGTACTCAGAAACTCGTATATACCAATAATTCACCAGACACGCTCGATCAGGTTTTTTACCACCTGTATTTTAATGCTTTTCAGCCGGGCAGCGAGATGGATATGCGCTCCCGCACGATCGCAGATCCCGATAGCCGCGTAATGGATAGAATCTCAAAATTGAGCGATAGCGAAATAGGCTTTCTCAAAATAAATAACCTCACCCAAGACGGCCAAGAACTAAAGTACGACGTTGCCGGTACTGTGCTTGAGGTCAAACTTTCAAAACCAATTTTACCGGGTGAAAGCACCACTTTTGATCTGAATTTTAACGGGCAGGTTCCCGTACAGATACGCCGAAGTGGCCGTAATAATGCGGAAGGCGTTGCATTATCTATGACGCAATGGTACCCAAAACTTGCTGAGTACGATGTTACCGGTTGGCATGCAGATCCGTACATAGCTCGCGAATTTTACGGTGTTTGGGGCGATTTTGATGTGAAAATCACCATTGATGCCGCGTACACTATTGGCGGAACAGGTTATCTGCAAAATCCTGACGAGATAGGCCATGGTTATGGCGATGCCAAAAAAATGTCTAAAAAGAAGAAAAAAGGCGAACTCACCTGGCATTTCAAAGCACCACGCGTACATGATTTTGCCTGGGCAGCAGATCCTGATTATGCCCATGATGTGATAGATGGAGAAAATGGAGTAAAACTGCACTTTTTCTATAAAAACAAGCCCGAAAATGCCGAAAACTGGAAAAAAATGGAGCCTAAAATGGCAGAACTTTTGGCCTATTATGATAAGCACATTGGCCAGTATCCCTATAAACAATATTCGGTGATACAAGGTGGCGATGGCGGTATGGAATATGCCATGTGCACGCTCATTACCGGTGATCGTAAATTTGGCAGCCTTGTGGGTGTGACCGCGCATGAGTTTGCCCACACGTGGTTTCAGTTTTTGCTGGCCAGTAACGAGACAAAAAATGAATGGATGGACGAAGGTTTTACTACCTATATTTCTACAGAAGCCATGAACGAGATCATGGATCAGAAAAATCCCAATCCACAGGCGAACAACTACGCTTCTTATATTCGTCTTGCAACCAGCGGTATCGAGCAACCACAGACCACAAATGCAGACCGTTACGCGCATAACTCGGCCTATTCAGCATCTGCTTATTCTAAAGGCGCGGTATTTTTAGCGCAATTGGGCTATGTTATAGGAAAAGAGAATCTGGAAAAAACGATTCTAAAGTATTTTCATGATTATAAATTCAAACATCCCAATCCAGAAAACGTGATTCGTACTGCAGAAAAAGTTTCGGATATGCAATTGGACTGGTACCTGACCGACTGGACGCAGACCACAAATACAATAGATTATTCCATTAAAGAGGTAAAAGATGCCGGCGACGGAAAAACGGAGATCACGCTAGAGCGAAAAGGTCTTATGCCGATGCCCATAGATTTATACACCACTCTAAAAGACAGTACGCAGCACAGTTATTACATCCCGCTGCGCATGATGCGCGCGGAAAAGCCAAATCCTTTTCCTAATATTGAACGTACTCAAGAAGAAGACTGGCCCTGGGCTATGCCTACCTATACGTTTACCATTGATGCAAATTATGCCGATCTACAGGAAATCATCATAGATGCAGAACAACGCATGGCAGATGTGGATCGTGACGATAATAGCTGGTCATCATCCCCATCAAATGTCCCTAAAGGGAAATAAAAATCCCTCCCAGCCTCCCTAAAGGGGAGGAGTTTAAACCTTGGGTGAAAATAAATTCTTTAAAAACCCTGAAATGCTGAGCATTTCAGGGTTTTTTTATGCTGAAATTGAATATTTCTGGGCAGTTTTTGACTGAAAATGACCGAAAATGAGCTAATATCAGCCGATTTTCGGTTAAAAACGTCAATAACTTATTACTTGATTATATTTACCGAATTAATATTGATTTTACATTAGTAATAGACTAATGTAAAATGAGTATAACATTTATGTCATCGGCATTACCGGTAAAATTTCAACTGAAAAAATTCAGTTTCGTACAATTTCCGCCAAAGGCGAACCACCATGAACGAATACTTTCCGAAGGTCGAAAAACTCAAGCGAGATAAGATTATAGAACAGCTTTTTAAGAGTGGAAGTAAGCTAAAGGCTTTTCCGTTGATATTGGTCTATTCTCAAGTTCCGCTTTTGGAAAATGTGGAGATACAGGCCGGTTTTTCAGTACCCAAACGGATTTATAAGTTGGCCGTGCACCGCAATCGCCTTAAACGCTTGATGCGGGAATGTTACCGCAAAAACAAAACGAAATTCGAGGTAGGTGAGCAGACCTATGCGTTTATGTTCATTTATGTGGGAAAAGAAATGCTGAGCCAAGAGCAAATAAACCGACTATTCGCGAAGTTAATTGTCAAGTTTAATGCTGAAATAGAAAAAGATGAATAATTGTATAATGTATATTGAAAGATAGTATAATGCATACCCACTCTTAAATTTTTTATACCGATGACAGGTAAAAAATAGAAATCTAAACGGTGTAAATTATTCGTTTGCATTAAACCTTCGGTAAAAAAATGAATCTAAATACTATAAATTTGTACCCTTGTCAAAATATCCTGGCATAAAGCCAGTTAATAGTACACGGTCTGTTATCTATTATAAAAATAAGTATCGCATGAAAAAGAAAATTCTTCTCACTTTGGCCGCGGCCGTACTTCTTTTTACCACGGTAAGTTTTAAAAGTGACTTTTTTGAGATCGCTAAACAAATTGAGATTTTCACCACCTTATTTAAAGAAATAAACATGAATTATGTGGACGAGGTGAATCCTGCAGAACTCATGGATAATGCGATACAGGGCATGCTAAAAGATCTTGATCCCTATACCAATTACTGGACCGAGCAAGAGGTAGAAGAAGCGCGCATTACAAACAGCGGTCAATACACGGGTATAGGCGCTGCGGTACTTACCAAAGATAAAAAAATAATTCTGGTAGAAGTTTACAAAGGTTATCCTGCAGATGAAGCTGGGCTGAAGGCGGGCGACGAAATTATAAAAATAGGCGATGTTACTTTAGCTGATTTTGATGATGATGCGGGAGAACTGCTGCAGGGATCTCCCGGTACGGCCATTCCCATTACCTACAAAAGACAGGGAAATCTGGAAAATACGGCTATAAAACGGGAAGAAATTGAGGTAAAAGCGGTGCCTTTTTACACACTGATGCCAAATAATGTAGGTTATATCGTGCTTTCGCAATTCAACCGAAAAGCTTCGGCAGAAACCGAGGAAGCCGTTAAGAAACTCAAAGAGCAAGGGGCGACCTCGCTGGTACTTGATTTACGTGGCAACCCCGGTGGCCTGCTCACCGAAGCAATTAATGTAAGCAATCTCTTTTTACCAAAGGGAAAACTAATCACAACCACTAAATCTGCCATAAAAAAATATAATAAAGAATACCTCACCACTAATGAACCGCTTGACGCTCAAATTCCGCTTGCGGTATTAATAAACGGGCGCAGCGCATCTGCCAGTGAGATCGTTTCAGGCTCGCTTCAGGACTACGATCGTGCGGTGGTAATAGGCGCAAGAAGTTTTGGTAAGGGCCTTGTACAGCGCCCTAAAGAGCTTACTTACGGTACGCAGGTAAAAATAACGATCTCTCGGTATTATACACCCAGTGGCCGCTGCATACAGGCACTGGATTACTGGCACCGTGATGAAGAAGGAAACGCAGTGCGCAGGGATGTTAAAGATTATAATGAATTTACCACTACAAATGGTAGAAAAGTTTATGATGGCGGCGGGATATTGCCAGATATTGATGTGCCTTCGGCCCAATTAAGTTCCATTACGGAAGCTTTATTGAGGGATTTCTCCATTTTTGATTTTGCTACTCAATATTATTACAAGCATAATTTCAAGGAGCTGAATGATTTTAAGTTCACTAATGGCGATTATAGGGATTTTGAAACATTTTTAAAAACTTCAGGATTTGAGTATAAAACCGAAACAGAAAAAGCGCTAGAAAAAGCGTATATAATTGCAGAAAACGATAATCTGCAAGAGGAAATAAGTAGTGGATACAGCGATTTGTCAAAAACCATTGATGCGGCAAAAGAAAAAGAACTTAAACAAAAAGAAGGAGAGATTTCGAAACTCATCGTTGACGAACTTATAAAACGCTATTTTTATAGAGATGGCCTTTACAATTATCAAGTAGGACATAACCAAGTGATCGATGAGGCGGTGAGTGTATTGCAAGATCCCACGCGATATACAAAAATATTAAATCCTTAATCCATTCTTTATCTTTAATAAACGGGTCAAAAGGACTAAAAAGTGACTTTAAGGGTCAAAAATCTCATTTTTGAGCTAGAAACCTCTAGCACTGTCTACTTTACGGCGGTGTTTTAACGTAAGGTTAAGGTAAATTTAAGTAATTATCAATATCTTTGTGGTATGATCACAATAGATAAAAGTACAGAAAAGAATACAGATTTTTTAAGTCAGACAATTCAATATCTAGAGAATAGAGGTTTTGAAAATATCAAAGCTGATATGGAGGGTTTTGAAACTCCAAAATCTTATTTGAAAAAAGGTAGTGAGATAAGCATAACTCCAGATATCGTTGCAGAACGGGATGGGGAAAGACATATTTTTGAGATCAGTCTCAAATCTAAGAAGCCTAGATTACTTAAGTCAAAATGGTTGTTTCTTGATGTGTTAAGCAAAATGAAGCAATATCGATTTAAGATTGTCACAACTCGTGGCCACTACAAGTTTACAGATGAAACCTTAAGTTCTATCAATTTGGATATGAAGACGATAAAGATTTGATTTTACGAACTTTTAAAATGGAAAACCCTGAAAATTAATTTTTTCAGGGTTTTTTAGTTAGAATTCTGTTTTAAACATTCTGATGTGAGGGATGTTATCTTCCAGATAACCTTCTCCTTTCTGCAAAAATCCGAGTTCATTATAGAATTTTCTAAGATATTCCTGAGCGGAAATTTCAATAGTTTTCTTGCCATAATGATCTACAAGTGCCTTTATAGATTGCTGCATCAGCTCTTTTCCATAGCCAAAACGGCGCACTTTCTGGGCTACAACTACACGACCTATACTGCTATTTTCAAAATAAGCCCCAGAATCAAATAAACGTGTATAAACAACAAGTACACCATCAGAATAACCCAACAAGTGCAACGCTTTCTGATCTTTTCCATCTACATCCTGATAGGGACAGTCCTGCTCCACAACAAATACCGCAGCCCTGAGTTGCAACAAGTCATAAAGTTCCGTTTTATTAAGCTCTTCGTAGGTTTTTATTACATAGGTAAGTTTTGGCTTCATTTGAAAAAGTTGTTTTTACAGTAGGTTTTATATGTTGAAAGTTCTCTATTTATTTACGTGCTATTTTAGTTACCCGTAATTGGTGTCTTCCACCTTCAAAAGGCGTGTTTAAAAATGTTTCTACGAGTTCAAGGGCTTGTTGCTGCGAGGTATAACGGGCAGGAATACTCAATATATTAGCATCATTGTGCGCACGCGCTAATTGGGCAATTTCCTTGATCCAACATAGGGCAGAACGCACATGCTGGTATTTGTTTGCCGTTATATTTGCTCCATTACCACTTCCGCAAATAATAATTCCAAAATCTACTGCTTTTTCCTCCACCGCTTGGGCCACGGGATGTACAAAATCTGGATAATCTACAGATTCCGGAGAATCTGAACCATAATTAACAACCTCATGCCCTTGTTTCTTTATATACTCAACAATACTATTTTTGTAAGCTACACCAGCGTGATCGTTACCTATGGCTAATTTCATTCTTGCAATATGTTTAGTAATGAATTGTTCTATGCAGGGTAAAAATACTAAACAAAATGGCAGTATTTTAAAGGCAAAAGCTTAATGACAAGGATTTTTCTCGTTGTTAATGGGAAGTTAACATTAATGTGCACAAGTTGTCGTCAACTTCTTATAACCAAAGTTTGTTTATTCAATTAAAAATGGCATACGTCCTTGCCAAGTTACCCTGCAAACTTTTGTTTCATAAATCTGTGAAGGAGTTGTTGTCAAAAATTAAGATCATATTTAATAAATGAGCTTAAAAGTTATCCATAAAAAGCTGTTAGTACCGGTTATGAACATTTGTGAACAACCGTTATCAAAGCGTTGAACAGTAAAGCATTTATCTTCTAATAAGTACCTCATTACCCGTTAACAACTTCCAACAAAACACAAAACCATAAACTTCATTGAAAAGTTATACCGCTATTAACAAGCCATAATAAGCATCATTTATATTTTAAATTTTAAAAAAAGAAAGATGTAATTATATAGTATGTTGATAAGTGTGATAACTGCAAAAAGCACTTTTATACACATCAAAAAGAATGAAGTAATTAATTTAGAAAGGGAAAAAGAAAGGATACATCAAAACTACCTTAGTACAGGAAAAATTGGAAATAAATAAAAAAGGCATTTCCTCACGCTTTATTAAAAAGAGGCATTTATATAGCTTACAACGACAAAAATCCCTACTAGAAAGATAATCATAAAAGGCAATGGAGGTAAATAATAACTTTTCTTACGAATTTTCATACTATATGATTTAATTATATAAACGAATTTAAAATACAAATGTTACAGCAAAATTAAGATAAATTTAAGAAATCATGAATTCTCAGTTCATTTTTTCTTCTGAAATATTAATATTCAGTTGATTAAAGCTTTAATTATAAGTTGTATTAATGTAAAGTTTAAGCTTATATACTGTTAGTCTCGAAGATTAGCCTTATTTTTGTCAATTAATTTTAGAACACATTTAATGCCAAGGAATAAAAAGAAGAAAACTTCAAATAAACTAACAGACCTTACCCAAAGAATACTTAAGTTTCTCAAAAAAACACCCGGTAAGACCTTTGATCACAAAGAGATCGCAGATCATCTCAAAGTAGATGACACTACTAGCCGCAATCAGATCGTAAAAGAACTTAACAAGCTCAGCGAAAAAAAGAAGGTTACTCAGCCCAATAAAGGTGAGTTTCTCGTAGAGGATAGTAAACACTACCACACCGGTATTCTAGATGTTGCATCTAGGGGCGGTGGTTATGTTATGGTAGAAGGGATGGATGAGGATATCCATATTTCAGAAAAAAGACTCAATCATGCCCTGCACGGTGATGAGGTAAAACTCTATATACATAAACAACGTAGAAGCAAGAAGCATGAAGGTGAGATTGTAGAGATCCTCAATCGTAAAACCGATGAATTTATAGGGGTTATACAGATACTTGACAATTTTGCCTTTGTAAATACCTCTGCCCAAGGAAAGATGTATACCGATGTTTTTGTGCCAAAATCTGGTTATAACGGAGCAAAAAACGGCGAAAAAGTCCTAGTTAAGTTAGAGGAATGGGAAGCAAATAGAGATTCCCCCACCGGTAAAGTGATCAGAATACTGGGAATGCCAGGTGAGCATAATACAGAAATTCATGCTATTCTCGCGCAATATGGCCTTCCAAGTGATTTTCCAGAAGGAATTGAAGATTTTGCCAATAAAATAGATACCTCAATTCAAGCTTCAGAAATAAAGAAACGTCGCGATATGCGTCGTGATCTTACCTTTACCATAGATCCCAAGGATGCTAAGGATTTTGATGATGCTTTAAGTTTTACAGTGTTGCCCAATGGTAATTATGAAGTGGGGATACACATTGCAGACGTAAGCCATTATTTAGCTCCGGGAACAATCCTGGATGATGAGGCTTATGAGCGCGCAACCTCCGTATATCTGGTAGATAGAGTGGTACCCATGCTACCGGAAATTCTTTCTAATAACGCCTGTTCTTTAAGGCCACATGAAGAAAAATATACCTTTTCAGCCGTTTTTGAGCTTGATAAAGAAACTGCAAAAGTCCACAATGAATGGTTTGGGCGGACAGTAACGTATAGTGATGCACGCTTTGCTTATGAGGAAGCCCAGCAGATCATTGAAAGCCGCGCAGGTCTCATTCCGGCAGATATTTCCATAACCGGAAAAGAATATACCGCAGATGATAAAGTAGTGGAAGCTACCTTACAACTTAATAAACTGGCCAAAATCATGCGCCGCCAGCGCATGAAAGATGGAGCAATTTCCTTTGATAAAGTAGAGGTAAAGTTCAATCTTGATGAAGACAATGAGCCTGTAGGTGTTTTCTTTAAAACAGCAAAAGACGCTAATAAAATGATTGAGGAATTCATGCTCTTGGCAAATAGAAAAGTGGCAGAATTCATCGGTAAACAAAGTCCAAAAAAGACCTTTATATACCGTATTCACGATGAGCCCAACGAAGAGAAATTGGCTGCACTTGGGACCATTGCAGGCAGATTTGGTTATAAAACGGACTTCAAAGACCGTAAATCCACTGCTAATTCATTGAATGGGTTATTGGAAAACGTACAAGGCAAAAAAGAGCAAAACCTTATAGATACGCTCACGATACGTACTATGAGCAAGGCAGTGTACAGCACAGATAATATAGGCCATTACGGACTCGCTTTTGACTATTACACGCACTTTACATCTCCCATAAGGCGATATCCTGATATAATGGTGCACCGTTTACTGCAACGTTATCTGGACGGTGGCAAGTCTGCCAGTGAAGAAGAGTATAATGAGAAATGCAAGCACAGTTCAGATATGGAATATCTTGCCACCAGTGCAGAGCGTGATTCCATTAAATACATGCAGGTAAAGTTCATGCAAGATCACAAAGACGAGATCTTTTTGGGCGTAATTTCAGGTGTGACCACTTGGGGTATTTTTGTTGAAATTGTAGAGAATAAGTGCGAGGGTATGATCCGTGTACGTGACATTGAAGGTGATTATTACGAGTATGATCAAGAGAAGTATGCTGTTGTAGGTAAAAAGACCAAAAAAGTGATCACTTTGGGCGACGAGGTCTATGTGCGCGTTAAAGAAGCTGATCTCGTTAAAAAGAACCTTGATTTTACATTAGTAGGTAAACAAGAAGAAGTAGATAGTGTATAAACTTTAGGGCAGCTCTAAAAACTCAACTTTGGTTGCTAGCTTATTCTTTTTCCCAGCTACTTCGCCGTCAAAATACTTATTTAGCGAAGCTAAACTCCGTTTTTGATGACTCGTTTCTGAAAAAAACACCTACGCTATCATTCCAAACTGAATTATCAGAGTTGCCCTGTAACAAAACAGAATTATAGTTGTCATTTAAGGGAATAGAGCGTCAGCTTTATTCCCTTTTTAGTTTTTTCACCCCAACCTTAACAAAGCCGAGAAGCCTCAACGGCGAGCATTCTTCGTTTTAAAGGAGTTTGTTTTGGGAGTATTATTCAGTGGGAACACAATCTACCGATATGAAAGCAGGTAGTAATCTAATTTTAAAAGTCCTTTTATTATGAAAAACGCAGTATATTTTACGCTTCTTTTATTGAATTTCGGTGTTTATGCCCAAAATCCGCAACTGCGCGACATGGGGAATTTTAGCCGTGTAAAGGTATTTGACCGCATTCATGTAAACCTGATAAAATCTACCGAAAATAAAATTGAACTTTCAGGAAGGGATGTAGACGATATTGAGCTTGTAAATAATGACGGTCTATTAAAGATTAGGATGCATATTGACAAGGTTTTTGACGGTGATCGCACTTTTGTAAAAGTATTTTACAATGACTTAAAAGTGATTGACGGCAATGAAGGCGCACATATTGTGGCCAATGAACTTATAGAACAGGATGCGATTGAGATTAGAGCGCAAGAAGGTGCTCAAATAGAGGCGGGGTTAGAAGTTGAAAATGCCGAAATACGGGCCGTTACAGGCGGAATTATTCAGTTGAATGGACGTGCGGTACATCAACATATTGAGATTAATACCGGTGGTGTTTTTGAAGGTAAAGAACTCCATACCGAAACAACCGCTATACGCGTGCAGGCTGGCGGAGAAGCTTCCATTTATGCAACCCAGTCTGCCGAAATAAAAGTGCGCGCTGGTGGTGATATTTATGTTTATGGCAACCCAAAAGAGGTAGAGGAAAACAAATTCATAGGTGGCACTGTCAAGATAATGCGCTAAATAGGCATAAAACTGCTACATTTGTAGCAAACGATGCCCCTTTTTAGATGCTCCAAGATCTTTCTACCGCCATACCATTAGGTTTTTTCCTTGCTTTTTTAGTTGGTCCTGTATTTTTTGTTCTTTTAGAAACCGCTGCTTTAAAGGGATTTAGGGCGGCTTTATTGTTTGATATAGGGGTAATAAGCGCTGATATTATTTTTATTTTAATCGCGTATTATAGTACCAATAAACTACTTAACGAACTCAAAGATGATCCGGGTCTTTTTATTTTTGGGGGAATGTTGCTGGCCACTTACGGTATTATAAGTTATATACAGGCAAAAAAAAAGGATGTAGAAGAGCATGAGGAGTATTCTACCATAGTAATGAGTCGTAATAGTTATTTGAGGATGATTGTTAAAGGTTTTTTACTCAATTTTATAAATATTGGGGTATTGGGTTTCTGGCTGGTTTTGCTAATCTCTGCCGGTCCCACGATGGATATGAACCCAGACAGACTTATTTTCTTCTTTTCTGTAATATTGATAACGTATCTTATCGTTGATATTTTTAAAATTCTGGTGGCAAAAAAACTGCGCAGCAAATTAACGCCCACCCGTGTGGCAAGGATCAAAAGAGGGATAAGTGTGGTGCTTTTTATCTTTGGTCTGGTATTTATAGTAAAAGGTACTTTTCCTTCGGAAATCTCAAAAATCGAGCAAAAAATAGAACAATTTACCCCAGATACTCCTTTTGAAGAACAGCAAAATAACTTGGATACAATAGATTAATACCTAAGAATAGGGCATAAAAAAAGCCGTCTCTAGGGAGACAGCTTTGATAAAGAGAGGTGTCGAGCGGATTCGAACCGCTGTACGTGGTGTTGCAGACCACTGCCTAGCCACTCGGCCACGACACCTTATATCGTTAACGGCTGCAAATTTAACTATTTTATTGGGATTTAAAAGCGATTAACGCTTTTTAGTCAATTCTACGCTCACTGCCTGCACATCACCATTAATGGGCGGGTTTAATTTGCTTACTTTTACCTGAGCTTTATTGATCATTGTAATCTCTTGCAGCGAGCGGCTTAAGATACGGCGGCAGACCTCTTCAAGCAACTTGCTGCGTATGGCCATTTCCTCTTTTACGATCGTATTGAGGTGCACATAATCTACCGTGTCTTCCAGTTGGTCTGTAAGCGCTGCTTCAGTAAGATCTGCCCATATTTTAAGGTCTACGCGGTAATCAGAACCTATTTGCCCTTCTTCCATTAGACAACCGTGGTACGCGTAGACTTTGATGTTGTTTAATCGTATTATTCCCATGTTTCAAAGATATTGATTTTGCAGGATTTCTTTTGGCGGAAGCAAAAAATATAGGTTCAAAATAGAATCTAATTTACCTATAAGCGGTTGGATAGCCTAAAACCTTCGGCTAAAGCCAAATAGAAAACGTCTTTAAAGCAACTGCAACAACCTATTTTTAGTAATTTTACCCCTTTATATAACCAACCATGACTGAAGAATATAAAGCGCTCAATTTTATAGAACAGATCGTAGAAGAAGATCTGGAAAATGGATATCAGAAGGAAAACCTACGATTTAGGTTTCCGCCGGAACCTAACGGTTATCTGCATATAGGTCACTGCAAGGCGATCTGCCTCAACTTTGGCCTGGGCGAAAAATACAATGCACCGGTCAACCTGCGTTTCGACGATACAAATCCCTCTAAAGAGGAAAAAGAATATGTAGATGCCATAAAAAGCGATATAGAATGGCTGGGTTTTACATGGGATAAAGTCTGTTATTCTTCAGATTATTTTGGGCAATTGTACACCTGGGCGGTGCAATTGATCAAGGATGGCAAGGCGTATATAGATTCACAGAGCAGTGCGGCAATGGCAGAACAAAAGGGAACGCCCACCAGCCCGGGAACGGAGAGCCCATACCGTGAACGCAGTGTAGCGGAAAACCTGGAGCTTTTTCAGGGGATGAAAAACGGCGATTTTTACGAAGGAATGCATGTTTTAAGGGCGAAAATAGACATGAAAGCGCCAAATATGCTCTTGCGCGATCCTATATTGTACCGCGTGATCAAAAAAGCACATCACCGTACAGGCACAGACTGGTTTATTTACCCTATGTACGACTGGGCACACGGCGAGAGCGATTATATAGAGCAGGTCAGCCACAGTTTATGTTCGCTGGAATTTAAGCCTCACCGTCCGCTTTATGATTGGCTTGTGAACGAGGTTTATACCAGCGATATCAGACCTAAACAACGCGAATTTGCACGTCTTAACCTCAATTATACGATCATGAGCAAGCGTAAACTGCTCACACTGGTAGAGGAAAATATAGTAAACGGCTGGGACGATCCAAGAATGCCTACAATTTCCGGTCTTCGCCGAAGGGGATATACGGCAAATGCCATCCGTAATTTTATAGATGCAGTGGGTGTTGCCAAAAGAGAAAATTTAATCGACGTTTCGCTATTGGAATTTCACATTCGGGAAGATCTTAATAAAACCGCGCCGCGCGTCATGGCAGTCCTGGATCCCGTAAAAGTTGTGATCACCAATTATCCCAATGATAAAGTGGAATGGCTTGACGCCGAAAACAATCCCGAAGATGAAAGCGCTGGCGAAAGAAAAGTTCCTTTTGCCAAAGAATTATATATAGAACGCGAAGATTTTAAAGAATACGCCGGTAAGAAATTCTTCCGGTTGACGCTAGGGGAAGAGGTGCGTTTAAAAAATGCCTACATTATTAAGGGAGAATCTGTGGTTAATGATAATACCGGAAACATCACCGAGATTCATTGTAGTTATGATGTAGAATCGTTGAGCGGCAGTGGCAGCGAAGCCAGCCAGCGCAAGGTAAAAGGAACGCTGCACTGGGTTGCAATAGATCACGCCATAAAGGCGGAAATAAGGCTTTATGACCGGCTTTTCTTAAGCGAATCGCCAGACGGTGATAAGGAAAAGGATTTTATGGATTTTTTAAATCCGAATAGTTTACAGAAAATCACTGGCTATTTAGAACCCAGTCTTAAGGATGCACAGCCTGGGGAAATGTTTCAATTTCAGCGTATCGGTTATTTTAATGTGGATAAAGACAGCACTAATGACCAACTTGTTTTTAACCGTACCGTACCTTTGCGCGATACTTGGGCTAAAGTCTCACAGGACAAACCCGCTGCAAAAAAAGAAATACCAAAGCCCCAGCAGCAAATGCCGCAAAAGGCGTCTTTAGATCATATTAAAAAAGCAGGCAAAAAACTTGGTAATCTTCCTGATGCAAAAAGGATCAGTACGATCGCGCAAATTCAAGAACATGCCAAGAATGTCTCCTACGATGAGCTGCGTGAGCTGTTTAATACTTCGGCAAAAAAAGTGGGAACGCGACTGGCTGTTTTAGAAACCTTAAAGGTCTTGATTGATATGGGTAAAGCAGAAAAATCAAGTCAAGAAGTAACTCATTTTATAGAAGAAATGAAGACATCTGGCAATGAATTGCTCGAAAATTCGGCCGAAAACCTTTAAAAACACCGGTGGTATAGCGTATCTTTTTTAGATAATTTTCTAAAAATCAACACTTAAAACCTCATTTTTAAGCACTGTGTACCATATTATAGTACATTTTGAGACTTTTTTAAGGTTATCTGTTAATTATTAACCGGTTATTAACGAAGATATATATGGAACCCATGTATATTTGATTCAATTATTTACTTAAAACAATCACCATGTCAAAAACAGGAAATACATTACTAGCTTTAATAACGGGAGCCGCAATTGGTTCTGTAGTTGCGTTACTTTATGCTCCAGAAAGTGGAGACGAAACGCGGAAAAAGATTTCTAAAAATGCCAAAGAGGCTAAAAAAAAGTTAGATAAACAGATCAAGGAAACTTCAGAAACCTTGAGCCATTCTGCTCAAAAGGTAAAAAAAAACTTCGATCACAAGCTAGATGAGACTTTGAGCAGCGCAAGTGATAAAGCAGATGATATTCTCGTTGCAATGGAGAAAAAGCTTGAAGATTTAAGAAGAAAAAACGCACATGCTACAGAAAAGGCTGAGCAAGTTGTAGATGATGTAAAAGATATGAATGTTCCGAACGGTGCAAAAGCCTAATTAGCCTATGTCCATTTTTAATTTATCTGAAAACTTTAAGACATTAAGCGATGATTTTCAGACCGCTTTAGAAAGCAGTATTGAATTTTACAAGCTTGATTTCTTCGGGAAATTTATGAAAGGTGCGGTCTCACTGGTGAATTTATTGGTGATAGGTAGTTTCTTTCTCATCTTTTTATTATTTATTTCTGTTGCTGTTGCCATCGTGATAGGAGAGGCACTTGAAAGTCTGAGCTCAGGTTATTTTATTGTGGCCGGCTTTTACTTTTTGCTGTTTTTATTTATGCTCATTTTTGGTAAACCAATCCTTACCAAAAAAGTATTGACAAAATATTCCAAGATCGTTTTCAATGAAGAAACACAGAAACAAGTGCTGGATGACGAATTTAAAAAACTAATAGATTGATATGAAAGTATATTCTTCCTTTGAGCAAATTGAGCACGACCTTAAGATTTTAAAGCTGCAACAACAGATAGATAAAGAGCAGTTAAAAGCTGATTTTCATGATGCGAAAAATGGTTTCAATCCCATGGGCAGTATTGCCAGTACCGTTGGAGCTATTGCTAAAAAAGCCTTTGTCTATAAAGCGGTCGATAAATTAATGGGTATCAAGAAAGTTAAAAATAAGGATTACGAGTAGTATCGCTTCATTAGAAACACAAAACCCCAGATCTGCATCTGGGGTTTTATCATTTTAACACATAAGGGTTCAATCCTTAATTATTCCGTTGAGGTGGAGTCATAACCTTTATCACTTGTACGGGGTTTTCTGGGTAGTTTTTTCCCCAGGCCCTTTTTTTTATTCTGCTTTTTCATTTGTTCCCCTATTTGATTGGAGGCCGCAAAACTGGCGATCATGTTATTGAGCATTTCACTGCCCGCCTCTGGCGAATTGGGAAGTAGAATTAAGTTAGAATTGGTAGCTTCACCTATAGACTGCAGCGTGTCGTAATGCTGGGTGACCACAATAAGCGCAGAAGCTTCTTGCGAGTTAATGCCCACATTGTTTAAAACCTCCACAGATTCTTCCAGACCACGCGCAATTTCTCGGCGCTGGTCTGCTATACCCTGACCCTGTAAACGTTTGCTTTCGGCCTCTGCGCGTGCTTTGGCGACTATTTTAATTCGGTCTGCTTCTGCTTCATACTCCGCGGCCACTTTTTCACGTTCTGAGGCGTTGATCCGGTTCATTGCTATTTTTACTTGTTGGTCGGGATCAATATCGGTTACCAGGGTTTTAATGATATCATAACCATAATCGGTCATGGCCTGATTGAGTTCACTTTTTACTGCGATTGCGATATCATCTTTACGCTCAAAAACGTCATCCAGTTTCATCTTTGGCACTTCAGAACGTACCACATCAAAAACGTAGGAGGTGATCTGGTTTTGTGGATCTTCAAGCGCATAAAAGGCATCGTATACATTTGTTTTCACCACCATAAACTGCACCGAAATTTTAAGGCGTACAAAAACATCGTCCTTGGTTTTAGTCTCTACAATAACATCTAATTGCTGGATGCGCAGGTTTATGCGGCCCACAACGCGATCTATAAAAGGTATTTTTAGCTGAATACCGGAATTGCGTACACTGGTAAATTTCCCAAGGCGTTCTATGATTGCAGCCGTTTGCTGGCGAACAATAAAGATGGAGGAAAAAATGAGTATGAGAACTATTACAATAATTACTGGAATTACATACATAAATTGCTTTTTTTAAGTGAACAATAAAAAACTGGGTAATGGCTTTAGATCTTGTTTAAATGGACTACTTTCTAATTTTCAACGTTTTGTAAACCGTGGCGTCGTCTAAATTTTTCTGAATATCGGGATATTCAGAAAAATTTAGACTTAGCCAGAACTACAAACTTTTAAAAATTAGTTTGAATTGACTTTAAACAAGATCTTAAATTTACCATTCCCAGTTGATATTTTCTAATGTAATATCTTATTGTTTGCCTTTCCCAGCAATTTTGAGGCATTTTAAAGCATTTCTATTGCAAAACGAATCCGTTCCAGCGTTTTTTCCTTTCCGATGGTTGCAGCGATCTCAAAAACATCAGGACCTTCCATAGCGCCTACCAAACTTACGCGGAAAGGCTGCATGATCTTACCAAAACCAAGACCCGATTCTTGAATCCACCCTTTTACAGATGTAGAAAGATTTTCAGCATTAAAAGGTTCAGTTTTGTAGATAACACCGCTCAACTCAGTCATAAGTTCGCCGGTATCTTCTTTCCAGGCTTTTTTAGCCGATTTCTCGTCATAGGAGGTAGGGCGTTCAAAAAAGTACCAGCCAGATTCCCATAGATCTGTAATAAAAACGGCACGTTCTTTAAGTAAATGCACTACATGGCGCACATATGACTGTGAACTATCGATGTTTTTATCATCAAGAATTTTCATAAAACCAGCAACCAGGACAGAATCATCAGCAAGTTGGAGATGTTGTTGCTGAAACCATTTTGTTTTATCAGGATCAAATTTAGCTCCGGATTTATGAACGTTTTCCAGCTCAAAATCGGCTATAAGTTCCTCTAAAGTGTAGATTTCTTTTTCGGTTCCCGGGTTCCAGCCTAAAAAAGCGAGCATATTTACGACCGCTTCGGGCAGGTAGCCATCTTCGCGATACCCGCTGGAAATATCTCCTGATTCGGGGTCTTTCCATTCTAAAGGAAAAACCGGAAAGCCCATTTTATCGCCGTCCCTTTTGCTTAGTTTTCCTTTCCCTACAGGTTTCAGAATAAGTGGAAGGTGGGCAAATTGTGGAGCGTCCCAGCCAAAAGCACGGTAAAGCAACTTGTGGAGCGCCAGTGATGGTAACCATTCTTCACCGCGTATAACATGCGTGATTTCCATAAGGTGATCATCCACGATATTCGCTAGATGGTACGTTGGCATACTGTCGCCCTTAAAAAGCACCTTATCATCCAGCACGCTTGTTTGTACTTCCATATCGCCACGTATTATATCTTCGAGATACAGCGTTTCATCTGCTGGCGATTTAAAACGGATTACGTGTTCTTCACCAGAATCCAGTCTTTTCTGCACTTCTTCAGCATCAAGATTCAGCGAATTATCAAGTTTATTACGGTTGTGCCAGTTATAAATAAAGGTTTTCCCTTTAGCTTCATGTTCTTTGCGGTGCTTGTCTAACGCTTCAGCGGTATCAAAAGCGTAATATGCATTGCCGGAATCTATAAGTTGTTTCGCATAAGCGAAATATTTATCCTTGCGTTTGCTCTGGCTATAAGGACCAAAATCGCCTTCTTTGCCCGGGCCTTCATCAAAGGGAATCCCGCACCAGTCCAACGCGGCGATAATATATTCTTCAGCATTTTTCACATAGCGTTGCTGGTCTGTATCTTCTATGCGTAAAATAAATGTACCGTTGTTTTTCTTGGCAAAAAGATAATTGTACAATGCTGTACGAACGCCACCTATGTGAAGTGGGCCGGTGGGACTGGGTGCAAAGCGCACTCTGGGATTATGCATGATCTGTGGTTTTTGACTTGTAAAGGTAAATTATTTCTGAAGGATGACCTATTTAGAACGTATTTGCGCGATCAAAATCAACTTCCTTGCGGCAAATCCCGCGAGCAATGATTCGGAAAGGAATTTTAAATTTCGACGAAGAGGAAAGGGGGAATAAAACCGATAGGTGGGATTTAAAGATATGTACGTGCGTTTTTGGGCATCTTTGTTGTGATTAATGCTATTTATGCGCATTCAAAAGGAACTGTAGCTTTAACGCACTGCAAGCTAAGCTGAAAACGTGTAAATTTGTAAGTATTGCTTTTGAAACTTAGTGCTATTATAGCACGCGAAAAAGTAAAATCTTTAAACCTGAACATTTATAAGTAGTGAATAAAAATAGCAACATAGAGGGCAAACTCGAAGCTTTTATCAGCAAATACTATAAAAACCAACTCTTACGCGGACTTCTGTTTTTTATAGCTATTGGCGTGAGCTATTTTTTACTGGTATTGCTAATTGAGTATTTTTTATGGTTGAGGCCTGCCGGAAGGGCTTTTTTGTTTTGGTCTTTTATTCTTGTGGAAGTTTTCCTTATGTATCGTTTTATAGGGATTCCGCTGGCGCGTTTGCTTAAACTGGCTAAGGGTATTGATTTCACCAAAGCTTCTCAAATCATAGGAATGCATTTTCCGGAAGTGAGAGACAAATTGGTTAATACACTTCAGCTAAAGGCGCAGGGAAGTAGCTCAGATCTTGTCGTGGCAAGTATTGCCCAACGGGAGAATGAATTGAGCCCCGTTCCTTTTTCCATAGCCATAGATTACAAGAAGAATGTTAAATACCTCAAATATGCCATAATCCCAATCGTGCTTTTTGTGGTGATCAATTTCATTTCGAGTGAATCTGTTTTTAACAGTAGCTACGAGCGCATGGTCAATTATGACAAAGCCTACGTGCCGCCTGCGCCCTTTGCTTTCCTGATAGATGCGGGAGATTTAACCACTATTGAGAATAAAGATTACACGGTAAAGGTGCAAGCATCGGGGACTGAAATCCCAGAGAATGTACAAGTTGTGATTGACGGAAATGCCTTTTATATGAAAAATGATGGCGCGGGAAATTTCAGTTATATCATAGGACAGCCCAATGCAGATGTTGATTTCCATGTAATGGCAAACGGAGTGGAATCTAGGAATTACACTTTATCGGTTATTAAAGCACCACTTATTGTTGATTTTAAAATGCAGCTTGATTATCCGGCGTACACTTTAAAAAAGGATGAAATGGTGAGCAATACAGGAAGCCTGATTGTTCCCGAAGGAACGCGCATTACTTGGAAACTAAATGCTACAAATACCGAAAAAATAACTTGGATTACTGCTGATACAACGTACGATTTTAAGCCAGAAAAGGCCAATTTCTTCAATTTTGAGCGGATTTTAGGTCGCACTATAGCTTATGGTATAAGTACAAGCAATGCTGCTCTTTCCAATTATGAAACGCTTGATTATCGTATTGAAGTAGTGCGTGACGGTTATCCCACTATTGAAGTTTCGGTAAAACAAGATACCGTAAATGGCCAGCAACAATATCACCAAGGTCGGGTTTCTGATGATTATGGACTCACCGCACTGCGCTTGGTTTATTATAAGGAGAATGACGAGAAAGATAAAATGTATAAAAAACTTCCCTTGCATTCCGGTAATGTTGATCAATTTATTGCAGCGTTTCCAGACACGTTGAATTTGGTTCCCGGAACCGGATATTCCTATTATTTTGAAGTAACTGATAATGATGTTGTTAACAAATACAAAAGTGCACGGTCTGATATTTTTACCTTCAGAAAACGTACTGCGGAAGAACTGGAGGACGATCAACTGGACCGCCAACAAGAAACAATAGAGAACATCGATAAATCTCTCGAAAAGCGGGAAAAAATGGATGAGGAACTGAAGAAAATCACGCAATTGCAAAAAGAAAAGCAAGCGCTTAATTACAGTGAGCAACAACAACTCAAGAATTTCATTAGCAATCAGCAGCAGCAGGATCAATTGATGAAACAGTATTCCGAAAAACTTAAGGAAAACCTGAATGATTTCCGGCAGGAAAATCAGCCGGAAGATAAACTTGGCAAACAATTGCAGGAACGCTTGGAGGAGAATGAAAGAAAGCTGGAAGATCAGGAAAAAATGCTTAAGGAGTTGGATGAGTTGCGGGAGAAATTAAATAAGGAGCAACTCAGTGAGAAACTGGATAAAGTAGGGCAGAAGAATAAAAATTCTAAGAAGACTTTAAAGCAATTGCTAGAACTTACAAAAAGGTATTATGTAGAGCAAAAAATGAAGCGTATTGCGGAGAAAATCAGCGAGTTATCGAAAAAACAGGATGATTTGAGCCAAAAAGAGGACAATTCAGCCGAAAAACAGCAGGAATTGAATGAAGAATTCAAAGAATTTCAAGAAGATCTAGAGAAGTTAGATAAAGAAAACGAAGAATTGGTGAAGCCAATGGAGCTTCCAAAGGAAGAAAAACTGGAAGAGGAGATAAAGAAAGAGCAGAAGGAAGCAAAAGAGGAATTAGAGAAGAGCGAAGACGAGAAACCTAAAAATTCCCAAGAAAAGAAGGAGCAAGAAAAAAGTAAATCCAGTAAACAGAACGCGGCACAAAAACAGCAAAAAGCGGCCAAAAAAATGAAAGAGCTTGCCAAAAAAATGGAATCCCAGATGAGCCAAGCTGGCGCAGAAACCCTGGATGAAGATGTGGATATGTTGCGTCAGGTTCTGGATAACCTGTTGCTGTTTTCCTTCAGTCAAGAAGATCTGATGAACGATTTTAAGCAGATGGATGATAATCACCCCATTTATGCCCAAAAACTAGTGCAGCAAAATGTGTTACGGGAGAATTTTGAGCATGTGGATGATAGTCTCTTTGCGCTTTCGCTTCGGGTTCCCCAATTGGGAGAAAAGATTAGCGAAGAGCTTACCAATGTAGATTACAATCTTGCCCAATCGTTGGATAGACTTTCCGAGAACCAGGTTATGCAGGGAGCCGCTAGTCAGCAATATGTAATTACCGGAGCAAATACACTGGCCGATATGCTTTCCGATATTTTGAACAACATGCAGCAACAGATTTCTGGAAGTGGAAGTGGTAAAGGTGGAGGGGAAGAGCAATTGTCAGATATTATTATGTCTCAGGAGGAACTATCTAAAAAAATGGGAAAAGGGAAATCTCCTTCTGAGCAAGGGGAAAAAGGAGATAAAGGGGAATCTGGAAAAGAAGGAAATGACGGCAAAAAAGGGGAAGGTGGTGAAGCTGGTGAGAACGGTCAAGCAGGGCAAGGGCAAGGGCAGGAAAGCCAATCTGGTGGTGAAGGTTTAAGTGAAGAACAGCGCGCAGAACAATATGAGATCTATAAGGAACAGCAGCAGATACGGCAACAATTAGAGGATTTAATACAAAAAGAAGGACTGGGCGGAAATGCTGACAACCTGATCAAAGAGATGAAAAATCTGGAGGATCAATTGTTGAATGGCGGAATAGATGAGGCTGCCCAGCGACGTATGGAGAATTTAAAGCATGAGCTTATGAAGCTAAAGGAAGCGGAGCAGGAGCAAGGACAAGAGCATAAGCGGGAGTCACAGAGCAATAGAAAATCCTTTAGTAATGATGCAAAAACAATTCAAAAGGAAGCCAAGAATTATTTTAATACTAAAGAACTTTTGAACCGCGAACCCTTGCCGCTTAATGGGGAATATAAAATAAAAGTGCAAAGCTATTTTAATGGAAGCAATGATTGAATTTAATAGTCAGAATGCGTTTAAACTGCCTGAAGAAACCGCATATAAGAATTGGCTGAGTGCTGTAGCAAAGTGCGAGAACCAAGAGATTCAAGATCTCGGCTATGTTTTTTGTTCAGATAATTTCCTATTAGATCTCAACCAGCGTTATCTAGAACACGACACGCTGACTGATATAATCACTTTTGATTATTGTACGGACGAATTTTTGGCCGGCGAAATTTACATTAGCACAGACCGTGTGAGCGATAATGCCAGTCAGTTTGATGTAGATTTTATAACCGAACTGCGTCGCGTTATGGTACACGGTTTGCTGCATTTATGTGGATACGGTGATAAAGATGAAGCTGAAAAAAAAGTGATGCGGGAAAAAGAATCATATTACATAAACGAATTTTCTAAATAGAGGAGTTTTTGCTCCTATTTGCCTTATATTTAGTAACTTTGCGCGCATTTTTAAAGGGATTACTAATTAAATGTTTCACGTGGAACAATGAGTTTATTTCAAGATACATACGATGTTATTATAGTAGGAGGTGGACATGCCGGCTGCGAAGCCGCTGCCGCTGCCGCTAATCGTGGCAGTAAAACCCTTCTGGTTACCATGAACCTGCAGACTATTGCGCAAATGTCGTGCAATCCCGCCATGGGCGGAATTGCCAAAGGACAGATCGTTCGTGAAATAGATGCGATGGGCGGTTATAGCGGTATCGTTTCTGACCGTACTGCTATTCAATTTAAGATGCTGAACAAATCAAAGGGACCTGCTATGTGGAGTCCACGGGTTCAGAGCGACCGTATGCGCTTTGCGGAAGAGTGGAGGCATATGCTGGAGCAAACGCCCAACTTAGATTTTTATCAGGAAATGGTGAGTTCGCTCCTTATCGACGGAGATCGAGTAACAGGAGTGGTAACATCTTTGGGTATTGAAATAAAAGCTAAAAGTGTAGTGCTTACCAATGGAACTTTTCTTAATGGCCTTATACATATAGGAGAAAAGAATTTTGGTGGTGGACGTTCTGGAGAGCGCGCTTCCACAGGAATTACAGCGCAATTGGTAGATTTAGGCTTTGAATCTGGCAGAATGAAAACCGGAACACCGCCGCGTGTTGATGGGCGTTCTCTAGATTTTAGTAAAATGGTTGAGCAGCCAGGGGATGAGAATCCGCAGAAATTCAGTTTTAGTGATCAATCAAAACCACTCGAAACACAGCGCGCATGTCATCTAGCACATACAAGTACAGAAGTGCATGAAATATTGAAATCTGGTTTTGATCGTTCGCCCATGTATAATGGGAATATCAAAAGCAGCGGCCCGCGCTATTGCCCATCGATTGAAGATAAAATACACCGATTTGCAGATAAAGATCGGCATCAATTATTTGTAGAGCCCGAAGGTTGGAATACTGTTGAATATTATATAAATGGTTTTTCGACCAGCTTACCAGAGGATGTCCAGTTTAAAGCCTTGAGAAGTGTAGTGGGGTTTGAAAAAGTGAAGTTTTTTAGACCTGGATACGCTATAGAATATGATTATTTTCCACCTACTCAGTTAAAGCATACGCTGGAAACCAAATTAATTTCTGGACTTTATTTTGCCGGCCAGATAAATGGAACAACGGGTTATGAAGAAGCCGCGTGTCAAGGAATGATGGCGGGAATAAATGCAAGTCTGAAAGTAGAGGAGCAGGAAGCTTTTATTTTGACCAGAAGTGAAGCATATATCGGAGTTTTAATCGATGATTTGATCACCAAAGGAACCGAAGAGCCTTATCGTATGTTTACTTCCAGAGCGGAATACCGAACACTTATGCGACAGGATAATGCTGATGCGAGACTTACTCCATTGTCGTATGCTATTGGTTTGGCCAGTAAAGAGCGGTTAAATGCAGTGGAACAGAAGAATGAGGAAGCAGGAGATTTAATTCGTTATTTTGAAGAAACCAGTGTAGCTCCTGAAGAAATCAATCCTATTTTAGAAGAGCAAGGGTCATCAATTATGTCCCAATCTGATAAAATGGCTAAAATCTTTAGACGTCCGCAGATTTCCTTAAATGATATGTTGCAGTTGAATGACGTAAAGAAATATGTGATTGAAAAAAGTCTTTCTCAAGAAGTTCTGGAGCAGGCGGAAATTCAAATTAAGTATGCGGGTTATATAGAAAAGGAAAAGCTCAATGCTGATAAATTGCAGCGATTGGAGAACATAAGAATTCCGGATAATTTTGATTATAAGAAATTGAAATCACTGTCTTTTGAAGCGTGCGAAAAGCTTACTAAAATTCAGCCTACATCAATTTCCCAAGCATCTAGAATAAGTGGAGTGTCACCCAGTGATATATCCGTAATGCTTGTTTATATGGGACGTTGATATATTGTTCCACGTGAAACATACTCCTTAAAGATCCATTAATTTTACCAAAAATCGCGAAGAGAGCACCGTTTTTCCGATTTTTCAATGCTATATAAATAATAAGCAATTGTCATTTTTAGATAAAAAGTCCATAACTGTAAAAGATCATTCCGTAAGTCAAGAGGATTTTGAACTGCGCTACGATGATAAGTATGACATGTGGAGTACTTTCCCGAAGCCTCTCACAGAAGATCTAGATGCATATTATGAGAGTTCAGCATACATTTCGCATACTGATGCTAAGTCTACACTGATTGATAAATTGTATCAGCAGGTTAAAAAATGGATGTTAGGGTATAAGTTTAAAATTATTCAGCGGTATCAATCTTCTGGTCATTTATTAGATTTAGGGGCAGGAACAGGGGATTTTTTAGCGGAAGCAAAAAGTAGAAATTGGCAGGTTGCGGGTGTAGAACCAAACTCAAAAGCTAGAGATTTAGCAGAGACAAAAGGAATTAGACTAAAAAGTGACTTATCAGCAATTTCTGATACGTTTGAAGTAATCACTATGTGGCATGTGCTAGAACATGTATACGATTTAAGCAAATATCTGGAGTTTTTGAAAAAGCATCTTTCGGAAAACGGAGTACTTCTTATTGCAGTTCCAAATTTTAAAAGTAGAGACGCAGCACAATATGAAGCACTTTGGGCAGCAAATGATGTTCCGAGACATCTTTATCATTTTTCTAAAACATCAATAGAAAAACTTTTCAACGAGGTAAATTTAGAGTTGGTAGAAATAAGACCTTTATTTTTTGATTCTTTTTACGTCAGTATATTATCGGAAAAATATAAAGGAAGTACATTATCAACATTACGCGGAATGATGGCTGGACTTCGTTCAAATCTTTCGGCAATGCGTACCAAAGAATATTCGTCTCAAATTTACGTGCTAAAGCATCAAAAAGGCGTATGAAAAGAAGCCAAGCACGCTTTTAAAGTAAATCTTACTGGATCATTAAAATTTCTTTAAACGCGCTTAGAAGGTCTTAAATCCATCCATTTTTTATAGTGAAAATCAATACTTATAAACTTTTACATAGTAATTATCTATATTTTGAGTTTGTGTAGATATTCCTTTTAAAATTCCCCATACTTTATACTTTTGCACAAAATTGAAACATCATAAAATAACAACATCATGAAAAAAATAATTGGAGGTCTATTTCTGGCCTGTACAGTTTTAAGCTGCAATCAGCAAAAAACGGGTTATGTCAACACTGAAAAAATTGTCAAGGAATATAAAACCATGGCAAGTACTCAGGATACGTATGCCAAGATGAATGACGATTTAATGGCAGAACTGGAGCAAAAAGCAAAAGATTACCAGGGTAAAGTAGAAGATTACCAAAAAAAGCAAAGTTCTATGAGTGCTTCGAATCGTGAAAAAGCGGAGCAAGATCTAATGGCACAACGCCAGCAATTGCAACAGGAACAACAAGTGCGTGGGCGCCAGATCCAGCAGGAAAGTCAGGCTGCCATTGATTCTGTAATAACAGAAGTGAAGGCTAAGGTGAAAGCGTATGGCGAGTCAAACGGTTACGACTTTATTTATGGTCAAAACGATGCTGGCAGTATTATGTACGGTAAAGAAGAATATGACGTGACCGAAGATGTAATAGCAACTCTTAATAAATCTTCTAAGGATAGTATTAAATAAACGGTTCAAAACGGACTCAAATTAACTAAAAAGCCCGAATTTTCGGGCTTTTTTTATGTCGTTTTGCGATGTAACAATCGGGTAAGTTTTATAGATAGATCTGTCAGAATTATCTTTGCATTTCCATTGCGTTCGATGTGGTAGGCCGCGTCTTGTAGTTCTGTAATAATGGCCTCGATATTATTGCCATGCACAAAAGGCGCGAATTTCGCCAATTCAAATTTGGTCTGCGGTTTAAGATAGACGAGCGATTCGGCTTTGTAATTCAACATTAGTGCCTGCCTAAAAAAGTCTCCGCAATAATCAAGAAAGTTTTTTTGCGTTTCCCTGCCCTTACCAGCAATCTGCTCACTCCAGGAAATAAGTTCAAGAATGGCTTTTTTATTACCTTTTGCCTTAAAAGCGGTGCGTACCCAAGCTATGAACCAAGTTTCAAACTCTTCGTCTTCACCGTCATGACGCAGCAACTGCAGCGCTTTGTTATAATCACCATTGGCTTGATGTGCGGTTTTTTTAGCCAAAGCAATATCACAATTCATATTTGTAATTAGCGCTTTTTCAATGGCCGCCTCACTCAATGGCGGAAATTGCAGCAATTGGCAACGGGATTTGATCGTATCAATAATACGTTCTTCATCTTCCGCAATTAATATAAAAACGGTCTTATTGGGCGGTTCTTCAATGAGTTTGAGCAGTTTATTGGCTGCGGCGGTGTTCATTTTATCGGCCATCCAAATGATCATTACCTTATAGCCGCCCTCATAACTCTTCAATGAAAGTGATTTTACCACATCTAGCGCTTCATCAACGCCTATTTGGCCCTGTTTTTTTTCGATACCTAAATGCTGATGCCATTCGTAAAGGCTTCCGTAGGGATTCTTCGCTATAAAATCGCCCCATTCCTTTAAAAAATGGGTTGAAACGGGGTGTTTTTTGACGGTTTCTGTAGTTGCTACAGGAAAGGCAAAATGAAGATCAGGATGGGAGAGGTGCTTAAATTTTGCATTGCAGGCTACCGGCCCACCCGTATTTTCACCATCAGCGTTACTACAGATTAAATACTGGGCAAAGGCGATGGACATAGGCAGTACGCCGCTGCCGCTTTTGCCTACAAAAAGCTGGGCGTGCGCCACACGGTTACCATCTACGCTAGCGGTAAGATGTTTCTTAATAAATTCCTGACCTATGATATCACTAAATTGCATGGGTCAAATATAATAGAATTGTAATGGATTGTTTAAAGGCATCAGTTATATTTGTTTTGCTGAATAGCACTACATTGCTAGCAGCCTATGCCGTCATCAACCTTCCTAATTAACAGTAAGATTGAAAGCGCGTTAGGGTAATAATATAGCCGAAAACCAACCTTATCAAGGATACTAAAAAAACCAGATTTTAAATGAAAACGATTGACGATTTTAATTTTGAAGATAAAAAAGCACTTATTCGCGTAGATTTTAATGTGCCCCTTAACGAAAATCACGAGGTGACAGATTCAACCCGTATAGAAGCCGCAAAACCTACTATAGCCAAAATTCTTAAAGATGGCGGTTCTGTGGTGCTGATGTCGCATCTGGGCAGGCCTAAAGCAAAGGAATCAGAATTTTCACTGAAGCATATTGTAGATAAGGTGTCGGAAGTTCTGGACGTCAAGGTTAAATTTGTGAGTGATTGTGTTGGTGAAGAAGCAGAAACTGCCGCAAAGAACCTTAAAGCGGGAGAAATTTTGTTGCTTGAGAACTTACGCTATCATAAAGAAGAAGAAAAAGGGGATAAGGATTTTGCCAAAATGCTGTCAAAATTAGGCGATATTTATGTGAACGATGCCTTTGGTACCGCGCACCGTGCCCATGCTTCAACCACTGTTGTAGCACAATTTTTTCCAGAGAAAAAATGTTTTGGTTACTTAATCGCGCAGGAAATAGAAAGCCTTGATAAAGTATTGCATCACAGTGAAAAACCTGTACTTGCCATTCTGGGCGGAGCAAAAATTTCCTCAAAAATCACCGTCATCAAAAATATACTTGATAAAGTAGATGAACTTATACTAGGCGGCGGTATGGCTTACACCTTCATAAAGGCGCAGGGTGGTAATATAGGAAGTTCTATTTGTGAAGATGATCTTCAGGATTTGGCCTTAGATATCTTAAAACAAGCCAAAGAGAAGAATGTAAATGTTCATTTACCAGTAGATGTGATTGCCGCTGATGCCTTTTCAGAATTCGCCAATACTCAGGTGGAAGATATTTATAAAATAGCAGACGGCTGGCAAGGTCTGGATGCTGGACCTAAAAGCCTAGAGAATTTTGCCAAAGTCGTCAAAAAAAGCAAGACTATACTATGGAATGGTCCGCTGGGTGTTTTTGAAATAGAACCCTTTTCTAAAGGCACCATAAAGCTTGGGGAAGCGATTGCAGAGGCTACTGCTAACGGAGCTTATTCATTAGTAGGAGGCGGTGACAGTGTTGCGGCCGTAAAAGAATTTGGCTTCGATGATAAAGTGAGCTATGTCTCCACAGGAGGTGGGGCAATGCTGGAAATGCTTGAGGGCAAGACGCTTCCAGGAATAGCCGCCATAGAAGATTAAATATACCACAAACGAATACATTTGGTCTTGGCCACATATAAAACGATTTATAAAATAGGCCTTAGCTGCCTATGTAGTCTGCTGTCTTATACGGGTGTTATTGCTCAACAAAAGGGCAATAACATCTTTAAATCCTCTCAGGATGAGGTGGTGCGTTATGGTGATTCTACAGTGCAGTACAGAGATTTTAAGGATCTGCATAAGGATGAGAAAGTAAACCTTATACTTGAGAAAATCAAGGAAGGGGATTCTATGGTCTATCAACTGGACGATGATTCGTATGCGGCAGCCCTTGATTCTAAATGGATAGAAGAGCTTACAACCGAAACCTTGTATGATTCTATCACCGAAATGGTACAGGATCAGGATTTTGATGACGTGGAATATGCTGAATTGCCCACGGACACGCTGAAAAAAAGACTCGCGCATTTAAGCGCCACTACACCGTTTAATATAGAATACAATCCGTATCTGGAACGGGTTATTAAAAATTATCTAAAGCGGCATAGGCCTACGATGGAACGGCTTATGGGATTAAGTCAATTTTATTTTCCCGGTTTTGAAGAAACGCTGGATAAACACAACCTTCCACTTGAGCTTAAATATCTGGCTCTGGTAGAATCTGCTTTGCGGCCACGGGCACAATCTCGGGCCGGGGCGACCGGTATGTGGCAATTCATGTATGCAACGGCAAAAATTCATGACCTCCAGATCAACTCCTATGTAGATGAACGTATGGATCCTGTGCGCTCTACCGAAGCGGCCAGCGAATATCTGGCCAGGTTGTATGAGATGTTTGGCGATTGGGACCTTGCACTGGCATCCTATAATTCGGGTCCAGGTAATGTTTCAAAAGCAATAAGGCGCAGTGGTCATAAAAATTATTGGAATTTAAGACCATACCTTCCTCGGGAAACCGCGGGTTACGTTCCGGCGTTTTTCGCCTTTATTTACATATTTGAGTATGCGCACGAGCACGGTTATAATCCAGAACCGCCGCAGTTTAACTATTTTCTAACGGATACCGTTCATATCAAACAGACGATCAGTTTGGGGGAAGTGTCAGAATTTACTGGCGTGTCTCTAGCTGAATTGGAATATTTGAACCCGGTATACAAGCTTAATATTATCCCTAAAACCGATGATAATAAATATGCGTTGCGACTTCCACGGGAAGATGTTGGCAAGTTTGTTTACAATGAGGACGCTATTTATGCTACGGTAAAGGCGGAAGAAGATAAACGCGAAAAAACGCTACCAGAACTGCTAGAGGAAGCTGCTGGAGTTAATTATAGAGTGAAAAGCGGCGATTTTCTCGGGAAAATAGCCGAACGATATGGTGTAGGCATTTCCCAAATAAGGCAATGGAACAATCTGCGGTCCAATAAATTAAGAATAGGTCAGCGTTTGCTAATTTATCCTACCAAAACCTCTGCGCGTGCACAGGCAGATAGTAACTAGCCTCACAATTCTTAGCTCTTACATTTGCATATCTACTTTGGACAAAAAAAACGTACAGGTCAATTTTTGTCTTTGGTAGCGATTTAGTGCTGTTTTGGAACGATTTTAGTAGTAGTATGTTGAATAAAAATCTATCTATTACAACTAACTAAACAACAACACATTATGCAAAAACTACTTTTGGCCTTCTTTTTATGTTTGGCTATACTATCCTGTGATGATAAACCAAACAAGCGCGTCCTCAGTAGTTCCTCTGGAGGTCTCAACCATCTTACCGTAGTTATGCCAAACGAACTCTGGCAAGGAAGTCTAGGGGAAACGGTTAGGGCTAAATTTGCCGGTGCTGTTGAGGGTTTACCACAAGTGGAACCTTTGTTTGATATTAGCCAGATGCCAGCAGAGGCGTTTACAGGCTTTATGCGCAAGCAACGTACTTTTTTGAGCATAGAAAAAGGCGACTCTACAAATCTTGAGATTATAAAAAATCCATACGCACAGCCACAAACCGGAATCATTGTTAAAGGTCCAAACGTTAATGCGATTATAAACTTGATCAAAAAAGATAGTGCTACCATCGTTGATACCTTTAAGAATACCGAGCGGCAGGAAAAATTGCGCCGTGTAAATCTATCCCTTCAGGAAGATGATATGCTACGGAAGAATTTTGGTATTTCCATGAAATTTCCCGACGCTTATCGCTATGCGGAAACCAAAGATGATTTCTTCTGGATTCGTAAAGATGTTCCTAACGGTGATATGGATATTACCATTTACCAAGTGCCTTTTTCCACTATAGATAAAGACACCAATACGATTGCTGCGATCATAAATATGCGGGACAGTATAAGTGGTGAAAACATACTTACCGACGAGAATACACGTTTTAGAACAGAACCGGCATACGCGCCATACCTTAAAAAAACGACCATTGATGGAAAACCTGCTTGGGAAACCAAAGGCACTTGGGATATAAAAGGAAAGTTTATGGCTGGTCCCTTCGTAAATTATGCCATCAAAGATGAGAAAAATAGCCGTTATTTGGTTCTAGAAGGCTTTGTGTTTAAACCGTCTTCAAACAAAAGGGACAATATGTTTGAACTGGAATCCATATTGAGATCAGTACATTTTATAGATAGGAAATAATAAAACCTACCCTAATTAACCCCTGCAGATTTCAAACTTATATAAACAAAAAGCCCAGTTCAAAAACTTTGAACTGGGCTTTTACTATTAAAGATTAGAGTTTATCTAGGTTTATTCTCCTCGATTTTATCCTCTCCCAATGGCTGATTGTCTTCTTTAGAAGCATCCTTAAACTCTTTTATTCCGCTTCCAAGACCTCTCATCATCTCTGGAATTTTTTTACCTCCAAAAAGAAGTAGTATAACCAGGACGATAATTCCTATTTGCCACGGGCCTACCATTCCTAAAAATATTGTCAATGCACTCATAACTTTTCGTTTAGAAAGTAAATATAACAAGAAAACTACAATTGCCACACTTTCTTATGAAAAATTAGCATGTGCCGTCCTATCTTTTAATTTTATATTTGTGTCAGCTTACAACTAATGATGGTAAAAAAGAAAGAAGAAAAAAAGCTTAAAAGGAAACTCTTGCACAAGTACCGTTTGGTTATTCTCAATGAGGATACCTTTGAGGAGCGCATATCTTTCAAGCTTACCAGACTTAATATTTTCATACTTTTTACCTTTTCTACCATTACGATCATCGCTTTGACCACTTTTTTAATAGCCTATACTCCCTTAAGGGAATATATACCGGGCTACCCATCCACACAACTCAGAAAGCAGGCGACCCAACTCATGTTCGAGACAGATTCACTTAAACGCAGTTTTGAGATCAACAAACAATATTATGCCAGTATAAGAAAAGTTCTGACGGGCGATAGCCTTACGGTAGATTTTAATAGGGATTCGGTAATAATCGCTACGCAAAACCAATCGCTGAATATAGACACACAACCTTCCCGTGCAGATTCACTGCTACGCGAAAAGGTAGCGCAGGAAGATCGTTACAACCTCTTTAATCCTGCCACCGCAGCGGTGACCAATACACTTTTCCCCCCGGTAAAGGGTACAATCACAGAATCTTACAATGTCGATACGAAGCACTACGCCGTTGATATTGCAGTAGTGAGGGATGAACCCGTAAAAGCGGCGGCAGACGGGACGGTCATTTTTTCTGAATGGACGGCAGATACGGGCTATGTCATCATACTAGAGCACGCCGGTAATTTAATTTCTGTATATAAACACAATGCCACGCTTAATAAAGAACAGGGTGATCTTGTAAAGGCAGGTGAAGTCATTGCTACGGTAGGATCTACCGGTACGCTGAGTACGGGGCCACACCTCCATTTTGAATTGTGGAGCGGTGGTTATTCCGTGAACCCTACGAATTATATAAACTTTGAATAGCGCATGTCTCTAAAATCTTTTGCAGCGCGCCTTTTTGCACGCTATACCGTTTCAAAGACCACAAAATGGGCCGCTCAGCCCGTTAAAACGCAGGAAAAGGTATTTCAAGAACTTATAAAAACAGCGAAGGCGACAAAATTTGGCCATGATCATCAATTTGATCAGATCAAAACAGCGAAGCAATTTGCGGAGCGGGTGCCCGTGCGGGATTACGAAGAGCTTAAGAAATATATAGATCTTGTAGTGCAGGGCGAAAAAGATATTTTATGGCCAGGGAAGCCCGTATATTTTGCCAAAACATCGGGAACAACTTCAGGTGCAAAATATATTCCTATTACCCAAAAATCAATGCCCACCCACATTAAAGCAGCCAGAAATGCGATTTTGAGCTACATCGCAGAGACCGGTCATTCGGATTTTGTAGATGGAAAAATGATCTTTTTACAGGGAAGTCCATTATTACAGGAACAAAACGGAATTAAACTTGGTCGGCTTTCGGGTATTGTTGCGCATTATGTACCAGGGTATCTGCAAAAAAACCGCTTGCCCAGTTGGGAAACCAATTGCATAGACAACTGGGAAGACAAAGTTGACGCTATTGTTGCAGAGACAATAGAGGAAGATCTTAGAGTTATAAGTGGAATCCCCTCCTGGGTGCAGATGTATTTTGAGCGATTAATGGCAAAAAATGATCAAAAAGTAGGTGAAATCTTCCCTAATTTCCGGCTTTTTATATATGGTGGAGTCAATTATGAGCCTTACCGGAAAAAGTTTGAAAGCCTCATTGGTAGATCTGTGGACAGCATAGAACTTTTTCCGGCGAGCGAAGGTTTTTTTGCTTATCAGGATACCCAAAAGGAGGCAGGAATGCTCTTGCTGCTAGATTCGGGTATTTTCTATGAATTTATAGCGGCAGATCAGTTTTTTGACAGTAATGCACAACGATTAACTATTGGTGAAGTAGTTGTGGGAATCAATTACGTGATGATCATTTCTACAACCGCGGGGCTGTGGGCCTATAACGTGGGAGATACGGTGCAGTTTACCCGCCGTTCTCCCTACAGAATTATTGTGACCGGGCGGATCAAACATTTTATTTCAGCTTTTGGGGAGCACGTGATCGGGAACGAAGTGGAACGCGCGATTACGCTGGCAAGTGCAGGTTTTGAAGCGGAAGTAACCGAATTTTCTGTGGCGCCGCAGATAAACCCGGTTCAAGGACTTCCTTACCATGAATGGTTCATCGAGTTTGAAAAACGGCCACTTGACATGCTCGCTTTCGCGGAAGCGATAGATAAAGCCCTGCAGGAGCAGAACTCCTATTACAAAGACCTGATCACAGGTAAAGTATTACAAGCCCTGAAGATACGCTTAGTGAAAAATGGCGGTTTTAACGATTATATGCGATCACAGGGCAAACTGGGCGGGCAGAACAAATTACCGCGCTTGGCCAATGACCGAAAAATTGCAGATGCTTTACCTGTAACCGATTTTTAAAATGGGTATATTTGCCCCCTATGAGCATAATAAATACTGACGATAGAACAAGGGCTCAAGAAAGCTCGAGCGCCATTGAGCGTATGTATATCACGATGCGTCATCTTTTTAACCGTGGCTTTTACAAGCCCATGGGAGTTTCTGGTGATACCTTGCGCGAATCCCTGCTTATTCTAAGACCTGAGATTTATGGAGCCGTGGGCGAGCAAAAGGTGGAACTTGACGGCCTGTTATATGTTATAGATCGTCTGCCTGACGGTATTGAAGAGTGCCGTTACATTAACCTTACCAGCGATGAAGGCTATAAAGATTCGCATTTTAAGCCTATAATTCCGCCGAAAAGGCGAAGAAATTGCTACCGCATCGATGAAGAACAAATGAATATTGAGATCACCCGCGGGCGTTCTGAAATCTACGATATCCTTACACACCTTACCTTTTTATTTATTGAATCGCATAAAATCATGCGACGTGTGATCATCAATGAAGAAGGAAGTACCACCAGAGATTGGAAAAAACTTGAAAAAATGGTGCTCAGTGAGGAAGAACCCACTCAGGCAGAACGCGAGGTTGCCCTTACTCATACCGCAAACATCCTGGGCAGAACCTTTCAAGAAGTGAGCAGTATTTATGGCAAATTTGCCACGGCAAAAAACAACAAGCGTTTTTTAAAGATCATTTACTGGCTGGGCAAACGCGCCATTGAAGAAACGCTGGAAAGTGACAAACGTATCGTCACTTTTACGCCCGTGCTGCGCGAGCGCCTGGGCCATCATATACATGGTGAGGTCTGGGCAGATAATATTAAAAAAACACTGGAGGAAAACGGCCTTATCAACCGGCCGTTGCATATCATAAGTGCGAATATGCACAGTGTGATGAATACTCTTTTTGCGCCGGTAGCGCTGGAAAAGGAAATGAAGAAAAAGACCAATCTGGAGATTTATGAGATTTTAAGTGATTCCGCCAGCGGAAAATTAAGGACAAGAGTTGAAAAAACGGCATTAGCAAATGGTATGATCTCCTTACCAGACCGAAGCGGAACCAATATTGACATACAGATCTTTGATACCTCAAAACTGGAGATTTCGCTAAATAATTTTTGCCATAAGTCCGATTATGAAAAAGGCAAGGAGCCTGTCATTATTGTAATGGATTATGCTTTTGGCGAGCAGGCCTATGAAACCATGGAAGAGCTCCTGAAGCCCTATGAAAAAGGAAGGGAAACCATATATCTGGATGTCCCATCCATTTCCATTATGGGAAAAGCAGGAGTGCTAGAAGGTGGTAAAGGGGACATTATGATACCTAAAGCGCACCTTTTTGAAGGGACGGCAGATAATTACCCTTTTGACAATGAGCTCAAGAAAGAAGATCTGGAGGGCCATGGTATTTCTGTATATGAGGGAGCAATGATTACCGTACTGGGCACGTCGCTGCAAAACCGTGAAATCCTCAAGTTCTTTTATGAAAGCTCGTGGAATGTAATTGGTCTCGAGATGGAGGGCGCGCACTATCAGAAAGCCATTCAAGCGGCAGCTAAATTAAGAGGAAACATCAGTGATACCGTGAAGGTGCGGTACGCCTATTATGCTTCAGATAACCCATTAAAAACGGGGAGTACATTGGCCAGTGGTGGGCTGGGAACGTCTGGCGTGAAACCAACATATCTGATCACCGAAAAAATCCTCGAACAAATATTCAATACATAATGAGAGACGATAACGACGTTTACGTAGATGATGTTTTTAATAAACTAAAACAGCTTGTGAAGCGTATTTTTCGACTTATTTTCAAGGTTTTTAGCCTTATTTGGTCAAAAAAAATAATCTTTCTCGCACTGATCGTACTCGGGCTGATCATTGGGTTTTTTCTAGATCATAACAGAGCAACACGGTATGAAACTGTTTTACAGATCAGGACGTTTCAGGCTAGCACGGAGTATATCTATAATGTTGTGGACAACCTTAATAAAAACCTGGGAGACACCACTTATTTAAAAGAGAACGGTTTTAAAAATCAGGAGCTTCAAAGCGTGGATATTGTACCCATGGCCAATATGGAAGATCTATTATCTACCTTTAGGGATGATGATTCAAAAACGCTGGAGACCTTAATATTGAACACGAGCACACAGGATTTGCTCACCTCAGAATTTTTTAGATCGCAATACAGTCAGCATGAGGTTGCCATAAGATTTGGTAGCGATTTTGATCAAAATTCGATCGCAAATTTTTTGAATTTTCTTAATGGTAACCCCTATTATCAAGACTTTTTTAAATTGAGCCAAAGTACGTTGCAAACAAGTATTATGGAGAGCGAAAGTTCTATAGCTAAGATAGATACTTTAATAGCAAATTACAACGGGAATTTAAAGCAAGGCAGTGCTGGCGAGCCTATGATCGCGTTTATAAGTGAGCAGCGGGCAACAAGTATTTTTAACTTACTTCAATTTAGAACTGATCTCGTTGAAGATATCGCAACCATTAGGTTAGAACTTAACGCACTTACCGCACCGGTCACATTGACAAACAAACCAATTATTATAGAGCAGGTTGGCTTGGCAAAAAATAAGATCGTATTTGTCCCCATAGTGCTCATAAGTGCATTCTTGCTTATACTTTTACTTATTGCTTTCTACAGAAAAATGAAGCATTGGGTGCAAAAACCCTAATTAGATTTACTATGGGATCACCCAGTTTACGTACTTTATACACCGTTTTATTCTTTCTGGGCCTGTTTTTTATACCATTTAACTCCTACAGGGGCATTCCCATTCTGGGCGAATACAGTCGAGAGTCGGCAACTTTGTTTTTTTTATTGGGAAGCAGTATTCTCGCTGTTGAATTTTTGATCATTGGGCATGTAGTTTTCCCACTTAAAAACGGGGTCTTCTGTGCTGTGCTACTTTTTTTAGGTTGGTGTTTTTTAACTACTTTTTTAAATATTGGCACCGTAAGCAATTATTTTTTTAAGGGCATTAGCGGTTTAGAGCGATTTTTTAGGCAGTATGTCTCACTGTTGATCATCTCATTTTTCTTCCTTGTTTTCTTTATTAATGTGCTAAGCCGGTTGAGTGCCGGTACCATTTTAAAACAAATAAGGAGAATATTTCTTTTTTCACTCTTTGTTGTCGCTTTTTACGGTGCCCTAGAGACCCTTATTCTAGTTTTTGGGCTTGGTCAATTAAAACCATTCCTTCTTTATTTTAATTATTTCCCCTTTACTGAGGTCCGATTATCTGGTGATCGTATCTCTGGGGTAAGTTTTGAAACGCCTTTTCTTGCCATTTACCTTATCACGATTTGTGGCTGGATGCTCAGTTACATTATAACATCAAAGAGTATTTGGCGTTTTGTGCCTGCGCTGCTCGTACTTGAACTCACCTTTTTTGCAGGGTCACGTACCGGTCTGGTTGTAATCAGCCTACAGTATCTCGCTTTTTTTGGAGTATTGCTGTTCTTTAAAAAATATAGGAAGAATATCCTCTACCTTTTTTCCGGTTTTGCGATGATCGTTGGTGTTGCACTTATTTTTAGTGGTGGTAAGCTTATAGAGGAAGCAAAGAGCAAACTGGACTCTCTAAATTTTGAGCAGAACCTGCTGACCAGTATTTCCAACCGAAGCCGTTTTGGCATGCAGTACGCCTCTTTTCAGGTTTTTAAAGACCATCCGGTAATTGGTGCTGGTTTCGGGCAACTTGCTTATGAAGGTTATAAATACTACCCGGCGTGGGCGATAACAAACAATTATGAGTTTAGGTTAAATTACATGAACCAGCGTCGCGACTCATTTCCGCCAAGTTATAACCTGTATTTAAGGATTATGGCAGAGTCTGGACTGATAGGGCTCCTTTCTTTTCTTACGATACTTATACTGGCCATTTACAGAGCTTTAAAATTAATAAGAGAACCTGAAGGGCCTGAGCGAACCTTGGGACTGGTAACCTTGGTTTCGGTAGTGGGATTTGCCTTTAACTGGCTGCAGATAGACGCCTTTAGAATGTTTGGGTTCTGGTTGTGCATCGCCATTCTCTGTATTCCGCTCCGCGGAAAAACCCCTGATGAGCCAACCAAATATGCGGATAGTGGAATATAACATTGAACATGCCAAATCATGATCGTTTAAAATAGTATTGAATAAAGCTTTCCGGCTTTGGTGTCAGTGATTTCCTTTATTTTCGCTGAGTATTTTAAATCTGTTTGAACAGCGCAAATCCTTTTCTTCGGTAAAAAAAACTTATGAAATTAACGTATATCGTTGAAGTAGATCCCCTTGTGCATTCTGGGATCATAAAGAAAATAAACAACCAGATTTCGCTCTGGCGAGAGCAAGGAAACGAGGTGCAAACGCTCATTCTTTGGCCAAATGCATCCACAAGTCAAGATAAGAAATATCTTGAAGGAACGTATTTCTCAAATAAAGTATTGGATCGATTGCCGCAAGGCTTCTTGAATACGTACCTAACGAAAGTCACGGCTCTAAAACAGATAAAAAATGCGCTGGAAGATTTTGATCCTGATCTGGTTTACATTCGTCAGAATATCTGGTATCCCGGTCTGCCCAGTGTTTTAAGGCAGTATAAGACCGTTATGGAACTCAATTCGGTAGATTATATGGAAATGGAGTTTTACTCTAGCCTCAAGAAAAAAGTGTATTTATGGGGCAAAAAACGACTTCTAAGGGCAGTTTCTGGGCTCGTTGCTGTTTCTCCTAATATTCTGGAGCATTACAGGGAATATAAAATTCCGAAAAAAGTTGTTTCGAACGGTATTGACCTTAGTAAATTTGAAGTAAAGAAAGCCCCCAAAAAGAAAAAAGAGCAAACAAACCTTATTTTTGTTGGAAGCGCCAATATGCAGTGGCACGGGCTTGATAAAATTGTTGAACTGGCAGGGAAGTTTCCCGATTATTCTTTTGACATTGTGGGTTATGAGCGAAAAGATGTAAGCGAAAATATCCCACAAAATTTTACTTTTCATGGCTGGGTTAACAGCGAGCAGTTGCAAAGGCTTTACCAGAACAGCAATCTGGGCATTGGTTCTTTCGGAAATCACCTAGTGGGGAAAAAAACAGACAGTACGTTAAAGGTTTTAGAATATCTAGCTAGTGGCCTGCCAGTCATTTTGGGTCATCGCGATACAGATTTTCACGATGCGGATTTTCTTTTTAAAATCACTGATGAAAGTAACAAACTATTGCCAGCCGAACAGATTAAAGCTTTTATAGAAAAAAATAAAGATAGAAAAGTCACCCATGAAGAACTGAAAAAAATAGATTCTAGTACAAAAGAAGGGGAGCGCCTTCAGTTTTTTAAAGACCTTGTAAATAAGTAGCCAAAACCGTTGTTAGTGAACAGTACTGCCGAAATCGTCATCTTAATACCGCATTATAACAATCCTGAGGGGTTAAAAAAATCGTTGCAGACGATACAGGAAGAGAGCAACATTAATATTCTTATAGTAGATGATGGTAGTAAAAAATTGCCGATAAATGAGTCTGCATTGCAGGATAATCTGCCTACTTTTCTTCATCTTAATTATATTTATCTGGAAAAAAACAGAGGGATAGAGGAGGCGCTTAATACCGGTTTACGGCATATTTTATCAACAAACTATACCTATATCGCCCGTCTTGATTGTGGCGACCTTTGCGCACCGGGGCGTTTTCTCAAACAAAAAAAATTTATGGAAGACCATCCAGGACTGGGACTGGTAGGTTCTTACGTTCATTTTATTGATAGTGGCAACAACTGGCTATATGATTTGAAACCGCCTACCGGCCATGAGCAAATAAAACGGAAAATGCATGTAAATGCTATGTTTATTCATCCCAGTATCATGCTCAAAACCGAAGTGATAAAAGAAGTGGGTGTGTATCCTACAACGTATCAAGCCGCAGAGGATTTTGCTTTTTTCTTTAAAATTATAAAGCAGTTCAAGACAGCAAATATTCCAGAATTTCTGGTGTCTTGTGAGGTTAATACTGGTGGAATCTCACTCACGAGAAGAAAAGAGCAACTGGCCAGCAGGATGCAGATTCTAAAAGAAGAATTTTATTGGGGTTTTTATCCCTGTTATGGTTTAGTTCGTAATTTTATAATCAGCAAGTTGCCCTATTCCTTGATCCATAAAATCAAAAAAACGCTCAGGTGAATATAATCCGGGAATTCAAGACAGATAGGCTCCAATTTTTTTACGATACCCTTTTAGCCCTACTGGCATTCTGCCTTCCGCTGTCTAGCGCCATCCCCAATCTGCTGCTTATACCCATCGCTGTGCTTTTGTTTTTTAAATATAACAGCAAGGCAATTTCCTTTAAACGGGTTCTTTTCTTTGTGATTACGCTAGCTTTTCTTATGGTACTTGCCATTATAAAATGGAGGCTTTTTGCCGAATTTGGCTTCTATTCACGAATTTTTATAAGTCTTTTGCTCCTGCTTGCTATACCGCAGGTAAACCGTCTCAAATATGTTGAGACTGCATTTATTAGCGGGGTTATACTTGCAACCTTGATTGCAACTTACAATGTATTGGCCTTTGAACACTTTAAACTTTCCTTTTCCATATTTGGCAATACAGGAGCCGTAAATAAGCTGTTGCGCATAGAACGCCCATATTTTGGGTTTTTACTTGCTCTTGTGGTTTACCTATGTTTAAGACATAAAACGCTCGTCTATTATGCTATTGCCGCCTTTGCAAGCATTTTTTGCACCCTTATCGCTGCGCGTCTCAGTCTTGGGCTTATTGTGCTGTTATGGCTGGTGTGGCTGTATCAATGTTTAAAAACTGTAACAAAGTGGAGGGTCCCGCTTTTTCTGGGAGCGGTGCTTTTATGTGGTATTGTATTATTCAGCAATGAGAACCTTAAAAAACGTTTTAAAGTTCAGGATGATATGGATAGAAGCATTGCCCGTGCGCTTGATTATGAACCACGTTACGTCATCTGGCCGTGTGCGCTTACCACACTGAACGGTCCTATCGAAATACTTTTTGGTCTTGCTGGCAACGACCAGCTTGAAGACCGGCTGGTAAGCTGCTATGCGGAAGATATACAGGGCAACGCTTCAAAAAAAGCCTATTATCTAGATGAGAAATTTAACCCGCACAATCAGTTCTTGCACGTATTGTGTCTGGGTGGGGTGGTTACGCTGGTGCTTTTTGTATTAGGCTTCGGCAGGATTTTCTTTTCTGCAGGAACACCGTTTGACCTCAAGGTACTTACGGGTATGTTTTTTCTATTCTTTATTTTTGAAGCCCTGTTTTACCGGCAGTTGGGCTGTTATCTCATTGGTCTATTTTTGGGCCTTCTAGCCCGAAAATCGCTTTATTCGGGGTATTTTAAGGATGCTTCTTTATAAGTGGAAATTAGCGCTCTATAATTTTTTTCGCTGTCAAAGTACGTTTTACAGCGCTCCAGGCTATTTTTCCCCATTGTGATGCGCTGATCATGGTCAAGAAGTTGGTTTAATGCTTCGTTGAACCCTGGCAAATCATCGCATAAAAACCCCGTCTGCCCGTTTACCACTACATCTTTATTGCCTACTATATTAGTCGCGATGATAGGTTTTTCGAGGGCCATGGCTTCTAGCAGTGCAATGGGTAAACCTTCCCAGGCTGAGGTTTGCAGATAAATATCTATGCCGGCCAACTTTTTGAGACCGGCAGATCTTGAAACAAACCATCCGGTCACTTCTATATTGGGCGCATTGAGCTCCTGTTTCAATTCGCCATCACCTATCCATAAAAACTGAATATGGGGATTGGCCAAAGCAATTTTATTGAACAAAGAAGGGTTTTTTTGTGGTGTAATACGGCCCAGCACCCCTACAAGCGGTTTTTTTTGGGATTGGCTAGAAGTTTCAAGAACGCGCAGCCTTTCAATGTTGACACCATTACGAATCAATTTTGCCGGTCCTATTTTTTTGGCAAATTCATATTCGGTATCACCACAGGCTATAGTGGTGCCGCCCACCACAACCTGCGCAGTTTTTTCTATGGCATAATACATTTTAAGGGTAGTACTAGAAACATCTTTTCTTAAAAAGGAATACCCATGAGGAGTATAAAATAGCTTCGATTTTGATCGTGAAAAAAGATGCGCGGCGCGCCCTAAAATACCTGCCTTTGAGGAATGTAAATGCAACACATCTGGTTCAATTTTGCATAGAATAGCCTTAAGTTCACGGTATGCCCTAAAATCAGAACGAGGTGATAGCTCCCGATCCATCGGGACCACGATAAGATTTATCTTTGGGCTGATCGTAGACCGTATTTTGCCGGGGTTCACACCATGTCTTTTCTCACTATAAATGATAGTGGTCTCTAGCGTATCTTCTTTGTCCAGCACTGCAGAGAGATCCCTAAAATAGGAATAAATACCACCCGTTAAAGCCTCAACAATGTGAAGCACTTTTAACTTTCGCATAGCGTAAAATTGGTTACTGCGAAGGTATTGCTTTTTTTTAAAAACGAGGTCGGGATCGCTTCTGGTTGAAGTTCTTTGCAAGAAGGTTGACGGTAATTGTCTTTTAGGTCTTGAAGGATTTTTACGGAGATCAATGCAAGATATAAGCCTATAATGCGTTATACTGATTTTGACGTAATAACCTGTGTTTTTGAAGCTTTGGTATTCTTTATTATCTTTTAAATTTACGGTATCTTCGCGCCCCTCTTCTTTTTTATAAGTATTAGTATAACTAACTAAGCATGCATTCCAATTCTGGGAAATATTCTTTTGTGATAAGACCTTTGCTTTATGTAATGGACTTGCTTATAATACTGGCCCTGGCAGCAAAATTAATGACCGTCTCAAGAGGTTATCTTATTTTTTGCTGTTACATGATAGCAAGCTGGCTTATTACCGCAATGGGTCTGGGCTTTTATAAAGTATATCGCTTTACCCCGCTATTAAGAGTAGGCTACCTTTTGCTCAAACAATTTGTAATTTTTACCATGCTTGTTTTTGCCTTTTTTGGCGTTTACAAAGAGTTTAATCCTGCTTTTGACATTCTTGCCAGTTATATTTTGCTTTGTTCTGCTGGTATAGGTTTACTGCGCATTTTCTTGTTTGTGCTGCTTAAAAAATACCGCATTATCATGCGTCGTAATATACGGCGTGTGGTGATTTTGGGTGAAAATGCAAAAACTAAAAGGCTCAAAGACTTTTTTAGCAATCCAGAGTATGGATATGAAATAATAAAAACCTTTGATTTTAGGACGAAGGAAATCTCAATAGATGAGATTATAGAATTTGTGATCAATGAAGATATTGATGAAGTGTACTGCTCTATTGCAGAGCTAAAAAACACTGAAATAAATAGGATGATCGATTTTGCAGATAACAATCTGAAAACGATCAAATTTCTACCTGATAATAAAGAGATTTTAAGCCGAAAGCTCAACTATCAATATTACGGCATAACCCCTATACTTTCACTGCGCAATATTCCACTGGATGCACCGCTCTATGCTTTTTTAAAACGCAGTTTAGATATTGTCATTGCACTGCTGGTCATTGTGGGCATTTTGTGGTGGTTAACGATCATCCTGGCTATTATAATCCACAAGCAATCAGGTTTGAGCGTATTTTTTAAACAGAAGCGTACAGGGTTGGATAATAAACCTTTTTACTGCTATAAATACCGCTCTATGGCTGAGGTGAAATCTACGGAACAAGTCGAGAAAAATGACCAGCGCGTAACAAGAATCGGTCGTTTTATCCGGAAGACCAGTATCGATGAACTCCCACAATTCATTAATGTGCTCAAGGGCGAGATGTCTACCGTAGGGCCTAGACCTCACCCACTGTATCAAACCGACTTCTATCACCTACGTGTAGATAGATTTATGATCAGACATCTCATAAAACCCGGTATTACCGGTCTTGCACAGGTGAGCGGTTATAGAGGGGAAGTTGCCAATGAAATGGATATTAAAAATCGTGTACGTTTTGATATTTTTTATATCGAAAACTGGTCAATCCTCATGGATCTACGCATCATGATTAAAACCATAATAAACGCCATAAAGGGAGACGAAAAAGCCTACTAGGTCATAAAAAATAGTGCATAAGTAACTTTATCGTTTACCCATTATCAAAACTTCAAAAAATACCTATATTTCAAAAATTTTTAGTAAAGTTTGTTAAAAGGAAATCCCTTTTTTTTGAATTTTTATAGGTAAAAACCCAGCCTTCACATCTTAAGCTTTGAAGATCAATAAATTAATCAATCGTTAGAATGGCATCGGTAACTGGCAGATATTCTTATTTACTTAGACCGTTATTGGTGTGTATAGACCTAATCATTTTGTTGACAGCGACAATAATGATAACACTTCCAGCGCGTATTCGGCCCATTTTATATATTTATATTCTTGCTAGCTGGTTTATATTGACAGTGGGAAACGCCTTCTATCAAGTATATAGATTTACTACTTTATTAAAGCTTATCTATCTGTTATTGCGCCAGCTAATTCTTTATACGCTGGTCATCTTTGCCTTTTATGGATTTGTAAAAAATGTAAACGTTCAGCTTTTAGAAATCTTTGAATATATAAGTTGCTGTTTTATACTTATTGCTTTTGTTAAAATAGGTATTTTTAACCTGCTCAAAAAATATAGAACGCTACTGGGGCAAAATAAAAGACGTGTAATTATCTTGGGTAAAAACCCAAAAACACAGCGTTTGAAGGACTTTTTTCAGAATAATCCCGCATATGGTTATGAGTTTGTGCATATGTATGATCTTAAAAAAAAAGATAAAACCCTAGACGACATCAAAGCTTTTGTACTGCAGTATAGAATAGATGAGATATACTGTTCTATCGCAGAACTGAAAAATGAAGAATTGTCAGCATTGGTCAATTTTGCTGAAAACAATCTTAAAACATTAAAATTCCTGCCAGATAATAAGGAGATCTTTACAAAAAAGATTGAATACCAGTATTATGGCATAACTCCCATTATATCCCTACGTTCTCTGCCCATAGATAAGCCCTTAAACCGTTTTTTAAAGCGCCTTTCAGATATTGTTATGGCGATTATAGTCATTTTCGGTGTGCTGTCTTGGCTGGTTCCCATAATCGCCATATTTATAGTACTTGAATCTAAAGGCCCTGTATTTTTTAAACAAAAACGTAACGGTCTGGACGGTAAAGAATTTTACTGCTTTAAATTCAGATCAATGCATCTTAACGCGCGGGCCCATTCCAAACTGGCAAGCAAAAACGACAAGCGTATCACAAATGTAGGTCGCTTTTTACGCAAAACCAGTATTGATGAGCTCCCACAGTTTGTAAATGTTTTGCTGGGCGAAATGTCTGTGGTTGGTCCCCGGCCGCACATGGTGAGCATCACCCATCTATATGCCGCCAAAGTTGATAAATTTATGGTACGGCACTTGGTCAAACCCGGCATTACCGGCCTGGCGCAGATAAGCGGGTACCGCGGGGAAATGGAAAGCGAAAATGATGTCAAAAATCGAGTTCGCTTTGATATTTTTTATATCGAAAACTGGTCGGTTCTGATGGATTTGCGCATCATTACAAAAACGATAGTAAAATCACTAATTGGGGACGCCAAAGCGTATTAAAAACCGAATCATGGTCTCGATAATAACCCCTTTTTACAATGCTGAAAAATACCTGGCAGAAAGTATAAAAAGCGTTGTGGCACAGACCTGCACACTTTGGGAACTGGTGCTCATAGACGATTGCTCTACAGATAAAAGCGCGGCCATTGCTTTAAAATTTGTGCACGCCGATGCCCGTATCAAACTTTTCACGTTAGGGCAGAACAGCGGCGCGGGTATTGCCAGAAATAGGGGGATTGAAGAGGCAAAAGGAAACAAAATCGCCTTTCTGGATGCAGACGACTGCTGGAAACCACATAAACTCACTACGCAGTTGCAGTTTATGGAAAAAAATCAAGTGACCATTTGCTACAGCAGTTATACGCTGATGAATGAAAGCGGAAAACCGCTGGAAACAGAAGTAAAAGCGCTACCTGTCGTACATTTTAATAAACTCCTTCGGGCAAATTACATCGGTAATCTTACTGCGATCTATGACGTCGAAAAGCTGGGCAAAACCTACGCCCCAGTATTACGAAAACGGCAAGACTGGGCACTGTGGCTTGATCTCGTAAAAAAAGCGGGGAGCGCGTATGGTATTTCAGAATCGCTGGCCTTTTACCGCGTGCGCAAAGATTCTATTTCCAGCAATAAATGGACGATGTTGCGCTATAATTTTGCCGTTTATCATACCCATTTAAAGTATTCCCTTTTAAAAAGCACGTATTTGATGCTACGTTTTTTATGGGAGCAACTGCTTATAAAACCCCGTCAGACCAGAAAAATCAAATCAGCGAGTTGAACTGTTTAAGTTTACCGCTGGGGCTGCGCTGCAATGCTTTCACCCGTTTTAGAACGATAGTAACACCGAGTTCCAGATAATCAATCATCGCTTTGTTAACCGCTGTTTCCTCTTTTTTGTTCAATGGGCGATCGCTCACATAAATTATTTCAAAATGTGCTAAAGCCGTTTGGGTCACCACAATTTCTTTCATATTTGCGGTGGTTTCCATTGCGGTTTTGGTGACGTAATAAAAGGCGAGTCCAGGTACGGTTTTTCCACTGGGCAGGTGTACATTATCGTTACTTCTTCCGCTCAATTCCTGCAAAAATAATCTTCCCGTTTTATGATCACGGTTTAAAATACCCAGATCGCCTATCGCATAGCGCACAAAAGCCTGGGCTTTGTTGTAAAGCGAAGTGATCACAATCCGTCCTTTTTCACCGTCAGGCAAAATTTTACCAGCGTCATCAACAATTTCTATAAACAGTAGTTTTTCATCAATTAATAGTTGTTTTTGGTCATTTTCAAAGGCAATAAGGCCAGTTTCCGAAGCGCCATATTCATTGATGACCGGCACGCCGAGCTGGCGCTGTATTAATTGGCGGTCAGTTTCAAAAAGCATTTCGCTGGTCACAATGCAACTTTTTAAAGAAGAACAGACCTGTTTCAATACCACATTTTTTTCCTTCAGAAATTTGGAAAACAGGAGTATACTGCTCGTGTAGCCATTTATATAGTCAAAAGAAGTGTTTTTGAAGGTTTTGAGGAAGTTTTCAAAATTCTCAGGATCCAAGTCAAAAATAGCGAACCGGTAGCGGTTGCTCAGCAGATCTTTAAACCGCTCCTTAACCCGATTTTTTCCGCGCAGCGGAATACCATAAAAACGCGCCTGCCGGTCACCCGAAAGATCAATGTCGCGCAATTCATAATGCGCATAAAAGGACGCCCAGGACAGCGCGTGGCACCATTTATCTTTGGCGAAATAAAAAGGCGTGCCAGAAGAACCTGAAGTTTTTCCCAAGTACACATTTTTCTTTAAAAAATCTTGAGAAAGTGTATTTTCAAGTGGTTGTTGCAGGTCGATTTTGGTTAGAATGGGCAATTCTTCCCAGGAATCAAAGTGTTGCAAACCGGTAAAATTGGCGTAAAATGGGTTGTTTTTGAGGTGATAATGCGCAATTTCAAGCTTTTTTTTAGCTATATAGTTTTTATGCTCTTTGGCATTCTGCTTTTGTAGCCTTTGCAGTTCTTGGCGTGCGGCAGTAATGGGATAGCCGGAAAGGCGCAAACTAAGGTCAAAGAGATTCAAAGGCTTAAAATTAGTAAGGCAAGTTACAAACAATTAATTTTGATGAATCTAAAAAAACCAACTCCACATTATGCATATACTTATTTTAGGTTCCGGTGGCCGTGAACATACCTTTGCCCATAAAATAGCCGAAAGCAATAACTGCAGTAAACTTTTTGTGGCTCCGGGAAATGCCGGTACAGCGGAGATCGCAATTAATTATGACCTTGATCCTACTGATTTTGAAACTGTGAAAAAACTGGTGCTTGCCGAGCAGATAGAAATGCTCATCGTAGGTCCCGAAGCGCCACTGGTAAAGGGTATTTATGACTTTTTTCAGGATGATAAAGAACTGCGGCATGTTAACGTGATAGGCCCATCGAAGCGAGGTGCTTTGCTAGAAGGGAGTAAGGAACGCGCTAAGGAGTTCATGGGATTATACAACGTTCCTACAGCCGCTTATAACTGCTTCACCGTAAAAAGTCTGGACGCCGGCAAAAAATTTCTAGAGGAGCTGGAATCGCCTTATGTTTTGAAAGCTGACGGACTTGCCGCAGGTAAAGGGGTCGTGATCTTGGAGGATCTGGATGAGGCTAAAGAGGAACTTGAACAGATGCTCACGCACCAGAAATTTGGTGCGGCCAGTGAAAAAGTCGTGATCGAAGAATTTCTTGACGGTATAGAATTGAGCGTTTTTGTGCTCACCGATGGTGAAAATTATATCACGCTGCCCACTGCAAAAGATTACAAACGCATCGGTGAGGGCGATACTGGCCTTAATACCGGTGGTATGGGCGCCGTTTCGCCAGTTTCTTTTGCAGACGCTGCATTTATGCAGAAAGTGGAAGAAAGAGTCATAAAACCTACGATAAAAGGCCTGAAGGAAGAGCAAATCGACTATAAAGGCTTTATTTTCATCGGACTCATAAAAATAGGTGATGATCCTTATGTGATTGAATATAACGTACGCATGGGCGATCCTGAAACCGAAGCCGTATTGCCGCGCATTAAAAACGATCTGGTTGAGGTTTTTACCAAAGTGGGCCAGCAAAAACTTAACGAAGTCACGCTAGACCTGGATGAAAGGGCGGCCGCCACAATTGTGCTCGTGGCTGGAGGATATCCAGAAAACTACGAAAAGGGAAAAGTAATAACCGGAATTGAAAACGTACAGGGCGCACAGGTTTTTCAGGCAGGGACGCGTCTAGAAAATAAGGATGTCGTTACTGCTGGTGGAAGGGTGCTGGCTGTTACCGCTCTGGATGTAGATTTTAAACAGGCACTCAACAAAGCCTATACCGAGATTGAAAAAATAAGTTTTGAAGGGATGAACTACCGCAAGGATATCGGTTTCGACCTTTAAAAACGGCAATAAAGGTCTAAAAATGGGTAAATAACACCTGATTTCCGAAGAAAATCAGAAAGGGGATTTATTTATTTTTAGACCTGATTTCAGGAATTGAATTAATGGGCAGATTTTTCATCACCCACAAAAAATTCTATTGATTTGCCAGAGTCGCGGTGAGATTCTGCATAATAATCACGCTCATCTTCTTTAAAAAGATTCAATTTAAAGATCCAGAAGCTAAACGCAGCGGCCATAG